>Ga0194128_10000368_pt1 | contig 82362 bp, 55 predicted proteins | sample TA2KigCa65mmetaG_FD_148650 | JGI IMG/M metagenome (GOLD analysis project Ga0194128, IMG submission 148650) | Freshwater microbial communities from Lake Tanganyika, Tanzania - TA2015037 Kigoma Deep Cast 65m | ecosystem: Environmental > Aquatic > Freshwater > Lake | place: Tanzania: Lake...
CCACGAACGCGTCGATGGTAGGGCGAGTCCGTCCCGGCGAGCCGCTCCACGTGCTTGGAATACGTCTGGACCGGCTCGCTGGGGACAGGCTCGCCCTACCCAGTGGTTCATGGGGAGTCTCCTGTTGTTCACGGGCCATGAACTGAAGACCGTGCGGACCGCAGCCTTGAGGCTGCTTCCGGCCCCGCTCCGGAGTTCGCGGATGCAGCGGCTCAAAGGCCACGGTCCGAAGAGACGGTTGATGGGGAGCTTCCACGGCCTGCGAGCCGTGCCTACGGCCCACGAACGCGTCGATGGTAGGGCGAGTCCGTCCCGGCGAGCCGCTCCACGTGCTTGGAATACGTCTGGACCGGCTCGCTGGGGACAGGCTCGCCCTACCCAGTGGTTCATGGGGAGTCTCCTGTTGTTCACGGGCCATGAACTGAAGACCGTGCGGACCGCAGCCTTGAGGCTGCTTCCGGCCCCGCTCCGGAGTTCGCGGATGCAGCGGCTCAAAGGCCACGGTCCGAAGAGACGGTTGATGGGGAGCTTCCACGGCCTGCGAGCCGTGCCTACGGCCCACGAACGCGTCGATGGTAGGGCGAGTCCGTCCCGGCGAGCCGCTCCACGTGCTTGGAATACGTCTGGACCGGCTCGCTGGGGACAGGCTCGCCCTACCGTCCGGTTCATGGGAAGCTCTGGAGCGGGAAAGTTCAACGGGTTCATGGCGCTTCAGCGATCAGTTCTAAAAAATCCGGCGTCATTTTTTCCACATAGCCATCTGGAGTCCGAAGGACCATCAAAACGGGCAGTCCTTTTTTCGCGGCCAGCGCGAATCCCGCCTCCGAACCCAGAACGTTCAAAGCCGTGGCCCACGCATCCGCCATCGCGGAGGAATCATGGACGACGCTGACCGAGGCGAGCGCATGGGTGACCGGACGCCCGGTTCGCGGATCGATCGTGTGCGAATACTTCCGGCCGTTCTGCTCGAAAGACTGCACGTAGTCCCCGGACGTGGAGAGCGCTTGATTTTGAAGCTGCACGCGGCGGCAAATTCGGCTGGCGTCCCTCGGGTCCTGGATGCCGACGTTCCAAGTCTGTCCTTCCGGATTCTTCCCTTTGGCGCGCACCTCCCCGCCAATTTGCACCAAATAATCCTGAACGCGGATGGCTTCCAGATATTGCGCCACGCGATCCACACCATGCCCTTTGGCAATGGCCGATAGGTCGCAATACACCTCCGGCGCGGTTTTGCGGATGCGGGGAGGGCGCGTCTGCGCGAAAACCTTGTTGTAGCCCACGTGCCGCAGGAGTTGCGCGATGCGGTCGGCCTCCGGAACTTGCCAGGCCCTTTTCTCGGGTCCGAATCCCCAAAGGTTCACCAGCGGTCCCACCGTGATGTCGAACGCGCCCTGGGAAGCCTCACTGAGCGCCAGCGCGTTCTCGAAGACTTCCACGACTTCTCGAGACACCGGAAACCAATTCGTGTGCCCGCACGCATTGAATTGGGAAAGCTCCGAATCGGGCAAATAAGTGGACATCTGCCGGTTGATCTTCTCGAGCAATCGATTGATCTCCGACTCGACCTCTTTCACAAACGCGCCCCGTCCTACGGACACCCTCTCCCCCTCGGAGGGGGAGAGGGAACGGGAGAGGGGGCCGTTCAGCGGTTCAATGTGCGAAGGTTTTTGGAGAATTCTCCTCCTGGATGACTCCGAAGCCGCAGGAAGACTGGTCAAGAATTTGACCGTGAAAGTCGTCCCCATCGTCCGACCCGATATCACTTGAAGCGAGCGATCCCGGGGAATGTCTCCTGCAAGAACGGACCCGACCGACAGAAACGACACGAGGACGAACAAATCTCGGGGGCGTGATCTCGGCGTTTGGCGGGCGACTGCGCTCATGTCGGCGCCATTGAGTCAGGAGCGCAATCGCTTGGCAAGACTGTGACGCTCAGAGCGCGTTTTGAAAATGCCTTTTGGGTGGAACAGGTCACTGGCCTGTTGCGGCAGGCTACCAGCCTGCCGCAATGTTCGGCGGCAAGTTGCCGCCGAAAATGGGCTGGTAGCCCGTTCCACCCATTTTCAAAACACGCTCTCAAGGACCCCGGCGGCGCTCTTCCCACCTTGGCGACATCTCCCGAAGCTTCGCGACCGCCGACGCACAGGTCTCGATAACTTGATCGATCTCGTCGGTAGTATTGCCTTGGCCGAGACTGAAGATGATGCTCCCTTGCGCCAGGCTGTGCTCCAGCCCAATTGCCGCCAGCACCGGCGAGATTTTCAGGGATTTGCTCATGCAACTCGTGCCGCTGGCCACGGCGATTCCAAGCATGTCCAACCGCAGCAGGATCGCCTCGCCTTCGAGAAACTCGAAACTGACATTCAGATTCGTGCTGATTCTGAGTGGTCCAGGTTCAGGTCCGTTCAGCGTCACGTGCGGAATCCGGGTGCGAATGCCCGACCAAAGCCGCTTTTGAAGCTCCGTCGTGTGTGCGATGCGTCGAGGCATCTCACGAGCCGCAATTTCCGCCGCGGCTCCGGCTCCTACGATTGCGGGGACATTCTCCGTCCCCGCCCTGCGCCCGCCCTCCTGCATTCCACCATGAATGATCCCCGCGAGCCGCGTTTGGCGATTTCGATAAAGGACGCCCACGCCTTTCGGCCCGTAAAAACGATGCGGTGTCAGCGAGAGCAAACCAATCCCCATCACTTGCACATCAATGGTCAGCCACCCTGCGCTCGCCACGGCATCGACGAACAAGGGGATTCCGCGCTCCGTGGCGATCTGCCCGATCTCGCGGATCGGCTGAATCGTGCCGATGTCGTGATTGGCCAATTGAAAGCAGATCAAAATGGTCTGATCGGTCAGCGCCGCTTGAATGTCCGCCGGATGCACGCGGCCTTCCCGGTCCACTTTCACCCGGCTGCAAGTGAAACCTTGTTTTTCCAGAAATTCCACGGAGTTCACCACCGCCGGGTGTTCGACCTCGGTCAGGACGACATGCGTGCCGCGCCGTTGACTGGCATAGGCGGCGCCTTTGACGGCGAGGTTGGCCGCTTCCGTTCCGCCGGAAGTGAAAAGGATATCGTCAGGCGACTCGGCATTGATCAACGCCGCAACTTGCGCCCGCGCCTTGGCCAGCGCATCCCGTGCCTGGAGGCCGAGTTGGTGCAGCGACGACGGATTCCCAAAAGCTTCCGTGAAGCAAGGCTTCATCGCCTCGAACACTTCCGGAAGCACCGGGGTCGATGACTGATGATCCAAAAAAATCCGGCGCATTTGCATTCCGACCAATACCTACACTCAACGGGTCGAAAGGAAACGCAGAATTTCGGTTTTGCGAAGGTTTGCGAATTGCCTTTGTCGAGTCTCCTCAGGTATTGGTATGCCCCGTCGAGCGTATGGAAAACTCAGAGCGACCTCCTGAACCCGCGCGGCGGGATTTCGTCAAGAAAGCCGGATCCATCGTGATCGGCGGCTTGGCGGGCGCGATTCCGACGGGCGCCGCCCTGACGGTGTTCTTGGATCCGCTGCAACGCCAGGGCCTGCGCAGGGAATTTATCCACGTCGCGTCGATCGACTCGCTGCCGTCCGATGGGACGCCCCGGCAGTTTTCTGTGGTCGCGGACCGCACGGACGCCTGGAACAAATCTCCGCGCGTGCCGATCGGCGCGGTTTATCTTCGCAAGACTGAAGCCAACGAGGTCATTGCTCTGAATGTGGTGTGTCCGCACGCGGGGTGTTTCGTGGAATACAGTTCGGCTCAGAAGGCTTTTACCTGTCCCTGCCACAACAGCCGGTTTGGGCTGGATGGAACGATTGCGGATCGCAAGAGCCCCAGCCCGCGCGCGCTGGACGCGTTGGAGGTCGAAATTCGCAACCAATCGGAAATCTGGGTGAAGTTCCAGAACTTCGTCGCCGGCCACGGGCAGAAGATTCCGGTGGCATGAAAGCGCTTCTCGACTGGCTGGATCAACGAACGGGTTACCGCCGGATCGTTCGCTACAGTCTCTACGAGAACATTCCCGGCGGCGCGCGTTGGCGTTATGTCTGGGGCAGCACGCTGGTTTTCACGCTCACGATTCAATTTGTCACGGGCCTGTTTCTCTGGATGGCCTACAGCCCCAGTTCGCAGACGGCCTGGGAGAGCGTCTATTTCATCCAATATGAGATGACCGGAGGCTGGTTGCTGCGTGGCATTCATCATTTCACGGCTTCGGTGATGAACGTGCTGTTGGTGCTGCACCTGATGCAGGTCGTGATCGACGGGGCGTACCGCGCGCCGCGAGAATTCAATTTCTGGTTTGGGATCGGGCTGTTGCTTCTCGTGCTGGCGCTCTCGCTGACCGGATACCTGTTGCCCTGGGACCAGAAGGGATACTGGGCCACAAAGGTCGCCACCAACATCGCTGCGATCGTCCCGGTTGTTGGACCGACCCTCCAGAAACTCATCATCGGGGGATCGGACTACGGACATCACACGCTGACGCGTTTCTTTGCGCTTCACGCCGGTGTGCTGCCCGCCACAGTCATCGTGTTGCTGGTCTGGCACATTTTTTTGTTCCGACGCCATGGCATCACGGCCAAAGATCCCAAAAGGAAACCGGACGAATACTTCTGGCCGGACCAGGTGCTCAAAGACGCCGTGGCCTGCCTGGCTGTCATGGCCACGATATTGTTCCTGGTGCTCAGGCCCTGGCTATTCAACACGGGTGAACATTTGGGCGCCGAACTCGCGGCGCCGGCCGATCCTTCCGAGACCTATTCGGCCGCGCGACCCGAATGGTATTTCCTGTTCTTGTTCGAGTTTTTGAAATTCTTCCCGGGCGGCTACGAAGTGTGGGGAGCGGTGGTCATTCCCGGCCTGATCATGAGCATCATTTTCTTGATGCCGATCATCGGGCGATGGCACCTGGGTCACGTCTTTAATGTGGGCTTGTCGATCTCGTTGCTCGCGGGTGTGGCGCTGCTGACTTATCTCGCCATGACTCAGGACGAGCGCGATCCCGCGTATCAAGTCGCCGTTCAGGAGGCTCGACGAAACGCGGAACGCGTCCGCGAATTGGCCCAGGCGCCCGCGGGCATCCCGCCAACCGGCGCCGTCAATCTCTTGCGCGACGATCCAAAAACACAGGGGCCGAAACTCTTCTCCAAGCATTGTGCCAGTTGCCACCGCTATGACGGCCATGACGGCACGGGGATCCCACTCCAAGAGGAGCAGACTGCGTCCGACTTGAAAGGTTTTGCCGGACGGGATTGGCTAACGGGGTTGATGGACCCCGCGCGTATCGTCAGCCTTCATTATTATGGCGGCACTAAGTTAAAGGATGGCAGGATGGTGCGGTATGTCTTGCGTGACGTCGCCAGGTTTTCCGTCGAAGAAAAGGAGAAACTGCGGAAGGTGATCCTGACCCTTTCGGCCGAGGCCGACCTGAAAGCGCAGCGGGCCGCAGACGAGCAAGACGCGGCTGCGATCAACGAGGGCCGCAAGCTGATGGCCGGCGAAGACATGCGCTGCACCGAATGCCACCGGTTTCATGATCAAGGCGAGGATCCCACGGGCCCAGAGTTGACCGGTTACGGTTCGCGCGACTGGCTGATTGAGTTCATCAGCGATCCGGGGCACGAGCGATTCTACGGCAAACGCAACGACCGGATGCCCGCGTTTGGCAAGGACCGCCTGGACCCGCACGCGATTGGTTTGCTGGCCGATTGGCTCCGGGGCGATTGGTACGAGCTGCGGGAATCTGAATCCAGTGCGCGGCAAGCCAGCTTCTCGCAACAAAACTCCACGAACGAAAGTCGAACTCCGAAACCCGGAACCAATTCAAATGCGCAAAGGAAATAATCGCATTGGCATCATCGGCGGCAGCGGTCTTTACCATATTGAGGGCCTGAGCCGGCAGAAGTGGGTCACGACCAAAACGCCTTTCGGACCGCCTTCGGATCGCCTGCTGACCGGGGAACTCGCCGGACGCAGCGTAGTGTTCCTGCCTCGGCACGGACGAGGCCATAGAATTCTTCCCAGTGAACTGAATCACCGCGCGAATATCTGGGCCCTGAAAAGCCTGGATGTGGCCTGGATTATCAGCGTCAGCGCGGTCGGCTCGTTGCAGGCGCGCCTCAAGCCTTGTGACATCGTGCTTCCGGATCAATTCCTGGACCGGACCAAGCGATCCGCCGACCACACGTTTTTCGGACGGGGAATTGTGGCGCACATCGCGTTTGCGGATCCGATTTGCGAAGAACTGCGCCGGTTGCTCCTCAGAGCGTGCCGCCAGGCCGGCGTTCGAGCGCACGACGGCGGCGTTTACGTGAATATGGAAGGCCCCGCCTTCAGCACGCGCGCCGAATCACTCACGAATCGCCGCGCCGGTTACTCGGTCATTGGCATGACGAATTTGGGAGAAGCCAAATGCGCTCGTGAAGCCGAAATCGCCTATGCCACCCTGGCGATGGTCACGGATTACGATTGTTGGAAGACGGACGAAGAGCACGTCACGGTGGAAATGGTCGTGGCCAACCTCCAGAAAAATGCCGCCCTGGCCAAGAACATCATCGTCACCGTCCTCCCGACGATTCCGGCGTCACCAGATTGCTCCTGCCATCACGCTCTCAAGAACGCGATCCTCACGGACCGCAAACTTTGGCCCGCAAAGACGGCGAAACAACTGCGGGTCCTGCTCGCGAAATACCTCTGAGCCGCGTCATTTCTCAGTTTCGCTCCGCGCTCTTTCCGGTGTCGGATGATTTCCCTTTGGCGCGCTCGCCCGCGGACCGATAATGGCTGGAATAATAGCGGTTTTGATAATAGTAGTAGGAGTAGTAGTAAGAATCCTTCCCCTCGAAATCAATGTCGTTCAAGACCACGCCGACGATGTGGATGCCGGCGTTCTGAACCCGTTGGATCGACTTCCGCGCGTGCTCGCGGCGAATCTTGTTGAACTTCGTCACGAACAAAACGCCGTCGGACATGGCGGCAATGATCAACGGGTCGCTGACGGCGGAGATCGGCGGGCAATCCAGCAGGATCCGATCATACTTTCCACGCACCGCGTCCAGAAACTCAATCATCCGTTTTGACCCGATCAACTCCGAAGGATTCGACGGCACTGAACCGCAGCAGATGACATCCAGGTTGGGCACTTCGGTTTTGTGAATGATGGGCTCGATTTGGCTGACTTCATCCATCAGGTAAGAGGACAAGCCCATCGGGCTATGGAGGCGATAGGCCTTGTGGACGGAAGGGCGCCGCAAGTCGGCGTCGACGAGCAGCGTTTTCAGCCCGGTCTGCGCCGTCACGATCGCGAGATTGGATGCCACGAGCGATTTGCCTTCGGACGGAATCGTGCTCGTAATCGCGACGGTTCGGAACTGATCGGGTTTGTGGGTGAGGGAGATAGTCGCGCGAATGGTGCGGAATCCCTCTGCGGCGTTTGACTGAGGATGCGAGTGCGCCTGGAGGTCGCGTTCGACGACGCTGTTGGTTTTGATGTTCGGAACGTAGCCCAGGAAGGGCAGACGAAGATAAGTTTCGACGTCATCCTGGCTCTTGATGGAGTCGTCGAGATAATTGACAAAAAAGGCCAAGCCCAAAGCAACACCCAGCCCGCCAATGATGCCAAGGAAGATAGTCAAGAGCGTGCGCGGCTTGACGTGCTTGAGCGGCACGTCCGCATCATAAACGACATTGATGTTATTGATCTTGTTCCGGGCCGTCAGTTCCATCTCGTTAATCTTCGCCAGCACCGCTTTGTAGAGCTGCTCCTTTTCCCCGGACTCGCGTTTCAGAATGTCGTATTGCACGCGAAGTGCTTTGAGCTTTTGCTGCTCGCCGGATTGCTGATCAAGCAGGCTCGCGACGGTTTCCTTATGGGCCTGGGCTATCTGAGCTCGATGACGGAGAGCTTCGAGGAGGGTTGCAGCCTGTTGGGTCAAGGAGGACTGGAGCGAATGAGCCTTCTCCTCAGCTTGCCGATACTCCACCATTCCGCCGAGATAGCGCTTCTTGAGGGCATCAAACTCGGCTCTGGCCAGCGCCAACTCCTTTTTCAGTTCCTGGATTGGGGCATTGTCCGCCACCTGGGGCAGCGCCTCGATCGGGACCCCTTGTTTAATGAATCGATCCACCTCCTCCACAACCTTCTGGGCGGCATCAGATTCTGCCGTGGCCTTGGCGTGCAAGTCGGTGTACTGCTTTAGCGCCTGGAGAATGATGTTCTCGCCCTCGTCGAACGAAACAACTTTGTTGGTTCGACTGTACTCCTGGACGAGCTTTTCGGCCGCCTCGAGATCGTGGCGTTGTTTTGTGATCTCGTCCTTCAACCGCTGGACCACATCCAGTGAATTGGTGATTTTTTGATCGAGGTTGCGCCGCATGAAATTCGTGGACCAACTGTTGACAATCCGGGCAGCCTGCCTGGGGTCTGGATGCTCGGCGCTGATGTCCACTAATCGGCTCAGCCGAATGGGCGCAACCTGAAGGTCACCCACCAGAGCAGTCACGGGATCCAACGCCCGAGCGTAACGTTCGTCATCCTTCAAGTTGAGTTGATTGAACACCGACCGAAGCAAGGTCCGGCTGAGCAGGTTCTTGTACTGAGTCTGGAGATAATCCTGCTCCTGCCGCGCCATAGCAATTCCTTCAACCCGGAGAATGTTTTCGGGTTCGGGGTCGATTTGAAGACGCGCCGTGGCGCGATAGATCGGCGTGGCTTTGAACAAGTATATCAAACTGAGCACGAAGACCGAGATGAACGCCGTCATGATCAGCCAGCGCCGCTCCAGGATGACGTGCCAGTAGTGGCGCAGATTGATCGTGTCTTCCTGAGCCGTTTGATTGAACGGGCCTAAATTGTCGTTTTCCATATTCACAACACGATTAAAACATTCGTTCGGGCACGTAGATCACATCCCCAGGCTCGAGCCAAATCATCTTTGAGGGATCAGTGAGTTTCAGAAGCTGTTCCAGCTTGAATTCGGACTTTCGGCCTTTGCGATAAAGCTGGATCTTGTTTTGATTTCCGTTGGGCGCGAAACCGCCGGCGTCGGTGATCGCTTCCAAAATGTTCATTCGGCGTTCCGCAGGGAGTTTGATGGCTCCCGTCTTGCCTGCGACCTCGCCCAGAACGCTGACCGTCATCAGGCTATACTCCTTGACGTTAACGCTCACTTGCGGATCCATGAGAAAACTCTCCCCGAGCCTCCTGGTGAGTTCCTCCGCAACCTCACGCGTCGTTTTGCTGCCCACGAGCACGATCCCCAACAGCGGGAAGCTGATAGTTCCGCCTTGTTCAACGCGCCGTTCCACGGAAAGCCCCTTCTCGTTGAGAACGTCGATTATCAGCGTGTCGCCTGCGGCAATCTTCCGGTCCGCTTCATCCGGCTCTCGGTTTGGCCCGAGCAAGTTCGGCGGCAGACTATCCCCGGAGGCGGTCGTTCGTCCGGCTCCTTGTCCCGGTCCCGCACAACTGGTCCCAAAGAAGGTCAGAAGCAAAGATAAAGTCAGCCCTTGCAAGCGAGCTATGGCGATTTTCATGTTAATAACCAATGGCAATTCCCATCGTAGCGCGGTTCACGTCGTAATCGGACCCACCACCCGAGCCCGTTCGAATGCTATCCCAGGTGTAACCCAGGCTGGCACTTAACCACAGTTGTATCTGGTATGCCAGTCGAAAATACGCTGAATACTGATCGTAGCGCCGTTGGGCTGCGCTGTCCGGCGATTCATAGTCGAACATACCAAACCGTCCGCCTACCGTTGTCCGCCATTTGTGCGAGGCACCCAACATCTGGTCCCACTGGACTGTCGCCACGTTGGCCGTGTACGACTCTTTGCCATACTGAATCGAAACATCGTGCAGCCGGGCAAATGAGAAGGAGATCGCGCTTTTCTGTGTTGCTCGATAGCTCAGCGCCAGATCCGCTACCGGCGAGCTCGGCGTCGGTGTCTTGTCACTGAATTCTCGCGCTTCGTAGCCGACGCGCACTGAGCCCGACAGCTTTTCGGTGAAATTGCCCCGCGCGCCAAGGCCACCGCCGATGGATTCGATGTGCGGATTCTTCGGAGCGGGGAAGTTTGGAGTTGTTGCTGTTTGGCCATAGAACATCTCTCCCAAGAAACCGACTTTGGGGAATGCCTGAAATCCAAATCCGACCGTCCCTCGAAGCGTGTTGATATCATAGAGGCTGATCCCCTGCTCGTAGTCGGTCGTCGAATGCTGTCCCTGCAAATAGACCCCGGTCTTTGGGCTGATGGCGTAGCTAAGGCTATACCCATCCGAGAAGCTGTTCCGATCCACGCTCCGGTCCGCGACGGTAGAGATTACTTCCGGCCCTTGAACCGTACCCGGCGGTTCTCCTCCAACGGGCGGTGGAGCCGCTCCGCCTCCAGGATCTGGCGTTGGCGGTGTGGCCGCAAATCGCTGCGCGTATTCTGTCACGAGTCCGATCGGACTGGACAGCAATTGGACCGAGTCGCTTCCGCTGAAAGCGAGGCGGTCGCCTTGAATGCGGCTGCGAAGACTGAAGCTGTGTTCTCCCGAATTCAGATCCGATCGATCCAAATAAAAGTGCTGGCTCAACCCGTAGTCCAGGGTCACGAAATTCCTGGCCAACCGACCAAACTGGATGTTGATACCCGGACTGACCGTGGAAATGAGATCACTTTTGCCATCCGGTTGCGAAAAGAGATTGTCCGTGAAGTCCTCAGACACGGACAGCCGCGGGCGCACCAGCAGCGGCCCTCTGCTGAAAAGCAGATAACCGCTGGCGTCTGCTGCCTGCAATTGCACCCCCGCTGACGACACACCAGCCAGGGCCAGGCCAAACAGGATTGGTTCGCGACGATCAAACATCAACACTCCGCCAGTGCTTACTCTTTTTCCATTCAGCCTGTCGAGAACCGTTTTCAAAAATTGTCTCGCGAAGCTGCCTCCTCGCGCCTAACATGAACTCGACACCTGACATCCCGTGCGTTTTTTTTGAGAAAGATTGACCATGATAACTGCCGAATCGATTTCCAAAGCGCCTAATTCCTTCCAGAAAGCCGTCGGCCTGCCTGGGGCAGCAACGCTCACATCGCTGTGCCCTCGAAGCCGGTTCGCCGCTTTCACACTCATTGAACTACTCGTTGTCATCGCCATCATCGCGATCCTCGCCGCCATGTTGCTGCCGGCGCTGGCGCGGGCGAAGTCCAAGGCCAAACAAACTTCCTGCCTCAACAACATGCGCCAGTTGGGCCTCGCGACCGTCATGTACGTGCAGGACAACGGCAAGTATCCCGGCACTCTGTTCGCTCAGGGAGGCGTCCGTTATGTCTGGCCCGCGCGGCTTTTCACCCAGATCGGAACCAACCGGGAGATCTTTGCGTGTCCTGCGGCGCGGGCCGATAGCCGATGGAGCACGAATCTCAACAAAACCCTTGGAGCGCTTAACCTCTACGGCGGCGGCCGAGATCCCTGGGGAATTAGCGAGACCGCACTTTTCTCGGTTGGTTACAACGATTGGGGAGCGTTTCCCGCCTTCTCGGACAAAGGCCTGGGAGGGGACGTGGACACACTGACTTACGAGGTCAAAGAAGCAGCCGTCCGAGTGCCATCCGACATGATCATGCTGGGCGACAGCAAGCCCGGTGACGGCAGCAGCGCCAAGCCTACCCGGGGGCAGTACGACGCGAACATCGATCCAACGACTTCCACCGAATGGCCCTCCAACCGCCATAATCGCCGCACGGTCCTCATGTTCTGCGACGGCCACGCCGAGAGCGCGCTCCGCAACGACGTTATCAATCCCAAGAATGACGCCTGGCACCGCCGGTGGAACAACGATAATTCACTGGCGGGATCGTGGTCGGTCAACCAGACAGAGGCGAATCGGTTGGATCCTTGACCCGCCGTGATTTGCCCATGATTTACGACACGACGATTGATGATGTGTTGCAGAAGGTCTGGGACGGCGGGCGAATCAACCTCTCTGAGGCGCTCCGGCTTTACCATCTGCCCCTGGAGGAACTCGGCGCGTTGGCGGATCGCCGCCGGCAACTGGCCAAGGCCAGCGCTTACGAAGGCCGCGGCAACCAAATCGTCACTTACATCATCGACCGCAATATCAACTACACGAACGTCTGCAACGTCTATTGCAAGTTCTGCGCCTTTTACCGCACCGAAAAGGACGCCGACGCCTACGTCCTCACTCTCGAGGATCTCGACAAGAAGATCGAAGAAACCATTGCGCTGGGCGGAACGCAGGTCTTGATGCAGGGCGGGCATCACCCGAAACTCACGATGCAATGGTATCTCGATCTGCTGGCGCACATCAAAGGCAAGTTTCCCCAGGTCAACATTCATGGATTCAGTCCGAGCGAGTTCATCCACTTTCGCGAGGTTTTTCAGTTGCCGCTTGAAGACATCATTTCTCAATTCATGAAAGCGGGTTTGGGCTCGATTCCGGGGGGCGGCGGCGAAATCCTCGTCGATCGCGTCCGCAAGCGTATTTCACCGCTCAAGGCGATGAGCGATGATTGGCTCGGCGTCATGGATGTGGCTCATAAGCTTGGACTGAACTCTACGGCGACAATGATGTTCGGCCACGTTGAGACGCCGGAAGACCGGATCGAGCATCTCGAGCGCGTGCGCGCGCAACAGGATAAGAGTAGGCCCGGCTTCCAGCCTGCCCAGACCGAGAGACCGGGCGAAAATGCCCATGCCAACGTGAACACTGGCGCGGTGGAAGGCAAGATGCCTGCCCTACATCCGGCGGGCTTCACCGCGTTCATCGGTTGGACCTTCCAGGCTGAGAATACAAAGCTGCGGGCGCCAACCGTGGGCGCTCATGATTACTTGCGAACCCAAGCGCTGAGTCGAATCTATCTGGATAACGTCCCGAACATTCAGAGTTCGTGGGTCACTCAGGGGTTGTCGATCGGACAGATCGCGTTGAAGCACGGCGCAAATGATCTTGGCAGCATCATGATTGAGGAGAACGTGGTTTCGCAAGCCGGCACGACGTTCCGGATGACCGTGCAGGACATGCAGCGGCTCATCCGGGATTTGGGCTACGAACCACGCCAGCGCGACAATTGGTATCGCTTGCTCAACTAACCAGCTTCACAACGCTGGCTGGCAGCGCAAACATCTTCCGTATGCAAACAACGAATGGCGTTGCGACGATCGTTGTTCGGCACATTCCAGATATCGCAGACGACGACTTGTTCTTTCCCGACAGGCGGGGCGGAGGCACTACGGCAACGACGGGACAACTTGCATGAGCGCCTCGGTACGCTGGGGCATTCTGGGCGCCGGACAAATTGCGCGGAAGTTCGCCGCCGCGTTGAAGCAGACGCCGGGCGCCGAACTCGTCGCGGTCGGATCGCGCTCTTCGGAACGGGCTGAGTCGTTCGGTCAACAGTGCGGCGCGCCGAACCGTTACGCCAGCTACGCTGAACTGGTGAACGATCCTCAAGTCGATGTCGTGTACGTGGCCACGAGGCACTCCAGCCACAAAGAGAACGCCCAGCTTGCTCTCTCCGCGGGAAAAGCGGTGCTCTGCGAAAAGCCATTCGCGGTGAACACCCGCCAGGCCGAGGAGGTCATGGAGCTCGCGCGCCTCAACAAACTGTTTTTGATGGAGGCCATGTGGACGCGTTTCTTCCCGTTGATGGTCAGGCTGCGCGAAATGTTGCAAGAAAAAGTCATCGGTGAGCCGCGGATGTTGATGGCCGATTTCGGATTTCGCGCCGAGTTCGATCCGGCCAGCCGGCTCTTCAATCCCATTGATGGCGGAGGCGCACTCCTCGACGTCGGCATCTATCCGATTTCACTCGCGTCCATGATTTTCGGGTCGCCAACGAAGATCACGGGCCTGGCGCGTTTAGGAAAAACAGGGGTGGACGAGGAATCCGCGGTGCTCTTGCAGCACGCCGGAGGCGAACTGGCCATGATCGGGTGCGCCGTGCGCACGAACATGCCGCAGGAAGCTTTGATCATGGGCAGCGCGGGCCAGATTCGAATTCACAGTCCTTGGTGGCGCCCCAAATCGATGTCCCTTGTGATCGATCAGAGCCATCACCGGGTTCAGCGAGAAAAACAGTTCCGTTTGAATCTGCCCTTCGCGCGACCCATCACCTTGAACGTCAGCGCTGGGGTCGGATCGGAGAAAACTCTTGATTTCCCCTTCGAGGGAAACGGCTATTGCTACGAAGCCGCCGAAGTCATGCGGTGTCTTCGCGAGGGAAAACTCGAAAGTCCGACCATGCCTCTTCATGAGACCCTCTCGATCCTGCGCACGCTGGATGCAATTCGGGCGCAGTGGGGACTTCGATACCCGGTCGAATAACGTCAATAACCGGTGAAAAACACCTGGAACAACTTGTGAAAAACTCGGTGGCGCGGGCCGCGGCTGCCCCCGATCGACGCGGGCCAGCACTCAAACAGCGCAGGTGAATATTGTGTGAACAGCGTGAATAACTCCTGCCTCCTGGAGCAAAGGGCTTCGGTAAATGATCCGTTGTATCTTCCGTGATCGCTGACTTTTCGGAGAATCAGAGAGGCCCGGCCTGGACAGGCGAATCCCGGCAAAGCCCTGCTGAATTTCTCCGATTTTCAGCCCGTTTTCTTGGGCTTTTGAAGCTTCTTTCCTGCGTCTTGCCCCGCTCATGTCAATTGTCGGCGTGCGTTCAGGCAAACGAATCCTGCGCCTGGCCTCCGAAGTGATGCGCTGACCAGCAGGGAGGCGCATCTTGCCCTTTCCACCAAACGCGGTAGGGCAGACCTGCCGGTCTGCCGAATTTCGTCGCCGCCCTGAGGCAGCCCCTTGAAATCGCTCGCTTCCAAGTCGAGGCGGAGCCGTAGCTCCGCCCTGCCGGGAGGCGGCGGACAGATGCGCTGGCGCGGCGATGCCGCGCGCCAGGGCAGAATTGACGCGCCGGATATTGCGCCAGTAGTCTGCGGCATGCTCGAAAGAGAACCCAGCGCGCCAGGGCCCGCCGCCGAATCTTCACCAGAGCCAGAAGTCGCTTTGGGAGTCTCCAGTCGCTCTCGGCACACGCCTATTCTGTTCGGGCTTTTTGCCGGGGTCACTCTCGGCCTGGCCGCGAATCTCGTCCTCGGCGGCAGCCATCCCGGCGTCGTGTGGTGCATCGCTTCAATTACGGAGCCGGTTGGCCAACTTTTCCTGCGGCTGCTGCTCATGACCGTCATTCCGCTCGTGTTCTCGTCGCTGGTCGTCGGCATTGCTCAAATCGGTGACGTGCGCAAACTGGGCCGAATCGGCGTCAAATCGTTCGCTTACTGTTTCGTCCTTTCGGCGATCTCCGTCGCGATCGGTCTGGCTCTGGCGAATTCCGTGCAACCGGGCAAACGAGTGAGCCCGGCGACGGCGGCCGAACTGCAAAGCCGTTATGGCGGCGATGCATCGCAGCAGGTTTCGGCTGCGAAGAAAACAGGCCCTGGCGAGTCCGCGGTTCTGCAAATCGTGAAGACATTTGTCCCGGCCAATCCAATTGCCGCCGTGGCGAGCGACCCGCCCAACATGCTCCACTTGATGTTTTTTTCGCTAGCGATCGGTGTTGCCCTCACCCTGATCCCCACGGCCACATCCGCGCCGCTCGTGCGCGCGCTCGAAGCGCTCTTCGCGATCTCGTCAAAGCTGATCGATCTCATCATGCGGATCGCGCCGTTCGCGGTCGCCTGCCTGCTCTTCACGAACACGGCTCGATTCGGCCTGGAACTTCTCTACGCGCTGGGCTGGTTTGTGGCGACAGTGCTCGTGGGCCTGGCGCTGCACATGTTTGGCACGTACTCGCTGGCCGTTCGGTTCCTTTCCCGAATTTCGCCCCTCGAGTTCTTCCGGCGCATCAAGGTGGTCATGTTGACGGCCTTCTCCACTTCGTCTTCCAATGCGACGCTTCCAACCGCCTTGCGTGTGGCGGAGGAGAATCTGGGTGTGCCCCGCGAAATCAACAGCTTCGTGCTGACCATCGGCGCGACGGCGAATCAGAACGGCACGGCGCTTTACGAAGGGATCACGGTGCTCTTTCTCGCGCAACTGGCCGGGGTCGAGCTCTCGCTGGGCCAACAAATCATGGTCGCGTACCTGGCAATTTTGGGAAGCATCGGAACGGCGGGTGTGCCCTCGGGATCCATCCCGTTCATCGTTCTGGTCCTCGCCACGATCAACGTCAACCCGGCGCTGATCGCCGTCATCCTCGGCGTGGACCGCATCCTCGACATGTGCCGCACGACACTCAACGTCGCCGGCGACCTCACCGCCGCCACCTTTGTCGCGCGCTCCGAAGGGCACGAGTTGCTCCGGCGGCCTCAAGCCGCCGCTCGACCTCAAGTGTAATTGCGCCGCCATTCTCACTTTGGACCGGTGGCTCTGAACGGCCCGCATGTAGTCCCGCCTTTAGGCGCCTTTAGGCGGCCCGGCGGGAGAAAACCGACTAACGTCGGGACTACATACCGCCAAATGAGACTTCCTCGAACCAGTGCGCGCATTACGCCCATGAACCGGGTAGGGCGAGTCCGTCCCGGCGAGCCGCTCGACGTGACTGGAACACGTCTGACTCGGCTCGCTGGGGACAGGCTCGCCCTACCGTCCGGTTCATGGGAAGAAACGCAGATCATCTTGGCTTCGTCCTTGAGTTTTCTTTCCCTTTAGGCTTTCCTGTTCTGTGAACCGCATGGCTCCTTCTGCTACCAGCGATTCGACCCGGCCTTTGTCGGAGAGCCAGAAGACAGCGTTGGTGAAATTGCTCGCGGACGACGACCCGGCTGTCTATCAAGCTATCCGAAGCAAGATTCTGTCTTTCGGCGAATCGGCCAACGACTGGCTGCGGCCGCACACGTTGAGCAGCGATCCCCTGCTGCGGCGCCGCGTGCAGGAGATCGTTCATTACCTCAAGAGCCAGGTCACCGACAACCGCTTCCTGTCCTTTTGCGTGACACAAGGCGAAGACCTGGATTTGGAAGAAGGCGCGTGGCTCCTGGCCCAGACCCAATACCCGGAAATCAACACCGCCGCCTACGCGGCCTTGTTTGACAGTTACGTCAGCGACCTGAGGGAGCGGATTGATTTTGGCGCGGAGCCGGATGCGATTCTGGCCACGATCAACCGGTTCTTGTTCTCCGAGTTGGAATATTGCGGCAATGAAGAGAATTATTACGACCCGGATAACAGCTATCTGAACCGCGTGGTGGATCGCCGCACGGGCAATCCGATCAGCCTCTGTCTCGTTTACCTGTTTGTCACGCGGCGGCTTCGCTTGCCCGTCGTGGGCATCGGCATGCCGGGACACTTCCTCGTGCGCTATCAATCCACTTCCACAGGCGAGCTGTACATCGATGCGTTCAACCGGGGCAAACTGCTCACTAAAGCCGATTGCATCAAGTATCTCCTGCACACAAGCTACGGATTCCAGGAGGCTTATCTGGCGCCAGTGAGTCCCCGGCGCATTCTGGTTCGCGTTTGCTCCAACTTGCACCAGATCTACTCCCAGCTTTCGCTCACGGACGAAGCCGCGCGCATTCACCGCTACATCGTCGCGCTGTCCAGGCAAAGCTGAACGACGCTGGCCAATTCGAACTCGTCCGAGCCGTTTGATTGTAGGGTGTGGTCCTGTCCCCGCGCGGAAAGGAATTCTCACTTCACTTTGACATTAACCAAAGACTTGAGCCATCGGCGCGAGTGGTTAGTGTCGTCCCGTGCGACCGGCCAAATCACAAGTTGCCTCGTGGACTGCGAGATCGTCTGTCTTTTATGCCTTGGTGCTCGGCCCGTTCGTCCTGTCGAGTTGCGATAAGCGGCCCCACACGACTCCGGTCGCTCTTTCGAGCGCTAACTCCGGTCGGCAAACGAGCACCAACGACGCTCCCTCCGAAGTTGGCAGTTTCGGCCGGTCGCTGCAAAGCACTTCGCCGCCATCGCCGCCACTTCGACAGACGAACCCGCCGCCCAGCGAAACCGCGCTGAATTCCGCGGAATCGATGAGGCTGTACAACGAAGGCGTCCGCCATTTCCAGGGCGATGGCGTTCCCAGGAATGCCGCGGACGCCGCAAAATTTTTCCGGCAGGCCGCCGATCTCGGCAATCCGGGCGCGAAACACAATCTCGGCGTGATGTACCTGACTGGAAACGGTGTGACCAACGACGCCGTTCAAGCGGCCCATTGGCTGGCCCAGGCCGCCGAGCAAGGATTGGCCGAAGCTCAATTCAAGTTGGCGAGCCTTTGCGCCGCAGGCCTCGGAGTGACTCAGGACATGAAGTCGGCGGCCCAATGGGCGCGCAAAGCGGCGGAGCAAGGGCATTCCGACGCCGCCTACAACCTGGCGGCACTCTACGCGAGCGGCAACGGCGTTGAACAAGATTTCGCGCAAGCGGCGCACTGGTATCGCCAAGCCGCCGACAAGGGGAACATCTCCGCCCAATCGAATCTGGGTGTGCTGTATGCCCGAGGCCAGGGCGTGCCTCAAGACGCGAAGGAAGCTATCGCCTGGTTCCGCAAAGCGGCGGAGCAAGGCCATCCCTTCGCGCAATACAATCTCGCCCGCTCGCATGTCGAGGGCAAAGCCGTGGCGAAAGACCTGGTGGAAGCTTACAAATGGTTGATCCTCGCCAGCGATCAGGGAGACCGGGACGCGCGAAAGGATCGGATTGAGTTGGGACTCCAGATCACGGCCAGCGACATCGCGGAAGCGATTCGCCGTGCTCACGCTTTCTCCGCCCGGCTGAAGGCCAGCTTGACGAATAGTCCCGCGAGCACTCCAACCAGTCTGAGCGCCACAGCCCGGCCTTGAATCAATCGGTTGCATGAGCCCCATCGAAATCTGCCGGCAGGCCCTGGAGAGAGACGCCGCCGCGTTCTGCGCGAGCTCGTCTCGACGAATCCTGATCTGGTCCACGCCCGCGGCGGCGACGGCCAGACGCCGCTGCACTTCGCCAGCACCGTTGAGATTGCCGAGTTTCTGCTGGATCGCGGCGCGGACATCGATGCTCTGGATGTCGATCACGAATCCACACCTGCGCAATACATGATTCGGGATCGGCAAGACGTCGTGCGTTGCCTGGTTCGCCGGGGCTGCAAAACAGATATCTTTATGGCCTCGGCGCTCGGCGATGCCGATCTGGTTCGCAAACACCTCGACGTGGACCCTGATTGCGTTCAGATGCGCGTGAGTGGCGAATCCTTTCCCATGATCAACCGGAGATCCGGTGGGACCATTTACCAATGGACGTTGGGTGGCGCGGAATTGCACAGTCACGCCTTATGGATCGGGGGCGAACTCGGGTTTGAGGCGAACGAACATTCTCATCCATGAGCGGTAGATGCTTTGCGAAATGCCGAGCTTCCCCGCGCGTTCCAATCCATCCAATTGCTCCGGGGTGTCGCCGTCATAATGGCCGATCCACCCGCAAGCGATCTCGCGGGACGCGCGCAGGAATTTCTCCAGTTGGTCCACGTCGCACTGAAGCGGGAAGGTTTCCTCGATCACGACCGGTTTGCCCGCGCTGCAGATGCGGAGCGATTCCATCGCCTCGTCCGGAAGGTCGCGGTTCGGATAAATGTGCACGCTGATGAAATCCAGTTGCGAAGCGGTTCTTTCAGGCACGAAACCGGACAGATGCTTCCACTGCCGCGACCACGGGAGAAGTCCGACCGTGATCAAGGCCTGCCGGTCGTGTTTGCGAATCGCCGCGGTCATGCGTTCGATCCATTGACTCGCGATGTGTTCACGCGTGCGGCCGCCGGGATCCAGCGCGATGTATTGCAGGAAGTCGTAACCGCCGAACAAGCTGCCCGATCGCCATTTTCCCGGCTCGCGGCGTTGGCCGGGTGAAATCGGTTCGTTGATCAAATCGTAGCAAAACACCGCCGGGCTCGACGCCCCAATCTCGGCGGCCGCCTCCCAGAATTTCGCCTGCGCCGCCCAACGCGCCGTCTCTTCGAGCGCGTCGAACCACGCCGGCACATCGCTCGGCCGGTAACACGCCAACCCGGTAACATCGAGATAAATTCCCGTGCTTTCCGCGAGCCGCAGCAGCCGGCGGAATTGCGTCAAGGCATGGACATCTGGACGGTCCGCTGCCTTCATGAACTTTCCGAACTGAAGGTGGACGCGCACGACATTTGCGCCGAGCGCCTTCAGCTCGCGGAAATCTCCAGCCAGCGTGTCCCAGTCGCGATCCCAGAAATCTTCCATCAAACGGCCCGCGTTGCCGTAGTTCATGCCCCAGGGATGAAAGGCTCGGCGTGACTTTGCGAGCATGAAACCCCGCGCATCCGGCGCAACGGCGACGCGGTCCAGGGTAGGGCGAGTCCGTCCCGGCGAGCCGCTGCCCGTGCGTGGAACACGTCCGGACCGGCTCGCTGGGGACAGGCTCGCCCTACCGTCAGGTTCCTGGGAAGTCTGCTTGCTCGGCGATCTGGTTCCTTCCGTGCGCGGCGCAGTCTGGCAACTCAAGAAGAGGCTGAGGCCGATCAGGCAAACCGGAACGAGAAGGCCTTTCACGAATTTCATTTGCCTCGCCTTGGCGCGAACAGCTCGCCGCTACGAATGAGGCTGAGCATCTGGGTGCGATTCAGCCAAGTTCTTGTTCAAGGTTTCCACCGACACTTCCCGCTCCCACCGGCTGATAGCGACCGTCGCGACGCCATTGCCGATCAGGTTCACCAGCGCGCGGCATTCGCTCATGAATCGGTCGATGCCGACGAGGATCGCCAGCGAAGCGATCGGCACCGTAGGGATCACCGCGAGCGTCGCCGCGAGCGCGATGAACCCCGCGCCGGTCACACCGCTCGCGCCTTTGGAAGAAATCATCGCCACGAACAGCAAGGTGAGCTGCTGCCCCAGCGTGAGCGGCGTGTTGGTGGCTTGCGCCAGAAAGACTGCCGCCATCGTCATGTAGATGCTCGTGCCGTCCGGGTTGAAGCTGTAGCCCGTTGGAATCACCAGTCCCACGGTCGATTCCGCGCAACCGAGACGCCGCATTTTTTGAAGCATCCCTGGCAAGGCGGTTTCCGAAGAACTGGTGCCGAGCACGAGCATCAGTTCCTCGGTGATGTAAGCCAGAAAACGCAAAATCGAGAATCCGCTCGCGGCGGCGATCGCTCCGAGGACGATGAAAACAAAGAGCGCCGCCGTCGCGTAAAAACAGACCATCAACATCACCAGCCGATTCAAGGCGCCCAGTCCGTAGCTGCCAATCGTGAACGCCATCGCCCCGAGCGCGCCGAGCGGAGCTACCGCCACGACGATGCGCATGATTCCGAAAAGGATTTGCGACGCATACTCGAGGGCGTGCAACACGGGCTTGCCGCGCTCGCCCATGAAGGTGATCGCGAACGCGGTCAGGCCCGAGACCAGCAGCGCCTGGAGCAGATCGCCCGTTACGAAAGCGTCGAACAGCGTGTTCGGAATGATATTGAGGAAAAAGGAAACCACCCCCATCGAGTGCGCCTTTTGCGCGTAGGCCCGGCCGATTTGCGGATCGAGAGTCGCGGGATCGATATTGAAGCCGACGCCCGGCTTGAGGACGTTCACCACCACCAGGCCGATCACCAGCGCCAACGTCGAGACGACCTCGAAATAAACCAGCGCTTTGATCCCGACGCGCCCCAGTTTTTTCAAATCGCTCATCGACGCCACGCCATGAACGACCGTGCAGAAGATGAGCGGCGTGATCAACATCTTGACCAGTTTGATGAATCCGTCCCCCAGCGGCTTCAACGATTTGCCGAACTCCGGGAACGCAAACCCGACCAGGATCCCGATGAGCACCGCGATCAGCACCTGGACATAAAGGATGCGGTACCAGGGCGTGAGGGCAGAGGGCGTGCTGGGAGGCGAGGGGCTCACGCGCAATTCGGTTGATCGTTCGGCTGCAAGGCCGCGATGCTAATGGCTCCTCCCGCGCCTTGCAATCAGCGAGGGCGTGGCGCATCTGGGCGCGTCTCATTTTGTAGGGCAGGCTTTCCAGCCTGCCGGTTTGGGGGACTTTCCAGTCCCCGGGGGGCGCAGCTCGCGAAACGGAGCTGGAAAGCTCCGTGAACCCGCAGGCTCGAAAGCCTGCGCTACTTCGCTCGCAAATGGCGACGCAAAACCGACACGCGCACATGCCGCCCGCTCTGCAATGCGATTTGACCCTGCCGGTCGCTTTTCTTACACTCCGCACCTCATTTGATATGAAGGTTCTGATTTGCGACCCGATTTCACCGAAAGGGATCGCGTATTTTCAGCAGCGTTCTGAGTTTGAAGTGAACGTGCTGCCGAAGCGGCTGCTCGAACCCGACTTGCTTTCGTGGGTCGCGGAGGTCGCCGCCATGGTCGTGCGTTCCGAGACCAAGATCACACGCACAGTGATGGAAGCGGCCCCGAAGCTCCGCGTCGTCGGGCGCGCCGGCGTGGGCGTCGATAACGTCGATGTCGAAGCGGCGACTCAGCGCGGGATCGTGGTCATGAACACGCCGGGCGGGAACACGATTTCGACGGCGGAACTGACGTTTTCCATGCTCATGGCGTTGGCGCGAAAGATTCCCCAGGCGCACGCCTCGATGAAGGCCGGCGAGTGGAATCGAAAAGCGTTCCAGGGCGTCGAACTGTGCAACAAGACGCTGGGCATTCTGGGCATGGGCCGCATCGGAAGCGAAGTCGCGCGCCGGGCCATGGCGTTCGGCATGCGGGTTCTCGCCTTCGACCCTTATCTGGCTTTGTCCCGCGCGAAAGCTTTGCAGGTGGAAATGGTCGAACTGGATGAGCTTTACGCCCGGTCGGATTTCATCACGGTTCACATGCCGATGTCCGATGAGACCAAAGGCATGATCGACGCCGCGGCGTTCGCGAAAATGAAGAAAGGCGTCCGCGTGCTGAATTGCGCGCGGGGCGGGATCATCAACGAGACGGACTTGGGCGCGGCAATTCAAAGCGGCCAGGTCGCAGGGGCGGCGCTGGACGTTTACGAAGCCGAGCCGCCTCCCAAGGATTTTCCGTTGCGCAACCTGGCTCAGGTGATCATGACGCCTCACCTCGGCGCGAGCACCGAGGAAGCGCAGGACAACGTTGGGATTGAAGTGGCGGAGGCGATCACGGATTTTCTGCTGAGCGGCGCCGTGCGCAACGCCGTGAATCTCCCCAATCTCGATGCCAAGACCTACGCGCAGGTGAGACCCTATTTGCACCTGGGCGAAAAGCTCGGACGCCTGCTCGCGCAACTGGCGCCGAAGCGGAACGACCGGCTCGTCGTCACGTACGGAGGCAAAGCCACGGCGTTGCCGGGCGACCCGATCACGCGCTCGGTCTTGAAAGGTTTCCTGGAATCGGCCGGAGGAAAGGACGTCAACCAGGTGAACGTGCGGACTCTGGCGCTGTCGCTCGGCCTGCTCGTGGAGGAAATCAAATCCAACGAGGAAACGGATTACAGCGAATGGCTGCACGTGGCGGCCTTTTCGGGGGACCAGAAGATTTCGGCGGGCGGAACATTTTACGGCTCGCACAGCCAGCCGCGCATCGTGCGGTTGAACAGCCAGCCGGTGGAAATCGTCCCTTCAGGTGTGCTGTTCCTGATGACGAACAAAGACCGGCCCGGTATTGTCGGATACATCGGCACGCTCATGGGCAAATATCAGGTCAACATCGCGAGCATGAGCCTGGGCCGTGAAAAAGTCGGCGGGCAAGCCCTGACGGTTTTGAACCTGGACAGCATTCCGCCGCAAGAGTTGCTGGAGGAAGTGCGGAGGGATGCCGATATCAGCAACGTGCGCGTGGTGAAACTTTGATCGCATCGAACATGACTCCTTTCCAAGAACACGGTAGGGCCGCGTTGCCGCGCAGCCGGTCTTCCGTCGATGCGGCGGCGCAGCAGCACCGCGATGGGTTCAAGGCCCGTGCGCGCGGGTGGGAGGCCGTGGAAGCTTCCCATGAACCCGGTAGGAACGGATTCCACTCCTTCCCTGACTTTACTCTGCGACCGGAAAGACCATTTCAGGGACGCGGTGAAACGCGTCCTTACCAGTTCATGGCCAGCGCGTACGGCTTGCTGGCCGTGGGAGCTTCCCAGAAATGTGCGACGGTCCTTTTGGCGGCACTCGTGCTGGCTGAAAGCTTCTCCTCCGTCCAGGCCGCGGATCCCGCCCCTCAGGCTCCCCCCAAACCTCTGTTCTCCGTTTCCGCCACCAACCTCTTTGCGGACCGGATTCTCGCCAAAGGAAAGGGCGTGGAAGTGCGGCAAAGCCAGGTGGACGATTTGTACGTGGCGTTCAAAGCGACCCAGGCGGCCGCCGGGAAGCTGGTTCCCGATGCGATGCGCAAGAAAATCGAGGCCGACATTCTGGACAAACTCGTCACGACGCAACTGGTGTTGAGCCGTGCCACAGAGGCAGACCGGACCAAAGCCAAAGGGCTCGTCGAAGAGCTCGTGGCCGCGCAGAAGAAGCAAGCGCCGTCGGAAGAGTCCTTCAACCGCCAACTCCTCGCTGTGGGAATGACCCCCGAACAATACCGCGCGCAAATGCTCGAACAGGCGATCGTGGAGTCCGTCATCGACCGCGAGATCCGGGCGAAGAAAGTGGTCACAGAATCCCAGGCGCGCGAGTTCTACGACAAGAGTCCGGAGTTGTTTCAAGAACCGGAACTGGCTCGCGTCAGCCACATTTTGTTTTCCACGCAGGACCCAAAGACCGGACAGGATTTGCCTGCGGACCAGAAACTGGATAAGCGCCGTCTCGCCGAGAAAATCCTGGATCGCGCCAAGAAAGGGGATGATTTCGCCACGCTGGTCAAGGAATTCTCCGAAGACACCCCCTCGAAGGACCGGGGCGGAGAATACACCATCGCCCGCGCGCGGGACGATCGCTCTCGCTCTGTCGTGCCTGAATTCGAAGCGGCGGCGTTTTCGCTGGCGCCCAATCAGACCAGCGACCTGGTCACGACGCGTTACGGTTACCACATCATCAAAGCGCTGGAACGGATTCCGACCCGGACGATGGAGTTTTCGCGCGTCGTGGAACGGATCAAGCAAGGATTGCTCAAACAGGAAGTCGAAAAAGACCTGCCGGCCTACGTCGAGAAGCTAAAGAAGGCCGCTGACGTGCAGGTTGTCGATGGAAAGTGAGCGCTGCCTCGCGCCCCGCTTCGCGGCGCCGGGAACGCGACCTTCAGAGCTTTAGCCTGCTCCGACGTCAGCAGGCTTGGAAAATGCCGGCGAATTCTGGCGCGTCCGAATAGACTTGGTCGATTATGCAAAGAACGCCTCCATTCCTTCACGCCGGCCTGTCGCGCCGGCAAATGCTCCAGGTCTCAAGCCTGGGGTTCGGCGCGCTGGCGTTGAGATTCCTTCTACACGCGCAAGCCTCATCGGTTTCGCCAGCCCACGGCCCGGACCCGCGGCGTTTGCGCCCGCATTTCCCGGCCAGGGCCAACGCGGTCATCCTGCTGATGCAGAACGGCGGGCCCAGCCAGATGGATTTGTTCGATCCGAAACCGGACCTGAAACAGCACGACGGCAAGGTCCACAGCGTCAAAGTCGAAATGTTCCAGAAAGGGAGCGAGGCGAACAAATTGATGGGGACACCGTTCGCTTTCCACCGCCAAGGCCAGTGCGGGATGGAGCTTTCCGAAGTGATTCCTCACATTGGCGCGCTGGCGGATGACATCACGCTGGTGCGCTCGATGCACACCGAACACAACAATCACACCGAAGCGCTCGTGATGTTCAACACGGGCAAGATCTTTCCCGGACGGCCCGCGCTCGGCTCCTGGATCAGCTATGCGCTCGGCACCGAGAACCAGAATCTGCCAGCCTATATCGTCCTGCGGGATCCCGATGGCTACAACACGAGCGGCACGCTGCTCTGGCAAAACGGCTGGCTGCCCGCCCGGTATCGCGGCACCGAAGTCAGCACCAAAGGCGCGCCCGTCCTGAATTTGCACCCCGCGGTTCCGGTTCCTTCAGAAGTGCAGCGCGACAAGCTCGACCTGCTCGCGAAGCTGAATCAAGCGCACCGCGCACAATACTCCTACGAATCCGAACTCGAAGCGCGCATCCAGAATTACGAACTCGCCGCCCGCATGCAGTTGGCGGCGGAAGGAACGTTGGATCTGGCCCGCGAGTCCGAGGCCACCCGGAAGTTTTACGGCATCGATAACCCAGTGACGGCAGGCTACGGATTGCGTTGTCTGATGGCGCGGCGGCTGGTCGAAGCCGGCGTCCGGTTCGTTCAGATTTTCCCGCCGGTAAAACCGCAGTTCCAGCCGTGGGACAGCCACAAGAACGTCAAAACAGAACTCGAGGAAATCTGCCGCATGACCGATCTGCCGTCGGCGGCGCTGATCCAGGATCTCAAAGCGCGCGGATTGCTCGACTCGACCATTGTGATCTGGGCCGGTGAATTCGGGCGTTTGCCCGTCTCGCAAAATGGAACGGGCCGCGACCACAATCGCAATGCGTTCAGCCTTTTCCTGGCGGGCGGCGGATTCAAAGCGGGCCAGGTTCACGGCGCGACCGACGAGGTGGGTTACCGGGCGGTCGAGGAGCGGGTGAGCGTGCCGGACCTCCACGCCACGATCCTTCACCAGCTCGGCCTCGACCACGACAAACTGGCTTATCCGCACCATGGCCGCGAAGAAACGCTCACGGACTCGCCCGTGAGCCGCGCGCGCGTGGTGAGCGAGATTCTGGCGTGAACCCGTTGATCGACATACGGCTGGTTCAAGCAGGAGCCCGGGCAGCTTGCCCGCGTGTTGCTGAAGGTTTCGAGAAGAGCGCGGGCAGGCTGCCCGCGCTCCTTTCGCGAGATTCGATCAGCCGTGACTGAACACTTCCTATGAAACCCATTCTCTCGACCTGCGGCTTTGAACCTGATCTCCGGCGGATATTCTTGGCCTTCGCGCTCCTGGCTGGCGTGCCGGCCTCGCGGGCCGGGGATTCGGCCGCTGAACAGCCGCAGATTGGCAAGGCTGTCGAAGCCGGTTTGCGGACTTTGGAGAAAAGCGCCGCCATTTACTCGGAAAAGCGCGCCTGTTTTTCGTGCCACCATCAAACCCTCCCCATGCAAGCCATGGTGATCGCGCGCCAGCATGGATTCAAAATCGACGAGAATCTTTTCCGAGCGCAAGCCCGCTTTACGCATGAGTCTTTCCGCTCCCGCGCCGGCGATCTCAGGGACGGGACCGGCATCGGCGGCAAATCCATGACCGTCGGTTACGGTCTCTGGGCGTTGCACCTGGCGAATTGGGACCGCGACGACACGACCGCGGCCATGATCGCGTATCTCCTGAAAACGCAAGCGGAGGATGGCCGCTTCTGGAGCAACACCGTCCGCCCGCCTTTGGAGGACTCGGCCTTCACCGCCACGACAATTGTGGCTTATTACATGCAAAGATTCCTTTCGACGAGCGACGCCTCCGCCGCAGAAGGAGCCGTTGCCAAAGCCAAGCGGTGGCTTGTCGAAAACCGCCCCAAGACTCAGGAAGATCGGAATTCGCGGTTCTGGGGCTTGCACTTGCTGGGTGCAGACCGCGAGCAGATCGAAACGGCGCGCGTCGCGGTGCAAGAAGGCCAGCAGCCCGACGGCGGGTGGGCGCAGCTCGCCGAGATGAAGAGCGACGCCTACGCCACAGGACAGACCTTGTTCGTGTTGCGCGAAACGGGAATGCCGGTCGATCACTCCGTCTATCAGCGCGGCGTTCGGTTCCTGCTCGATACGCAATTGGAGGACGGCACGTGGCACGTGAAGACACGATCCAAACCGGTGCAAACGTTCTTCGACGCCGGTTTCCCGCACGACAGGGACCAGTTCATCTCCGTCTGCGCTACAAGCTGGGCCGTGGCGGCGCTCGCCGCGGCGCATGCCCGCTAGTAGAAAACGCCGTTTGCTGTAGCAGCCCAGGTAACGAGGCTCTGATTTCCTCAACAATCAGGAGGAAATGAGCCTCCTCATGTCGGCTGCCACAATCTTTCAAACACACTCTGAGAGTTATGGGAAGGGCAAGCCCACGTCGTTGTCGAGGATGGTCACGGCGGCGCTGCCGACTCCGCCAATCGCGTAGCCGGGATCGCTTTGCAGCGTCAGAATGACGGTTTCCGGAGGCTCCACCGCGGTGTCGTCAATGGGGATCACGCGGATGCGAACGGAACGGGCGCCGGCCGGAATCGTCGCCGAGCCCGGCAAAGCCGGATAATCCGTTCCATTCGCCGCCGTGGCGGCGCATGTTCCAGAGGGACCCATCCTGAAAACGGAAATCGTTCGGCTCAGCCGGACTGCTTCCATGACGTCGAATGTTTTCCACGGCAGGACGAGTCCATCCCGGCGAGCCGTGTCCGACGTATTGGGAACACCGGACCACCTTGGAGGCGGCTCGCTGGGACAGGTTCGTCCTACCGAAGTCAAACTGTGATTGCTGGGACCTCGTTCTTCGTTCTTGCGGAAGAAAGTGTCTCCATCGTACATTTCGCCCGACCCCCAGGTCATGACCATCGCATCACCATACGCGACGACATTCGCCTCGGCAGAATCGGAAGCGAGCGATACCGCCCCCCACTTAACCCTCTCCTCTCGCAGGCGAGGGGAGAGGGTACGGCAAGCCGTCTCGCAGACTCCCACTCGTAATCCTAATCTTCATCTTAGAGCCTGTCTGAAAATCGTCTTCTGGGTGGAACAGGCCACCGGCCTGTTGCGGCGGGCTACCAGCCCGCCGGGCCTTTTGGCGGCAGGTTGCCGCCAAACACGGGCTGGTAGCCCGTTCCACCCATTTTTCAGACAGGCTCTTAATCCTGCCTCCCAGTTAGAGACTACGAGTCAGATCAGGATCAGGATTACGAGTCAGATCAGGAGCGGAACAGCGCCGCGTTGGAAAAACCGGTTAGTTCAAGGAGCCACACTTAACGACCTATGAAAGAGTACCCTTCTGCGGACATTCGCAATTTCGCCATCATCGGACACGCCACCGCGGGCAAGACCATGCTCAGCGAGTGCATGCTCGCCTGCGCGGGCGTGATCAACCGGCTCGGCAGCATCGCCAATGGCAGCACGGTCTCCGACTACCACGAGGACGAGCACAAACGGCAGATTTCCATCCATGCCTCGCTCCTGCATCTGGAGTGGCAGGGGAAGAAATTCAACTTCATCGACACGCCGGGCTACCTCGATTTCATCAGCGAAAGCCTGGGCGCGCTCCGGGTCGCGGACTTCGCCCTCGTGGTGATCCACGCCAATCACGGCGTGCTCGTGGGCACGGATCAAGTCTGGGAATCTGCCACCGCCAATGGCATCCCAAAAATGATCGTCATCAATGCGGTCGATAAAGAGAACGCCAATTTCGACATGGTGCTCGAACAAGCGCGAAAACGGTTTGGCGACCGCGTTTTTCCCATGACCCTTCCCGTCAATCCCGGCCCTGGCTTCAATCAGGTGCTCGACGTGATGCGCAACGAAATCATCACCTACCAGACCGACGGCAGCGGCAAATTCCAGGAGGCCCTCGCCACCGGCAAATGGGAGGAGCGCGTCAAGCAGCTCCACCAGGAACTCATCGAGCACATCGCGGAATCCGATGACGCGCTCCTGGAAAAATTTTTCGACCAGGGCGGATTGTCCGAAGACGAAATGCGCGCCGGGGTGCACACAGCCGTTCAGAAGCAGACGTTCATTCCCCTGTTCTGCACCGCCGCCGAAACGAATGTCGGCGTCGCGCGCCTCATGGATTTCATTGCCAAATACGGTTCTTCACCCGTGGACCGCAAAACGGTCAAGGGTCTCGACATCAATGACGCCGAGGTGGAGATTTCGCTGACGAATCCCGACCCGGTGGTGTATGTCTTCAAAACGATCAGCGAAGCGCAATTTGGCGAATTGTCTTATGTCCGGGCTTACTCCGGCACGGTGCGCTTCGGGATGGACCTGTACAACACCTCGCGCAAGGCGTCGGAGAAAATCGGCCAGATTTACATCCTGAACGGGAAGAATCGCGCCATGGTCAACAACTTGACCGCCGGCGATATCGGCGCCTTCATCAAATTGAAAAACACACACACCGGCGACACGTTGTGCGAGGCCAAGAAATTTGTTTCCCTGCCCAAGGTGACTTATCCGAAGCCGAACATCCATGCCGCGCTCAAGCTCAACTCCAAAGGCGACGAAGACAAGATCGCGCAGGGTTTGTCCGCGTTGCACGAGGAAGATCCGACGTTCATCTATCACGTCGATTCCGAGCTGCACCAGACCGTAATCTCGGCTCAGGGCGAGTTGCATCTTCAAGTGGTTTCGGACCGCCTGAAACGGCGCTACAAGGTCGATATTGAATTGGTGGCGCCGAAGATTCGGTTCCGTGAAACGATCAAGAACAAGGGCGAGTCCAAATACCGTCACAAGAAACAGACGGGCGGCGCCGGCCAGTTCGCGGAAGTCTGGATGCGCATTGAGCCGAAGCCGCGCAACACCGGCGTCGAATTCACTCAGACTCTCACGGGCCAGAACGTGGACCGCGCCTTCGTGCCCTCCGTAGAAAAGGGCGTCATGCGCGCCTGCACCGAGGGCATTCTGGCCGGATACCGGGTGGTGGACGTGAAGATTGATTTCTACGATGGCAAAATGCACCCGGTGGACTCCAAGGACGTGGCGTTCCAGACCGCCGGCTATTACGCGTTCAAGGAAGCGTTCGCCGCAGCCAAAGCGTGCCTTTTGGAACCCATCCACGTGATCGAGATCAAGATGCCCGAGGATTGCATGGGCAAGGTGATGGGCGATCTTTCCAGCCGCCGGGGAAAAATCTTGGGCATGGACGCGGTGGGAGCCTATCAGATTGTCAAGGCGCATGTGCCGGCGATGGAGCTTTATCATTACTCCACGACGTTGCGTTCGCTCACCGGCGGGCGCGCGTTTCACACCGAAGATTTCGATCATTACGAGGAGATGCCGCGCGAGCTGGAGCAAAAGATCATTGCCGAAAGCAAGAAGGGCAAGGAGGCGGCTCAGAATGAGTGACTTCCGGAATCGTGCTCAAATCCCGCCGACTTATGCCGCTCTTACCTGCTGCCATCGGGCGCGTCACCGCGATCACCTTGTTTTTCCTCCCCCTCGCACCCGCAAACGCGGATACCCTTTTCCCGTTGGGCGCGCCCTGGAAATATTTTCGGGGCACGGCGGATCCGTCTCCGGGCAACACTTCTGCCTGGCGCCAGCGCGCTTTCGCCGATTCTACGTGGACCCAAGGCAACGCGCCGTTCGCCTACGGCGAACCGTCCTTTCGTGGCACGGACCTGACGGGCATGCAGGGCAGTTACACGACGCTCTACCTCCGAAAATCCTTCAACGTCCCCGACCCCACGGCCCTCGCCAGTTTGCAGCTTCGGACGGTGGTCGATGACGGGTTCATCGCCTGGATCAACGGGGTCCGCGTCGCGTCCACCAACGCGCCGGCCAGCGACGCCGGGTTGACGCGGACGAGCGTGGCCACGACTTCGATTGAACCTTTCGAGGCGGCCTTCGATCTGCCCGCTCCGTCCAAGTACCTCGTTGCGGGGGAGAACACGCTGGCGGTGCTTGTGCTCAATGGCGCGATTACAAGTTCCGATCTGGTTTTCGACGCGGAATTGACTTCGACCGAGAGCGTGCCGGTGCCGCCGACGATCACCGGGGTCGTTCCGGAGCCGGGGGTCGTCAACGAACTCACGTCTGTCTCAGTGACCTTCAGCGAACCGGTGACCGGGGTTCGCGCGGGAGACTTTCTGATCAACGGGATTCCCTCGGCCAACGTCTCCGGCGGAGGGGCCAGTTACACCTTCTCATTTCCGCAACCGCCGTTCGGGCCGGTGGACATTGCCTGGGGCGCGCTTCATTCCATTACCGACCTGGGCAATCCGCCGCAGCGTTTCGACGCCGGTGTTCCCGGTTCGAGGTGGGCTTACCAGTTGATCAATCCCGCCGGGCCCGCGTTGACCCATATCTTTCCCGTTCCAGAAACCACTTTGCGCAGGCTGGGCGAAGTGGAGATCAGTTTCACCCTCCCGGTCGATGGCATCGATGCCAGGGACCTGCTTCTCAACGGAGTTCGCGCCACGAACGTCGCCGGCGTCGGCGCAGGGCCGTATCGGTTTATGTTTGCCTCAGCGCCGGCGGGCGAGGTGACTTTGTCGTGGAGTCCGAACCACGGAATTGTGTCAGACGACGCGGTGTCGGTCGCGTTCACGGGCTTTTCCTGGAAATACCGCATCAATCCGGTGTTGCCCGCCGCCGGCGTTGTCATCAGCGAAATCATGGCCGAAAACCAGACCGGTATCACGGACGAGGAGAAAGATCCGGAGGACTGGATTGAGTTGCACAATCGCGGTGCGCAACCGGTCAATATCGGCGGTTGGTCGCTCAGCGTGGATCGCGAAGAGGAAGGCCAATGGGTGTTTCCACCGACGACCATCCCCGCCGGCGGGTTTCTGGTGGTCTGGGCTTCAGGCAAGGATCGCCGCGAGCCTGCGCCAGGTCAGCGGTTCCACACGAATTTCAAATTGAACCCCAACGGCGATACGCTCCAGCTTTTCGGCGCGGAGTTGCCCAGAGCGGTCGTGGATGAACTGACGTATCCGGAGCAATCCCCGAATCATTCCTATGGACGTCAGGCCGGCACAACCGCCGAAGCCTGGAGCTACTTTGCCGTGGCGACGCCCGGCGTGGCAAATGGCGTGAGTACCGTCACGGGCAAAGTGGATGAAGTCCACTTCAGCGTGGAACGCGGCTTTTTCAGCGCTCCGTTCAATCTCAGCCTGGCCAGCCGCACGCCGGGCGCCGAGATTAAATATACGCTCGATGGCAGCCCGCCCGCGCCCACCAACGGCGTGGTGTATGTTTCGCCGATTCAGATCACGACCACCCGCATCGTTCGCGCGGCGGCCTTCGCCTCCGACCAACTTCCCTCGCGCGTGCGGACCCACACTTACTTGATGAACCAGGCGGCCAACCGACGGCTCCTGCCCGTGCTGTCTCTCGTCACCGCGACCAATAACCTGTATGGCCGCACCGGGATCATGGAGTTTAATCCGCGCAACACGACCAAGCACGGCGCGGCCTGGGAACGGCCCGTCTCCGTCGAATGGATTCGCCCAGAGGACAACGGCGGATTCCAGCTCGACGCGGGCATTCGCGTGGCGGGCGGCGATTATATCCGCGGCCTCTACACCTACCGCGGCAGCAGTCTGCCGCAAACCAAGTATTCCTATCGCCTTTATTTTCGCGGCGATTATGGCCCCGGTCGATTGAACTATCCGGTCTTTCCTACTTCGACGTTAGAATCGTTCAACACCCTTCACGTTCGCGCCGGGATGAACGATCACTCGAATCCGTTCATCAAAGACGAATTCATCCGCGCGTTGAGCCTGGACGTCGGGCTTGCGGCGTGCCACGGCACGTTCGTCCATCTCTTCCTGAACGGCGTCTATAAGGGGCTGTACAACCCTACCGAACGCGTAGATGACGATTTTCTCCAGGCGTACCATGGCGGGGGCAAACTCTGGGACGTGCTCGGACCCAGCAACGCCGCGATCCGTGGCGACACCGCGGCCTGGAGCCAGTTGCGCACCGCGGTCCGCTTTCCAGATCTGACGATTCGCTCCAACTACCTGGATGTGGCGACGCGGATGGACCTGGCGAATTTCATCGACTATCTGCTGCCGCTGATCTGGGCGGACAACGACGATTGGCCGCACAACAACACTCGCGCGGCCCGCGAAAGGAAACCGGGCTCGAAGTTCCGGTTTTATCCCTGGGACGCCGAGTTCGCTTTCACCGCTCATTCCGTGAGCTATGATACCATTGCGACCACGCTGTCCACTTTGAGCCCGCCGTGGGGCACGACGGATTACCAGGCGATGTTCAACTCGCTGAAGAAATCGCCGGAGTTCAAACTGCTCTTTGCGGATCGGATCCATCGCGCCTTCTACAATGACGGACCACTGACGGACGCCAGGATTCGCGCCCACTACAATGGAATGAAAGCTCAGGTGACCAACTCGATCTCCGGCTTCAGCGATGTGATCGGGACCTGGATCACGGGCCGAAGGCGATATCTGACCAACATGTTCATCAAGGCCGGATTCCTCGCTTCATCCAATGCGCCGGTCGCGAGTCAATTTGGCGGACGCGTTCCGGCCGGCTATCAACTTGCACTCAAGAATCTCGATGGAGCGATCCTCTACACGACGAACGGCATTGATCCGCGTATGCCCTTCACGAGCGTGGCCAGCGACGCGGCCATGGAATACCGCGCGCCGATCACCGTAACCGGCCCGCTCCATCTGCTGGCGCGCTCACTGGCCGGCACGAACTGGAGCGCGGTCCTCGATCTCGAGTTCGAAAGCACCCAGCCCGGCAATCCGGTTCGGATCACCGAAGTCATGTACAATCCCCCGGGCGGCGACGCCTACGAATATCTCGAACTGGAGAATACGGGCGGCCTGGCGGTCGATTTGAGCGGGTGCAGTTTTGGCGGAATCGGATTTAGGTTTCCCACGCCGTTCCCCGAACTGAAGCCGGGCGGGAGACTGGTTCTCGCCAACGACGCCCGGCCTGCGGACTTTCAACGCCGCTATCCGGGCCTGAGCGTCGCGGGCTGGTTCTCCGGTTCCCTGGACAACGGAGGCGAGCGCATCGTGCTGCGCGACCTTTCGGGCCGGACTATCACGGCGGTGGAGTTTCGCGACGCGCATCCCTGGCCGGTGGTCGCGGATGGCACTGGCGCTTCGATTGAAGTGGTCGATGCGCAACGCGAACCGGATGATCCGTCCAATTGGAAAGCCAGTGCTCCAGGCGGTTCGCCGGGCGACGCGAATGCGCTGGCCGCGCCGCCGCGGATCCAGATCAACGAACTTCAGCCGGGCACCGACCGCGATTGGCTCGAACTGCACAATCCCGGAGCCACGGCCGTGCAAATCGGCGGCTGGTCGCTCACCGATAACTCCGATCCGCGGCAATACGTGTTCCCGGCAGGCGCCTCTATCGCCGCAGGCGACTATCTGCGGATCGACTGCAACCAGGGCGCTTCAGGCGGTCCTCTTAAAGCTTCGTTCGGTTTGAACCGCGACGGCGAGACGGTCGCGCTCTTTGACGGCGCAACGAATCGCGTCGATGTCGTCTGGTACGGCGCCGTGCCCGATGGCTACACCGCCGGCATCGTGAATGGTCGTTTGACCTTGTGTGAACCGACGCCCGCGGGCCCCAACGAACCGGTGGCGCTCGGCGGTTTGAGCGGACTGAAGATCAACGAATTCCTGGCGAACCCGGACGGCGGGGACGACTGGATCGAACTTCATAATTCGAGTTCGCTCCCGGTCGCGCTGCAAGGCTGCGCGATTGTCACCAGCAATGCGTTGGCCCGCATCGCTTCGCCGGTGTTCATCGGGGCGGGCGGCTTTGCGGTGTTTCGCGCCGATGAAAACTCCGGACCGGATCATTTGGAGCTGAAGTTGCCTGCATCCGCCGGCCTGATCGCCTTGCTCGCTCCGAACGGCCAGGAGTTGGATCGGGTCACGTATGGCGCGCAGGCGACTGGCATTACCTTTGGCCGGCTGCCCGATGGCACGGGAACGTTTCAGCCGCTCCAATTCAGCGCCACGCGCGGCGCGAGCAATTATCTGGCGGAATTGGGAACACGGCTGCGCATTTCTGAATTCCTCGCACGTTCCTCGACCGGACCGGATTGGGTGGAGCTCGAGAATGTTTCCGGAGGATCGATGGCTCTGGCTGGATTCTCGCTTGGCGCCGAGTCCCCGGCGGGACCCCTTGTTCGATGGGCGCTGCGCCCCGAAGCACAGATGCGAGCCGGTGAACGAATGATAGTTTATTTCGGACCCGCGCCCGCCCGCTTCACTGTGCCGCCCAATGCGCATTCCTTCCCCGCGCCGCTCAACGACGACGGCGCCGTGCTGAGCATCCGCGACTCACTTGACCGCGTCGTCGATCGCATTGAGTACGGCCTGCAAGTCGCCGATCGCTCCGTGGGGCGCGTGAGCCAGCAATGGGTTTTGCTCTCCGCGCCTACGCCCGGTCAGGCCAACGCGCAGCCGGCGGCGCTCGATTCGGGAAACGAATTGCGGCTGAATGAATGGCTGGCCGGCGGCGGCGGAACCAATGACTTCGTCGAGGTGTACAATCCCGCCGCCTTGCCCGTCAGCCTCGAACGCTGGGTGCTGACGGATGATCCATCGCTGCGAGGCGCGACCAACAACCGGCTGCCTTCACTCACGTTCATCGATGCGAAGGCCTTCGTGCGCTTCAGTACCGACGGCACGCGAAATCGTGGTCCGGCTTACACCGCCTTTCAACTCGACCGTTTTGGCGAGACGATCCGCCTGCTCAATCCGAGCGCGCAAATCATCGACAGCATCGATTTCGTCGTTCAATTGGATGGCGTCTCTGAGGGGCGATATCCCGACGGCGCTTCGCAGACCGTGCGCTTTCCCGGTTCGCCGACGCCCGCCGCGCCGAACCGCATTCTGCCCGGCGATGCGGACCGGGACGGCATGGACAACGTCTGGGAAGCCCTCAACGGCTTCGACCCCACGTCGGCGGCAGATGCGACAGCCGACGCGGATCAGGACGGCATGAGCAATTTCTCGGAGTTCCTGAGCGGCACCAATCCACGCGATGCTTTCAGCCGTTTCCGAGTTGATGCGGCGGCGTTCAGCGGAGGAGCAGCCGGCATCCGCTTCGCGGCTCAACCTGGGAGGAGCTATCGCGTGGAATATTCAGATGGGATCGCGCCGCCGGCGTGGACGCTTTTGGAGAACGTGTCCATCAGCGATGGACCGCGGGAAGTGGTGGTTACAGATCCCGCGCGATTCGATCAGCGTCCGACGCGCTTCTACCGCGTCGTGATCCTGCGGTAGCAGCGAGCCGACTTAATTGGCTGCGACAACTTTTCAAACATTGGGGAAGCGCACCTGGAAGCCGCGGCCTGAAACACAACCGATCGCCACGAGCCAGGTAATGGCAGAAAGCATGGCACATGCTGTGAATGGACACCTTCACAAACGGATCGAACACGTAGAATCCCTGCTGCGATGGGGACAGGTCAGTGAGCCTGATCGGAGAAGCGAAGGTCTTGTTTCCTGATCTTCGTTTCCTTCGTTTGCTTTTGTTAGCATCTGGATCGTTCTGGTCAAGGGCTTCTCCGATGTCCGAACCGCCTCTGCTCCGATTTGACCAGCGTGCGTTTTCCTGGTCACGCTTCGATTCCATTAGACGGCGTGGGCCGCGCGTTTGCTCCCTTTGTTCGGTGCGCGCGCTGGTTTTTTCGGAAGAATTCTCCTGCCAAATTCCATTCCGCCGCCGTGTCCGGACCGCTTCGATGAATGGTCTTCATCGAAAGCATGACTTTTTTGCCGGCCACTTCCGCGTCCATCCGATTCTTCGGCATGTCGGCTGCGAGTAACGCGTCATGCATCCGGATGCGCACGTCAGCCAATAGTCATCAATCCCATCATTCATGAGAAAAAAAACCAAACCCACTCCATTCAAACGTTCCCTCTCGAACCCGGTGAGAATCGGGGCCTGCCTCGGCGGCGCCCTGCTCGCCGCCGGGCCGATCACGGCTCTGGCCCAGGATCCGGGCCGATTTGAGAAACTGGAACAAGAAAACCAGGATCTTCGCAAGCGATTGGACGCGCTGGAAACGGTCGCGAAAAAGGAAGGCATTCTGCCCAGCGCCGCGGATAGCTCCGCGACCCCCATCAAAGCGCTGTCCGAAATCACGGTCAGCGGCTTCGTCCAGGCCTCCTATTTCTACAACTTCACCGAGCCGTCCGATCGCAAGGGCAACGGATATCTCTGGAACACCACGCACAATTCATTTTCGCTGAACAAGGTCAAACTCACGCTGGCCAGCCCGGCTGCGGAGCGCAGCGGTGACACCTGGGGCGCCGGTTACCGCGCGTCCCTCATCTGGGGCGAAGACTCGCCGGTGTTGAACACCGGCTCGCCCACCGCGGGCTTCGAAGCCGTGCGCGAGGCTTACGTCGAATTGAACGCACCCATCGGAACGGGACTTAACATCAAGGCCGGCCAGTTGATCTCGTTGCTGAACTGGGAATCCGGCGACGGTGGCGCGGCGAATCCGAATTTCTCCCAAGGTTATCAATGGTTCTTCACCGGGAACGGCCCGGCCGCAGGCGTTCAGGCCGGTTACACGTTCACGGACTGGCTCGATGTGAAAGTGCGGGTGCAAAACGGCATGTACGCCGGTCCCATCGACGGGAACAACGGCAAGACCGTCATCGGCAGCATCGGAATCAAGCCGTGCTCCAAAGCATGGATGAACCTCATCGGCTTCGGCGGCGACGAATCCACGACCATGAGCGTCAAAGGCGGTTCGGTGATCGGCGGCATGGATATCACCGAGCAATTCCACACCGGGTTCGAGTTCGACTATTTCGTGTTCGATCCCTCGGTTGGCGCGTCGGCGGACCTGTGGTCCGCGGGCGGTTGGGCCTGGTACGATTTCACGCCGAAGGTTGGCCTTGCGCTGCGCGGGGAGTACCTGGACGACAAGGACGGGGGCGGCATCAAAGGCATTGCCTTTCCCGGCGCCAGCCGCGTGGGCAGCGCCGTCACGTCGCCGGATGCCGACGGAGATATCGCCAGCGTCGCGCTGACCCTCAACTGGAGACCGGCGCCCAATGTGAAAATCCAACCGGAAATTCGTTACGACCACACGACTTACACGGGCGGCTTCGACGGGAAGAAAGACCGGGTCGTGGTCGGCGTCGGTGTCACTTACCTCTATTGATTGGCAACAAAACAAACTTCAAAACCACTCCACTGAACTCGAAATCGCCCATGAAAAACACACTCAACAAACTGCTCGCCCTGGCGGCGCTCTCATACACCGCCACGGCAGCCGAGACCGTCAAAGTCGGCGTGCTGCACTCGCTCAGCGGCACGATGGCGATCAGCGAAACGTCCCTGAAAGACGTGTTGCTCTTCACCTTCGATGAAATCAACAGCTCCGGCGGCATCAAAATCGGCGGAAAAAGCCACAAAATCGAACCGGTCGTCGTGGACCCCGCCTCGAACTGGCCGCTCTTCGCTGAGAAAGCCGAACAACTGCTCGTCAAAGACAAAGTCGCGGTGGTATTCGGCTGCTGGACCTCGGTGAGCCGCAAGTCCGTGCTGCCCGTCTTCGAGCGGAACAACGGCTTGCTCTTTTACCCGGTGCAGTACGAAGGGGAAGAACAGTCGAAGAACATCTTCTACACCGCGGAGGCGATCAATCAGCAGGCCACTCCTGCCGTGGATTTCTTGATCGCGGATGGCCGGAAGAAGTTCTACCTCCTGGGCTCGGACTACGTGTATCCGCGCACAACGAACAAAGTGCTCAAAAAATATTTGCGCGCGAAAGGATTCCGGGTGCCGGAGGAAGGCGAGGCCTTCGATCCCGTCAAGCACGACGTGTATGAAGAGTACACGCCGTTCGGGCATCAGGATTACCAGACCATCGTGGCCAACATCAAAAAGTTTTCCGCCGGCGGCAAGGCCTGCGTCGTCAACACGCTCAACGGCGACACCAATGTGCCGTTCTTCAAAGAGTTCGCCAACGCTGGGTTGACTTCGGAGAATTGCCCAGTCGTCTCCTTCAGCATTTCGGAAGACGAATTCCGCAGCCTGCCCACGAAGGACCTGGTCGGCCACCTGGGTTGCTGGACTTACTTCCAAACCGTCAACACGCCCGAGAACAAGAAGTTCACTCAGGATTTCTTCGCCTGGCTCAAGACCAAAGCGCCGGGCGACGTGAAAAAGGAAGGCCGCGTGACTTGCAGCCCGATGAACCTCTCGCGCATCGGAGTGTATCTCTGGAAGCAAGCGGTCGAGAAGGCGGGTTCGTTTGAGGTGGACAAAGTTCGCGGCGCCATGGTGGGTCTGAAATTCAAGGCACCCACGGGCGAAGTGACCATGCAGGCCAATCATCACTTGAAGAATCCCGTGTTCATCGGCGAGACGCTGCCGAACGGACAGTTCAAGATCATCAAGTCGCTCGGCGCAATTGCGGGCGAACCCTGGAGCGAGAAGTTTTTGCCGAAGCTGTAACGCGCCCTTTTCTGTGCATGGATCCTGTGCTTGCTCCACGAGGTCCTGTATGGGTGCTGGTGAGAGGGGTGGGCCGGAGGCGGCCCACCCCTTGTTTTGTCGGACGACAACAACCGCGAATTGGACCATGAACCAGAGGGGACACTCCTCCGCGCGACAGGGTCTTGGACTGCCTCAGTCCTCTGCCGCTTTTGAATTCCTCCCGCCAAACGCCCGGCGCCGCCGCGTCGAAGCGGCGTTTTGGCGCCTCGCAAAAGTGGGAGGACCCTGCTCCTTGCACGCAATTATCCCATCTGGAATCCCAACGGGATTCTGCCCCAAAGCCCAGGGTTGCGAGGAGCAGAGGCGACTGGTGGAATCCAAAACCTCGAGGACGAACCGTGATTCATGCGAAGTTCCCTTGGTTTCAGAACCATGCGCTCGGCTCATGAACCCGGTAGGGCGAATCCGTCCCGGCGAGCCGCTCGACGTGCATGGAACACGTCCGACTCGGCTCGCTGGGGACAGGCTCGCCCTACCGTCTGGTTCAAAGGAAGCTCTGAGTGACTATCGGACCTGCTTGCGGCCCACGAGCCCACCCCTTCCCCTGCCAGGAGGGGAGTTCTGTCCGGCGTCGCAGGTCCCAGTTCCCCTGGAAGGAGCGAAGGGGTGGGTGGGTTCACAGGGAGCCTCCATGATCTTCGCCTTTCTCCTCTTGCTGACCGCCAGCTTCACGCACGCCAATCCCGCCGAACGCGCGAACTTGCTCAAGGCCATTTTCGACGACGGCGGCAACCAGATCGGACTGGTGCAATCGCTAGTCAGTTCGAGCGATCCCCTCATCGCTCAAACGCTCGCCGCGTGGCCCAAGGGCGGCGTTTTCGTCCACGAAACCAACGACACAAAAATCGCTTACATTCTCGACCCGCAGGGCGACGAACAAAACCGCCAGAAAGCGATTAGCGTCGCGGACGGAGAATTGCTAAAGGACGGTTCCGGAAAACCGTTGCTCTTTTCGGAGAGAGACCTGAGGCCGGTCGATACCACGCGTTCCTTGCGCAGCGCCATCAAGCGCACGCTCGACTTGATGGCGCTTTCCAATCCGGATCCCAAATTCCGCCGCGACGCCGCCAATCGCCTCGGCTTCGAGCAGAACTCGGATTACGTGCCCGTCTTTCAAGCGCGCCTGGAGAAGGAAACCGTGCCCGTCGTGCGCAAAGCGTTGCAGGAGGCCGTCGCGATCACGCAGTTGGCCAGCGAGGACGCGCCGACTCGGCGCAAAGGCATCGAGACGCTTGGCGAACTGAGGTCGATCAGCGCGCCCACCTTGCTGAAAAGAATTCTGGCTGAAGCCAAGGCCGACCCGAAGAAATACGACGCCGAGACCGTGAAGGCCGCCGGCGCCTCCCTGGCAAAGATCGAAACTTACATGTTCTGGGGCGAAACGGTGGGACGCATCTTTCGCGGCCTCAGCCTCGGCGCGGTGTTGCTCGTGGCGGCGCTGGGGCTGGCGATCACGTTTGGTTTGATGGGCATCATCAATATGGCCCACGGCGAAATGATCATGGTCGGCGCCTACGCGGCTTTCGTGACGCAACGCTTCTTTCTAGACGACAAGCTGCAACCGCTCGCCTTCTTCGATTGGTATTTCCCGCTCGCGCTGGTCACGGGTTTCCTTTCCGCGGGAGCGATTGGCCTGATGTTGGAGCGCGGCATCATACGCTTTCTCTACGCCCGCCCGTTGGAATCGCTCCTGGCGACGTGGGGTGTCAGCCTCATTTTGCAGCAGGCGTTCCGCCGCATCTTCGGCGCCGCGAACGTCTCCGTGATCTCGCCAGGCTGCCTGAAAGGGACGTACGAGGCCTGGGACATTCTCTTCGCTTACAATCGAGTGTTCCTGATCCTCTTCGGCGTTCTCATCGTGGTCGCGACTTATTTGCTGATGAATAAAACCGCGATCGGCCTGCAAATCCGGGCGGTGATGCAAAACCGCAACATGGCGGCGTGCGTCGGCGTGCGAACGGACCGCATGAACATGATCACCTTCGCGTTCGGGTCCGGGTTGGCGGGACTGGCGGGCGCGTGCCTTTCGTTGATCGGGAACATCGGCCCGCAGCTTGGCCAATCCTACATCGTGGATTGTTTCATGATCGTCGTCCTGGGGGGCGTGGGCAACTTGGCGGGAACGGTCTGCGCCTCCTGGGGCGTCGGCACCACGGATCAAATGCTGCAACCGTTCATGGGCGCCGTGCTGGGCAAGATCACCGTGCTGGTCGCGATCATCCTGTTCCTGCAATGGCGGCCCGCGGGATTGTTCGTCACGCGGACCCGCGGTCTGGAAGGGTAGGAGGGCATTTATGATTTATGATTTACGATTTGTGAGTGGCTATGGGCAATTGGCGATTGGCGATTGGCGATTGGGTGATTGGCGAATCGGGGTGATGAACTTTGGAAAAAATCATAAATCATAAATCACAAATCCAATGCCCCTGCCCAAACGCGAACTACTCTGGCTGACGCTGCTGGCCTTGATCGGCCTGGTCGTCCTGCCTTGCCTGAACGCGTTCGTGCCCAAGGAAAGCGCTTTCCACGTCAGCAGCTTCGCCATTTCGTTGTATGGAAAATACCTGTGCTACGCCGTGGTGGCGCTGGGCGTCGGCATTCTCTGGGGTTACACCGGCCTCCTCAGCCTGGGGCAATGCCTGTTTTTCGCGCTCGGCGGTTATGCGATGGGCATGCACTTGATCCTCATGATCGGCGAGCGCGGCGTTTACAAGAGCCGGCTGCCGGACTACATGGTGTTTCTCGAATTCGACAAGCGTTTTCCGGAAACCGGCGGGTTGCCGCCCTGGTTCATTCCATTTCAGAACTTCACCTTCGCTGCGGGCGCCGTGATCTGGGTGCCTGCGCTGGTCGCGCTGGTCTTCGGCGTTCTCGCCTTTCGCGCGCGCATCAAAGGCGTCTATTTCTCGATCCTGACCCAGGCGCTCACTTACGCCGCGTGTCTGATGTTTTTTCGCAACGACTTCACGTTCGGCGGCAACAATGGATTCACCGATTTCAAAGATGTGCTCGGCCACGATCTCAATGCGCCCGGGACCAAACGCGCCTTGTATATCGCGTCGGGTCTGCTGCTCCTGGCGACGTATCTTCTGTGCCGCTGGATCACTTCCACCCGGTTCGGCAAAATCCAGCGCGCGATCCGGGACAGCGAGAATCGCGTGCTCTTTTCCGGTTACGCGACGGCGAATTTCAAGCTCTTCATCTTTGTGTTCGCCGCCATCATTTCAGGCGTCGCCGGCGCGCTTTACGTTCCGCAAGTCGGCATTATCAACCCCAGCGAAATGTCCCCCGACAAATCGTTGGAAGCGGTGGTCTGGGTCGCGGTGGGAGGGCGCAACTCGCTCGTGGGTCCGATTCTGGGCGCTCTGGGCGTGAACTGGCTCAAGAGCTACACCACCCATTCTTGGCCGGAATACTGGCTCTTCATTCTGGGCGGCTTGTTTGTGTTCGTCACGCTCTTCACGCCCAAAGGAATCGCCGGTCTGCCGGAACAATTCCGCGCCTTGAAGCAGCGCTGGTTGCCGCGTTCCTCTCCGGCATTGTCAGCGAAAACCGAGGCGCCCAACGGGCCGGTGGCCACGGAGGATCTCCCGTGAAACCCGAATTCATCCTCGCAATCGAAGGCGCCAACAAGACGTTCGATGGCTTTCAAGCCATCCGCGACCTGAATTTCTACATGGACCGCGGCGAGTTGCGCACCGTCATCGGCCCGAATGGCGCGGGCAAAACCACTTTGCTGGACCTGATCACGGGCCGGAGCAAGCCGGATTCCGGCAAAATCGAATTCGAGAAGGATACGGATCTGACGCGCCTTAACGAATACCAGATCAACCGGCTGGGCATTGGGCGCAAATTCCAGACGCCGTCCGTTTACACGGATCACACCGTTTTCGAGAACATTCTCCTTTCGCTCCAAGGCAACCGCGGCGTTTTCGCGGCGTTGTTCTCGCGCGTCACCTCGGCGCAGCGCGATCAAATTCAGGAGATTCTGAACACAGTCGGCCTCGCGGACAAAGCGGATTGGATCGCGGGGAACCTTGCGCACGGCCAGAAGCAGTGGCTCGAAATTGGCATGTTGCTCGCCCAGAACCCGAAGTTGCTGCTCGTGGACGAACCCACCGCCGGCATGACCGACGAAGAAACCGCGCGCACCGGCGAACTGCTCATGAGCCTGGTTCCCAAGCACAGCGTGGTCGTCATCGAGCACGACATGACGTTCGTCCGCCAAATCGCGCGCAAGGTCACGGTGCTCCACGAGGGCAGCGTTCTTTGTGAAGGCACCGTGGACCAGGTGCAAAGCGACGAACGCGTGGTTGAGGTATATCTGGGGAGGAAGAAGAAGGCGGAGGCCGCGTGAATTCGGTAATCAGTAATCAGTATTCAGCGGTCAGTTTTCAGTCCCCCGGGCTCCGTCATTGGCAATTGGCGATTGGCGATCATTCCTGGACGCGCCGCATCAATTGGCGAGCCGCCGCAACCGACTGCAGACTGCCACCGACCGCTGATTGAAAGACCAGAAAGCCAATAACCAATCCCCCATAGCCAACACCCGACCGCAAACCACTGAATACTAAACACTGATTACTGATTACTGAACAAAATGCTCTCCCTCACCAACCTCAGCGTCAGTTACGACGGCTCACGCATCTTGCGCAACGTCAGCCTGACCGTGCCGCCGGGCCAGGTCGTCTGCCTTATGGGCCGCAACGGCGTCGGCAAAACAACCACCCTCAAAGCCATCGCGGGCGTCGTTCAAACCGATTCCGGTTCCGTGAAGCTCGGCGACACCAAACTCGTCGGCCTGAAGCCGGAGCATCGCGCCCGCCACGGACTCGGCTACGTGCCGCAGGGACGCGACATCTTTCCGAACCTCACGGTCCGAGAAAACCTGCGCATCGGCGCTATTGCTCAAGGAAGGAAAATCAACGGAGAAATGGATCGCGTGCTCGAATTGTTTCCCGTCCTGAAAGAAATGCTCCAGCGCAAGGGCGGCGTGCTCAGCGGCGGCCAGCAGCAGCAGCTTGCGATTGGCCGCGCGTTGCTGACGAATCCGAAGGTGTTGCTCCTGGATGAACCGACCGAAGGCATCCAGCCCAACATTATCGATCACATCGGCGAGACAATTAAAAAGCTCCGTTCGAACGGCTTCGACCGCGGCGTCAAGGAAGCTCTCGGAGAAGCGATCGATAAAGTCCGCGCTGAAGGGAAAATGGGGATTCTCCTCGTCGAGCAATATCTTGATTTCTGCCTGGAGGTCGGCGACAGCTTCTACATCATGGACCGCGGTTCCATCGTCGCTAACGGTCCCGTTTCCGAACTCAATGACGACATCGTCAAGCAACACCTGACCGTATGAGGGATGGGTTAGCGCTTTTCGCTGTGCCCGGCGCCCGGGCACTTTCCCGCGAACCAGGTAGGGCGAGCCTGTCCTCAGCGAGCCGGTCTGAACGTATTTCAAGCGCGCGGAGCGGCTCGCCGAGACGGACTCGCCCTACCTTTTTCACGCGGTGTGAGCAGTCGTTTTCGAAACCATGGAGATCCTTACGACCGTGAGCCATGATCGCGCCGACCGACATCTACCGAGGCACGGCCGGGCACGCCGTGCTCGAAGTCACGCAGGTCGCCGGAGAAAGCGCCGTCACTTCCGCCTTCGCCACGAGTCCACTCAAACTCTTGACGCCTCGGACGCGGGGCCGAAGCGTCTGGGCCTTCGCAAGCAGTTTCGGCGGCGGCCTGGTTGCTGGCGACCAGACGCGCCTTGACCTGCGACTTGGAGCGAGCGCCCGATGCTTTGTCGGCACGCAAGCCTCGACAAAAATCTACCGCAATCCGAGCTGCCGCCCCTGCGGTCACGTAACCCAGGCTACGTTGGAAGCCGGATCGTTTTTGGTGTTTGCGCCCGACCCGGCGCAGCCGTTCGCTCATTCCACTTACAGCCAGCGCCAGGAGTTTCACCTTGGTCCTGACGCGGGTCTTGTGCTTGTGGACTGGTTTTGTTCTGGCCGCGTCGCGCGCGGCGAGCGCTGGGCGTTCCAGCGCTTTCAAAGCCGAAATGAAGTCTGGAGCATTCAAAAACGAACCTCTCGGGGAGTGCCAGAGCTTGTCCCTCACCTTGATCCTCCCCCGCTGAGGGAGGAAATCGTGTCCTCTGCGCTCGCAGAAACAGCGCCCATTGCCCCTCTCCCAGCGGGAGAGGGTTCGGGTGAGGGAGAAGCAACCGATTTCGATGCCGTTCAGAGAATTGAGAAGCGCGCCGCACAAACCATCCGACGCGGAAGACCCCTCTTCCTGGACTCATTGCTGCTCGACTCCGCCGAGGGCTCTCTCGAGAGCCGGCATCGCACGGGCCGTTTCAACTGCTTCGCGCTGTTGCTGGTTCTCGGCGCGCCCGTTCGTCGCATCGCGGCCCAAATACTGGAGAGCGTTTCCGGGCAACCCGTCCCTCGCGGTGGAACGGTGGTTTTCAGCGCCAGTCCCGCGCAGGACGGCGGCGTCTTCCGGGTCGCTGGAAATCGAGTCGAAGAAGTCGCACGCGAACTTCATCGCCACCTCCTTCCCGTCGCTGAACTCCTCGGCGATGATCCCTTCGCCAGAAAGTGGTGACAAAGCGCGAGAAGGTTAAATGGGTATGAGAGTTAAATAAGCTAAATTGGGCAAAAGGCCGCCGTGCATTTGGCTGGCGCAAACCGTTCAATCTCTTCCACTCATTTAACCACTTGACCCATTTAACGATTCAACCCATTACAAAATGCACTTATCCCCCCGCGAAATCGAAAAGTTGATGTTGCACAACGCCGGTTTTCTCGCACAGAAACGCCTCGCCCGCGGTCTGCGCCTGAACCATCCGGAAGCCGTTGCGCTGATCGCCGCCGTCTTGCTCGAATTCATCCGCGAAGGCAAACGCGTCGCCGAACTCATGAACCTGGGCCGGCAGTTGCTTGGCCGCAACCAGGTTATGTCCGGTGTGCCGGAAATGATTCACGAGGTGCAGGTGGAAGGCACGTTCCCGGACGGCACCAAACTCGTCACCGTGCATCACCCCATCGCAAGCGAACATGGCAATCTAGCGCTGGCCCTGCACGGCAGTTTTCTGCCTGTGCCGGATATGTCCAGATTCAAGGACGAACTTCCGCTTAACGAACCCACCCCGTCACCCCTCCCAGGAGGGGAAGCTGAAGCAGGCGCGACAATCGTGGCTCCCCTCCTGGGAGGGGCTGGGAGTGGGTGGGTTCGTAGGGAGGAAGTATTCGCCGTCCCCGGCGCTTGCGCTCCACTCGAAGGGGAAATCGAACTCAACGCCGGCCGCGCGACGGTCGAGTTGCCCGTGACAAATCTTGGCGATCGTCCCATTCAGGTCGGCAGCCATTACCATTTCATTGAGACGAACGCATTTCTGGAGTTCGATCGCGCCAAAGCCTACGGCAAACGCCTCGATATCCCTGCCGGCACGGCCGTCCGATTCGAGCCCGGCGAAACCAAAACGGTGAAGCTCGTGGACATCGCCGGCGAAAAAATCATCCGCGGCGGAAACAATCTTGCCAGTGGCCAGATCTCAGAGGCAGGTCGAAAGGCCGCATTGGCACGGGCAAAACAGAAGGGATTCGCCACGACGAAATCATGAAATTGTCCACCGTCGGAGATTCAGATCAGATGGGGAGCGCACGCGCCGCGCGTGCTGGAGTCGGCGCCCTCGCCGACTCTATTCCATCGAACTGAACCATCCCATTCAGTGCAATGGTTTCAACGACGATCCGACTGGCGAGGCGCCAGTCGCCACACGCGAGGGCGCGTGTGCTCTCCAGTTCCAACAGAATCGTTCCGGCTTAAGTGCGCTCGATCAGATCTCACCGATTTAACGATTTAACCTTTTTTAACCCATTTAACGTCCCATGCCTCACAAAATGAAACGGCGGCATTACGCCGAAATGTTCGGCCCGACCACGGGCGACAAAGTCCGGTTGGGCGACACTTCCCTGGTTTTGGAAATTGAAAAGGACCACACCACTTATGGCGACGAATGCAAATTCGGAGGCGGCAAAGTCATTCGGGAAGGCATGGGCCAGGCCGCCGGCGTGGGTGACCAGGACGCGCTGGATTGCGTCATCACCAACGCGCTCGTCGTGGACCACACCGCCATCTACAAGGCCGACATCGGCATCAAGAACGGCTTGATTAGCGGCATCGGCAAAGCCGGCAACCCGGATGTCATGTCAGGCGTCACCCCTGGAATGATCGTCGGCGTCACTACTGAAGTCATCGCCGGCGAAGGGTTGATCCTCACCGCCGGAGGCCTGGATGCACACATTCACTTCATCTGCCCGCAGCAAGCGCATGAAGCCATCGCAGCCGGACTGACCACAATGGTCGGCGGCGGGACCGGGCCAGCCGTCGGCACGTGCGCGACGACGTGTACGCCCGGTTCGTTCAATCTCCGGATGATGCTGCAAGCCGTGGACGATTTGCCGCTCAATTTCGGGTTCACCGGCAAAGGCAACACCGCCTTGCCCGCCGGTCTCCCCGAACAAATCGAAGCCGGCGCCATCGGTCTGAAGTTGCACGAAGATTGGGGCACGACGCCGGCGGCAATCGATTGTTGCCTGGGCGTCGCGGACGAACACGACGTCCAGGTGACCATCCACACGGACACCTTGAACGAATCCACATTTGTCGAAGGCACGATTGCCGCCTTCAAGGGGCGCACCATCCATACGTATCATTCGGAGGGCGCAGGCGGCGGGCACGCGCCGGACATCATCCGCATCTGCGGCGAACCGAACGTGCTGCCCAGCTCCACCAACCCGACGCGCCCGTACACGGTGAACACTATCGACGAACATCTCGACATGCTGATGGTCTGTCATCACCTCGATCCGAACTTGCCCGAAGACGTCGCGTTCGCCGAGAGCCGCATCCGCGGCGAAACCATCGCTGCCGAGGACATCCTGCACGACCTGGGCGCGATCAGCATGATGAGCAGCGACAGCCAGGCCATGGGCCGAATCGGCGAGGTGATTACTCGCACCTGGCAGACGGCGGACAAGATGAAGCGTCAGCGCGGACGCTTGCCCGGCGAACGAGGCGAAAACGACAATCTCCGGGTCAAACGGTATCTCTCGAAATACACCATCAATCCGGCCATCGCCCACGGCATGAGCCACCTCATCGGCTCAATCGAAGTGGGTAAGTTGGCTGATCTGGTGTTGTGGAAGCCCGCGTTCTTCGGGGCCAAACCGGAGATGGTCATCAAGGGCGGCGTCATTGCCTGGTCGCAAATGGGCGATCCCAATGCGTCGATTCCGACGCCGCAGCCTGTTTTCATGCGCCCGATGTTCGGGAGCTTCGGCCGAGCCTCGGGGCCGTGTTCCATCGCTTTCGTCAGCCAGTCTTGCCTGAGCAAAGGAACCGCCCGAAGCTATGGCCTGACGAAGCGCATCGAAGCCGTCAAAGGCTGCCGCAAGATCGGCAAGAAAGATCTGAAATGGAACAACGCCACGCCGGAAATCGCCGTGGATCCGGAAACCTACGAAGTCCGCGCGGACGGCGAGCTGCTCGCGTGCGAACCGGCCAACGTGTTAGCGCTCGCGCAGAGGTATTTCCTCTTCTGACTTAGCCGTGTCTGTGCAATCGAAATTGGGGAGCACACGCGCCCTCGCGTGTATCGACCGGCGCCTCGCCGGTCGATACGTCGTTGGAACGGTTAGGTCCTGCAATGGCGGTTTCGGACGGAAGCCCGAGGTCGGCGAGGGCGCCGACCTCGGCACGCGAGGGCGCGTGCGCTCCCCATCGATTGAATCGTTTTGGTGTAGCAGCGAAGTATGGAGGCATTGACTCAACAATCCGCGATCGATCAACGCTTTCTCACGTCCGCATCGGGACGGAATGACTGGCTCGTGTGGCAACTGGCGGATTCGGCCTTTCCGACCGGCTCGTTTGCGCATTCCGCGGGACTGGAAGCGGCCTGGCAGCATGGCGAAGTGCGGAACCGTGTGGAGCTTGTCTCTTTTCTCGAAGCCAGTTTGCGCCAGCTCGGCCACAGTTCCCTGCCTTTCGTCGCCACGGCGCACGCCGAGCCGGAGCGGCTGGAGGAATTTGATGAACTGTGCGACGCGTTCACGACGAATCACGTCGCCAACCGCGCAAGCCGTCTGCAGGGCAAAGCCTTCTTCACTGCGGTCGAGCGGATCGTGAACGTAGGGCAGGCTTCCAGCCTGCCGGTTCTGGCGGCATCTTGCCGCCAGAACGACGGAACAAAGATGCCCACTCAGCCGGTTTCGAGGATGTCTGCCCTGCAGTCTCAAACGACTTCCAACGACCCTTCGCTCAATTGGGCAGGCTGGAAGCCTGCCCTACGTTACTTCCACTACGCCCCTGTATTTGGCGCCGTGACAAACCGGCTTGGCCTCAACCGCGAACTCGCCACGCGGCTTTTCTTCTTCAGCCACCTGCGCTCATTGCTCGCCGCAGCCGTGCGGCTGAACGTCGTCGGCCCCATGGACGCACAGGCGATCCAGCTTCAGCTTTCGTCCCACGCCGAAGCCATCCGCACGCAATGCGAGCGGCTTGCGCTCGATGATATTGCCCAGACTTCACCACTGCTCGATCTTTGGCAAGGAACGCAGGATCGACTTTATTCGCGACTCTTTCAAAGCTGACTAATTCCGTGTCACAGGACTAAAATGAAATCCACTCTACTGCTTCATTTCGGAGACCACCATGGCAAGGGCCATCCTCCCGAACACCCGGATCATCCCGGCCATTTTCATGAGCGGGACCTGCCGCTGGACCGCGATTTTCATCGGAGGGCGTTCACCGTTGGCGTCGGCGGCCCGGTCGGAAGCGGAAAAACCGCGCTCATGCTCCAACTCTGCCTCAAGCTGCGCGACCGCTTGAACATCGCCGCTGTGACCAACGACATCTTCACCAAGGAGGACGGCGAATTCCTGATTCGGCATCAAGCCCTGGACGCCCAGCGAATTCGCGCCGTTGAAACCGGCGGTTGTCCGCACACGGCCATTCGCGAGGACATCTCGGCCAACTTGCTGGCCTTGGAGGAACTGCATCAGAAGTTCCGTCCGGACGTCCTCCTGCTCGAATCCGGCGGCGATAACCTGGCGGCGTGCTTCAGCCGCGAACTCGCCGATTACACCATCTACGTGATCGACGTGGCGGGCGGGGACAAGATTCCGCGCAAAGGGGGGCCGGGCATCACGCAGTCCGACCTTCTCGTCATCAACAAGACGGATCTGGCCAGCGCCGTGGGCGCAGACCTGGGCGTGATGGAACGCGATTCCAAAAAGATGCGCGGCAGCGGGCCATTCGTGTTCGCGCAAGTGAAGCACGGTGTGGGACTGGACGAGATCGTTGGCCACGTCCTTCACGCCTGGCAACACGCCCACGGCGTGCCGCATTGAGAACGGCGGTTCGAGTTAAATAACAGGAGACAACGGAGGGAACGGAGAAAGAGTTTCGTGCCGGCACCGGACAGCCTTACAGTAAGAGCTGGACACTGCACCGTGTAGTTACTCGGTCTCAACGAGCGATCCAACAACCGTCTTGGCTTCCCATGAATCGCCGGCTCGGACCGTGGCCTTTAGGCCGCTTCAACGCCGAACTCCAGAGCGCGGCCGGAAGCAGCCTAAAGGCTGCGGTCCGCGCAGTGCTCGGTTCATGGGCCGTGTGCATGGTTGGGAACCGTGGGGGCTTCCCATGAATCCCCCGGCCCTTCGGCGCCCTTCGGGCCTTCGCCTCGAATGAAAACACACCATCGGCGCCGCTCAGGCCCGGGGATGCGCCTCGTCGTAGGCTTTCTTCAGGCGTTCGGTCGTCACGTGCGTATAGACCTGCGTCGTCACCAGGTGCGCATGACCGAGCAATTCCTGCACACTGCGCAAGTCCGCGCCGGCATCCAGCATATGCGTGGCGTAGCTGTGGCGGAGTTTGTGCGGCGTCAAACCCGGATCCAGTTTGGCAATCTCCAAATAACGCTTGAGGCGAAGCTGGACTAATCTCGGATACATTGGCTTCAACTTCTCCTCATCGGTCAGAAAGACCGGCACCGCCCCGATCGGCGGCACGGAAAGCTGCTTCCAGTAAAGCTGGATCGCGGTCAGCGCGGGTTTGCCAATCGGGATGACGCGCTCTTTCTTGCCTTTGCCGCGCACGCGAACGACTTGTCCGGCCCAATCGATGTCCTCGGCCCGCAGCCCGCACAGTTCGCTGACGCGCAGGCCGCACGAGTAAATCGTTTCCAGCAGCGCCACGTCGCGGAGAAACGGGGTCTCAGCGACGGGCTGATCCGAAGCTCGCTTCAACAGATCAAGTTCCAGGAGCGGCGCCTTGAGCAAATCCAGCATCTGCGACGCGGTCAGGAATCGGGGCAGCCGTTTTTCCAATTTCGGCAGCGCGATGTTTTTGATCGGCGAAGTCTCCGCCCCGCCGCGGCGCACCAGGAATTTGTAGAAGGAACGCAGCGCGGAGAATCGCAGTTGAATCGCGGCCCGGCTCAGGTTATTCCGGCCCAGGAATCGGAGGTAAGCTCGAAAATCATCGCGTTGGAGGCTCGGCCAGGACGGCGGCGCCTGGCGCTCTTCCTGGAACCACCGGCAGAATTCGGCCAGCGCCTGGCGATAATTCCGCTGCGTGTAAACCGACGCCGCTCGCTCCACGCTCAGGTGATCGAAGAACTGGCGGAGCGATTTGTCCGAATCCACGGGATCGGAATCGGGTCTGGCCATGCCGATCACCTTAACCTGGAGCAAGTGCGAAGTCGAATCGCGCTGTTGACGCTGATCGAAACGAAGGCGCCATGACCCCGTACTCCTTCACAGAGCCGGAACGATCCAGTTGGAACTCTGGGGAGCGCACGCGCCCTCGCGTGTTCCGACTGGCGCCTCGCCAGTCGGAAGGACCGCGTCAGATGGTCCCTTCGATGGTGACTTGCTCGATGGCACCATTGTGGTCGGCGAGGGCGCCGACCACAGCACGCGAGGGCGCGTGCGCTCCCCATCGGTCTGAATCATTCTGGCTGAGGGATTACTCATTTCCTGAGTTGCCGGAGGAGTCGTGATCTGAGTAATGCCATGCGCATGAAACGGAGCTGTCGGTTAGGCTTTACGCTGATCGAACTGTTGGTCGTGATCGCGATCATCGCTGTGCTGGCCAGTTTGCTTCTTTCGGCGCTTTCCCATGCCAAAGCGCGAGCCCGAGCAATGAGTCAGCACGCACGAATTCAAATAGACCGAAGCAGATTATGAAAAAGGCGATTCGGATTTTGTTCGTGGAGGATGTCGCGCGGGACGTGGACTTGATTCTGGCGGCGTTGCGCGGCGGCGGGCTGGCGTTTCGCTTCAAGCGCGTGCAAACCCGCCGGCGCTACGTTTATGAGAGCGAACATCACCCGCCGGATTTGATCCTTTCCGATTACGGAATCCCCGGCCTGGGCGGTTTCACGGCGCTGGCCATCGCCCGCAAGAAATGTCCCCGCGTGCCGGTCGTGCTCGTGTCCGATCAAATCGGCGTGGGCGCGATCATCGACACGTTAAGGAGCGGCGCGACCGGATGTGTTCTCAAGCGGCGGCTCGACGTGAACCTCCCGCATGTGGTGCGGCGGGCCTTGAGCGAGGCCGACGATAACACCACCGCGCCGAAGTCTCGGTGGCTCAACCGTGCTTCCGTGGTGTTTTGGAGGCCGACTCTCGAAATAGCCCTGGCAACCAAAACGGCGCTTACCAGATGTGCCATCTCGGATCGAAGCGGACCCCAATAAGCCCGATCAAGAAGCGTCAACAATTTCGACGTAGCCAGATGAGCCGCTGGCTTCGGAGCCAATCGCTCCAAGGACCGACGCCGTTTTCCATCTTATTTCTGCCGGCGGATCCGAGACCCCAGAGTTTCTGCGGGGAAGAGCTACCTCGTTTCCGGAAGGGCTGCCTCACCCAGCGCGCCTGACGCCGCAGAAAAGCGAGAGCCCGATTGAATGCCGCGCTGCCGCGCTGGGAGTTCAAAGTTTAAGGTTTCAAGTTCAAGGTCTGTGCCTGAAAGTTTGCCAGGAAAGCAAAAATCTGTTGGATTGTCGCGAAACACACGAGAGCAGGAGATTTGAGGCGGAAGGCCGGCTAGATGAATAGATCGTTCTCTCCAACCACATCGCTTTTCGTGTCGTTCGTGTGTTTCGTGGCTTCTACTGCCCAGGCTCCGCTGGTTTCGGTGGCTGCCGCCGAAGCCGCCTCCGAGTTGCTTTTCGAGGAAAACACCGGGGAACGATTCACATTCACCGAGAAGCTGCAGCGAAGATTACCATGAAATCGAAACTCGCCTTCTTCTGTATCTTGCTCGCCACTGGGGTCTGCTCGGAGGCAGCCACTGCCACCGCCTCCGTTCGCCGCCCGAACATCGTTGTCATCCTCGCGGACGACCAGGGCTGGGGCGATTTGAGCGTGAACGGCAATTCCAATCTGTCCACGCCGAACATCGATTCGCTCGCCAGGACCGGCGCGATCTTCGATCGATTCTATGTGTGTCCGGTGTGTTCGCCGACGCGCGCGGAATTCTTCACGGGCCGCTATCACCCGCGCGGCGGCGTGCGCGGCGTCTCGACCGGCGGCGAGCGCCTGGATCTCGACGAAAGGACCATCGGCGACACGTTCAAGGCCGCCGGTTACGCGACCGGCGCGTTTGGCAAATGGCACAACGGCACGCAATGGCCGTATCATCCCAACGCCCGCGGCTTCGACGAATACTACGGCTTCACCTCCGGTCATTGGGGCAGCTATTTCGATCCGCCCATGGACCACAACGGAAAGCCGGCGAAAGGCAAGGGCTACATCACGGACGACCTGACCGATCACGCGATCCAATTCATCGAGAAAAGCAAGGATCGCCCGTTCTTCTGTTATGTGCCTTACAACACGCCGCACTCGCCCATGCAGGTTCCCGATCGCTTCTACCAGAAATTCGCCAAGGCCGATTTGAAAAAGCGCAGCCACGACGCCAGCCAGGAAGATCTGGACTTCACGCGCGCCGCGCTTGCGATGTGCGAGAACATCGACTGGAACGTCGGCCGCATCTTGCAGCGCCTCGACGAACTGAAGCTGGCCGACCACACCATCGTGATTTATTTCAGCGATAACGGCCCGAACAGTTGGCGCTGGAACGGCGGCATGAAAGGCCGCAAAGGCTCGACCGACGAAGGCGGCGTGCGTTCACCATTTCTCATTCGCTGGCCGGGCCGCATTCCGGCGGGAACGCGCGTGCCGCAAATTGCCGGGGCCATTGATCTCTTGCCGACGCTTGCGGACCTTGCGGGTATTTCGATGGCGAGCCAGAAGCCGCTCGACGGCATCAGCCTCACGCCGCTGCTATTGGGCAAACCAATCCCTGGTAAGGACGCGTTCCGCCGCGTCCCTGACTCTTCGCCCGGACCGGAGACAAAAGTCAGGGACGGAGTGAAATCCGTCCCTACCCAGATCGCGGAAGGAGCCAGTCACTTTTTTCACGAGCTTCCCGTGGTGGCAGCTCGAGCCGCGCGACGAACTGGCCGGAGAGAACACGTTGCTCCTCGCCGACGCTGGCCGCCGCTACGTGGCGTATTTGCCGAAGAGCGGCTCGGCGAAATTCACGCTCGCTGCCGGAAACTATTGCGCTCGCTGGTTCAATCCGCGCCTGGGCACCTGGCGTGATTTGCCGCCTGTGGCGCAGAGGACCGAAGGCGCATGGTTTTCTCCACACGCGCCCGATGCAGGTGATTGGGCGCTGTTGTTGGACGCGAAATAGGCCCCAAAGCCAGTTGACACCGTTTGCTCAATCGTTAACCTCCCTGCCCACTGGCCGAACCAGGGAAAGCGCAGATTCGCTGTCTCTGGCTTGCAGCCCCTGCAATCTTGAAAGGCGGATGGTGGCGACCCGCCGGGGCTGCTCAAGAAAGAACATGCCAGCGGTCCCTGTGGTGACCGACTGGTTTTAGGCCTGTGGATCAACTCATTCGGGCTGCGGCCCGACACGAACCCAATTGAATTTGAATTTGAACATGTCAACAGCCCCCACGAAAAATCGAAGGCTCCTCGCCTGGGTCGAGGAGATGAAACGTCTCTGCCAACCCGCCGACATCCATTGGTGCGACGGCTCCCAGCAGGAATACGATTCCCTCTGCGAACTGATGGTGCAAAGCGGCACTTTCACGCGCCTGGACCCGAAATTGCGCCCCGGCTGTTTCCTGGCCCGCTCGCATCCGAGCGATGTGGCGCGCGTCGAAGATCGCACCTACATTTGCGCGGCGACCAAGGAAGCCGCGGGGCCGACGAACAATTGGTTCGATCCCGCGGAAATGCGGCAAAAGTTGCAGGGCCTGTTCAAAGGCTCGATGGCTGGCCGCACGATGTATGTGATTCCGTTTGCGATGGGGCCGCTTGGCTCGCCGGTGTGCAAGGTCGGCATCGAGATCAGCGATTCGCCTTACGTCGCCGTCAACATGCGCATCATGACGCGCATGGGCCAAGCCGCGCTGGACAAACTCGGCGCGGACGGCCCGTTCATCCCGTGCCTCCATTCCGTGGGCGCGCCCCTCAAGCCCGGCCAGGCCGACACACCATGGCCGTGCGAACCGGACCCGGCCAAGAAATACATCGTGCATTTCCCGGATGATTCTTCGATCTGGTCGTACGGTTCGGGCTATGGCGGCAACGCGTTGCTGGGCAAGAAATGTCTCGCGTTGCGAATCGCTTCCCTGGTGGCGCGCAAGGAAGGCTGGATGGCGGAACACATGCTCATTCTGTCGCTCACCTCGCCGCAGGGGAAAAAGTATTACGTGTGCGCCGCGTTTCCGAGCGCGTGCGGCAAGACCAATCTCGCCATGATGCAGCCGAGCCTCCCCGGCTGGACCGTGCGCTGTCTGGGCGACGACATCGCCTGGATTCGCGTGGGCGCGGATGGCCGGCTTTACGCGATGAATCCGGAGACTGGCTTTTTCGGCGTGGCTCCGGGCACGTCGAACAAATCGAATCCGAACGCGATGGCCACGGTGGCCCGCAATACGATCTTCACAAACGTGGTGCTGCGGCCCGAAGGCGACGTGTGGTGGGAAGACATGGGCGTGGCACCGCCCGCCCAAGGCATCGACTGGGAAGGCAAAGACTGGACGCCGGAGTGCGGGCGCAAAGGCGCGCATGCGAACGCCCGTTTCACCGCGCCGGCCGCGCAATGTCCGGTGATCGATCCGGACTGGGAAAATCCGGAAGGCGTGCCCATCGCGGCGTTTCTGTTTGGCGGACGCCGTCCGTCCACGATTCCGCTGGTGAACGAAGCGTTCAATTGGGAGCACGGCGTTTTCCTGGGTTCTTCGGCCGGTTCCGAGACCACTGCCGCCGCGCTGGGGCAAGCCGGGGTGCTTCGCCGCGATCCGTTCGCCATGCTGCCGTTCTGCGGCTATCACATGGGCGATTACATGGCGCACTGGCTTTCGATGGCGGAGCGCACGGATCGCCGCAAGTTGCCGAAGATTTTTTTCGTGAACTGGTTCAGGAAAAATGCCGACGGCAAATGGCTCTGGCCCGGTTACGGCGAAAACAGCCGCGTGCTCAAGTGGATTTGCGAACGCGTGGAGGGCACGGGCAAATCCGTGGAAACGCCTATCGGCCATTTGCCCGCGCCGGAAGCGCTGGACCTGTCCGGCCTCAACGTCAGTCCGGACGATCTTGCCCAACTCCTGGCGGTCGATGTCGAAGGTTGGAAAAAAGAAGCCGAAGACATCGCGGCGTATTACACGAAATTGGGCAGCCATGTCCCCAAAGCGCTGGAAAAGCAGCTTTACGAATTGGGGCAAAGGTTGGCGCAAACGTCCCTCCGAAAGTGACAGACTCGAATGAGCGATCTCCTCTGGGAAAGAATTTGCATATTGTCTCTTCTCCCTCTCCTCCCCCCAAGGGAGGAGAGGGGCGGGGAGAGGAGGACTGTTGTCTCTTGCAGAATGCCCCTCTCCTCGATCCTCCCCCCACTCGTTCCTCGCGGGGAGAGGAAGAAAAGCCGAGGATTGTCGGTTCGGTTGGTTCAACGCCAATCCAAAGTTCCCACGCATTGACAGAACATTCACTGCCGAATACATCGAACGCATGACGAATTATCGAATCTCACAACGCGCCGCGTCCCTCTCGCCGTCGCTCACCTTGGCCATCGATGCCAAGGCCAAGCAAATGAAAGCCGAAGGCCAGGATGTCGTCGGCTTCGGCGCCGGCGAACCGGACTTCGACACGCCCCAGCACATCAAAGACGCCGCGGCCAAGGCGCTCGCGGAAGGTTTCACCAAATACACGCCTTCGAGCGGCATTCCGGAGTTGCGCCAGGCCATTGCCGACAAGTTCAAACGCGAGAACGGCCTCACCTACAAGCCGAGCCAAATCATTGTCTCCTGCGGCGGCAAACACTCGTGCTACAACATCATCCTCGCCACGTGCCAGGAAGGCGATGAAGTCCTCATTCCGTCGCCGTATTGGTTGAGCTATCCGGAAATGGTGAAACTCGCGGGCGCCAAACCCGTGATTTTGCCAACCACGGACAAAACCGAATTCAAAGTCACACCCGATCAGTTGCGGGCCGCCCTGACGCCGCGCACGCGGTTGTTCATTCTCAATTCGCCGAGCAACCCCACCGGCTCCGTGTATTCCCCGGACGAAATCAAAGCGCTGGGCGACCTTTGCGTCGAGCGCGGCGTGCTCATCATGAGCGACGAGATTTACGAGCACTTGCTCTACGACGGCGCGAAACACAAGAGCGTGGCGAGTTTCTCCCAGGCGCACTACGACCACACCATCGTCGTGCATGGCTTCGCCAAAGCCTGGAGCATGACCGGTTGGCGGTTGGGGTTTCTGGCCGCGCCCGAACCGATTGCCAAAGCGATCGACGCTGTGCAAAGCCACAGCACGAGCAACCCGACATCGTTCGCACAGAAAGGCGCCGTGGCCGCGCTGACGGGTTCGCAGGAACATCTGCCGAAGTGGCTGGCGGAGTATGACCGGCGCCGCACCTACGCGCACAAGAAGCTCAACAGCATTCCCGGCATTTCGTGCGTGAACAGCAAAGGCGCATTCTACTTGTTCCCGAATGTTTCCAAGCTCGGGCTGAACTCCTCCGATTTCTGCGCGAAGCTGCTCGAACAGCAGAAGGTGGCCGCCGTGCCGGGCATCGCGTTCGGCGCGGACGAATACCTGCGCATCAGCTACGCCACGAGCATGGCGAACATCGAGAAAGGGCTGGACCGGCTGGAGAAATTCGCCGCGACTTTAGCGAAGTAACCTTTGAAACCATGAGCAAAACGGCAAAACTTGAGTTGGACGGAAAGGTCTATGAACTTCCCGCCGTCGTTGGCAGCGAAGGCGAGGTTGGGATCGATATCAGCAAGCTGCGCGACCAGAGCGGCTGCATCACGCTCGACGATGGCTACGGCAACACCGGTTCCTGCGTCAGCCACATCACGTTTATCGACGGCGAAAAGGGCATCCTGCGGTATCGCGGCATCCCCATCGAGGAACTGGCGGAGAAATCGTCGTTTGTGGAGACGGCCTTTTTGATCATCTACGGGCATTTGCCCAACCACGCCGAAATCAGGCGCTTCTCCGATTTGCTGACGGAGAATCAGATGCTGCACGAGGACTTGAAGTATCATTTCGAGGGTTTCCCTTCGAGCGCTCATCCGATGGCGATCCTCTCCTCGATGATCAACGCGAGCAGTTGCTTTTACCCCGGTTTGATGGGGCCGGCCAACAAGGCCCGTTTCGAAGTGCACGCGGCGCGGCTGATCTCTCAAGTGCGCACCATCGCGGCTTTTTCGCACCGCAAGTCGCACGGGCTGCCGATCATTTATCCCAAGCCCGCTTACAAGTACACGGCCAACTTCCTGCACATGCTCTTTTCCGAGCCGTATCAGGATTTCGATTTGAAACCCGAAGTGGTCAAAGCCCTCGATCTGATTTTCCTGTTGCACGCCGATCACGAACAGAACTGCTCGACCTCGACCGTGCGCATGGTGGCCTCGAGCCAGGCCAATTTGTTTGCCAGCGCTTCGGCCGGCGTCTGCGCGCTCTGGGGCCCCCTGCACGGCGGCGCCAATCAGGCCGTGATCGAAATGCTCGAGGAAATCCACCAGTCCGGCGACGACGGGCGGCGGTTCATCGAGGCCGCCAAGGACAAGACCAGCGGCAAAAAATTGATGGGTTTCGGCCATCGCGTGTACAAGAACCACGACCCCCGCGCCAAGATCATCAAGAAAGCCTGTGATGACGTGCTCGGCACGCTGCGCATTGCTGATCCGTTGCTCGATATCGCCAAGCGGTTGGAAGAAGCGGCGCTGAAGGATTCCTACTTCATCGACCGCAAACTTTATCCGAACGTGGATTTCTACAGCGGGATTATCATGCGCGCGCTGGGCATCCCGACGGAGATGTTCACCGTCATCTTCGCCATCGGCCGCATGCCGGGCTGGATCGCGAATTTCAAGGAGATCATGGACGAGCCCAAGACGCGCATTTATCGTCCGCGCCAGATTTACATCGGCCCGAAGCTCAACCCCTACGTGCCGATCACCGAGCGGAAGTGATCCGCGTCACTGCTTCAATCGCGCGGTGATGCGGCCGGCGGGTCGCCCCTGGAATCGCGCCCGGGGCTGTTCTGCGCCACGTTGTCACCGACAGATGCGCCGCGCTTCGCTTGCTGAGCGGGAGCTAACCGGATTCCATCCTGGCATGCTTAAAACCGAACTGATCCCGGCGCCGGAGGAAAGCTCTTCGCACTTGATGATCGTGCTCCACGGGCTGGGCGACAGCCTGGAAGGATATCGCTGGCTGCCGCAAATGATGAAGCTGCCCTGGCTGAATTATCTGCTCGTCAACGCGCCGGACGAATACTACGGCGGATTTTCCTGGTACGATTACGCCGGCAATCCCGAACCCGGCGTCCGCCGGAGCCGCCAGCTCTTGTTCGAGTTGCTCGACGGCGAGCGCGACGCTGGATTTCCGACGGAGAAGACGCTTGTGTTCGGGTTCTCCCAGGGTTGCTTGCTGACCATCGAAATGGGCGTGCGGTATCCTCACAAGTTGGCCGGCTTGATCGGGATCAGCGGTTACGCGTTTCAGCCGGAGCGGCTGGTCAAAGAACTCTCACCCGCAGCCAGCCAGCAGCGGTTTTTGCTCACTCACGGGACCCGGGACAGCCTCATCCCGATCGCGCCGGTTCGGTCGCAGATCGCCGGGCTCAAGTCCGCCGGTCTGCAAATCGAGTGGCACGAGTTCGAGAAGGAGCACACGATCGCGGGGGAAACGGAACTCCGCGTGATACGAGAGTTTGTTCAGCTTTGCCGCGTACCCCCTCGGTAAACGGCGGTAGAGCGACGTTCCTGCCGAGCCTCGATGGCATTGGCTCGGCGGGAGCCTTGCTCCACCACGGCGAGCGAACGTCCGCTTGACTTCGGCGGCCATTCACCGCGTTATGATCCACAGACTACTATGAGCCCAGAATTCCCACGCATGATCCAACTGCGGCAGAAATATCCGCGTTCTGCGCCGCTCGACATTCCAGCCGTGATTCGGCAAGGGTTCGAATCTCAGAAGCTGCTCGCCAACATCAAACCGGGCGCGCGGATCGCCGTGGCCGCCGGAAGCCGCGGCATCACGCACGTCCAAGAAATCGTCGCCGCGGTGATCGACACGCTCAAGGTTGCGGGCGCGCAGCCGTTCATCGTGCCCGCCATGGGAAGCCACGGCGGCGCCACGCCCGAAGGCCAGACGGAAGTCCTGGCAGAGTACGGAATCACCGAGGCACACGTGAAGGCGCCGATCCAGGCTGCGATGGACGTGGAGCGGATTGCCACCACCGAAGACGGCGTGGACGTTTATTTCAGCGCGGAGGCGCTGCGCGCGGACGGCATCGTCGTCGTCAATCGAATCAAGCCGCACACGGATTTCAGCGGCGCGATCGGCAGCGGCATCCTCAAGATGCTGGTCATCGGCCTGGGCAAACGCCTGGGCGCTGCCACGTTTCACGCCGCTGCGCTGCGGCTGGGCTACGAACGAACCATTCGGTCCATCGCCCGGATCAGCCTGAAGAAGGCGCCGATCCTCTGCGGTGTGGCGTCGATTGAGAATCAGCTTCATGAAACGGCCCAGATCGCCGTGCTCAGGCCGGAAGAAATCGAGCGGCGCGAAGAAGAACTCTTCGCGGAATCAAAGCGTCTGATGCCGAAACTTCCCTTCGACAACATCGACCTGTTGATCGTGGATCGCATCGGCAAAAACATCAGCGGCTCCGGCATGGACCCCAATATCGTCGGGCGGCGGATTCAAGGCTTTTCCTCCTCGCAAGCCGAGGCGGCTCCGGTGGGGGCCAAGATTCACCGCATTTTTGCTCGCGAGCTGACGCCGGAGACCAACGGGAACGCCATCGGCATCGGCTTCGCAGACTTCACGACCGCGCGATTGGCAAAGGCGATTGATTATCGAGCCACCGCGGTGAATGCGCTGACGGCGTTGACGCCCCAAAGCGCCAAAGTGCCGATCTTCTTCGACACGGACCGCGAAGCGATTCATCAAGCGCTGCTCTCGCTCGCGCTGCCGGACGTTTGCCAGGCGAAGGTGATTCGAATTGCCGACACCCTCTCGCTCGGAGAAGTGGAAGTTTCGGAAGCCTACGCCTCGCAGATCAACAAGCGCGCCGATCTCGAAGCGGTCCACGGCCCAGGCGAGATGAAGTTCGATGCGTCGGAAAATCTGCTGCCGCTGGCATGAGAGATCCTGCGTTCATCGGCTTGAAGGCCTGGCTTTCGCCTCAAGCTCTTCCGCGATCTGCACAACAATTTTCCCCGGCGAGAATCCGACTTCACTGACGTTGGTCCGGACATTGACCACGACGATGCCCGTGCGTTCATCGATTACGATGATTTGTGCGGGAAACTCCGATCTGATTTCGATGCCTTGGATTTGGGCGATGAATTCGACCGGGGCGTCCCGATGAGCATCGGGAATCCTCACCCAGATGGTTTTTTCGTCCAAAGCCCGGCTCGCATTGGGGAACCTGGCGTTGATGGCTTCAGCGATTCGCCAGGCAGGAAAGCGGATTTCATCTCTCGAAAACAGACGAATTGCATTATCGGACACCAATTCGACGGCGCTTTCCTTCTTCACAACCGCGCCACTTTCAATGAAACCAGCAACAGGACGCCGCGCCGCGATGTTGTTCCTGGTCTCGGGGAAGCGTGCCACCGCCGTGACTGGCCCTTTTGCAAGCGCAAGCATGATCGGCACTGACCCAAGGGAGCAATTCGCTGGCACACTCCGCGGGATTGGAAGAATTTTCATGGCGGTCTCTGCGGAGCACACCCAATGCCACGTGATTCATCGGCCCAAGCCCCTCCAAGTTCATATAGGAAGCTGTGCGGACCGCAGCCTTCAGGCTGCTTCCGCGCACTCTCCGCAGTCAGGCGTTGAAGCGGCCTAAAGGCCACAGTCCGGAGGACCGGTTCATGGGAAGTTGCCTTAGCCAAGAAGCCATGCCCATGGCCCATGAACCGAAAACTGTGCGGACCGCAGCCTTCAGGCTGCTTCCGCGCACTCTCCGCAGTCAGGCGTTGAAGCGGCCTAAAGGCCACAGTCCGGAGGACCGCATGAACTTTCTCATTGCGACTCTCCGGCAATTAACCAAAATCCGACTATGCGTTCCACCAGAGCCTTCGTTCGGAATTCGATTTCCGCGTTCACCCTGATCGAATTGTTAGTCGTTATCGCGATTATCGCCATCCTCGCCGGCATGCTGTTGCCGGCGCTGGCGCGGGCCAAGGGCAAGGCCACGCAGATCAAATGCTTGAATAACGAGAAACAGATTGGCATCGGTTATCACCTCTACGCCGACGACAACAATGAGTATTACACCCTGCAACGCGATTGGGCTTCCGGCGGCGGAACCAACGGCGCGTATGACGTGTTCGTGGCCGCCACCAATCGGCCGCTGAACCGTTACGTCGAAGCCGTCCAGAGTTTCCAATGCCCGAATGACCGAGGGGATCTCCTGCGCACCGCGAGCAATTGCTTCAAGCAATACGGGAATAGCTACCTCGTCCAATTCCAGCACGATTCCTTTCGCGTCCGCCACGTGGCCGGTGATTTGAACTTCGCCCGGAGCACCTACGAAGGCACGCCGATCAAAACCAGCGAAATCGCGCGCAGCCCGGCGAACAAGGTGATTCAAGGCGATTGGCCGTGGCACGCGAATCGAGGGAACCTCGACAAGCGGAGCATCTGGCACAATTACAAAGGCAAAAGCCGCTTCAACATGCTGATGGGCGACGGCCATGTGGAGTTCTATCTGTTCCCCAACGAGCTGGCCAACTGGACGCTGTCGCCTGCGCCGGACCCGAACTTCAAATGGTGGTGAAAGCCAACTCGAGGCAGGACAGGGTGCGTTCAAGTGAATCTCGTTACTCCGCCTTTGCCATGCAGCGTCATTGACAAGGAGTCGTTGCCCCGTCATTCGCGAGGCAGGATGCCTCGGGAACTGACAGGCTGGAAGCCTGCCCTACATGGCCTCCGAGAAAATTCCGGACCATAGACGCCCTGACCGGGTTCAGGGCCTCAATGCGTGTTCGAAAAAGTGTGGCGGTTTTTCATGAATCCTCTGGTGGGGCGAGGTTTCATGGGCGCCAATGCACGCAAGATTTGCGTGGCCAGTGGCGATCCACGTTCTCGCTTCAATTCCTGCTCACGTTCACGACCGGCCCGTTGCCGTCCAACCGGAATTCGTCGATCGCGCGGCCATCAATATCGACCGACTTCACGTGGCGCCGATCGCCTTGAAAGGTCACGAAGTTGACGTGATTGATGGATTCCGCGCGCGCCAGGTACCACGTCTTGTCCACGGGATGGGTTTTTCGGGGAAGGACACCCCAGCAACCGTCGCCCACGTACACGATTCCCTTCGGATCGATTTTGCCGGCGCGCAACGGATGCGTGCGTTTGTAGGTGTGATCGTGGTGCTCGAACACCAGACGGAGTCCGCCTTTCTCAAAGAGCGGCACCCAATTCTCGCGGATCATTTCGGACACCTGGCCCCTGTAAGGGCGGTAGGATGGATAAGCGGGCACGTGATACGCCGCGACGATGTGTTTGACGTGCCGGCGCCGGTTGAGCGCCTGCTCCAGCCATTCGGCCTGTGGCCCCGCGACCCGGTTCGCGTGAAATGAATCCAAAAGGAAAACGCTCAGGTAATTGCCGAAGTCGAGCACGTTGTAGCCAGGCTTGCCGGGCATGGAGAACAGGCTGAAGTAATAGGGGGAGCGATTCGGCGAAATGCCGCTGCCCACCCCGCCGCCGCCTCGCGTGTAAACGTTCCCGTGAGTCTCGTGATTGCCAATGGCCGGAAGGATGGGAATGAGCCGCCCGTCCGGCGCGACCATTTCGGTCATCCACACTTCCAGAAAATCAAACCAGCGCCGCGCATTGGCCGGATTCCCGTTCTCGTAGGCAATGTCCCCGCCGACGATGGCGAAGTGCGGGTCCAACTCCGCCACCTGCCGGCACATGACTTCGTAACGTTCCCGATCGCCATAGACATCGCCGCCGACCGCGAAACGGACGGGCTGATCTCCGGTCGCGGGCATGGTGCGGAATTTGTTGGTGGGCGAATCCGGCTCGAACCGAAACCCCAGCGCGCCTCGCGCCATGAGTTTGCCCAGGCGGAAGCGATATTCCGTGGACGGTTTCAGCCCGGTCAGTTCGACCGTGTGCACGATGCGATTGGTGAACGGCATCGGATGCCAGGCGCCCACCGCCAGGTTCCATTTCCTTGATTTCGCTTCCCGATACTGCAACGCCGGATCGCGAAACCCATCCGTCCAGTCGCTGTGCCAATGAACGGTCATCGTCGTGCTGGGTTCGCGTTGCCAGGTCAAATACAGCGCGGGCGGGTCAAATTTCACCGGCTCGGCCGCGAAGCTAACCGGCACGAAGAGGATCCAGATAAAACTCAAGCTCAAGAACAATCGCGTATTCATGGTCGCAAAATTCCTTCCGATAAATTGGCCCAAAAAACAGTGCAGAAGAAAGGACGACGGCGCTGAGTGAGCAAGAATTGACGGTCAAAGTCAATGCGGACAATCCAGGCAGAATCAACTCGCTGAGCTGGCCGCGAATGACCAGATCAACCAGGCCGTGTTGCGCGACAGCATGGCGTTGGACGAATAGCCTCCCTTTTCACGCCGGAAGCCGCACGGTGAATTCGGAGCCCTGGCCCACTTCGCTCCTCACTTCGACCCTGCCACGATGCGTTTCAACGATCGCTTTCACCAGACTTAAGCCCAGGCCCAATCCGCGCTGCGACCGGCTTTTGTCGCCGCGAAACAGGCGCTCCCAAATGCGGCCTTGCTCTTCGGGCGGAATGCCAATGCCCGTATCGCGAAATCGGATCACGACCGATGTCGCGTCCTTTCGCGTCTCGATTTCCACCTTTCCGCCGTCCGGCGTGTATTTGAGCGCGTTGTCGAGGAGGTTGGCCAGCACTTGGCGCATCCGGCTGGCGTCCACGAGCGCGACGCACGGCTCGGCAAGCCGGCGGTTCACGGCGATGCGTTTTTCTTCGGCCACGTACTGGTAAAGCTCAATGACGTCCTGGATCAGTTTCGAAATCTCGGTGGATTCCAGGTTCAACTTCATCGCGCCCGCCTCGGCTTCGGCGACGTCCATCAGCGTTTTGAGCATGGTCAGAACGCGGTCGGATTCCTCCACGCAATCGGCCAGGGCTTCCTGAGCTGTGGCTGGGTTCGGATTTTCGCGAAGCGCCATTTCCGCGATGCCCCGCAAGCGGGCCATCGGCGTGCGCAGATCGTGCGCGACGTTGTCCAGGGATTCGCGCATGCCTTTGATCAGCGCCTGATTTTTGTCGAGCATGCGGTTGAACAGTTGGGCCAGTTCGTCCAGTTCGTCGTCCGAACGGCGCACCGGCACACGGGCGTCGAGGTTGCCCGTGTCGATAATGGACCGGGCTGTGGCCACGATTTGCCGCACGGGTTTCATAGCCCGGTAGGCAAACACCGCGCCCCCAAACACACCCAGCACCGCGATGAGCGACATCGCGCCAATGGCGATGGCCCGGAAAGGTTGCAGCAAAGTCTTGCGGTTGTCCGTTGTTCGGCCAACCCGGAGCGTGGCCCCATCCCTGAGGACGATCGATCCGATAATGAGTTCTGCTTCCTTGTCGCGGGGAATTCGCACCCAGCCTTGCTGCAACCGGTAAGGGCCAACTTCAAGCACGTTTGGGTCGAACTCGATCCAATCCTGCGGCACGCTCAACAGGCGTCCTTCTCCCCAGGAATTGACGAACTGGACGAATAGAGATTTTTGCTTCTCCTCGCTGCTCTCCACCCAGCGCTGCAAGGCGCGCAGACCTCCGCTCTGGTAAATCGCGGCGTATTCCGTGAGCCGGGCCTCGATGACTTCGCGATCCTTGCGCCACAGACCGATCACAAGCAGAACGTAAAAGACTAGAAAGAGCAGCGATGCGCTCAGAATGAAGATCAGCGCATACCAGAGGTTCAGCCGGAAGGTGACCGTCCGGACGACACTGAGAAGGCTGGAGGGCCTAGGCCGCATAGTCAAAAAATGGGTGGCACGGGCTACCAGCCCGTTTTCGGCGGCAACTTGCCGCCGAAGAAGACGGCAGGCTGGTAGCCTGCCGCAACAGGCCAGTGGCCTGTTCCACCCAAAAAGACGTTTCCGAAACACGCTTCAGGCTTTGAGGACATAACCCACCCCGCGCAAGGTTTGAATGAGTTTCTTTGGAAAATCTTTGTCCACTTTCGAGCGCAACCGGTGGACGAGCACATCGACGACGTTCGTTTGCGGATCGAAGCTGTAATCCCAGACGTGTTCGAGAATCATCGTTTTGGTCACGACCCGCCCTGCGTGGCGCATCAGATATTCCAGCAAGGAAAACTCGCGCGCTTGCAACTCGATCTTCTGGTTGCCGCGCGTGACCTCGCGCGTCAACAAATCCAGCGTGAGATCCCCGACGGCCAGGCGCGTCGGCTCGGACGTATTGGTGGCGCGGCGGATCAGCGCTTGCACGCGCGCCAGCAATTCGGAGAAGGCGAACGGTTTGGTGAGGTAATCGTCGCTGCCCGCTTGCAGGCCTTTGACGCGGTCATCGACCGACGCTTTGGCGCTGAGGATGATCACCGGCACCCGGACGTTCTCCTTCCGCAGCGTCTGCACGAGGCTCAAACCGTCCAACTTCGGCAGCATGATGTCGATCACCGCCGCGTCGTAGGAGGTGTTGCGGGCCATGAACAGCCCTTCTTCACCGTCGGCGCAATGATCGACCGCGAAGCTGCTTTGCTTGAGCCCGTTCACGACGAACGAGGCGATCTTCTTGTCATCTTCAACCACAAGCACGCGCATTCTGGGTCAAGGTTTAAGGTTCAAAGTACAAAGTTCAAAGTTCAAAGTTCACTCCGTACACCAAAACGCCCTCCCGGCAGAGAGTTCGTTAGCCGGGAGGGCGCACCCAGTGGACCGTTGTTTACCGGCCCTTGCCCTCGTCCACGACAAGGTACCGTGTTCCGCCCCTGCTCCAAACGCGCAGGAGAGTGGTTCTGTCCTTGGCTTTCTCGGTCAAAGCGACGGCATCCTCGGCGCCGCGCACGCGCTGGCGATTGACCTCCAGGATCACGTCCCCAGGACGCAATCCCGCATCATAAGAAGCGGAATTGGGCTCGACCTGCATCACCAAAGCGCCTTCCAGATCGCGTGGAATCCCGTATTGCCGGCGAGCGGCAGCGTTGAGGTCGCCGACGGTCACGCCCTGGAGGGTCTCATCCGAAGGCGTATCCCTTCTTCGATCCGCGCGAGTCGTTTGCTCGGAGTCCGGCAATTCTTTTAGAGTGACCTCGATGGTTCGAGGCTTGCCGTCGCGCAGAATTTTCATGCGCGCTTTGCTGCCGGGCGCGAGCTGGCCAACCTGCAACTTCAAATGCCGGCTGTCTTTGGCGGGTTTGCCGTCGAGTTCGGTCACGATGTCTTCGACTTTCAAGCCGGCTTTCTCCGCAGGACTGCCGGGGAGGACCTCGGTGATGATTACTCCGGATTTGTCCTGGAGATCAAATTCCTTGGCCAGCGACGGATTGATATCCTGGAGCCAAACCCCGAGGTAACCCCGAATGACGCGGCCATGTTGAATGATGCTCTCCATGACGCTCTTCGCCAGGTTGACAGGGATGGCGAACCCGATCCCTTGATTGCCGCCGCTCATGCTCACGATGTAGGTATTGATGCCGATGAGCCGGCCCTCGGCATCGACCAACGCGCCGCCGGAATTTCCAGGGTTGATCGCGGCATCCGTCTGGATGAAATCGGCGTAATCGATGTCCACGCCCAGGCCTGCGCGTCCCGTCGCGCTGATCATGCCCATGGTGACCGTCTGGCCGACTCCGAACGGATTCCCGATCGCCAGGACCAGATCGCCCACCTCGATCTTGTCGCTGTTCGCCAGGTCGAGCGCAGGCAAGTCTTTGGCGTCGATCTTCAGCACGGCGACATCGGATTTCGGATCGGTGCCGACGACCTTGGCGGTGTATTCCCGGTCATCGGAATTCAGGCGCACTTTGATCTCGTCCGCTTTTTCGACGACGTGATTGTTGCTCAGGATGTAACCGTCTTTCGACACAATGACGCCGGAACCGATCCCGCGCTGCTTGGGCGGGCGAAAGCCGCGCCGCGGATTTCCGGAATCGAAATCATCGCCAAAGAAGCGCCGGAACAATTGATCGTTTAAGAAAGGGATCTGCGGGTAGTCGGTCTGCTTGACGTTCGTTTCGGTAAAAATGTTCACGACGCCAGGCGCGACTTTCTTGACGACGGGCGCGAAGCTGGTCGTGAATTTGCCGTCCCGGTTGATCGGCTTGTCATCCACAACCAGGCGAACGGCTTTTTCCTTCGAATCATCCTGGGCTTGAGTGATCCCGATAAAAGCCAGGCTGGCCAGGGTGATCGCGAACGTTCCCGCCAGCCACGCGGCAGGATCCCTTCCGAAGATTTGTTTCATGGGTGTGCTCATAGGTAATCGAATCGTTGTTTAAGTTTGAGTTTGATTTCGTTGCGTTTTCTGGACGACACCCTCGCACACCAGGCTGGCGCGAACCTTTCTTCAAAATTACAAGTTTGTAACGCACTGCGGACCGGGGGGCCTGGGGTCTCGCTGTTTTCAGTGGCTGACGCGCTCGTTCCATTCCAAGCCAAACTGTCCCTCGGCCGCCGTCTTCCCCCTCACCCTGGCCCTCTCCCTTGGGGAGAGGGAAGATCGTCTGCCACGCTGAAGCAAGTCCTGATGCATCAGACTGGCGGATGCGCAGTGATGGGTCTCCCTCTCCCCCAGGGAGAGGGCTGGGGTGAGGGGGAAGGAAGCGTTCATCCACCGATGATGCCAGCACTGAAAGTAGCGACGAACACTGAGGAAGCGTTGGCAGGCCTTACCGTGAGGCAAAATTCAGTTTCACCCACGGCAGGCCGTGCGCCTCGGCGACGGCGCGGCAAATCAGCCGTCCTTTCAAAACATTGACGCCGTTCCCAAGCGCGGGTTGCTTCTGACAAGCTTCCTCCAATCCGTGGTCCGCGAGCAATTCAATGTAACGAAATGTCACATTCGTCAGCGCTTGCGTGGCGGTGCGGGCATACGCGGCGGGCATGTTGGCCACGCAATAGTGGGTCACGCCTTCTGCGGTGAACACAGGTTGATCGTGAGTCGTGGGGCGGGAGGTCTCGGCGCACCCGCCTTGATCGATGGCGATATCGACCAGCACGCTGCCCGGCCGCATGCGCCGCAGCATTTCCCGCGTGATCAGCCGGGGCGCTTTGGCGCCAGGGACGAGCACCGCGCCGATCAAGAGGTCCACGTGAGGAAGCAATTCCAGCAGTTGATTTTCGTTCGAGTAGAGCGTGTGCGCGGTGTGGAGCGTGATGTCCAAAAAACGCATGCGCTCCAAATCGACCTCCAGGACCGTCACGTCCGCGCCCAGACCCGTGGCCATGCGCGCGGCATTCACGCCCGACACTCCGCCGCCGAGAATGACGACGCGTCCGGGCAGAACGCCCGGCACGCCTCCGAGCAACACGCCGCTGCCGCCGCGGTGCTTGGCCAGATAATAGCCGCCCACAACAATGGACATGCGGCCGGCGATTTCACTCATGGGCTCCAGCAGCGGCAGGCGGCCATTCACTTCGATCGTTTCGTAAGCGAGAGCCGTGACGCCGGACTTCATCAAAGCTTCGGTCAGTTCCCGATTGGCGGCGAGGTGCAGGTAGGTGAAGAGCATCTGGCCGGCGCGCAACCGCGGATACTCGGAAGGCTGCGGCTCCTTCACTTTGACAATCAACTCCGCCTCTTCAAAGAGAACCGCTGAGTCGTCCAGAACCCTCGCTCCAGCGTGCGCATAATCGCCGTCCGGAAAGCCCGCGCCCGCCCCGGCGCCGCGTTCGACCAGGATTTGATGCCCGCGCTTGATCAATTGGTAAGCGGCCGACGGGGGCAGCGCGACGCGATACTCCTGTTCTTTGATTTCCCTGGGAACCGCAATGATCATGGCCGGAGTGAACGCCCAAAAGAGCCCCGCCGCAAGCCAAGCTGGAAGGATCAGTTTGAAGTGGAGGAGCACGCGCGCGCTCGCGTGTTCCGACCGGCGCCCCCGCCGGTCGGAAACGTCGGAGAAACCGTACTATCGAAAATCTCTATTCAGACGAAAGACTGTGCTCGGCGGAGCGCCGACCACCGCACGCGAGGTCGCGTGCGGTCCCCATGCTACGGCGAGACCCACGCCTCGACGATTTGCTTCACAAGCGCGGCGGGCAGCGCGTAGGAGGCCACGCGTCCGGCGCGGGCGATATTGAGGCCGATGGCTTCGCCGTCGAGATTCACCAAGGGCCCGCCGCACTGCCACGGTTGCAGGATCGTGTCGTGTTGAATGGCGAGGTCAAATCCATCCGCGCGTTGGCTGAGTTCGCCGCCCATGCGGTTCATCCGCTCCTGGCGATTCAGCCCGCCGCGTCCGCGTCCGGTCCGGCGCGGCTGGCCCGGGGATTCGGGCATGATTTTCACGCGGATTTCGATTTTCTTCTCTTCGCGTTTGACGAGTAGTTTCACGAAATCGCCGGGCGTGATTTGGCCGAGCATTTCCATCAAACCGGCGCGATCTTCCGCCGGATCGTCGTTCAAGCTGAGAATGAGATCGCCGGATCTCAACCCGGCTCGTTCCGCTCCGCTGCCGGGAGTAACCGAGCGGACGGCGGCGGCGCTGGATTCGGATTCCAATTGCACGCCCACAAACGGCGGCGGCTCAGCCATCATGGGAACGTCCGCGTCGAATTCTTCCTCGCCGCGCCGGACGCGGAGCTTGACCGTCTCGCCTTCGCGGAACTGGCGGAGCGCAGACATCAATTCTTCACTGTCTTTTATCGGCTCGCCGTTCACGCTCACGATGGCATCGCCCGCTTTCAATCCGGCCCTTTCGGCGCCGAGTCCCTTCGTGATGCGCCCGATCACGGCCTTTGCAGTGTCGAAGCTGAGAGAAACGCCGATGTAAGCGCGCTTGTGCAGCTTGCGGACCGGCACGCTGATAATGCCGGCGCTTTCTGGCGTGATGCCGATGCCGGGCGTGACCGCCCATTGGCCGACCGCGACATCCCCGGGCGCCCATTCGATGGGTTTCAAACCGGCAGCCGTGACTTTTACCAACGCCAGATCGTTTTCTTCGTCCACGCCGAGCACAGTGCTTTCGACCTCCCGTCCGTCCGAGAATCTGGCCGTGAGCTTGCCGTCCTTGATCTCGCTGGCTTTGGTGAGAACCAAGCCATTCGCGTCGATGATCGTGCCCAGCGAGACGGTCTTTTCGTTTTGGATGAGCTCGACGATGGAATCGCGCGCGGCGGCGGCAGCCGGAGCGAACGCTTGCAGCGTCATGGCCCCGCTCTTGAAGCGGCTTTCGGGAAGGGTGAGCGGGCGAACGCGCGGACTTGGAGTCGTGGCCGCCTGCGCCAGCAGAGTCAGTGACAACAGCAGGAAAGCGCGAAGAGCGTATGTGGAGATCTTCGGGGGCGGTTTCTTGACCACGGATTTCACGGATGCGGAAGTGGTCTTATCCGTGCGATCCGTGTACTCTGTGTGGGCGAGTTCCAAAGCCTTGGAACTTGTCGAGCTTCTGCGGAATGCAATTCCGCGATACAGCAGATTACAAATCTGCGCTACGTCAAACAGATACTCACTCTTCATACAGGCATGGAGCTTTCTACCTCAGGCCGGACGGGCGGTCTTCAACGGTCACATCGATCGTGATTTCCGAATCGCCTCGCTTGACCGCCAGCGTCACTTTCTCCCCGAGTTTCGCCCGGGACAATTGCTTCGCGAAAGCCTCGAAGCCTTTGAAGCCTTTCCGGTTGAAGCTCGTGACTACGTCGCCCACTTGCAGCCCCGCTTTTTCGCCAGGCCCGCCGCGGTGGACCAGTTCCACGCGGAAGCCTTCCGGATGATCGACGCCCCAGACGCCGACCCACGCCTGCGCCGGCGGTCGTCCGTCACCCCAAATCTCGCCTCGCGCAAGCCGCTCCCAGGTCTCGGAATAAGTCGCGATGGGCACGTGGAAGTTCGCGGCGGTCGAATCGCTGATCCGGCTGTGAATGCCGACCACACGGCCGTGCATGTCGAACAGCGGCCCGCCGGAATCGCCCGCGATCAACGTGCAATCGGTTTGCAGCGCGTTCTGAGCCAGCCGAATGATGCGGCCCAGCCGAACCACCAGCGGGCGATACGGATCGAACCCACCCGGATGTCCCAGCGCCAGCACCCAATCGCCCAGGCGCGCTTGATCGGGATCGCTGATTTCGACGTGCGGCCAGCGGTCCGAGCCGGTGATTCTCATGAGGCCGGCGTCGATCTCATGGTTCGTGCCGAGCGTTTTGCCTTTGGCCGTTTTGCCGTCGGGAAAAACGAAACTCACGTCCAGGCCGGGCCGCACGGCGACATGGGCGGCCGTCAGCACCAAACCGTCCTCGGAGATGACCACGCCACTGCCGCTGCCCATGCCGACGCGCACCGCCACCACCGCGGGGGATACACGATCCAGGAGTTTCTTGACCTGACGCTCGATTGATTTCAGGTCCTCAGTCGAAGTTGGGGCGTCTTTGCGAAAAACACCCGCGAGGCGTTCGGTTCTGCCGGGCAATGGTTTCTTGGGGATGGCCGGCTCTTCTTGCGTGGGCGCGTCCTTCGCGGCCTGCTCGTTTGGAGAGACTGGCCTGTCCTGCGCCAGCAACGGCCAGGCCAGCAACAAACCGGCGATAATGTAGGGCAGGCTTCCAGCCTGCCAGTTGCAAGTGCATCCTGGCGCCTGTAAGTCGGCGGCAGGATGGCGCGTGGACCAGCAGGGGGAAAGTCTGTATCTGTTCAACGTTTTGCCGAGATTCCTTCGCGCCAGACCAAAGGACGCCTTGATTCCCCTCACCCTTGCCCTCTCCCCAAGGAGAAAGTTCCCTTTCCGTGATCGCAGTTTGATCTGGGCGCTAAGGCCTGCTCCAGCGCAGCGCAAAAGACCCCCTCTCGCCAAGGGAGAGGGCCGGGGTGGGCGCGACTCAGAACGATCCGCACATTCAAAATGCTGAAAGGCGCTAAACAAACAAGGACGCCTGCCCCACAACAGCGCCATCACGGGGGAGCGCGACGCGCGTCGTCGGACGACGAAACGGCTCGACGACTCGCGCAGGATCGCCCATGCAGGGAGCGCCAATTTCAACATGCCGCTATAGACGCGCTTCGTGCGAAACCGGGTTTCAAAATTCATTCGGCGAAGAGGTATTGGGTACAGGGAAAGTCCCTGCGGACCTGCACACGGCCCTTGAACCGAAGAAACGTGCGGACCGCAGCCTTCAGGCTGCTTCGGCGCACTCTCTGCATGCGAGCGCTGAAGCGGCCTAAAGGCCGCGGTCCAAAGAAACGGTTCATGCTTCCACGCTTCCCAGCGGTGCGCACGGCGCTTGAACTCATCGCCGGTTGCGCGGTGCTGCCGCCCCGCCGCATGAGCAAAGACCGGCCGCGCGGCAGCGCAGCCCTACCGGGTTCATGGCAAGCCTCGACGACCTCTCAGGCTCTCTTGCGATACGCCTCCGCGAGCAGCGTGATCGGATGCGCGACACGCAACGCCATCCCGCGCCGTCTGGCCCCGTTGATGATCTGGAGCAAACAGCCGGGATTGCCGGTCGCGACCACTTCGGCGCCGGTGCTGCGGATGTGATCGAGCTTGCGGTCCAGAAGGTCCGTGGCCATCTCCGGCTGGATGAGATTGTAGATGCCCGCGCTGCCGCAGCACCAGGTGCTTTCCGGGAGTTCGATCAGTTTGAGGTTGGGAATGGCGCGCAAGACCTGGCGCGGTTGCGCCGTGATTTTCTGGCCGTGGCAGAGATGACACGCTTCGTGATACGTCACGTTCTGCAACGGAAGGCCGTTGGGCGCCGGAGAGTCGATGCCGATGTGCGCGAGCCATTCATGAATGTCTTTCACTTTCGCGTCCCAACGTTCCGCGCGCGCAAGATAGACAGGATCGTCGTGAAGAAGCTTCGCGTAATGCTTCAGATGCGAGCCGCAGCCCGCCGCGTTCGTAATGATCGCGTCGTATTCCTCTGGAGGAAACTGGTCGATTTGCTTGCGAGCCAGTTGTTGCGCCAGTTCCCATTCGCCGTTGTGCGCGTGGAGCGAGCCGCAACACATTTGCTCCGGTGGCGTCGCGACTTCGCAGCCGTTGTGGGCCAGCACTTCCGCCGTGTCGCGGTTGATGTTGCTGAAGATCAAATCCTGCGCGCACCCCGTCAGCAGGGCCACACGGAAGCGGCGCTTCCCGCGCGCCGGCGTGACGGGTTCGATCAGATCGGCGGAGAAACGGGGTTGAATCGACGGTGTCATCGCCTCCAGTTCGCGCAGCCGCCGGGGAAGCAACTTCAGCAGGCCGCTTCGGCGCAAGAAAGTTTGCACGCCGAGCCGTTGAGAGAGGCGGAGTGCAAGGCCGACCCATTGCAGGCGGTTCAAATCCATGAACAGCCAGCGCAAGGTGAAGTTCCGGATCAGGCTGCGCCGCGGCGATTGCAGCACACCACTGGATTCCGCCTCCGCTCGGGCGTGCTCGAAAAGCTCCGCGTAATTTACGCCGGCCGGACAGGCGGTCATGCACGCGAGGCAGCCCAGGCAAAAATACATTTCCTCCGCGAAGGCGCGACTGGGTTCGAGCTGGTCATCCGCGATGGCCCGCATGAGGGCGATGCGCCCGCGCGGGCTGTTGCGTTCGAGCTTTGTCGCGTCGTAGGTGGGGCAGGTCGGCAGGCACAGCCCGCAGTGCATGCACTGTTGCACCACGGAGTAGTCCAGATTCTTCAGATGGGATGTTGAATTCAAATCGGGATTTCGGGTTGCTCGCGGTTTCAAGTGGCTGCGGCCTGAGTAGTTGAACGCTGCGTTCCCCTCACCCCGGCCCTCTCCCGTGGGGAGAGGGAGTATTGGTCGCCGCATTCCCAGGGATCAAACGCCCCAAAGGTCTCCTGGCGCAGCATGCCGTTTCCCCTCTCCCTGGGGGAGAGGGCCAGGGTGAAGGGGAAGGGGTTAGTAGAAGGTCCGTTGGCTTTGAATGTGATGGCTGCATCAACGCCAAAAAAGCAAGTAATGAACTCGGTTCGGCTAATCAAACATCTTGCCTGGATTCAAAATTCCATTGGGATCGAGCGCGCGGCGCAATTCGCGCAGCACCCGCATCTGGGCGTCGCCGGCAAACTTGGGGAGGATGCTCTTCTTCGCCAGACCCACGCCGTGTTCGCCCGTGATGGTGCCGCCGAGCCGGATCGCTTCGTCGAAGATTTCTTTGAAGGCCTCCTCCACGCGGTGCATCTCGTCTTTGTTGCGTTCGTCCGTCAGGAACGTCGGATGCAAATTGCCGTCGCCCATGTGGCCAAACGTGCCGATCTTCAATCGGTATTTCTTGGCCACGGCTTCGACAAAGCGAATCATCTTCGCCAACTCGCTGCGCGGCACGGTCGCGTCTTCCAGAATCGTCGTCGGGGCGATGCGAGCCAGCGCGGAGAACGCGGTCCGCCGGGCGCTGGCCAGTTTCGCGGCTTCCGCGTCGTCCTTCGCCACGCGGACTTCCAGGCAACCTTTGTCCCGGCAGATTTTTTCCATTTGCGCCGCTTCCTCGGCGACGGCCGCAGGGTGTCCATCGGTCTCCATCAGCAACAACGCTTCGCAATCGAGCGGCAACCCGATCTTCGCGTAATCCTCCACGCAATGAATCGTCATCCGGTCCAAAAACTCCAGCGTGCACGGGATAATCTGCGCCGCGATGATCGCGGACACCGCTTCGGCAGCGTGATCCATCTGGGCGAACGTGGCAACCATGGTTTTCTTGGCCTGCGGTTTGGGGATCAATCGCAGCAGCACCTTGCTCATGACGCCGAGCGTGCCTTCGGAGCCGATGAAAAGATCCTTGAGCGAATAACCCGCGACGTCCTTCACGCATTTGTTTCCGGTCCAGAGAATCTCGCCATTCGGCAAAACCACTTCCAGGCCCATGACGTAATTGCGTGTGATCCCGTACTTCAGGCCGCGCAATCCGCCGGAGTTCTCCGCCACGTTGCCGCCAATCGTGGAAATGCGCATCGACCCCGGATCAGGCGGATAAAAAAGGCCCGCCGCGGCCGCGGCCTCGGCGACCTGCAACGTGGTCACGCCCGGCTCGACCAGCATTGTGAGATTCGCGCGGTCCAATTCGAGAATCCGGTTCATCTTGACCGTGCAAAGAACCACGCAGCCCGGACTGGGCAAGCTGCCGCCGCTCAGTCCTGTGCCCGATCCGCGCGTAACGACGGCGAATTTGGCGTCGTTCGCCAGCTTGAGCACGTCCGCGACTTCCTGAGTCGAGTGAGCAAAGACCACGCAACCGGGCATTTGTTGCATCGCCGCGGTGCCGTCGAAGGAATACGGAATCAAATCCTCTCTCGCCGTCAGAACGCTTTCGCGTCCGACCGCGAGCTGGAGTTGTTTGAGAATCTCTGCGCTGAGTGACATCATTTCGAGCCGCATGGAAAGGCGGTTGATCCTCGGATTCAAGCTTAGAAGAGGCCAGGCCATGCTGGCTATCACTCCTGATCCGGATCATCTGCCCATCCCCGCGAATGAAATTGATTTCATGGCATGAAATGATTTAGTTCCCGCCATGAATAGTATTCGCCCGCGCTGGTTTCTTCAAAACCTTGAGTCCGCGCTCAAGGGGATGCCCGTGACGGTCGTCACCGGCGCCCGTCAAACCGGGAAGACCACTTTGGTGAGGTCTCTCAGCCCTTCTCGCGCTTACTTCACCTTGGACGACGTGGGCATGCTCGACCAGGCGGAGCGGCATCCGGACGCACTGCTCCAGAGCCGCCCCGTGACACTGGATGAAGTGCAACGAACACCGTCGCTGCTGCTGGCGGTCAAACGGGCTGTGGACGAACGGAGGCGCGCGGGCGATTTCCTGCTCACCGGCTCTGCCCATCTTTTGCTCATGGGCCGTGTGGCCGACACGCTCGCCGGGCGAGCGCTTTATCTCGAACTTCCTCCCTTCTGCCCGGTGGAATGGCTGCAACGCAAGAACGCACTGTCGCCGCTCGACCGGCTGTTTGCCTCTGACTTTGATTTACGGGAGTGGCCAACGACCGCGGGCGATTGGCCGGCCTGGTTGCTGCGGGGCGGTTTTCCGCCGGCGCTCTTGATCTCAACCGACGGCGATCGTGGGATCTGGTTTTCTGCCTATGTTCAGACTTACCTCGAACGTGATCTCCGTCAATTGAGCAGCGTGTCGAGTCTTCCAGACTTTCAGCGGGTGATGGCGTTGGCCGCGCATCGCACCGGCCGCCTCCTGAACCAGGCCGACATCGCCCGTGACGCCGCCCTGACGCATCCCACCACGCACCGCTATTTGAATTTGCTGGAGACCGGCTGCCTCATCACGCGCATCCGCCCCTATGCCACCAATCCCAATGTCGGCCTGGTGAAGACTCCCAAGTTGCTCTGGACGGATTGCGGACTTGCGGCGTCCCTGGCCGGAATCAAGGCCCCATCCGACGCGACGACGCGTCCGGATGCCGGGTTTTGGCTTGAACAAACCCTGTTTCAGACGTTGCAGACGTGGCGCACTCTGGATCCTCTCCGGCGAAAGGTTCATTTCTGGCGAGACCGCGCCGGTCACGAGGTGGATTTCATTCTCGAACAGGATGGACAACTCGTGGGCATAGAGGTCAAGACGGGCAGCACCGTGGTTGGTTCCGACGCGACCGGCATCCGCGCTTTTCGCGATTCGCTAAAGAAGAAACAACCCTTCGTGCACGGCGTTGTGCTGCACGCGGGCCAGGGCCGACCGCTCGACACCGGCGTTTTCGCGCTGCCGTGGGGGTGGATGGTACCCGCTGCAACCTACTGATCAACCTCAGGACTTTCTCCTTGCTCGCGGGAACGCGGGCCACTATCCCAGCGAGGTCATGCCTTCGACGCGCCGAATCGCCACGCGGCTGCTTTTGTTTGTGATGGCTGCGGGCGCCGCCACCTACTTGCTTTTGCGAGTGTCGCGTGGCCCAGCGCCCGGTCGTGGCGCGGAGGCCGGCAACCGTTCGGAGGCGGCACAAAACGCTTCGTTCGTCAATGAGAAGGCCCTGAAAGCGGCTCTGGCTCTGGAAGCCCAGCGAAATGAACTCGACCAAACAGCATGGGCATCGGAGTTGACAGCGCAGAAGCACGAGGACGTTTTCGTGCGGCTGTGGGATCAGATGCGCGCCGGCGGGGATGCGATCGAAGTCCTGAAGAACTTTGAGTTTGGCGTGATCACTCTGGGAACATTGGGGCAAACGGAGACTCTCGAAAATGACGTCACCACGGCGCGTTCCGGACCGCCGACGCGACCGTTGCGCCCGGCTGATTGGCGGCAGATGCTGACGAAGCTTCAGGCGCAGGGCTGGCGCATCGAGAATTCGGAATGGCGCCACGTTGAGTTCCGGCACGCCAGCAACGAGGCCGCCACATCGGTCTTCGCCGTCACGTTGCACGGCAGGAATCAACCGCAGCCCGAACAGTTCGTGGCGCGCGGCCGGTTCAAAGTGACTTGGCGTCAAGGCGCGAACGCGGCAAAAGAACCTTCCCATGAGCCCGTCTCCCGGACTGTGGCCTTTAGGCCGCTTCAACCTTCGACTGCGGAGAGTGCGCGGAAGCAGCCTGAAGGCTGCGGTCCGAGCAGTTTTCAGTTCATGGGACGTGGGCATGGCTTCTCGGTCATGGGAGCTTCGCAGGAACCCGGTAGGGCTGCGCTGCCGCACAGCCGATCTTCGGTCGATGCGGCGGCGCGGCAGCGCCGCCCTACCGGCGATGGGTTCATGGTCGCTCCGCAAGGCCTGGAAGCCTTGGAGCCATTCCCGGAACGGATCGAGGTTTCCGAACTCGAATTGCTCCGGCGCCGCGGGGAGCCGGGATTCGAGTGGGCGCTGGCCCGCGAAATCAAGCCGGACCTGAACCCGACCTTCATCGACCCCCTGATTCTCTATGATCTGAACGGGGACGGACTTTCGGAAATCATCCTCGCTTGCCGGAATCAGATTTTCTGGAACTTGGGCAGCGGTCGATTCCGGGCGGCCAAACTCTGCGATGGCCTGACCAACGCCATTAACACCGCGGTGCTCGCGGATTTCACCGGCGATGCCGCGCCGGACCTGTTGGCGGCGGATGCCGAGGGTTTGTTGCTTTTTGCCGGAAACAGCCAGGGCAAACCTCTGGAACGCTCGGACGCCCAAGAACCCACCCATTCCCTTCCCGGGAGGGGAGATGCGTTTCGTGCATCGCCGGGAAGCGCCCTTCCTGGGCGGGGCGCAGGGGTGGGTTGGTTCGGCAGCGGACGCCGCATCCAGTTCACGAACGTCCCATTGCTCAATCCTTTCGTGATGACCGCCGGAGACATCGACGCCGATGGCGATCTCGATCTCTGGCTTGCCCAGTACAAACTTCCATACGTCGCAGGCCAGATGCCCACCCCGTATTACGACGCCAACGACGGCTTCCCTTCGTTTCTCCTCCTGAATGACGGGCACGGAGGATTTGTGGACCGAACAGAGCAAGCCGGCCTGGCAGCGAAGCGCTTTCGCCGGACCTACAGCGCCTCGTTCGTTGACCTGGATGACGACGCGGATCTGGATTTGTTCGTGGTCAGCGATTTCGCGGGCGTCGATGTTTATCTCAACGACGGTCGCGGTCGCTTCACTGACGCTACCCGTTCGGTGATCCGCGAGCCGCAGCTCTTTGGCATGGCGCACACGTTTGGCGATTACGACCTGGACGGTCTCCTGGACTGTTTTGCCATCGGCATGAACTCGTTCGTGGCTCAACGGCTTGCAGGGCTGAAGCTCGTCCCTCCAGGATTCCCGGACCCCGAGGGAATGCGCCAAAAGATGGCTTACGGCAACCGCCTGTATTTTCAGCGCGCGCGCCGTTTTGAGCAGACCCCGTTGAGCGATCAAGTCGCCCAATCGGGCTGGTCGTGGGGCGTGACTTCGTTCGACTTCGACAACGACGCGGATCCCGACCTCTACATCGCGAACGGACACAAAAGCCGCGTTTCCGCCAAAGATTACGAGTCGCAATTCTGGCGGCACGATATTTACGTCGCGAGTTCCGAACACGACCCGGCCCGCGACGTTTACTTCCAATCTACGGGTTCCAAACTTTACGGGGCGGGCTACTCCTACGGCGGTTACCACAAGAACCGGCTGTTCATGAATCGAGCGGGCCAATCCTTCGTTGAGATCGGGCATCTGATGGGCGTCGCCATGGAATTGGACTGCCGGAACGTCGTCAGCGACGATCTCGATGGCGATGGCAAAATGGATTTGCTGGTGACCACGCTCGAAGAATGGCCGCAAGCGCGGCAGAGCCTGCACCTCTTCAAGAACCGATGTCCCACTCCGGGAAACTGGATCGGCGTTCGGCTGCGCGAAGGCGGCGCTGGATTCTCTCACATCGGCACGCGGGTCACGCTCCACACCGCAAACCGGCGACAGGTGCGTCAGATCGTGACGGGCGATTCATATCGTTCCCAACACGCTCCAACAGTTCACTTCGGATTGGGCCCGGAGACGAGCGTCGTCGGCATTGAAGTGCGCTGGGGGAATGGCAAAACAAACTGGCTATCGAAACCGGCACTTAACCAGTACCATTCGGTGCCGAGA
>Ga0194128_10000369_pt1 | contig 82352 bp, 77 predicted proteins | sample TA2KigCa65mmetaG_FD_148650 | JGI IMG/M metagenome (GOLD analysis project Ga0194128, IMG submission 148650) | Freshwater microbial communities from Lake Tanganyika, Tanzania - TA2015037 Kigoma Deep Cast 65m | ecosystem: Environmental > Aquatic > Freshwater > Lake | place: Tanzania: Lake...
GCGGAAATCCTCAAGTGCTTCATCCAGACTGCAAAACATCGGTTACTCCACCAGCTCGATACGCGCCCCCAGGCCGATGAGGTCCTGGAAAAAGGCGGGATAGGATTTGCCCACCGTCTCGGCGTCCAGCACCGTCAGGCCGCGCCGGCAGCGCAGGCCGACAATGGTCAATAGCTGGGCTACGCGGTGGTCGTGGTAGGTGGGCACCTCCACCCCGCCCTCGTACCCTTCGGGGTTGCCGCGCACGAGGATCTCAGCCGGACCCTCGGCGCAGTCCACGCCGAGGCGGCGCAATTCGCGCACGGGCACGCTGATGCGGTCGCACTCCTTGAGGCGCAGGTTGGCGATGCCGTGGAAACGGCTCTCGCCCTCGGCAAAGGCCGCCGCCCCGGACATGGCCAGGACCATATCGGTGGCGGTGTCGCCGTCGAAATCCACCGCGCGCAGGCCTTGGTGGCCCAGAAGGGCCGCGCTGCGGCCATCGTACTCCACTGCCACGCCCATCTGCCGCAAGAGGGGGATCACCGCCCGCTCGCCCTGGCAGTCCTCGAAGAGCCGGTCGACGGCGATGGGGCTGTTGGTGACGGCCCCGGCGGCGAGGATGGCCGCCGAGGAAGGGTAGTCGCCGTTGACGGTGTACTCCCTGGGCTGGTAGTGCTGGCCAGCGGGGAAACGGAAGTGCAGCAGATCCGCGGCGGCCTCGACCTGGATGCCGGCCTGGGCGAGGACTTCGAGGGTGGTGCGGATCAGGGGTTGGGAGACCAGGTGGTCGATTACCTCGATCTCCACGGCCTCGCCGATGAGGGGGGCGAGGAACAGCAGGGCGCTGAGGTACTGGGAACTCCTGGCTCCGCTGACCCGCACCCGGCCGCCGCGCAGTTGGTGCCGGCGCAGGGTCAGGGGCAGCCGGCCCCCCTCGGATTCGGTCTGCGCCCCGAGTTGTTCCAACGCTGCTAGCAGGTCGCCGTGGGGCCGCTGCCCCAGGGACTCGGCGAAGCGGGTCTCGAAGCGGACCTCGGGCAAGAGGGCGCCCACCCCCATGAGCAAGCGCAGCACGGCTCCGGCATTGCCGGGGTCCACCACCCCTGGGTTGGCGGGATGGCGGCCAAATCCTCTGATATGCAGGTGGGTTCTCCCTTGCGCGCCGCGCTCCTCGCGCAGTTGGGCGCCGAAGCCGGCCAGGCAGCGACGCATGGCCTCGCCGTCGTCGCTGTGCGCTGGGAAATGCACCACACTTTCGCCCTCGGCCAGGGCCGCGGCCAGGAGGTAGCGGGTGGTGTAGTTCTTGGAGGAGGGCGGATCGAGCCGGCCGCTGAGGCGTTCGGTGTAGTGGATGTGGGCCTTCATAGGGTTATCAAGATAAGCATCACCTGGCGGGGTCGCTACTTGCCGAGGGCGCCGGGGGCATGCCCCGTACGTTGGGTCACGCCGTGCCTTTCTCTCTCAGGGCGCGAAGAGGTCGGGCCGCAAACACCCTTCCGGGATTTCCCCAGGCGCGGACTCGCCGCTCCTCTCGCTCAGCGCTCCGCTCTCCTCCCTTCGCTGCCACGCGTCCTTCCCACCCCTGCCACTCCCCGGGAACTCCCTCCAGGGCATTCCCGTCCCTCCCAGGCTCCATTTCTCCTGCATGGGCTTGAGCTCAGAACCTTCCGCTGCGGGACTCGTACTTGGTGGGTTTGCCCAGGCTCGGGCCGCCGCGTTTCACCCAGTGGGCCAGCCAGTGGATGATCTGGGGGATGGAGATGGCGGGGGGGCCGAACTGGGCGATCAGGCGGGAGGCGTCCCCCAAGAGGGCGGTGGGGCTCTCCTCACCGGTGAAGAGGGGCTCCGTGCCCAGAGCCGCGCCCAGGTCCAGGGCGAGTTGGCGCACCGAGAGCGTCTGGGGGCCGGTCATGTTGATCACCGCAGCGGGGCTGCTGCACAGGGGGAAGAGCCGGCACAGGTACGCGTTGGCGTCCCCCTGCCAGAGCTGGTTGACCTGGCCCATGCCCAGGTCGATGGGCTGCTCCTTCCAGACCTTCCAGGCCAGGTCGTGGAGGATGCCGTAGCGCAGTTCGGTGGCGTAGAAGAGGCGGACGATCGCCAGGGGGGTGCCCTGGCGCAGGGCCATGAACTGGGCCAGGCGCTCGCCCCCCAGACGAGACTGGGCGTACTCGCCCACCGGCCCCACCTCGCCCTCCTCGCCGGCTCCGGGGCCAGTGGCGGGGGTGTAGGCGTAGACGTTGCCGGAAGACACGTAGATGATCCGGGCGTGGGGGAAGCGCTGCACCACCTGGGCCGGCAGGTAGGTGTTCATGGCCCAGGTCAGGGAGGGGTCACCGGAGGCCCCGAACTTGAAGCCGGCAAGCATGAAGATGTAGGGGGTCTCGGGCAGGGAGGCCAGAGCCTGGGGGTCGAGCAGGTCGGCCTGGAGGGTCTTGACCCCGAGGGTGCTGAGGTAATCGCGCTGCCAATGGTCCGAGAAACGGGAAACCCCGATCACCTGTCTGGCCCCGGCCCGCACCAGGAGTTCGGCCAGGGTGGGGCCCATCTTGCCGGCCGCGCCCAGGATGAGGACGGGGCCTTCCAGGCGGGCTACGGCCTCCCGAACTTGGGGCGAGGGGGTGGTCATCTGCTCGATGAGCTGGGCTTCGGTATCGAGGAGTGCGGTCATCCGGGTTTCCTCTCCTTGCGGGCGATGTCGAAAAGCACCACCCCCAGGGCCACGGCCACATTGAGGGAGTCCAGGCCCCCAGCCAGGGGGATCTGCACCAGGGCGTCGCAGCTCTTGCGGATCAGGGGCCGCAGGCCGCGGGTCTCGTTGCCGGCCACCAGCACCCGGCGGGGGGGCCAATCCACGGCAAAGAAATCGCTGCCCGTGCCGGCCTCCAGGCCGTAGACCCAGAAACCCGCCTCCTTCAAGAGGAGCAGGTCCCTGGACAGGTTGGGGGAGGAGACCAGGGGCAGGCGGAAGAGAGCGCCGCTGGAGGCGCGCACCACCTCGTTGTTGACCAGGGCGCCCCCCCGGGCGGGCAGCAGGAGGCCGGAGGCCCCGGCCCCGGCCCCGGTGCGGATGGCCAGGCCCAGATTGCCGGCGTGCTGCACCTGGTCCAGGGCCACCAGAGTACAGGCAGCGGGCGCCTCGGCCAGCAGCTCCTCCAGGGACCGATAGCGCACCGGACCGGTGCGGGCCACCACCTCCTGGTGCTGGCGGGTGCCGGCCAGTTGCCCCAGCACGCCCACCTCGACAAAGTCGAAGGGCACCCCGCGCCGGCGGGCCAGTTCCTTGATGCGTTCCACTCTGGGACCTTTGGCCTGCCGGGAGAAAAAGACCCGGTCCACGGGATGGCCGGCCTCCAGGGCCTCGGCCACCTCGTGCAGGCCCCAGAGGACTCCGGTATGGCCTTCGGTTTCCATATCTCTAGAAGATAGGCGGTTGTTGGCATCCTGCCCGCGCATTATTTTCGCCTCCATGCAAAAGAACGGCATGGACCTCTTTGAGGCCGGGATGCGGGCCAGCATCGAGAAGGATCAGCCCCTGGCCGCCCGTCTGCGGCCCCGGCGGCTGGAGGAATTCGCCGGCCAGGAGCACATCCTGGGCCAGGGCCGGCTCCTGCGCCGGGCCATCCAGGCCGACCAGCTCTCCTCTTTGATCTTCTACGGCCCGCCCGGCACGGGCAAGACCACTCTGGCGATGGTCATCGCCAACACCACCCGTTCCCACTTCATCAGCATCAACGCGGTGCTGGCCGGGGTGGCCGACATCCGGCGGTCCATCGAGGAAGCTCAGGAGCGGCGCAAGCTGCACCAGCAGCGCACCATCCTCTTTGTGGACGAGGTCCACCGCTTCAACAAGGCCCAACAGGACGCCCTCCTGCCCTGGGTGGAGAACGGGGTGGTCGTCCTCATCGGGGCCACTACCGAGAACCCCTACTTCTCGGTCAACCGGCCCCTGCTCTCGCGCAGCCGGGTCTTCCAGCTCAAGGCCCTCGACGAGGAGGGCCTGCGCCACATCGCCCGCCAGGCCCTGGCCGACCCGCGCGGCTATGCCCATCTGGCGGTGGAGTTGGCCCCCCAGGCCCTCGAACACCTGGTCAATGTGGCCAACGGGGACGCCCGCACCCTGCTCAATGCCCTGGAGCTGGCGGTGGAGACCACCCCCCCCGACGGGGAGGGCCGCATCCGGGTCGGTCTGGAGGTGGCCGAGGAGTCCATCCAGCGCCGGGCCCTCCTCTACGACAAGGAGGGGGATTACCATTTCGACACCATCAGCGCCTTCATCAAGTCGCTGCGTGGTTCCGACCCAGACGCGGCCATGTACTGGATGGCTCGCATGGTCTACGCCGGCGAGGACCCGCATTTCATCTTCCGGCGCATGCTGATCTTCGCCAGCGAGGACGTGGGCCTGGCCGATCCCCAGGCGTTGGCGGTGGTGGCGGCGGCGGCCGAATCCTTCGACCGGGTGGGTTTGCCCGAGGGGCGCTTTCCCCTGGCCCAGGCCGCCCTGTACCTGGCCACGGCGCCCAAGAGCAACTCGGTCTTCGCCTTCTTCGACGCCCTGGCCGCGGTTGAGAAGGAGCACGAGGGGGAGGTGCCCAGTCATCTCAAGGACGCCAGCCGCGACAGCGAGGGCTTCGGGCATGGAGCCAACTACCTGTACCCCCACGCGTACCGCGACCACTGGGTGGCCCAGCAGTACCTGCCGGCCAGCCTCCAGGGCCGGCTCTTTTACCAGCCCTCTGCCCAGGGCTACGAGGCGGGCCTGGCTGCCCAGGTGCTGCGCCGGCGTGAACTGCAGCTGGCCGCCATGCTGGAGGGGCGCAACGCCCCGCCCGAGGTGTTGACCTTCTCGTCGCCGGACAAGGAGCGCGAACAGTGGTTGCAGCGGGTGGCCGGGGAGGTCAGCGCCCAGTTGGCGGCGGCGCGGCAGGAGCTTTTTGCCGCCCTCTCCTTGCAGCGCCATCACCTGGTCCTCGACCTCAACGCCCGCTCCGGGCTCCTGACCTGGGAGGCGTTGCGCCAGGTCCCCGAGGGTGGGGTATGGGCCCTGTGCCCGGACAAGGCCAGCGCCGTGGTGCTCCAGGAGCGGGCCGCCCACCTGGCCGACCTCGACCGGCCAGTGGTGTTGCACGGGCCCCTGGCGCGGCTGACCCAGTTGGTGGAGGAGCGCAGCCCTGGGCAGCGCTTCGACGCCCTGGTGGGGCACCACGCCCTGGGCGGGCTGGCCGACAAGGCCGGGGCCATCGCACAGTTGCGCGCCCTGTTGCTGCCGGGCGGCCGCCTGGCCCTGGCCGAGAACCTGGGACGCCGGGCCCAGCGGCTGCACGCCCTGGCCGCGTTGCCGGACCTGGCGCCCCAACTGCGTGAGCGGTTGGTCCTGGCTGAGGAGGCCATCTACGCCGAGGGGGGCAACCCCCTGGTAAACTGGGACGCCGAGGAATTGGCGGCCCTGTTCCGGGCCGGGGGCTTCAGTCAGGTGCAGGCGCGGGTCGAGGTGCTGCAATCGCGGCGGCGGCTCACCCCCCAGCAACTGGCACATTGGTTCAACCCGGGGGGGGAGACCCACCACACTTACGCCCACCACCTGCGCCGCCTGCTCAGCGAGGAGGAGGTGCACGAGGTGCGCCGGGCCTATGAGCGGGAACTGGCCAACCGCAACGTGGACTGGTCCTCCACCCAACTTGTGTTGACCGCCCGCGTTGATTTATCCCCGCCCAGCAGCTAAATTAGAGGTCAATCCCTACTCAAAAGGGGCGTAGCGATGCGCAAGATGCTCCGCGTGATCCCCGCAGTGGCGCTCCTGTGGCTGGGCGCATGTAGCACTACCGAACAGCAGGTGGACGAGCAGATCGCCACTCTGGCGGCCAACCCCATCGACTCGCCGGCCTGGCAGACGGCCGTGGACGGGCTGGTGGCCCTGGGCCGGCCTGCAGCGCGGCAGTTGGTGGCCCATATCGACCCCGAGTTCTACAAGGGCGAGAACTACTGCGAGTTCCGTGAGGAGATTGAGAAGAAACGCACCGGCAGCGCCTTGGCCCTGGGGCGCATCCAGCACAAGGCCGCCTCAGCTACCCTTCAGGCCAGGGCCGGGGCGGCCTTTACCCGGGCTGAGCGCCTGGCCTGCATCTGGTCGGTGGGCGAGTTGGGCGCCGACGCTGCGGCCATCGACGTGCTCAAGGTCCACGCCAGGGACGCCGATCCCCTGATCCGCCTGTACAGCGCGGTGGCCTTGATCAAGATGACCGACACTAGCGCCGTGGCCCAGGTTGAAGCCGCCCTGGCCGGACCGGACGAGGAGCTGGCGGGGAAGGCGCTCTCACAGATGGAGGGCACCAATTATTTCGGCCTGCCCCTGCTAATGGAGTTGAGCCGGCGCGCTCCGGCCCGCCGGGAGGGCATCGCTGCCGCCCTCGACAAGGTCAAGGCCCAGGTAGTGCGGCAGTTGGAGGCCGACGACCCGTCCCTGCGCATGTCTTCGGCCCGCACCCTGAACAAGGTGGGGGACCCCAAGGTTTACCAGGCCCTGGAGCGCCTGCTCGCTGATCCCAGCAACCTGGTGCGCTTCAACGCCGCCGCCTCGCTGGCCGAGATGGACCAGGCCGCCGGCATCGAGTTCCTCTTCGCCGCCTTGCAGCACCAGGACCCGATCCTCCGGGTCAATGCCGTGAAGTTCCTCACCGAGGTGCAACGGTCCTCGGGGTCAGTGCAGGGCCAGTTGATCGCGGCCCTGTCTGATTCCCAGGCCCTGGCCCGTTCCGGGGCGGCCCAGGTGCTGGGCCTGGCGAGGGTGCGCGACGCGTCCCAGGCCCTGATCGGGCTCCTGGGCGATGCCGACGCCGAGGTGCGCTGGAACGCCCTCATCGCCCTTGGTTGCATCCGCGCTCCCGAAGCGCGGGCCCAGATCGAATCCCGGCTCCACGACGAGGACCAGACCGTGGCCTACTACGCCCAGTGGGCCCTTCAGCAATTGGGCCAGGGTTGAGCGATGGCCTTTCGCCAAGACCGCCATAACATGATGAGCAGATGGTTTTTCCCCTGCCTGATCGCCCTGACCCTGCTGCCCCTGGTACCGGCCCTGGCCCAAGAGACCCCCGAGACCCTGCTGATCCGCCAGGCTCTCGACAACGACAAGTTCGGCCGCCGCCGCGGTGAGGTGGACCTGGCCCTCAGCGCCTTTGCCCCCAAGTTGGTGGTGTATGCCGGTGGGCGCAGCGCCGACCCGCGGGCCTGGCAGGTCCTCCACGAGGATCTCGAGGGCTTCAGGGCGGCGGTGGGGCAAGAACTGCGGGGCGGCCGCTACGAGATCGAGCGGCAGGTCCCGTACATCCACGTGCGCGGCAAGAAGGCCATTGCTACCACCCTCGATTCTGGGCAGGTGGTGGATCGCGCTGGTGGAGCCGGGCGGGCTTACCGATCTGAGTGCCTGTGGTTCTTTGAGAAGGTCGAGGACAAATGGCTGGTGACGGCCCTGGCCCAGGAGATCGGTGACGAGTTGCCTGCCCCCGCCACCGGGGCACAGGCCGGCGAGATCGCCGAGGTGCTGCGGGACGAGGAGGAGGGCTGGGAACAGGGCAGCGCCGGGGGGTTGGCAGGGTTGTACGACGAGGGGGCGGCCATCCTCGACGCCGGGGGCCTGCTTCGCCCGGAGAAGTGGGTCCTGCTCCTGGGCGCCGGCGAGGAGATTGAGAACTGGCTGGCCCGACGCCTACAGCGGATCCGCTATCAGCTGGATCGGCAGTTGGTGTACACCCACGTCAGTCCGGGTGGGGGCGAGGCCCTGGCCCTCACCCGCGAGCGGCTGAACGCCACCTATGAGAGCGGCCCGGCCAGCCATCAGCTCGAGCGCTGGGTACTGTGGACTCTCAGCCGCCGCAGCGGCTCCTGGAAGATCACCAACGCCGTCTACGGGCTCGGGTTGCCCCAGTAGTTCCCCCTCACCAGCCGGAAGTGGCGCGGTCCACCAGCTCCACGACGACCATGTCCAGGGCCGCCCCCACCGCCTCCTCCCGGCCCTCGGCGTCGCTCAATCCCGCATCGTAGGTCCCCCATCCGGTCAGGCCCTTGGCCTCCAGCACCGGGCTGCCATCGGGGTTCTTGAGCAGCTTGGCGTCCAGGTTGAGTTTGAAGCGGTACTGCTGGGTCTCCTCGGCGGCAGTGTAGGTGAAAGGCCGGTCCTCCACCGCAGTGAGCCGGAGCCGGAGGGAGGCGTCGGCGCTGACCTCGTCCACCACCTGCAACCGGCCGTCGGCGGTAAAGGCCCGGCTCAGCTTCTCGGTCAATGCCTCGGCAATCCCTGCCTCGGGGGTGTTGTTCTGCGCCACGGGAATGGCGATGGAGCGCACCCCCCCGGCGATGCCGGCAGAGGTCGAGTAATGGGCGCAGGCCGGCAGCAGGAGCAGAAGCAGCAGTCTGGACAGGCGCATTGGCAGACCGGCGGCAGACGGAGAGGAAAAGGGCTATTCGGGGCTGTCGGCCGCCCCACCCATGCCGGCGGTCTTTTCAAGGGCGCCGGGCATGTCGAGGATAAAGTTTTCGGGGTCCACGTAGCCTTTGCGGCCCAAGCGGCGATCCTTGTAGAGCACCGCGTAGTGGAGGTGGGGGCCAGTGGAGCGGCCGGTGTTGCCCATGGTGGCGATCTGCTGGCCGCGACTGACCCGCTGGCCGGGGCTGACCAGGCTCCTTTCGAGGTGCCCGTATTCGGTCTGGTACATGCCTTCTTTCTTGTAGATCTTTCCGCTCTCGTCCGTCACCGTAATATCGTGCTCAATTACAACCACGTTGCCCATGCCGGTGTCGCGGTAGACGTCGTCCACGGTGCCGTCGGCGGTGGCGTAGATGGGGGTGCCACGGCGGCCGGCGAAATCCACCCCGCTATGGAAGGCGGAGCGGCCGGTGAAGGGGTCGCTGCGGTAGCCGAAGCGGGAAGATACCCAGCTGTGGTCAGTGGAGACCGGGGAGATGGTGGGGAAGTGTTTCCAGCCCTCCTCACTTTCGCGGAACTTGGTCTCCAGCAGGGAGAAACTCTCCTCCTGAATTTTGGCCTCGCGCTGTAGGCGAAGGATATTGCTGTTAAGATCCTCGATAGCCGCCCGCTTCCGGCCCGGCAGCACCGAGTGCAGGCGCGAGGGCTCGGCAGGGCCGCCGGTGCCGGCGAGGCGCTCGTCGTCAGAGAGGGGCTCCATCTGGTGGTAGTTGCGCAGCTTCTCGTCGTCCTCCCGCAGCACCACCATCGTCTTTTCCAATTGGGTAACAGCCTCGCGGGTGTGCTCGATACTGCGCATCAGTTCACCGTTTTCGGCCCGCAACTGGGCCAGGTCCTCCTGGTGGTGGGCCAGGGAGTAGAAGCCGGCGAGGTAATAGCAGAAGGCGCAGATGAAGGCAAAGGCCAGGACCCCGCCCACCGCCAGGATTTTAGGGGTGAGGCGGTATTCCCGAACCAGTCCGTCGTTGGGGGGGATGACGATGAAGGTAAAGCGTTTTCCGTGCATGATCGGGTTCGTTCTCCTTAGTTCAGGGCTCTGGCCCGACACAAAAAGGCCATCGCCTGCCGCGGGAGCGCAGGGCTGTGGTTGTGCTTTAATACACGCTGCAGGCTCCCGGATTTGCTCTGCCCGGGCCAGCCTACGAATTCCTGGAGCCGGGGTGCACTCCCGGACAGAGCGTTTGGCGAGGAGTGGGGTCAAGGTTTGGCGAAGCGCCGGCTGCGTGGGCGCTCCCCATCCTCGCAGGACTTTTAATGCCGCCTCGGGATTCCCCCGCAGGGGCGGGAGGAGGTGGGCGGCAGCCCGGACCCGTTCCCCGACGAAGAGGTCTGCTCTGGGGACGGATTACGGGCAGTGGGACACAAGACCGTGGGGCCCTGGGCCCCACGGGAATGAGGTAACAATCTATCCAATGGAAGGCGGCTTGTCAACCACAAAAACCTTCGGCCGGCCGCTAGCGGTTGGGGCAGGGGATGGGGGATGGGGCTATATTAGGGGGTCAGGGGCGGGCGAGAAGCGCATAGATCAAGGGAAAACAGTGGATTTATGCGCCCTGGCCTATTGACGGGGGCCGGGTAAGATTATTTACTTAAGGGCCGTGGATCTGCTCTCCTTCATGTAAGGATTTAAAGCAATGCGCCGCCCTTGGACCACCGCGCTCTGGCTGCTGCTCCTGTTGGTGGGGGTTGCCCGCCCCTGCCAGGCCCTGACTCCTCCAGTAGGACCGGAACTGAAAACCCTGCAGATGGTCTGGGACTATATCCGGTATCTTTATATCCGAGAGATATCCCCGGATACCCTGATGCACGCCGGGGTGAAAGGGCTCTTCTACAACCTCGATCCGGCCAGTGAATACACCTTCAGCCAGGAGCAGAACGCCGGCTGGGAGGAAAGCTTCGACACCTTCCGCCAGATCGCTCTGGCCGTCAACGATTCCTCCCTGTACTCGACTACCCCCGACACCCTGGTGCATTTCGGGATCTACGGGATGCTATCCGTCCTCGATCCCAATACCAACTTCATGGAAAACCAGAACCTGGAAAATTTTATCATCCACACCCGCGGCAGTTACGGCGGGCTGGGTTTCCGCATCCAGGTCATCCACCCGGACAGCGCCATCGCCGTCTGGGCCCTGCTCCATCAGGACACCCCGGCGGCCAGGGCAGGGGTCAAGTCTGGGGACCTGATCATCGCCATCGATGACAGCACCACCAAGCATCTTTCGGCCGGCGACGCGGCCGACCGAATGCGCGGGGAGCCGGGCACCCCGGTCACCCTCACCCTGAAACGGGCAGGGGTGGCCGACCCCTTCAAGGTGACCATCATCCGCGAGGTGGTGCAGGTGCGCAGCACGCCCTACTACACCCTGTTCTCCGACTCCACCGGTTACGTCAAGCTCGATGGCTTCCAAAAGAAATGCAGCCAGGAGGTGCGCGACGCCCTGGTCGATCTCAGGCAACGAGGCATGAAACGCCTGATCTTCGACTTGCGCGGCAACGGGGGGGGATACCTTCAGGAGGCGGTCGCGGTGGCCGAACTCTTTCTGCCCCCCCAGAAGCTGGTGGTCTATACCGCCGGCCGGGCCATTGCCGACACCACCCGATACTTCACCGCGACCAGGCCGGTGGTGGGGGAGGAGCCCCTGATCGTCATGGTAGATGGGGAGTCGGCCAGCGCCTCGGAGATCGTTTCGGGCGCCATCCAGGACTGGGACCGCGGGCTAATCCTGGGCCTGCCCACGGTAGGCAAGGGCTCGGTGCAGCAGACCATGCCCATCGGCGACAAGGCCGAACTCAAACTGACCATCGCTGCGTACTATACCCCCAGCGGCCGCTCCATAGACAAGCAAATGCGCAAGGATTCCACCCTGGTCGGCCTACCCGACAAGGAGTTTAAGACCCTGGTAAGGGGCCGGGTGGTCACCGGCGGGGGGGGGATCGTGCCGGACGTGTACATGGAGCCCCTGGAGCGGCGCCTGTGGAAATCCCCGCTCAACCGGCAGTTGGCCGGCGTAGCAACCGCCAACAACCTCTTCTTCCATTTTGCCAGGCATTACCCGGTGGCGCACCCTGGCCTGGGGGCCGATTTCCGTGCCGACGCGGCGACGGTCGGAGAATTCCGCCAGTTCACCGCGGCGCGGGGCTTCGAGTACGTCAGCCAGTACGAGGCGTGGATTCAGGACCTCCACAAAAAGGCCGACGAGGAGCAGCAGGCCGACAAACTGACCAAATCGCTGGAGGCGCTGCGCGAAAAGATCGGTGAGATCGAGGAGGCCCACTGGCAGAGCAACGAGGACCTGCTCATCTGGAAACTCACCTACGAGATCCTCGAAAAAGCGGCCGGGCAGAAGGCCGCGGAGGCGTACCGGGTCTCGGTGGACCCGCAGGTGCAGCGGGCCCGGGAGTTGCTGGTGGACCCCAAAGCCTACGAGGAATTCTTCCAGAAGGCGGAGATCAGCTTGCCGCCGGACTCCAAACTCGCCGCCGCCGCGCCAGACTCGGCCGCCACCGCGGGAGAGTAGGTTTGATGGTTCAGACTGGCCGCCGCCTTCCCGACTGGCTCAAGGTCAAGGCCCCCGGCAGCGCCAATTACCTTGAGCTCAAGCGCCTGATCGCCGGTCTGCGGCTGCACACCGTCTGCGAGAGCGCCCATTGCCCCAATATCGGCGAGTGCTGGAACAGCCGCACCGCCACCTTCATGATCCTGGGGGACGTGTGTACCCGAAGTTGCGGCTTCTGCGCCGTCAAGACCGGCAAACCCCTCTACCTCGACGAGGGGGAGCCGGAGCGGGTGGCAGAAGCCATAGCCCAGCTTGACCTGCGCCACGCGGTGATCACCTCGGTGAACCGCGACGAGTTGCCCGATGGGGGAGCGCGGATCTTCGCCCGCACTATCGCGGCGGTGAAGGAGCGCTGCCCGGATATCACGGTGGAGGTGCTGATCCCCGACTTTAAGGGCAACTGGGAGGCCCTGGCGGAGGTGGTTGTGGCCGGCCCCCATATACTTAACCACAACATCGAGACCGCCCCCCGCCTCTACCCACAGATGCGGCCTCAGGCCAAGTACAGCCGCTCCCTGGAACTGCTGGACCGGGCATGCCGCCTGGGTGAGGTGCCCACTAAATCGGGGATGATGCTGGGGGCCGGCGAGCGCGAGGAGGAGATCGCCCGGACCATCGCCGACCTGGCCGGGGTCGGCTGCCAGATCCTCACCCTGGGGCAGTATTTGAGCCCTTCCCAGGACCATGTGCCGGTGGATCGCTTTGTCCATCCTGAGGAGTTCGCCCGCTGGCGGACCTATGCCCTGGCGCAGGGGCTGGCCCACGTGGAGTCGGGGCCCCTGGTGCGCAGTTCCTACCACGCCGAACTACAGGCCGGCGCCCTGCAAGGGGCCGGGGCCGTCCATCTCTCTCAGCTACAGGCGGTACGATGAACCTCGACAGGATGAACATCGCCACCTATCTGCGGCGGAAGAAGCTCCTGGTGGCTGGGGACCCGCCGCCGGTCGTCATTCCCCTTGGCGCCGGCTCGCATCACCTGGTGTTTCATGTCGCCGTGCCGCGCCAGGAATGGATCGTCAAGCAGGCCCTGGCCCGGGCCCAGGTGAAGGAGCGGTGGTGGCTGGACCGCAAGCGGATTTTCAACGAGAAGAACTGCCTGGAGATCCTGGCCCAGTTCTTCCCGGTGCTCATCCCAGAGGTGGTGCTGGAGGACCGCACCGACTTCATCCTGGTGACCACCGCCCAACCCCGCGAGGCGGTGGTTTGGGAAGACCAGTTGATGGGCGGCAAGATCGACCTGCAGATCGCCTCGCTGTGCGGCGAGGTGCTGGGCACGGTCCACAGCCAGACCGCCGACGACCGGGAGGTCAAGGCCCTGTTCAAGGACACCAAGCCCTTTGAGCAACTGCGCATCGAGCCCTTCTATGCCCGCATCGCCCAGGTTTTCCCGGATCTGAAAAAACCCATTGAGGCCCAGGTGAGGCAATTGCTTAAGAACCGCCACGCTCTGGTGCTGGGCGACCTGCGGCCCCGCAATATCTGGGTCAACAGCGGCTCGGTGTACTTGGTCGATTTCGCCGCCGCCCATTTCGGCAACCCCTCCTTTGACGTGGCCTTCTACGCTGCCGACATGTGTATCAAGGCGATGATCAACAGCCCCCAGAAGGCCGCCTACCTCGAAGGGGTCAACATTTACTGGAACTCCTACTTCCGCACCGCCGAATACGCTAAAAAGAAAGAGGTGGAGAAGAACGCGGTGCGGGACCTCAGTTGCCTGCTGCTCGGCGCCATCGACGGCCGGCTGCCGGCCGCGGGCCTCGACGAACACATGCGCGGCCTGGCCCGCCGTATCGCCCAGAACCTGCTCTTCACCGAACTGGACAAGATCGAGGAGATCACCGAGTTCGTGAACCGCACTCTCATCGACGGCTGAAAATGGCAAAGACCGCAGCGCTGGGCCGGCGGGTCGAACTGGTGCCGATGGACCCGCATTGCCAGGATATCACTATTGCTCTATACCGGCAGGAGGCCGCGGACGGGCCCCGGTACCAGGTACACAGCTTTAGCGGTCGGCCCGGCGTGGTGGCGCGGCTCGACTTTGTCGCCGGGGCCACGGCGGTGCTGGGGGGAATGGCGGCGGTGGGGCCGGGCCAGGTGCGTTTTGCCTGCGGCGGGGCCCACGAACTGGCGGCCCGCCGCGCCTTTCTCGAAGCCTGCAAACTAGACCCGGCCCAGCCTCTGGCCGCCCGGCCCCTGCAATTCTTCGACAAGAAGACCGGCCACCAGATCCACGTCGCCCCCCTGGGGGGCGGGGTGTACCAGGTGGCGCTGGAAGGCGGGGATGCCGGCCGGGCTGCGGCAGTGGCTGGGGGACTGGTCAAGCTGGGCCAGATGCAGAACCCGGCCCCGGACCAGGCGGCCTTTCCCTGCGGCCAGGCCCACGACGCGCTGATCGGCCTGCTGGTAGTGCGGGCGGTGAACGTGCGGGCCACCCTGCGCGAGCAGGAGATGCAGGCGGCACGGGGACAACTGGCGGCGCCCAGCGCCCAACAACAATGAGCCGGAGATGACAGCCCAACCCATGAACAGCCGTCAGCGCGTCCTGGCCGCCCTCCGCCGCCAGCCTGTGGACCGCACCCCGGTGTGCAACCCCACCTCGGTGGCCACCGTGGAGTTGATGGACCTGGTGGACGCCTACTTTCCCCACGCCAACCGGGAACCTGAGCTGATGGCCCGCCTGGCCGCCACCGGGTACACCGAGCTGGGTTTCGACAGCATCATGCCGGTCTTCAGCATCATCCAGGAGTCTTCGGCCCTGGGCTGCAAGATCCAGTGGGAGCAGAAGGACAACTGGCCCACGGTCAAGATGCGCGAGCCCATCTGGGAGAAGCCCGAGGACATCGTCATCCCTCCCGATTTCCTCACCCATCCCGATACCCGCTGCGTGATCGAGGCGATCAGACTTTTGCGGCGTGAGTTCGGGGACGAGGTGGCCATCGTCGGCAAGACCATGGGGCCCTGGTCCCTGGGGTACCACGGCTTTGGGGTGGAGCCCTTCCTGCTTTTGTCCCTCGACGATCCAGGCAAGACCATGCAGTGCCTCGACCGGCTCAAGGAGGCCACCGTGGCCTTTGGCCTGGCCCAGATCGAGGCCGGGGCCGACGCCCTCACCCTGCCCGATCACGCCACCGGGGACCTGGTCAGCGGCGAGTACTACGCCCGCTACCTGCGCGACCTGCACATCGAGTTTTCCCAACGCTTGCCGGCCCCCATCATTCTGCACATCTGCGGCCGCACCGTGGACCGCATGGAGTACATCGCCCAGACCGGGATGGCCGCCTTCCACTTCGACTCCAAGAACGCCCCGGCCGAGTCCATGGAGATCGTCAAGAAACGCATCTCCCTTGTGGGGAACCTCAACAACCCCGAGACCCTCTTCTCCAAGGGGCCAGAGGAGGTGCGCGCCGAGGTGTACCGCAACCTTGAGGCCGGGGTGGAGTTGGTGGGCCCCGAGTGCGCCATCCCCTTGCAGACGGCGATAGAGAACCTCGTGGAAATCCCCAAGGCGGTGCGCGACTGGCACCGGGAACAGGCGACCCGGAACTGAACCCTATGGCACAGCTGAACGAGATCCACAACGAATTCATCCGCCAGGAGATCGAGGAGAACATCGAGCGGCCCAACGAGCGCCAGCGGCTGATCGACAACTTCGCCAAGTCCCGGCCCTCCATGCAGGCCATTGCCGCCGCCCTCATCGAAGGGGAGCACGCCACCGTGGATCAACTGACCAGGGCTGCTCTCGACGAGGGGATCGAGGCTTTGGAGGTGATGGACGACGGGCTGATCGCCGGCATGGCGGTGGTGGGGATCAAGTTCCGCGAGAACATCATCTTCGTCCCCGAGGTGCTGGCCTGCGCCCGGGCGATGAAGGCGGGCATGACCCACATCGAGCCCATCCTCTCGGCCTCAGGCATCGACCCCCTAGGCAAGGTGGTGATGGGCACGGTGAAGGGGGACCTGCACGACATCGGCAAGAACCTGTGCATCATGATGCTGCGGGGGGCCGGCTTCGAGGTCATCGACCTGGGGGTGGACACCTCGCCGGACCGCTTCATCGACGCGGTGGAGGAGCACCGGGCCACCCTGTTGGGGATGTCGGCCCTCCTGACCACCACCATGCCCAACATGGGCAAGACCATCGAGGCCTTCATCGACGCGGACCTGCGCGACCAGGTCAAGATTATGGTGGGCGGGGCGCCGGTGACCCAGGACTTTGCCGACGACATGGGCGCCGATGGCTACGGCAAGGACGCCCTGGCCTGCGTCACCCTTGCCAAACACCTCCTGGCGGTGAAATAGTGGCCCAGCGCATCGACCCGGAGGCGTTCAAGGCGCGTTTGGAGCGGATTAGCGAACTTTTCGCCGGCATGGTGTCCCACGCCGACGAGCAGGCCAAGCACCGCTGCCCGTACAAAAATCGCCGCGACCAATGCACCGCCCAGTTCGGCTGCCGCAACCAGAGCCCCCCCCTCCAGCCCGCGGGGTTGCGGTTGTGCGCGGCCCAGGACGGCGAGTTGGACTACCGCAGCGCCTGGGAGACTCTGGGCCCGGAAAAGACCGCGGCCCTGCGCGAAAAACTCCGCCGCTGAAGGCGGTGCCATGCCCCTTGATCCACCCGCCGCTTCCTCTTCCCGCACCCTGACCCTCTTTGACCTAGCCGATCAGCAAGACCTGCGGGTGCCCACCTCCTGCGGCCGTAGCGGCCGCTGCCACGAGTGTATCGTCGAGGTAAAGGAGGGCTTGGAGGCCCTGGGGCCGCGCACCCTGGCGGAGAACTTTCTGCGCGATCCCTTCCGCCTGGCCTGCCAGGCGAAGGTGGGGGATGCGGCGGGGCTCTGTTTTGCCCCTCTCAGCCGGCGGCCCCAGATCCTGATGCCCGAGCCGGGGCCGCCGCTGGAGGTGGACCCACTGGTGAAACGGGAGGGGGATGCGGTGGTGCGCGAGGGGGAGGTCCTCGACCGGTACCGGGGCCGACTGCTGGGCCTAGCCCTGGACCTGGGGACCACCACCCTGGTGATGGAGTTGGTGGACCTGGAGAGCGGCCGGGTCCTGGGGGTCAGGTCCGCGGAAAACCCCCAGCGCTTCGGGGGCAGCGACGTGATGAACCGCATCTCCTACGACGCGGGGCCCGGCAGGGGGGAATTGCACCAGGCGGTGATCAAGGCCGCTAACCGCCTGGCCAGGGAGTTGTGCCGGCAGGAGGGTTGCGTGTGGCGGCAGGTCTACGAATTGGCGGTGGCGGGCAACGCCACCATGCGCGATCTGTTCTTTGGCTTGGACGTGCAGAGCATCGGCCAGAAGCCCTACAAGTCCTTAGTGGAGCACCAGTGGCGGAAGGGGGTGCGGGAGGGCACCGCGCTCCGGGCCGAGGCGCGGCAGTTGGGGCTGCGGCTCCACCCACGGGCTGGGGTCTACGGGCTGCCCCTGATTGCCAGCCATGTGGGCGGGGATACGGCCGCGGCCCTGGCGGCCATCGGGGCCTGGGAGCAGCGGGAGCTGGTGATGCTGGTGGACGTGGGCACCAACACCGAGGTGGTGGTGGGGGACGGCCAACGCTGGGTGGCCGCCTCCTGCCCGGCGGGGCCGGCCTTCGAGGGCGGGCTGATCGAGTACGGAATGCCCGGGTACGAAGGGGCCATCGAGCGGGTGCGCTGGAGGGAGGGGGGCTTCGAGTACCAGACCATCGGCGGCAAAGACCCGGAAGGGATCTGCGGCTCCGGGCTCATCGACCTCTTGGCCGAGCTGCGCCGGCACGGTCGGATGACGCCCAAAGGGGTCTTCGCCGACAAGGCATACACCCTGATGGTGGCCCCCCAACAGGGAATCACGTTTTCCCGGCAGGATGCCAGCCACCTTGCCCAGGCCAAGGCGGCCAACTACTGCGGGCAGTACATTGTCCTGCGCCATTTCGGCGCCTCGCCCTGCCAGGTGCAGCGGCTCTATCTGGCTGGGGGTTTTGCCAACTACATCGACGTTGCCAATGCGGTGGAGATCGGGTTCTTGGCCCCGGTGCCCGCACAGCGCATATTCAAGGTGGGCAACGCCGCGGCCCAGGGGGCCCGCCAGGTGCTGCTCTCGCGGAGGCGGCGGCGAGCAGTCGAGGAGTTGGTGCAGACCATCGAACACGTGGAATTGGAGACCACCCCGGATTTTTTCGAGTTGTTCGTGGAGGGCTGCCAGTTTAAGCCCATGCCGGATATATTCTGAGATGATGAAGCCTTTTTTGGACCGCTTGCAAGAGCCCGCCCCCCTGCTCTTCGACGGGGGGTTTGGTTCCCAGCTTTTCCTACGGGGTATCAAGCTGACCAACAGCGCCCTGGCCAACGAACTGCACCCTGAGGCGGTAGTGGCCATCCACCGGGAATATATTGAGGCGGGGGCCGACGTCATCGAGACCAATACCTTCGTGGCCTCGCCCCTGCATTTGGCGATGGCCGAACGCGATGCGGACCAGGCCGAATACCTGGTGCGGCTGGCAGTGCGCCATGCCCGGCGGGCGGTGGAGGAGTGTGGCCGGCCGGTGTATGTGGCCGGTTCCCTGGGTCCCTCGCCGGGGGCCATCGAGGCCGACGCCGGCGGGGTGGATTTCGGCATCGCCAACGCGGCGGTCCGGGAGGCCCACGCCCGGGTGGTGCGGGCGATGGCCGAGGAGGGGGTGGACTTTTTCTGCGTCGAGACCATGTTCTCGGCCTTGGAGGCGGCAATGGCCGCCGAGGCCGCCCGCCAGACCGGGCTGCCCATCGCCGTCAACCTCACCTACAAGTACACCCGCGACCGCCGGACCGGCGCCGAGGTCTACCGCACCGACTGGGGGCATTCGGCCGGGGACCTGCTCGACATCCTGGCCGGGGGAGAGTTCTCCGGCGGGGTAAACCTGCTCGACCACATCCAGGTGCTGGGCCTCAACTGCGGGGCCGAGCCTTCGCGGGCAGAGCACACCGGCATGCCGTACGCCATCAGCGGGTTGCGGCAGTTGCACCGGGCCCTGGAGGAGCGGGGCCTGGGGGGTAAACGCTTCATGGCCTTTCCCAACGCCGGCCTGCCCCGCTTGGCCAAGGACCGCCAGACCACCCACTATCCCCACTCCCCCGAGGACATGGCGTCCAAGGTGGGCGAACTGCTGGGGGAAGGGGGGTACCTGATCGGCGGCTGCTGCGGCACCACCCCGGCCCATATCCGGGCTATGGGCGCAGCGCTGCACTCCCGCTAAGGATTGCCATGCCTTTGCCCGGCATCAAACCCACCTGGAGCCACCTGCTCACCCAGACCGGGGAGTTTGCCACTTGCGTGGAGCTGGTGACCTCGCGGGGGACCATCACCGAGCGCAGCGGGAGAAGGGTGCTGGAACTGGCCCGGCTACTGGCCCAGGACCCCCGCATCGACGCCCTGAGCATCACCGACAATCCCGGCGGCAACGCCATGCTCAGTGCCGATACCTTGGGCACGGACCTGTTGGCCCGGGGGCAGGAGGTCATCATCCACCTTTCCTGCAAGGACTGGAACCGCAACGCTCTGCAAAGCCACGCCTGGAAATTGGCCAGCGAGGGCTTCAACAACGTCCTGGCCCTATCCGGGGATTTTCCCACCGGCGGTTACCACGGTCAGGCCAGCGGGGTCTTTGACCTCGACTCGGTGGGCCTCTTGCGGCTGTTCGCCGACCTCAACGCCGGCCTGCCCCCGGCGGCGGGGGGCCAGGGCATGGGGCGCACCCGTTTCTTCCCCGGTGCGGTAGTGAGCAACTTCAAGCGCCACGAACGCGAGGTCATGCCGCAATACTTTAAGCTGGCCAAGAAGGTCGAGCACGGCGCCTCCTTCATCATCACCCAGGTCGGATACGACGCCCGCAAGCAGGACGAACTGCTCAAATACATGGCCTGGCGCGACCTGAAGGTGCCGGTGCTGGCCAATGTGTACGTGCTCAGCCTGGGGGCGGCCCGCTTCTTCCACGCCGGCCAGATCCCCGGGGTGGTGGTAAGCGACGAGTTGCTCGCCTTGGCCGAAAAAGCGGGGGCCTCGGCCGACAGGGGCCGGGCCTTCTTTCTTGAACTGGCCGCCAGGCAGTGCGCCGTGGCCAGGGGGTTAGGGTACCGCGGGGTCTACCTGGGGGGGCATCTGAAGTACGAGGACTACGACCGCGTTCTGGAGTTGGAGGCGGGGTTCGGGGAACTGGACTGGCGGGACTTTGCCAGAGAACTGTGCTTCAACCAAGCGGAGGAGTTCTACTTCTTTGAGCCGGACTCGGATACCGGGCTCAGTTCGACCGAGGTGAACCGGGAGTACCTGCGCTCCAAGGACAGGGCGAGCCAGGCTTTGCCCTTGGGGTACCGCGTCAACCAGTGGGTCCACGATCGGGTCTTTGAGCCGGGGACCGCCGGGTTCAGGGCGGGCAGGCGGCTGTACCAGGCCCTGGAGCGATCCGGCGACGGGCTGCGGCGCGCCCTGCACGGGGTGGAGCAGGCCCTCAAGATCGCCGCTTTCGACTGCCGGGACTGCGGGGACTGCTCACTGCCGGAGATCGCCTTCCTCTGCCCTGAGTCCCAGTGCGCCAAGAACCAGCGCAACGGGCCCTGCGGGGGCACGCGCCAGGGCCAATGTGAGGTGGGGGAGAAGGAGTGCATCTGGGCCCTGGCGTATCAGCGGCTAAAGACCCAGGGAAAGGAGGAGCAGATGCTGGAGCGGGAGGTGGTGTTCAAGGACGGGGCCCTCCAGGGGACCAGCGCCTGGGCCAATGCCTTCCTGGGCCGCGACCACCGCGCCAAAACCACAGAGGGATCAACATGAGGATAGGCGACCGCCAGTTCGTCGTCATCGGGGAGAACATCCACACCACCCGGGTGGTGCTGCTCAAGGGCAAGCGGGTGGTTGCCACACCAGAGAAGGGGGAAGCGCTGCGCTACATTGACAGCCACGGCCAGCCGGCCCTGCTGCCCATCCCCGAGAAGCTCAAGACCACCCAGGACTACCAGGAGGGCCGGGTCAAACACGTCAAGGTAGCTCTCCATGCCGCGATGGCCGGCGCGGATGAGGGGATGGAGTACTTGCGCTTCCTAGTGGGGCGCCAGGAAGGGGTTGGGGCGGATTTCCTCGACCTCAACGTGGACGAGGTCTCCCTGCGTTACGAGGAGCAGCGCCAGGCCATGCAGTGGCTGGTGCGGGCAGTGAAGGAGATGACCCCCCTGCCTCTGGCGGTGGACTCCTCGCGGGTGGAGACCCTGCGGGCCGGCCTGGAGGTGATGGAGGAGAGGCGCTGCCTGCTCAACTCGGCCTCCCTGGAGCGGCTGGAGGCCGTGGACCTGGCCCGTGAATTTGGGGCCGAACTGGTCATCAGCGCCGCGGGGGAGAAGGGCATGCCCGAGGGGACCGAGGGGCGCTTGGAGAACGCGGGCCGGATGATGGAGGCAGCCTTGAGCAAGGGGTTTGCGCCAGGGCAGCTTTACTTAGACCCGCTGGTCTTTCCCATCTCGGTGGACATCTCTTTTGGCAACCACTGCCTCGAGGCCATCCGGCAGTTGCGGGCGCGTTATGGCCCGGAACTCCATATCACCGGAGGGTTCAGCAATGTGTCATTCGGCCTGCCCTGCCGGCAGATCGTCAACGAGGTCTTTTTGCTCCAGGCGATGGAGGCGGGTGCCGACAGCGGCATCGTCGACCCGGTCAGCAGCCCGCTATCGCGGGTCGCCGCCCTGGACCGCAATTCCAAGCCCTATCTGCTTACTGAGGCGATGCTTCTGGGTCAGGACACCAACTGCAAGAACTTCCTGAGGGCCTACCGCAAGGGGGAACTGGAGGTCTGAGATGGCGAGATACCAGGTCCTGTACTGGCGCAATATTCCGGCCCAGGTCAAGGCGTACGAGGGAAAGCGGCCGGTTTCCCATCCCCTCTCCGAGCGCTTCCAGGTGGAGATCGACCGCGTGGCCATGAAGGAAGGGCTGTCCGGTAACGACGCGTACCTGGAGCAGTGGCAGTGGAGCGCGGGCCAGGAGCGGCCCGGCAGCCCCCGCGAGGTGCTGGAGCAGGTGGCCCTGGAGTTGGAGGCCCAGTACGAGACCCTGGTCGGGCGGAACCTATGAGTGTGTACGAGAAGCCCTACGAGGTGATCGTGGTAGGGGCGGGTCACGCCGGCACCGAGGCGGCCCTGGCCGCTGCACGCATGGGGGCGCCAACCCTGCTTTTGACCATGAACCTCGACACCATCGGCCAGATGTCCTGCAACCCGGCCATCGGCGGGATCGGCAAGGGCCACCTGGTTAAGGAGATCGACGCCCTGGGCGGGCAGATGGCCGTCAACACCGACCTGACGGGCTTGCAGTTCCGCCGGCTCAACACCAGCCGGGGGCCGGCGGTGCGGGCCTCGCGGGCCCAGGCCGACAAGAAGGCGTACCAGTTTGAGATGAAGTTCGCCTGCGAGCAGCAGGAAAACCTCGATGTCCGCCAGGGAATGATGGAGCAGTTGCTGGTGGAGAGGGGGCGAGTGCAGGGAGTGGGGGTAAAGGGGGGGATCATCTACCAGGGCCGCAGCGTGGTCCTCACCACCGGCACCTTCCTGCGGGGCAAGATCCACGTGGGGGATTTCTCCTACAGCGCGGGTAGGGCCGGGGAGGGGGCCGCGCAGAAAGCGGCGGAGGGGCTGGTCGCGCTGGGTTTCGAGATAGGCCGGCTCAAAACCGGCACCCCGCCCCGGCTCAACGGCCGCACCATCGACTTTGCCGCGATGGAGGAACAGCCCGGCGACGAGCCGCCCCGGCCCTTCTCTTACGAGGTGGAGAAGATCACCCAGCCGCAGTTGCCCTGCTGGATCACCTATACCAGCGATAAAACCCACCGCCTTATCGAGGAGAACCTCTCCCGCTCGGCCATGTACGGGGGATACATCGAGGGGATAGGCCCGCGCTACTGCCCCTCCATCGAGGACAAGGTGGTGAAGTTCCGCGACAAGGAACGGCACCAGATCTTCGTCGAGCCCGAGGGCCGGCGCACCCTGGAGTACTACCTCAACGGCCTGTCCATGAGCCTGCCCGAGGAGTTGCAGCACCACATCGTGCGCACCCTGCCCGGCCTGGAACGGGCCGAGCTGATGCGGCCGGCCTACGCGGTGGAGTACGATTTTGCGTCCCCCACCCAGCTTCTCCCCAATCTCGAAACAAAGCGAGTTGCGGGGCTCTTCTTCGCCGGCCAGATCAACGGCACCACGGGGTACGAGGAGGCCGGAGCCCAGGGGCTGATGGCCGGGACCAACGCCGTGCTCAAGTCCAGGGGTGAAGAGCCCCTAGTGCTGGACCGTTCCCAGGCGTACATCGGGGTGCTCATCGACGATCTGGTCACCAAGGGCACCCAGGAGCCGTACCGCATCTTCACCTCCAGGGCCGAGCACCGGCTGCTCCTGCGCGAGGACAACGCCGACGACCGGCTGATGGAGTTGGGCCGGGGCCTGGGGCTAGTGAAGGAGGGGGTGTACGGGCGTTTTCTGCGCAAGCGGGAGCAGGTGCGCCAGGAGTTGGCGCGGCTGGAAGCCCAGCGGGTAAGGGCCGGCGACGGGCGGGTCGGCGAGGTGCTGGCCCAGTGCGGCGCGACGCCTATCAAGGAGTCCGCCACCCTGGCCGAACTGTTGCGCCGGCCCGAATTGGGGTACGAACAACTGGTGCAGTTCGCCCCGCCGTCGGCGCCCCTCTTGCCCGACGCCGCCGAGCAGGTAGAGGCCCAGATCAAGTACGCGGGATACATTGAGCGCCAGCAGACTGAGGTGGACAAGCTCAAGCGGCTGGAATCCATGCGTATCCCTGAGGACTTCGACTACGCCTCCTGCGCCAGGAATCTCTCCACCGAGGCCCGGCAGAAGCTGTCCCAGATCCGGCCCCGCACCCTGGGCCAGGCCGGGCGCATCTCCGGGGTTACCCCCTCGGACGTGTCTGCCCTGATGGTGCTGGTCCACGCCAGACAGGCCAGGGACCGGGGCTGAGGGCCCGCTTGCCAGGTGCGGGCAATGGTTTAAATTTGTGCTCCTGGAAATCAACTTACGGCCCATTCCTACAGGGGAACTCATGCGGCTGGTGATGATCGGGGCTCCGGCCTCTGGCAAGGGCACCCAGGCGCACAAACTGACCCGCCATTTCAACTTGGACCACATCTCTACCGGGGAGATGCTGCGGGCCGAGGAGGCCAAGCGCAGCGAGTTGGGGCTGGTGGTCGAGTCCTATCTCAAACGCGGCCAACTGGTGCCCGACGGCCTGGTGGTCAAGCTGGTGGGCGAGCGCCTGGCCCTCAACCACCTTGCGCAAGGGTTCATCCTCGATGGTTTTCCCCGCACCCTCAACCAGGCCCTGGCCCTGGACCAGGCCCTCACGGCCCTGGGGCAGGCCATCGACGCGGCCCTGCTGATCGAGGTCCCTGACAGCGCTGTGCTGGAGCGCATTACTGGCCGCCGCGCCGACCCGGAGACTGGCCGCATCTACCATCTCAAGTACTCGCCCCCCCCGCCCGAGATCCTCTCCCGCCTCGAACAGCGCGACGACGACACCGCCGAGCTAATGCAGGCCCGCCTCAACACCTACCACGAGCGCATCGCCCCGGTGGTGGCCCACTACCGCGAGGGCGGGCTCTTGGTCGCCGTGGACGGCACCTCCTCCCCCGACGCGGTGTTCGCCCAAGTGCTGCGCCTGCTCAACTCCCGGCGCTCCCCAGGCTGAGCGCGGTTGCTGGCCCACCGCGCTGCCTGCTGGAGGCCCTGAGCCTGGCCGGGGCCGGGGCGGTGGTGCTCGCCGCCAGTCCACACGGGGCGCGGCTCTCCCCCGATGCAGTGGAGTACGTGGGGTTGGCGCGCCAGCTGCTGGCCGGCCAGGGGGTGAGTGGGTACGAGGGGGTGCCCTTCGTGATCCAGTCCCCCCTGTACCCGTCGCTGCTGGCTCTGGCTGTATGGGCGGCAGGGGTGGACCCGTTGCGGGCGGCCCCGGCGCTCAACGCCCTGCTCTGCGGGGCGGTGATCCTGCTCAGTATCCGGCTCGCCGCCCAGTGCAGCACCGCCTTCCCAGGACTGCCGGGTTTTGGCCCGGCCCTGGCCCCTTTTTGCCGTGGGGGTAATGGCCTGGTCCAAACCGCTTTTTATAATCTGCCACCTAGCGGCGCCGCTGTGCTTGTGCCATTACCTGGAAAAAGGGGTTGGGGCTGTCTGGCCGGGGCGGCCCTGGGGGATGGGCTTGGCCTGTCTGACCCGCTATTTCGGCATGGCCTTCCTCGCGGCGGGTGGGGTATTGGTGCTGTGGCGCGGGGTTGGGCCTTGGCGGGAGCGCCTGGGCCGCCTGGCCTGCTACGGCGGCCTGGCGTGCCTGTGGCTGTGGCGCAATTACCAGGTGGCTGGCTCCTGGCTGGGCCCGCGCCAGCCCTCGGCCACACCCTGCCTGAGAACCTGGGACTGGCCGCCGCCGGGCTGGCCGGGCTGTGGGTATCCGAGGTGCTGGTGCCGGCGCGGCTGGTCCTCCTGGCTTTGGGGGTGGTAGGGGGCTGGCCCCGGTGCCGGTCTGGGCCGGGGCGTACGGGGCTTTCCTGGTGGCCACCTCGACCACCACTGCCTACGACGACATCAACCTGCGGCTGCTCTCCCCGCTGCACCCCTTGCTGGCGGTGCTCTTGCTGGCCGGGGTCGGGCAACTGGCAGGGCGGGGTTGGCCCCGGCTGGCCCGCGCCGGGCTGGCGGCGCTGCTGTTGTGTTCGCTGGGAGGCATCGGGGCGGCCCTGGCCCGGTACGCGGAGGAGGGGGCCGGGGCCGGCACCGGGGCCGACCGCTACAACACAGCTCCCTGGCGGCACAGCGAGACCCTGGACCACCTCCGGCGGCATCCGGTAGAGGGCCCGCTCTATAGCAATGCGCCCGAGGCTCTCTATATTCTGAATGGGCAACGGGCCGCCCTGGCCCCCCGGCGTCAGGAAGGGGGGAGTGGCCGGCGCTGGGGTGGCTGGACCCGGTGTGCCGCCGCTACCTGCTGGACCCGGCCGAGGCGCCAGAGGGCCTGCGTTTGGCGGCCCGCTTTGCCGACGGGGCGTTGTACGAGTTCAAATCTGAGGATAAGGAGTGAAGGACGATGACACAGACCGATTCCAAGGCGCTTTACAAGAGCGGGATGGGCAAGTTCGTGCGGCAGGACTTTGCCGGGGCAGTGGAGGACTTCAACCAGGCCCTGGCCCTGGACCCTGAATTCGGCGACGTGTACCAGGCCCTGGCCCACGCGTACGAGAAACTCGGCGATCTCGACGCGGCCCTGGCCGCGGGGCAGCGGGCCGCCCAGTGCAACCCGGACGATTTTCTGGTGCACACCAGCCTCTCGATCCTGTATCAGCGCAAGGGGCTAATCCCCCAGGCCGAATCCGAGAAGGCCATCGCCGCCCAGTTGCAGCACCGCCGCTGACCGGAGGGCGATGCAGCTAGGACCCCATACCCTCACCCCGTACCGGCCGGAGATGCCCATCCTCACCCTAGCCCCGATGGCGGGGGTGGGCAACTGGGTGTTCCGGCTGATCTGCGCCCGGCTGGGGGCGCGGATGGTGGGGGTGGAGTTCATCAACTGCCGCACCATCGCCGAGAGGTCGCGGCGGGCGGAGCGGTTGCTGGATTTCTGCGACGCCCAGATCTACGACCAGACCGGCATCTCGCTTCTGGCCGCCCAGATCTACGGCAACGATCTCGATCTCATCGCCGAGGGGGCCCGGGAATTCGAGCGGCGGGGGGCCCAGGTGGTCGACATCAACTTCGGCTGCTCGGTGCCCCAGATCCTGCGCAAGGGCTGTGGGGCGGCTTATCTGAGGGACCTGGACCGCCTGTACCGGGCAGTGCGCCAGACCGTCGAGGCGGTGTCGGTGCCGGTGACGGTGAAGACCCGGATCGGCTGGGACGCGGACCAGATCAATATCCTCGAGGTGGTGCGGCGGGTGGAGGACGCGGGGGCCGTGGCTATCGGCATCCACGCCCGCACCGTGGTCCAGAAGTACCAGGGCCGGGCCGACTGGGACTGGATCGCCCGGGCCAGGGAGGCATCCTCGATCCCGGTGCTGGGCAACGGTGACGTCTTCTGCTACGCCGACGCCCTGCGCATGCAGGCCCACACCGGCTGCCAGGCGGTGATGGTGGGCCGGGCGGCGATGGGCAATCCCTGGATCTTCGCCGGCCGGCTCGGGGCCTCGCTGCGGGAGCGGGTCGAGCTGGCCGTGGAGCAGGTGCGGCTGATGGGCCAGTACAAGGGGGAGCGGACCGGGGTCCTGGAGACCCGCAAACACCTGTCCCTCTACTTCAAGGGACTGCCCCGCACCTCCGAACTGCGGCTGCGCATCCTTCGGGCCGAGACCCTGGCCGAACTGGCGGAGGTGCTGGAGGGCCGGGCCGAGTCCCAGGCCGAGGAGGAGGAGGCCGACCTATCTTTGTCGGCGGCTGAGGCCGCGGCCCTGGGCTGGGGCAGCACCGGCTAAAAAAAGGAGAAAGGAAGATGGTCTGGAGGCAGTTGCTGTGCGGGGCTCTGCTAATCTTGTGGGGGTGCGCCGAAAAACCGGCGATCTCGGTGCAGGTCTTCCCCGGGGTACTGGCCCCCTCCCCGGCGGATCCGACGCCCGCTGGCTGGGAGCGGGTGGAGTTTGGGGGCAGCCTGCGGGCCGCGGCTGGGGTGTATTATGTGCGGGGGGACACCCTGTTAACCGAGTGGAACATCATCGCCAGCCGCCCGGTCTCCCCTCCCGAGGGTGGGGTAGGGGCGGCGGTGCGCCTCAACGCCTATGCCGTGGCCCGGATGCAGAAGTACACCGCCGACGAGGCCAACCTGCGCACCTTCCTGGCGGTGCGCATCAATGGGCGTTGGGCCGATTTCATCCCCGTGCTCGACCGGATCAACGACCGGATGATGCTCTTCGGTTTCAGCGAGCAGGAGGTGAAGGATTTGGATCAGTACCTGGCCAAGAGGTGAGGGAGTACCTATGAGTGTCTATACACCGGAGCAGGTGAGGCAGTGGGCGGCCCAGGTCGACGAGCGGGGGTACGCGACCATCCCCGGGGTCCTGTCTGAGGAGGAACTGGTCTTTCTGCGGGGCACCCTGGACCATGTGTACGCCATCTACGACCCAGAGAAGGACGGGCTGCAGAAGGTGGCCGGCTACCACTTCTCGGCCAACCTGGTCAACAAGAGCCCCTTCTTCGAGACCATGTTCCTGCGCAACCCGGTGTACGACATCGCCAAAGCGATATTGGGAGAGGACTGCATCCTCTCCAGCCTCAATTCGTTCGAGCCGCTCAAGGGGCAGGGCAACCAGAACCTGCACCGGGACGGCCCACCCCGCCCTTCTGAGGGGACAGTGGCCCTCAATTCGATGTGGTCGGTGGACGGCATGGACCGCGACAACGGGGCCACCCGCCTGATCCCCGGCAGCCACCTGCACGCCGACCCGCCTCCTGCCGAGGAGCGGGGGATCATCTACGCCGACGCGGCTCCTGGCAGCGTGGTGGTGACCAACGCCCACATCCTTCATGCCGCCTCGGCCAATCCATCCGGGCGCCGGCGCCGGGTGATGCACGGATACTTCACTCGCCGGGGGCGCGAACAGCAGACCAAACAGCGCCAGTTTCTCTCGGCCGAGGTGCAGGCCAGGCTCTCGCCCCTGGCGCGGCGGGTGCTGGCCATCGATCCCTGAGGTGCTCAGACGGGGACCAGTTCCTGGCGTTGTCTCTCTGCCAATGCCAGGTGCAGGGCCCGGCGCTCCTCCTCCTGTAGCGCGGGAGAGAAGCGCACCAGCAAGGTCAGGCCCGAGGTGGCGACCACGGCCATGCCCAGGTAGAACAGGGCCTGCGGGGTGCTCAACCCTTCGGCGCGAAACAGGAAACCAGAAGCCACCGCCCCCAGATTGCCGCCGGCGCCCACAATGCCGGCCACGGTGCCCAGGGCCCTTTTATTTATAAAGGGCACCAGTCCGTAGGTGGCCCCCGCTCCCATATGCACCAGGGTGGCGAATACCAGCATCGCCGCCACGGCCGCGGCCAGGTTCCCCATCTGCGAAAAAACCATCAATGCCAGACCCTCGCCCAGCAGCACCCCACACAGCAAGAGCACCCGCCCCCGCAGGCCCAGTTGCAGGGCACAGCGATCGGAGAAAAAGCCTCCCAGGGTCCGGGCGAAGATGGCCATCAATCCGAAGAGCCCGGCCACCAGGCCGGCGCGCTGCAGGTCCAGGTCAAAATAGTCGTGATAATAGAGGGCCGCGACGTTGTGGATGGTAAGTTCCACGCCGAAACAGGCCCCGTACGCGGCAAAGAGCACCCAGACCCGGTAATCCCCGAGCGCCGGCCAGAAGGAGTCGCCCGCTCCTGAGGGCGGCATTTTGCCCTGGGAACGCAGCTCCCGGTAATTGCCCTCCGGGGCGTCCTGGGTCAAAAAGTAATAGGCGAGGCCTGCCAGCCACAGCGCCGCCCCGGCTAGTACCATGGCCAGCCGCCAGCCCCAGAACTCTCCTACCCCCAGGCTCAGTAAAGCCGCCAGCAGCAGGGGCATGGCGACCTGCGCCGCGCCGCCGCCCATGTTTCCCCAGCCAGCGGCGGTGGCGTTGGCCGTGCCCACCACGTTGGGCGCAAACATGACCGAGGTGTGGTATTGAGTGATCACAAAGGAGGTGCCGATGGCGCCGATGGCCATGCGGAAAAGCAGGAAGGTCTCGTAGTCCTGTGAAAAACCGATGCCCACCACTGGCAGGGCGCCCAGCATGAGCAACCCGGTATAGGTCAGGCGGGGGCCGAAGCGCTCGCATAGCGGACCGATGAGCAGCCGTCCCAGGACCGTGATGGCCACCGAGGCAATGATGATATTGCCGACCTGGGTCTTGGTCAGCGCCAGTTCCTCGCGCACCACGGCCATGAGAGGGGCGATGGCGAACCAACTGAAGAAACACAGAAAAAACGCCAGCCAGGTCACGTGGAAAGCGCGCATCTGCGGCAGGCGGAAATTCCATAACTGGATCCGCGTGGCTTTGCCGTTGAGCTCTTGGGGACGAGGGGATTCCATCTGGACCTCCTGGCTATGGAAGGGGCTGGCGATAGCGTTCGAGGCGCACGGCGCACTGCTTGTAGTTGGGTTCCCTGGACTTGGGGTCAAAGGCCGGCAGGGTGAGCTTGTTGACGCACTGTTCGGCGAAATGAAATGGCACGAAGACCTGCTCCGGGCCGATGGTTTCGCTGATCCGCACCAGCAGGCCATCCACCCGGCCGCGGGCCGAAATCAGCGAGACCCGGTCGTGCGGGCCAATGGCGTAGCGCCGCGCGGTCTGCGGGTTGATCTCCACCCAGGCCTCCGGGGCGAGTTTGGCGAGGATGGGCACCCCCCGGGTCTTGGTGCCGGTATGCCAGTGTTCCACGGTGCGCCCGGTGTTGAGCAGCAGGGGGTAGATCCGGTCCACCTCCTCAGGCCCTTTTTCGGCGCTGGCAAAGAGCAGATGGGCCCTGCCGTCCTCGGTCGGGAAGATGCCCGCCGCGTACAGGCTGTCGCAGCCTTGGGGGTGCTGCTCGTCACAGGGCCACTGAATCCCGCCTTGCGCCTCCATCTGTGCGTAGGACATGCCGCTGTAGTCACAGAGCCGGCCGGCGGAGACGCGGCGGATTTCGGCAAAGGCGTCTTCGGGCCCCCGCCAACCGGGGAAGAGGTGGTCGCCCACGCCCAGGTATCGGGCCAGATCCAGGAAGATCTCAAAGTCCGGCTTGGCCTCTCCAGGGGGGGGCACTGCGGCCCGGACCCGGCTGGCCCGCCGCTCGCTGTTGGTGTAGGAGCCCTCCTTTTCTCCCCAGATGGCGGCTGGCAGCACCAGATCGGCCAGTTCGGTGGTCGCCGTAGGGTGAAAGCCGTCCTGGACCACCAGCAGGTCCAGCCGGCCCAGCGCCTCCTGCAGGCGGGCCTGGTCCGGGAAACTCAGCACCGGATTGGTGGCGATCACCCACAGCGCCCGGATCTTTCCCTCCAGGATCGCGTCCACGATGTCGGGATAGGCCAGGCCGCGCCGGGAGGGGAGCTGTTGCGCGCCGATGCCCCACAGCCCGGCCAGTTCCCTCCGGTCCTCCTGCTTCTCGAACTTGCGGTACCCGGGCATGGAGGAGGTGAAGCTGAATTCGCGCGAGCCCATGGCATTGCACTGGCCGGTGATCGACATGGGAGCGGCCCCGGTGCGGCCGATGTTGCCGGTGATCAGGGCCAGGGTATTGATCAGGCTCACCGCGTCGGTCCCCTGGGTGCTGTGGTTGATCCCCATGGTCCAGGCGAAGAACACCTTCTCAGCGCGCGCGATGGTCTGAAAGGCGTCCCAGATGAGTTTGGGGGGCAGCCCAGTGCGGGCGGCCACCACTTCCAGGGGGTAGGCACGGCAATGCGCTTCCAGTTCCGCAAATCCCCGGGTGTGGGCGTCGATGAACTCCCGGCGGGCGTACCCGTGCTCGATGACCAGGTGGATCAGGCCGTTGAGCAGGTCGATGTCGCCGCGCGGCCGGATCGGCAGGTAGATATCCGCCAGCATCGCGGTTTTGGTCTTGCGCGGGTCGCACACGATCAAGGTGCGGTTTTCGTTCTGGTTGAGGTGGTGCCAGAGGACGGGGTGATTGTCGGCGATATTGGCCCCGATCAGAAAGACCACCTCGGCGGTCTGCAGGCCCAGGTAAGACCCAGGGGGGCCGTCCGAGCCAAAGCTCTGTTTGTAGCCGGCCACCGCCGAACTCATGCACAAGGTGGTGTTGCCATCGTAGTTGGGGGTGTGAAATCCCAACTGCACCAGCTTGCCCAGGGCGTAGAACTCCTCGGTCACCAGTTGTCCGGTGGAGAGTACGGCAAAGCTCTCCAGGCCGTGCCTTGCCTGCACCTCCCGCACGCCTGCCACCATCGCCCGGTAGGCGTGCTCCCAGGGCACCCTTTCCAGCACTCCACTGCGGTTGCGCAGCAGCGGCACCTGGGCGCGGTTGGGGCTGGCCACCGTTTGATGTTCACTCAAGCCCTTGGGGCAGAGGGTTCCCCGGTTGACCGGGTGGTCCTGGTCGCCGTGTACCGAAACGATCTTTCCCTCCCTGACTCCCACCACCATGCCACAGCCCACCGAGCAGTAACCGCAGGTGGTCTTGACCCAGCGTTCGGGGACCTTCTGGGCTGAGAGGTACCCGTACTCCGGATCATGTCCGTAGGCGTATGCCTCTGCCTTGATGTCGAAGCCCAGGGCGGCCTTGAGTTTTTTCAGCACGGGCCTCCCTGGCCTTTTCCCGCCGCCTGGTGGGCGGCCATCAGGAAGTTGCCCGGGATATTCCAGGGAACCACAGCGACGAAAAACAGATGCCGCTGGAGCAAGGCCCCGGCAGTCAGCGCCGCCAGGGCCGCGGCAGCGGCGGCATTGTAGGCGCCCTGCCCAGGGGCGGTTGCGCCGCAGATGATCGGCCACAGGCAGGCCAGTGCGAGGAGGATCAGGAGGTTTTTCACCCCCCTGACCAGGGAGAAATGCTCGCGGTAGAGCTGGGCGCAGGCCTCCAGCTCGAAGACCTGGCTTTTGCCCCACTGCCGCACACCGGCGGCGTGCAGGGCGGTCTTGGCCAACAGGGCCAGCCCCGCAAAGAGGGCAGCGGCCCGGGCACAGCCAGGCAGGTAGGGTGAGCTCTCTCTTCCCCACCCTGCTGCCAGGCCCACGGCCAGCGCAAAGGCGGCGGGTCCCAGGATCAGCGCCGCCAGGAAGAAGTCCGCGGTGGTCTTGGCGGTGTTCCAGGCCGGACGCGCCGGCACCCGGTAGATCATGGAACTGGAGTACACTCCGGCTGCGCCCGAGAGCACGGTAGCTCCACCCAGCGCAATCCGCACCAGTTCGCCGCCCAGGGCCTCAGCCGGCAAGAGCCCGACCCCTTCGGCAACTAGCAGGAATGCCGCGTACAGGGATGCGATCCCGGCGAAGAGGCCCAGGCCCAGCACCTCGCGCGACAGCCAGGAGGTCCGCCAGTTTCTCAGGGCCCGATGCACGTAGGCGGGCCTTCCCAGGTGCAGGACAGAAGCCCCCAATGACAGGCAAGCCACGCCGATCAGAAAGGGAGCCAGCAATCCCAGGGTCTGGCCCTCTGCCAGGGGCAGGCCCCAGAAGGTGCGGAGCAGATCCACCAGCAAGACGGTCGCCACCCCTCCCAGTCCCAGTTGGGTGAGAACGGTCATCCAGATGAGGGAGGGATGGGAAGCCTCAGGGCGGACAAAATGCCGGTCGACCCTTTTGAAGTCTTCAATCTCCATCCCCGGAGGAAGGGTGATCTTGGTGGAAGGGACAGAAATTTCTGGAGAGGGCATGGCTGGTCCGGCGCCCGTTTCGCGGTAGTTTTCCCAGACCTCCCGCAGGGGCACGGTTTCTATCTGGATCGCGCCGGCCGGACAGGCCTGGACACACGCAGGGTCCCGCCCCTCGTCCAGGCGGTGAGTACACAGATCGCACTTGGAGACAATGCGGCGGTCCTCCTGGTACACCGGCACTCCGTAGGGGCAATTCCAGGTACAGTACTGGCAGCCGATGCAGATATCGCTCAGGTGGATCACGACGCCCCGCTCATTTACCTGGTAGGCCTCTACCGGGCATCCTTTCAGGCAGGGGGCATCCAGGCAGTGGTTGCAACCGCTTGAGAGGAAGTAAGAGCGAGTATCGGGGTAGGTTCCGGCCTCTACCTCGCCGACACGCCGCCACAGCGCATCCACCGGCAGGCCATTCTGTTCGGCGCAGGCCACCTCGCAGGCATGGCAGCCCATGCAAAGGTCCATGTGGATGTGAAAGCGGGTCTGGGTGACACGGGTGGCGGCGTGAAACCCAAATATGTGGGGCGTGGTACCATTTTCAGCGTGAACCCCATCCTTCCCGGACAGTGTCCCCGTTTTTTCCGTTAACAGCATACCCAGGCCTTCCGCAGAGAGCTATGCATACACATCACCGCGGACTGCCATTCACGCAAATCACATACCATCACCAACTTCGATCGGTATTTTCGCTAAAACAATAAGAGGGAGACTTTCTTTGCCCGTTGATTTCGACGAAGGGGAGGCAAGGAAATATTTCATAAATGTTACATATGGATACATATTTGTCGATTAAACGCAATGCCTCACACTCTGCTTGATAAACTGTTTCCGTGCAATAAGATAGGAGGGAATGGAAAAACTACGTTTATGTCATAAGGTCAGAGATGGTGATACACAAACGTCGCAAAATGAAATTCCCTATCGGGCGCATCTCCGTATAGCGGTTTTTCAGCGGATCTTTTCCTGTGATTTAATTCGTTTATAAATAAATATTTAATTAAATATAACGACAATTCTGATTCTTTGCGGGGCCGTGGTATGGAACTTGCCTACGTGGTGAGGATGAGGGGGTGTCGCCTTCAAAAAATGCGCATAACCGGGAGGTGGAAGATTCATGGACACGCCTTGCACATCTACCCCAACCAAACAGCTGGTGGTGGTCGGCAATGGTATGGTCGGCCACAGGTTCTGCGAAAAACTGGTGGAGAAGGGGGTGCATCAGCGCTATCAGATCAGCGTATTCTGCGAGGAGCCGCGCCTGGCTTATGACCGGGTAAGCCTCACCCAGTATTTTTCCGGGCGCACCGCCCAGGATCTCGCCCTGGCCAAGCTGGAGTGGTATGGGGAAAAAGGCATCCAAGTCCACGTCGGTGATCCGGTGGTCGCCGTCGATCGGCGGCGAGGCCTAGCCCTATCGAGGAAGGGGTTTCGACTCCCCTATCACCACCTGGTGCTGGCTACAGGTTCCGTTCCCTTTGTGCCTCCACTAGACGGCATCGATAAAAAAGGGGTTTTCACCTACCGCACCGTAGAGGATCTGGAGGCCATCACTGCCTGGGCCCAGCAGTCTCCGAGAGCGGCCGTCATCGGTGGGGGGTTGCTGGGCCTGGAAGCAGCCAAAGCACTGGTGGATTTGGGGCTGGAGACCTCGGTGGTGGAGTACAGCGACCGCCTCATGCCCCGCCAGCTAGACAGCGAAGCCTCCAGACTCCTGGTCGGCCGGATCGAGGCGCTGGGGGTGCGGGTCCTGCTCGGCAGAACCACCAGTCGGATCAGCGGCAATGGCCGGGTGGAGGCCCTCCACTTTCAGGACGGCTCGTGCCTGGAAATGGGGCTGCTGATCGTTTCAGCCGGCATCAAACCCCGCGATGGGCTGGCTAGGTCGTGTGGCCTCCAGGTAGGAGAGCGGGGTGGGGTGGTCGTGGACGACCGGCTCACCACCAGCGACCCCGGGATCTCCGCCATCGGCGAGGTGGCCCTGCATCGGGGCATGATCTACGGCCTGGTGGCACCGGGCTACGAGATGGCCGAGGTGTTGGCCGCCCGGCTGGCAGGGGAAGACCGGACCTTTGGCGGGGGAGATCTCTCAGCCAAGTTGAAACTGATGGGCGTGGAGGTGGCCAGCTTCGGCGATGCCTTCGGGACTACCCCGGACAGCCGCAATATCCTATATAAGGATGAGTTGGGAGGAACCTACAAACGTCTGACCCTAAGCGGCGATGGCAAAAATCTACTAGGGGGGATGTTGATCGGCGATGCTTCCAGGTACGGCCAGCTCCACCTGATGATGAAGCAGGCCGCACCTCTTCCTCTGGACCCTGCGGAGCTGATCGCCGGGGTGGGCAAGGGGTCGGGCAAGGGCGGCTTTGCAGCCGAATTGCCAGACGTTGCACAGATCTGTTCCTGCAACGGCGTCGCCAAGGAAGCCCTCGTCCTGGCGGTCAAGGGTGGCTGCACCAAAGTGGAGGAACTCAAGAAGTGCACCAGGGCCGGCACCGGCTGCGGCGGGTGCCTGCCCTTGGTGACCGACATCCTGAAAACGGCTCTCAGGGCCGAAGGCAGGCAGCTCAGCAACCACTTGTGCGAGCACTTCCCCTACACCCGCCAGGAACTCTTCGACATCGTCAAGATCAACAAGGTCGAGACCTTCGGCGAGCTGATCAGCACCTACGGCCAGGGCTACGGCTGCGAGATATGCAAGCCGGCCGTGGCCTCCATTCTGGCCAGCACCTGGAATGCGATGATCCTCGAACACGAATCACTGCAGGACACCAATGACCGCTTTCTGGCCAATATCCAGCGCGGGGGCACCTATTCGGTTGTCCCGCGCATCCCGGGTGGGGAAATCACCCCGGGCAAGCTGATCGCCCTGGGCCAGGTAGCCCAGAAATACAACTTGTACTGCAAGATAACCGGTGGCCAGCGCATCGATCTGCTGGGGGCCCGCGTCGACCAACTGCCCCAGATATGGGAAGAATTGATCGCCGCCGGTTTTGAAAGCGGCCATGCCTATGGCAAGGCCATGCGCACGGTGAAGAGCTGCGTGGGCACCACCTGGTGCCGCTACGCCGTGCAGGACTCCACGGCCTTTGCCATCCGCATCGAGCACCGCTACAAGGGCATCCGCGCTCCTCACAAGCTCAAGGCGGCCTGCTCCGGCTGCGTGCGCGAATGCGCCGAAGCCCAGAGCAAGGACTTCGGGGTGGTGGCCACCGAAAAGGGCTGGAACCTCTACGTGGGCGGCAATGGCGGCGCCCTGCCGCAGCACGGGGTGCTCCTGGCGGGGGACCTGGACGAGCAGACCTGTATCAAGTACATCGACCGCTTTCTCATGTACTATATCTACAAAGCCGACAGGTTGGCGCGCACCGCCACCTGGCTCAACCAGTTGGAGGGGGGGATCGAATACCTGCGCCAGGTAGTCGTCGAAGACCACCTGGGTATCGGCGCGCAGTTGGAACAGGACATCCAAAGGCTGATGGACAACTACCAGTGCGAGTGGAAGGCCGTGGTCGAAGATCCTGAGAAGCGCAAGCGCTTCCGCCACTTCGTCAACAGCGACGCGCCAGACGACCACCTGCAATGGAGGGTGGAGCGGGACCAGCGGCGGCCGGCGCCCTGGGACGAGGCATTCAAGGAAACTCAGATCGGGGAAGGTCTGTTGGTATGAGCAGCGCCAAAGAGTGGATCCGGGTTGCCCGGACAGAAGACTTTCCCGCTGACGCGGGGGCCTGCGTCAAGGTGGGCGGCATGCAGGTCGCGGTGTTCAACTTCAGTTCCCGCGGGGAGTGGTACGCCTGCCAGAACAACTGTCCGCACAAGGGGGATATGGTCCTCTCCCGGGGGCTTTTGGGCGACCTGAACTGCGAGCCCAAGGTAGCCTGCCCCCAGCACAAGAAAACCTTTTCGCTGCGCACGGGGAAAAATTTGGGGGGCGAAGAGTACTGCATTCGCATCTTCCCGGTAAAAGTCGAGGGTCAGGAGGTGCTGCTGGAGATCGATGCTGACGAACCCTGGGTAAAGTAGGGTTTCAGCGTCGGCGAGGGTGGTAAAACGGACGGGGATCGCTGAACTGGGCAGGCCTCAGAACAATTCCTCGTACACCTGGTACCCCGTCGCCTTCATCCCCAGTTTCTCGTACACCGCCTGCGCTCTCAGGTTGTCCTTCTCCACGTAGAGCCGGCAACCGCGCACTTCGGGTCGGGCAGCGACCCGGGTCTTGACCGCTGCATACAGGGCGCGGTACACGCCTTGTCCCCGGTATTGAGGCCGCACGTACACGCTCTGCACCCACCAGTACACTCCGTCCCGCCAATCGCTCCACTCAAAGGTGATCAGCAGTCCTCCGACGACCGTGTTCCCCTTCTGGGCTACCAGGTAGAATCCGTACTGGGGTCGGGCCAGCAGCCCCAACACCCCGGAGCGCAGGGTCTGGGCGGACAGTTCCCGGTCTTCGGTCTCGCGCGCCAGGGCCTGGTTGAACTCGACCAGCGGCTTGATGTCCCCCATGTGGGCCGGCCGGATGACGAGATCCATTCAGGTCGGGCGGCGGTGGAAGGCAGTCCACTCCCGCTGGGGCTTAAAGCCCAGCAGTCGGCGGGCCTTGTCGAGCAGGTACTTCTGGTGGCCCAGGTAGCTGTGCAGGTTGAACTCCTGAAAATAATTTGGCACGGACTCCACCTCCAGGGCCAGCCGGCAGGCGTGGGCAAGGTCCTCCCAGGTGACGGTGAAGGTGGGGAAGTCGCCGGCCACCGGCAGGGTGGGATTGGACTCCAGACCGTTGAAGACGAACGAGATGGTCTGGATCTGGTAAGCGCGGGCGTAGACCTGGCAGATCTCGCGGCCCAGGTACTTGGTGATCCCGTAATAGCCCGAACCCACGATGGGGGGCGGGTCGTCCACATCGAAGTCGTATTCGTACCCAGGGCGCACGGTCTGGGGACCGGAGTGGAGGATCTTTTTGATGCCCAACTCGGCGGCGGCCTTCAACACGTGCCAGGCGCCCAGGGTATTGACCTTGAAGCTGAGCACCGGGTCGGGTCGGTTGACGGTGTAGTTCATGATCGCGTCCATGCCTCTGGCCGCCTCCCGCACCTGCTCGTAGGAGGTGACGTCCACCCGGCCGATGGGCCGGCCGTGGGGGTGGGGCTTGATGTCCACCAGGGTCAGGTCGTAGTGGGGATCGAGGTAGGCGGTGATGTTGGGGGCGATGAGGCCGGCGGCGCCCAGGACCAGGACCTTTTTGTTCACGGCGCCTCTCCTCCCCAATGGCTGGCAAAGCGATGTTCGGGCTTGTACCCCAGATGGGTGGCCTGGGAGTAGAGGAACTTGGGGTTGGCGATGGGGGCGGCTACGTGGTACAGGCCCCAGCGCTGGGTCCACCAGACCCGCTGGCTGGCGTCGCGCTGCAGGGCGCATTCCACGGCCTGGGCTGCGTCGCGCAGGTCCAGCCACATCAGGTCCCCGGGTTGACCGGCCACCTCCTCCTCCAGGACCAGGCGGCCCAGGCGCAGGGCGGTGATGCTGACCAGGTAGTCGCGGGCGAACTCCCGGCAGGTCAGCTCGCCCAGGTAGCGGCTCAGCACTGGCATGGTGGGCGGAGGCAGGGGTTTCCACATCTCGCTGAGGTACACGTCATCGGGATAGTCGGCAAGGACCTCCAGGGTGCCGGTGTAGACCAGCCGCTTGACCCCGGCCTCCACCGCGGCGAGGAAGAGGACGTGGGTACCGCGGGTGGCCAGGTCGAGCAACAACTGGTCCCGGGCAAGTTCGTCGGCCGGCAGCTCGGCGGGGGGCTGGCCGGTGTGGACCACCGCGTCGATGTTGCGCAGGGCCTGCCAGAGGGCCTGCGGGTCGGTGAGGCTGGCCTGCACGAAGGTGGCATTGGGCCCCGGCTCGACGGGGGTGCTGTCGAGCAGGCGCAGTTGGTGGCGCTCGCGCAGGCGGCTGGCGATAGCCTGGCCCAGGCGGCTGGCGGCGCCCGTGATCAGCACGCGCATAGGGCGCTCCTTGGGGGAATAAGCGAGGGGATATTCGCGACTTTGCCGGCTTTTGTCAAGAAGCCGTTTTTTTCCTTGACATTGTAGTGGTGCGCTGTTAAAAAATCAAGATTAAGCATTATTGCAGATTCCCTTTTCGCAGAGGTCGGCGATGAAAGCCTATCACCAGGGTTACCAGATTAGAGGCAGACTGATTTCTTCTCGCGGGAGCGATATGATGGTCATGAACCCCAGGGGAACCCGCAACGGTCCTGGAAGGTAGGTCTGGAGCGCCGGGGCGGGTTTAGGCCGCCCCGGCGCCCTTCGGTTCAACGCGGCCCCCGCTAAGGGGCCGGCGCGGTCCCGCTCCCTTGTTCTGGAGGGGGCCGCGCATCGACCGACCGTATCCAGGGCGCTTTCCCCGGAAAACGCAGGGACGTCTTGTGTCCTGGAGGTCAATAATCACAGCAGTTGGTGGTGAGGACCATGGCACAAGCACAGCCGTGGTCCTCTTTTTGTGAGATGGAGGCAGTGATGAAGAAGATCAACCGAGACCGCATCGAAAGGGTGGCCCGCCTCTACGCCAGCAACGAGAAGGCCAGCCAGGCCCTGGGCATTGCTGCGGGCAGCTTCAGCCGCCTATGCCGCCTGTACGGCATCGAAACCCCCTATGCGCAAAAGCGCCCGCGCCGGCTGGGGGTTGAGGAGGAAGGTGGCGCGGCCTGGCGCAAGGGGCCATATTATCAAGCCATGCGAAAGCCCATCCTATGTCTATGATCGTCGCCGAGGGCGTCGGCAAGTACTACGGCGCCCTCGACGTCTTCAAGAACCTTAGTTTCCGCGTCGAGCCGGCCGACCACATCGGCCTGGTGGGGGCCAACGGCGAGGGCAAGACCACCCTGCTGCGCCTGCTGGCCGGGCTGGAGGAGCCCACAAGCGGTTCCCTGCAGCGCCGGCGCGGCCTGCGCGTGGGGTACCTGCCCCAGGACCCGCCCGATTTCGGCTCGGCCACCCTCTGGGAGGTGATGCTGGAGGTCTTTGCTCTGCCGCGCAAGCTGGAGGCCGAACTGGCCGGGCTGGCGCGGCAGTTGGAGGCCCCCTCCCACGGCGAGGAGGTCCTGGCCCGGTACAGCGCCCTGCAGGAGGAGTACGAGCGCCAGGGCGGCTACACCTACGAGACCCGCATCCGGGCCGTGCTCATGGGCCTGGGCTTTGCGGCCCCCCAGTTCGAGCAGGAGCTGGGCAAGCTCAGCGGGGGGCAGCGCACCCGCGCCCTGCTGGCCCGGCTCCTGCTGGAGGAACCAGACCTCCTGCTCCTCGACGAGCCCACCAACCACCTCGACCTCCGGGCGGTGGAGTGGCTGGAGGGCTGGGTGCAGGAGTTCAAGGGCGGGCTGCTGGTGGTATCCCACGACCGCTATTTCCTCGACAAGTGTTCGGCCGGGGTCTGGGAGATCGCCTTTGGCGGCCTGGAGACCTACCGGGGCAATTACACCGCCCACCTGCGCCAGCGCCAGGAGCGGTACGAGCGCCGGCTCAAGGAATGGGAGGCCCAGCAGGAGTACATCGAGAAGACCCAGGACTTCATCCGCCGCTACCTGGCCGGCCAGCGCAGCAAGGAGGCCCAGGGCCGGCGCACCCGCCTGGAGCGGTACCTGGCCACCGAGGCGGTGGAGAAGCCGCGCCAGCAGCGGCGCATCCGGCTGCGCCTGGAGGGCGGGCAGCGCAGCGGGGACATTGTGCTGCAACTGCGCGGCGGGGTGGCGGTTGGCTATGCCCCCGGCCGGGCGCTGGCGCAGGTCCCAGACCAAGAGGTGCTACGAGGCCAGCGCATCGCCGTGGTGGGCCCCAACGGGGCGGGCAAGACCACCCTGATCCGCAGCATCCTGGGCGAGTTGGACCTGCTGGAAGGGGAGATACGCTACGGGGCGGCGGTGGAACCGGGTTACCTGGCTCAGGCCCACGACCACCTCGACCCGAAGATGACGGTGCTGGAGGCGGTGCGCCAGGCCCGTCCCCAACTGCCGGCCGAGGAGGTCCGGAATCTGCTGGGTAGCCTGCTCTTCAGCGGCGACGACGCCTTCAAGAAGGTAGGGGAACTCAGCGGGGGGCAGCGCAGCCGGGTGGCCCTGGCCAAGCTGGTGCTAAACAACGCCAACCTGCTGGTGCTCGACGAGCCCACCAACCACCTCGACATCGCTTCCCAGGAGATCCTGGAGGAGGTGCTGGGGGATTTCCCTGGCACCCTGATACTGGTCAGTCACGACCGTTACCTGATCCAGGCCCTGGCCACCGAGGTCTGGCTGGTCGACGGGGGGAGGGTCCAGCGTTTTCCGGGGAACTGGGAGGAGTTCCTGCGCTGGCGCGACCAGCAGGAGGCGCCGCCCCCGGCCAGGGGCGCGATGCCCAGGCCGGAGGGGGGAGTGGTCCAGCGCCAGGCCCAGAAGCAGGAAAGGCGTGGCCGCAAACAGCAGGAAAAATGGCTCCAGCGCCAGCAGGAGCTGGAGGAGCGCATCCACCAGCAGGAGCTGGAACTGCAGGGCTTGAGCGAGCGCATCGGCAGGGCCGGCGAGGACAAGGACATGGACCAGGTCTATGAGCTGGGAGCCGAGTACCGCCAACGCGAAAAAGAACTCGAAGGGCTGCTGGAGGAGTGGGAGGAACTGGCCGGGGAACTGGAGATGTCCCAAGAAGAAAAACGCAGAGCACCCGTCTGAAAGGAGCCACCTGTGTCCGAGCGGTCGAAAGCCCAAGCCAAACGCAAGTTCTCCGCTACCGCCAACTAGCACCAGGGCATGGACGCCCCGGCCCTGCAGGCCGCCTTCACCAACCACCTCGAATACTCCTTCGCCAAAGACGAATACACCGCCACCGACCGCGACCGCTTCATCGGCCTGGCCATGACCGTGCGCGACCGCCTGGTGGAGCGCTGTATAGAAACCCAGCAGCACTAGTACGACCAGGATGCCAAGCGGGTCTACTACCTCTCGTTGGAGTTCCTGCTGGGCCGTACCCTGGGCAACGCGGTGCTCAACCTCGACCTGGAGGAGGCCACCCGCCAGGGCCTGGAGGAGTACTGGTACAGCCTGGAGGAGTTGCGGAAGATCGAGTTCGACGCCGGCCTGTTTCCTCGACTGGATGGCCACCCTGGAGCTGCCGGCCTACGGGTACGGGCTGCGCTACGAATACGGGATCTTCTTGTAGCGCATTGAGGACGGGTATTAGCGCGAGACCCCGGACAACTGGCTGCGCTATGGCAACCCCTGGGAGATCTCCCGGCCCGAGTACCTTTACCCGGTCAGCTTCTACGGCCGGGTGAACCAGTACACCGACGACGGGGGATGTTCCGCTGCGACTGGGTGGACACCCAGCAGGTCATTGCTATGGCCTATGCACCCCGGTGCCTGGCTACCGCAACCACACCGTCAACCCCCTGCGGCTGTGGGCGACCAAGGCCACCCGCGACTTCGATCTGGAGCCTTTCAACTTCAGCGAGTACGAGCGGGCGGTGATGGACAAGGTGCGCTCCGAGACCATTACTTAGATGCTCTACCCCAACGACAAAGTCTTCGTCGGCCGCGAGCTGCGCCTCAAGCAGCAGTACTTCCTGGTCAGCGCTACCTTCCAGGACATTCTCCGCCGCTAGCGCAAGAACCAACCTACCTTTGCCGAGTTTGCCGCCAAGAACGCCGTCGAACTCAACGACACCCACCCCGCCATCGCCATCCCCAAGCTGATGCGCCTGTTGGTGGACCAGGAGGGCCTGGGCTGGGAGGAGGCGTGGGGGATCACGGTGGCCATCTTCGAGTACACTAACCACACGGTGCTGCCCGAAGCCGTGGAGAAGTGGCCGGTGGGTCTGCTGGGCACGGTGCTGCCCCGGCACCTGCAGCTCATCGACGAGATCAATCGCCGGCTGCTTGACGAGGTGGAGGCGCGGTTCCCCGGCGACGGGGAGCGGTGCCAGCGCATGTCCCTCATCGAGGAGGGTGCCGAGCAGAAGGTGCGCATGGCCCATCTGGCCATCGCCGGTAGCCATTCGGTCGACGGGGTGGCGGGGCTGCACTCGCGCATCCTCAAGGAGGAGGGGTTCCGCGATTCTTTCGAACTGTGGCCCGAACGCTTCAACAACAAGACCAACGGCATCACCCCGCGCCGCTGGCTGCGGGCCTGCAATCCGGGGTTGGCCGGGCTGATCTCCTCGCGGCTGGGGGAGGGCTGGAAAAAGAGAGCTGTCGCAGTTGCATGGCCAGGAGCGGGCCAAGGACGCCGGGTTCCGCCAGGAATGGCGCCAGGTCAAACGCGCCAACAAGGAGCGCCTGGCCGGCACCGTCGCGGCCCAGCAGGGGCTGGAGCCAAACTTGGACTCCCTCTTCGACTGCCAGGTCAAGCGCATCCACGAGTACAAGCGCTAGTTGCTCAACGCCCTGCACCTGGCCGCCGTGTATTAGCGCATCGCCTCGGCCCTGGAAAGACACGGGGTGCCGCGCGCCGCCATCTTCGGAGGCAAGGCCGCCCCCGGCTATTTCATGGCCAAGCTGATCAACGCCATCGCCCAGACCGTCAACCAGGACCCAGGGGTCGGCGACCGGCTCAAGGTGGTCTTCCTGGCCAACTACGGGGTGTCGCTGGCCGAGAAGATCATGCCCGCCGCCGAGCTGCCGGAGCAGAGCTCCACCGCCGGCTTGAAGGCTTCGGGCGCCGGCAACATGAAAATCGCCCTCAACGGGGCCCTGACCATCAATACACTCGCCGGGGCCAACGTGGAGATGGCCGAGGAAATCGGCTACGAGCACATCTTCATCTTCGGGCTGCGGGCCGAGAAGGTGAAGCGCCTCAAGGAACGGGGTTACAACCCCTGGGATTATTACCACGCCTACCCCGAGTTGAAACTGGTGCTGGATCAGATCGCCGAGGGGGCCTTCTCGCCGGGGGTAGCCGGACCTGTTCAAACCTCTGGTCCACGCCCTGCTCTACCAGGGTGATCCCTATCTGCTCCTGGCCGACTACGCGGCGTACGCCGCCTGCCAGGAGCGGGTGCACGCCCTGTATTAAACCGGAGGGGTGGACGCGCAAGTCCATCCTCCACTGCGCCCGCATGGGGAAGTTCTCCAGCGACGGGACCATCCAGGAGTACGCGTGGCAGATCTGGAGGGTGGAGCCCTCGCAGGTGCGAGGGCGCGCACCGGGCAGATGATCCGCAGCATTCCTACCTGGATGCTCTAGCGCTGAATCCCTATCTTGCACCGCACTTCTCAGGAGGTTTTGCCATGCCTGCAGGTGTTGTGCCCTCGGTGCGGCGTTTGTGCCGCCAGGTCTTGCCCCAACTTGTGGAAAGGACCGAGGGCCGGCGCATCCTCGGGGACGTGGAGATGGTGGTCGAGACCGACCGCTGGAATTCCTTCGACCGTTTTCATCAGACCAGCCAGACCCTGGCCCGCTGCTACGAGGAGGCCGGGGCCGTGGCCGAGATCCACCCCTTGCAGACGGGGGGGCGCATCGGCAGCGGGCGCTGGGTGATCCAGGAGGCCGAGGACGTGCTGGGGGCGATCCTCGACGTGATCGCCCCAATACACCAGCGCCTGCTCGATTTCCAGCACAATCCCTGGCATGTGATCCAGTGGACCAGCGGCACCCCCGAGGGCGGGTTGGAGTGCGAACTGGTCATCCTTGACAGCAAGGAGGAGATCGAGGCCAAGGGCAAGGATGCCGTGCTGGGCAAGCTGGTGCTGACCAACCAGGAGCCCCGGATGCTGATGAAGCTCCTGGCCGACCGGGGCGCGGTGGGGGTGATCACCGACCGGCCCATCGACCGGCTGCCCGAGGCCCTGGCCTGGACCAAGTTCGGCTGGGGAGCGGTGGCCATGGAGTGGGCCACGGCGCGGCTGGTGGGACTGGTGCTCTCCCAAAACCAGGGCCGCCAATTGCGCCACCTGGCCCAGCAGCGTGGGCCGCTGCGCCTGCGGGTGGAGGTGGATGTGCGGCGCTATGTGGGCAGCCACGACGTGGTCAGCGGCCTGGTGCGCGGGGGCGCGGACCCGCAGGACGAGGTTTGGGTGCTGGCCCACAGCTCCGAGCCCGGCGCGGTGGACAACGCCTCGGGGGTGGCCCTGTGTGTGGAGATTGCCCGGCTGCTCGAAGGGCTGATCGGGGCGGGCAAACTTCGCCGGCCCCGCCGCACCATCCGCCTGCTCAACGCCTACGAGTGTTACGGCTTCTTCGGGTACCTCGAAAAGGCCCGCCGGCTCCAGCCGCCCCTGGCCGGGGTGTGCCTCGACACCCTGGGATCCAAACCCGAGGTCTGCGACGGCCGGCTGGAGTGGCACGCCACCATCCCTATGTCGGCCGGGTTTGTGGATCGGGTGGGGGAGGCGGTGCTGCGGGAGGGCCTTAAGCTCAAGAACCCCGGGTACCAGCTGTACCCGACCCCCTTCGTCTCCACCTCCGACACCCTGATCGGCGATCCCCAGTACGGCTTCCCCTGCCCCTGGCTCACCACCCATCACCGCAGGAGCAGCCGGGGTTTCGACGCGTACCACTCCTCGGCGGACACCATCGAGTTGCTCAGCCTGGAGGGGCTCGAATTGTGCGCTGCGAGCATGGCCGCGTACCTGTACTACCTGGCCGATGCCGGCAGCGCCGACGTGGTCGAGCTGGCTGGGGCTGAAACCGAGCGGACCCTGGCCCAGTTGCAGGCCAGGCCTTCCACGGAACAGGCGTACTTCCTGCGCGAGACCCACGCCGAAGATCTCAGGCGGCTGCGGCGCTGGCTGTGGGGGGGGGAGCGGCACGCGCTGATGGCCCGCCTGGACGAGTGCGAAAAGCAGGTGGGGCAAGTGGCGGCCAAGCGGATCAAGCCCTTAAAACACGCACCCGGCGCCAGGCGCATTCCCCGGCGCACAGGGCTGCTTTCGCCCACCCTGGAGAACACCCCCACGCCCCTGGCCCAGCGCATCACCGGGGCCGGGCTGCCGCCCTGGGCGCTCTTCTGGGCCGACGGGAAGCGCGACCTGGCCCAGATCGGGGCGCTGATCGGCTGCGAGCAGACCGCGGCGTTGGGGGGGGCCAGCAAGAAGCTGGCGCCCAAGCCCGAGCAGGTGGCGCAGTTCTTTGAGGCGCACGCGGAATTGGGCTACGCCGAACTGGCTAAGCCGGGGGAGTTCATCACCAGGAGTGGCCTGGTGGTGGACCTGAAAAAGTTAGGGGTGCAGCGGGGCATGGATCTGATGGTCCACAGTTCTTTGGGGGCTATCGGTTTTGTGGCCGGCGGGGCGGAGACCGTGGTCGAGGCCCTGCTGGAGGCCATCGGCCCCAGGGGCACCCTGATGATGCCCTCCTTCAACCACCGCAGCGCCCAGGTCTTCAACCCCCTGACCACCCCCACCACCAACGGGGCCATCCCCGACGCCTTCTGGCGAAGGCCCGATGCCGTGCGCAGCCTGCACCCCACCCACGCCCTGGCCGCCTGCGGGCCCCGGGCCGAGGAGTTCTGCGCCGGCCACCTGGAGACGGGCATCTGGGAGCAGGACAGCCCCATCGGCCGGCTGATCCACGGCGGGGGGTACCTTCTGGCCCTAGGCACCACCCACTACACCAGCACCGCGTACCACGTGGCCGAGAACTCCATGCCCTGCGGCTGCATCGACCCCTTCGGCAACCGCGACCAGGTGGTGCTGCCGGACGGGAGGGTAGAGGAGGTGAAGGGCTTGGCCTGGCGCAGCGGGGAATGCCCGGTCTCCCCCCACAAGCTAGACCGGGCCCTGGACCGGCGGGGACTGCAATGGCGCGGGCTGGTGGGGAACGCCGAGTGCGAACTGGTGCGGGCCTTAGACTTGTGGCAGGTGCGGCGCGAGCAACTGAAAAGGGCCTGCCCCACCTGCACCATTAAACCGGGTTACCGGAGCTAGGAGCCGCAGATGGCCGCCCGCTATCCCCAGACCATCCTGGTCGGTTGCGAGATCCCCTGGGACGAGCGCGTAGCCCTCCTGGAGGATTCCTTCCGCCGCGAGATCCGCGCCCTGCGGGGTCATGGCTTCAACCATCTCTACGTTTTTGGCACCGCCGGCGAGGGGTACGCGGTGACGGATAAGCAGTACCGGCAGATCGCCGAGGTGTTCTGGGAGGAGACCCGCAAGGAAGGGGTCTTCCCGATGGTGGGGGTGATTGCCATGTCCACCCCCAAGGTGCTGGAGCGGATGCGCTTTGCCTTTGAATTGGGGGTGCGGGCCTTCCAGATCAGCCTGCCGCCCTGGGGGGCGCTCAACGACGGGGAGTACCTGGCCTTCTTCAGCCAAGTGTGCGGAGCCTTTCCCGAGGCCCACTTCATGCATTACAACCTGCCCAGGGCACGGCGGGTGCTGCTGGGGCCGGAATACCGGCGGCTGGTGGCCGAGGTGCCCAACCTGGCTGGCACCAAGAACTACGGCACCGACCTGACCCACATCCTCAGCATCGCCACCGGCGCCCCAGAGTTGCAGCACTTCTACGGGGAACACGGTTTCCCGCATGGCTGCCTCTTCGGCGAGTGTTCCCTCCTGAGTTCCTTCGGGGCCCTCTTTCCCAAGAAGACCTGGGAGTTTTTCCAGTACGGTGTGGACAAGCAGTGGGACAAGCTCTTTCCCATGCAGGCCGAATATCTGAAGGTAATGGAGGATTTCCTCGCCCTCACCCAGGGACGCCAGGCAATCGACGGGGCGTACGACAAGATGATCGTGCGGGCCTCGGGCCTGGACATGCCCCTGCGCCTGCTGCCCCCGTTCAAGGGCTTCGCCGAGCAGACCTTCAAGAAATGCCAGCGGCAGCTGCGCCCCCACGCGGCCTGGCGGGGTTGAGTCCGTGCGCTGCCTGCACCTGAACCCCGACCATTCGGGTGCCAACGAGATCCTCGTCGAGGGCCTGGAGCGGGAGGTGGTGATCGCGCAGTTGAGCGACACCCACCTGCCGGCGGCCGATGCCCGCGATCCCCATCCGGCCCGACAGGCGGCGGCCTACTACCAGAGTTATTTCCGCGAGCGCACCCCAGGGCAGGCCCCGGTGGGGGAGGTCTTTGCCGGCCTGCTAGAAAAGGCCCGGGAGAAGCAGCCCGACGCTCTGGCCCTGACCGGCGACATCCTCCACTTCCCCTCGGTGGCCGGCCTGGAATGGTTGTGCCAGAGCCTGGCCGGGCGGACCTACCTCTACACCCTGGGCAACCACGACTGGTCCTTCCCCTATCTGCCCTGGACCGCAGCCGTCCGCCAGGGGCATTACCCGCGCTTCTTCGGGTTGGCCAAGGGAGATCCGGCCTGCCAGGCACTGCGGGTGGGCGGCTTGCGCCTGGTGGCCCTGGACAACAGCGTGTACCAGGTGAGCCAGGCCCAGGCCGAGTTCCTGCGCGGCCAGTTGGCTTGGGGGGACCCCTGCTTGCTGCTGGTCCACATCCCGCTCCAGATCCTCTCCCTCATGCCCGCGGTGATGGCCCGCTGGAATGCGCCCATTGTCATGGGGGCTGAGGAAGGATGGACGGCGGAGGCAAGGGCCAAGTGGCGGGTGGGGGAGGTGGAGGAGGGCACCCGGGCCTGTCTGGAGTTGGTGCGGGGGGCGGAGAACCTGGTGGGGGTGCTCTGCGGGCACGTGCATTTTCCCCGCGCCGACGAATTGCGGCCCAACTGCTTCCAGTACGTGGCCCGGCCCGGTTTCGAAGGCGGGTTTAGGCTCCTTACCTTCAAACCCTATGGGTGAGCCGTGTCCACCCCGCTGGGCACTATGCGGCTGAAGAACGGTGAGGAGGTGTAAGCGGGTGTGGTGGTGGGGCCGGACCCGGACTGGGCCGGGCAGGTGGAGCGCCTCCTGGGACACAAAGGGCCGGTGTGGCAGTGGCAGAATTCGGCGGCGGTGCGCCGGGAACTGGGCATCGAGGCGCGTTTCTATCTGTTGCACCGGCGCGGGGAGCCCCTGGCCAACTTGGCCACCTTCACCCACAGGGGTGTCGGGCATTTTGGCCATGTGTAGACCGCGCCCCAGGACCGGCGCCAGGGCGCGGCCTCGCAGTTGATGGGATTGCAGAAGGCCCATTTCCGCCAGGAGGGGGGCGGGCCCTCTTCCTGGGACAGGGGTACAACAGCGCCCCGTAACACATCTATTTCTCAAACGGCTTTGCTGGCCTGAAGGCAGAGAGCGGGAAGATGGAGTACTACGCCCTGGACAAGGCGGCCTTCGAGGCCGAGTACTTCGAAAAGGGGGTGGTGCGCGCCGAAGAGGCGCAGTGGCGGCACTGGCCGGCCTCGGCGGCCCTCTTCCTGGGGGATTTCCCCGGGGCGGTGCGCTGTGCCCCACTTGGATTGCTTGGCTGCTCCTACACCGAAGGGCCCTTCCTGCACCTGATCCAGGGGGACGAGCAGCGCAGGGGGAAGGGGGAGCCGGCCAGGGCGCGGGTGTTGTGCCAGGTGGCCACCGGGGCGGTGGTGGGGCTGGCGGCGTGGGATTGGGACACCCTCTGGCCCTCCACCTGTGTGGTGGACCTGTACTGCTATCCCGGGTTCAGGGAGGACGGCTGGGCGCTGCTGGGGGAGCTGGCCCTGCCGGCGGCGGAGCGGTGCGGGGCGTACAACGACGCGGAGTGCCGGCAGAAGCGGTACGCGCTATTGACCGCGGGCTTCAGGCCCGTGGGCCTGAAGCCCCGGTGGGTGGCCCCGGACCGGGCGCGGACCCGACTGCTGGACGTGGAGGTCGGGGAAAAGGCTTAGCTGATCTCCGCCCCGTAAAACCCCAGCATCGGCAGAAACCGCTCCATGTCCCAGGGTGTGGTGCCTGGGTCATAGCCCCAGCCGCCGTGGACCAGGGCCCTGCCCCGCAGCGGGCGGGTCAGGTGGAGCTGCACCCGCGCGTCCTGGGAGTAGATCACCCGGGTGATGGGGGCCTCGCCGGCCACGTCCTCCACCCGGAAGCCGTGGCGGGTTAGGTCGAGGGTGTCCATGCGGCTGGTGACGGGCGCGAAGCTCAGTTCAATGGTCTGCGGGTCCAACTTCCTGGCGGCTTGCAGGTCCGGGGCCCGGTGCTCGCCGGGCCGGCCGTACACCAGGCCCAGGGCGGCGCGGGCCAGGCGCTCGCCCAAAAGCAGATTGCCGGCGGGGCTGATGTGGATCAGGTCCGAGAGGGGCAGGTCCAGGGCCGGGACCACGGCCACCCGCTGGTCGGCGCGGGCCACCTGGCGCTGGGCCTCGCGCACCTGGGTCCAGCGCCGCTGCGAGCTCTCGTCGGCCACCTGGAAGACCCGATTGAGCTGCACCGTGAGCACCGGCAATTGAGGGTCGCCCAGGGCGCCGCGCCAGGCTGCCACGGCCTGGGCAAAGCGCTGAGCATAGCTGGCGGCATCGGCATCCGTGCCGGTGTCGCTTTCCCCCTGGTACCACAGAATCCCCCGCACCCGTCCTCCCATTTTTTTTGCGCAGTGGACCATATTTTCATAGAGTACCGCCTGGCCCTGAGCCGGGTTCCAGGCCGAGAGGGGGGAGCCGCCCAGGGCGGTCTGCACCAGGCCGATGGGGTGGCCCAGGGCTTGCAGCAGGATGCGGCCGAAGTGCAGATAGGGGGAGTGGCCGGGGTTGGCGGTCTCGCGGTTGACGGGGTGCCGGGTGTCGGTGGCGTCGTTCATCGGGTGGGCGGCCAGGGCCCACGCCTCGCTGTTGCGGAAGAGGTGTACGCCCAGTTGGGGGGGGTCGTGGTACGGGCCGCGGCCGTACCCGGCCGAGTTGCTCTGGCCGGCGATGAGCCACAAATCGCCCACCCCGAGGAAGTGGCGGCTATCGCCCCGGATGGACCATTCCCCGGCCAGGTTGCCCTGGTGGTTGAGGCGGGTCTCCAGGCGGTACAGACCGCCGGCGGGGATCTGGCTGAGCTGGGCCGACCAGGTGTGGTCGGGGGAGGTCTGGGCTGGCTGCCAGCCGCAGACGGCGATGCCGGTGTCCTCGCGCACCAGCCGCACCTCAACCCGGCCCGGCTCAGGGTGGACCCAACGGCCCGACAGGGATAGGGCGCCCTGCCCGGAATCGTCCTGCTGGACGATCTGCCAGTCGCTGGGGCCCTGGTCGATGAGGGCGCCGGTGTTCTCGGTCATACTGGTGTCCTCCCGGTGTGAAGACGCCAATATACCCATCGCGGCGAAAGGGGGCAATTCCGATGGAATACCAGGTCCTGAGGGGCACTGGGATCAAGGTCTCGCGCCTGTGTCTGGGCGCCATGACCTTTGGCGATCAGGCTCAGGAGGAGGAGGCGCGGGGTATGATCGATGTGGCCCTGGAGGCCGGGGTCAATTTTATCGACACCGCCGATGCGTACGTGGGCGGGCGCTCGGAGGAGATCGTCGGCCGAGCCCTCCTGGGCAGGAGGCACCGGGTGGTGTTGGCCAGCAAGGTGCGCTCCGCCGTGGGGCCGGACCCGCACAAGGATCAGGGCTTGCACCGCTGGCACCTCATCCGGGGAGTGGAGGCCAGCCTGAAACGCCTGCAGACCGATTGTCTGGATATCTGCTATCTGCACGCCCCGGACTACCAGACCCCCATTGAGGAGACCCTGGCGGCCTGCGACACCCTGGTGCAGCAGGGCAAGGTGGTATACGTTGGGATGTCGAACTACGCGGCCTGGCAGATGTGCGAGGCCCTGTGGCGCTGCGACCGCCGCCACTGGACCCCCCCGGCGGTGATGCAGGTGGTGTACAACCTGGTGGCCCGCAGCCTGGAGGCCGAGGGGCTGGGCTTTTCCCAGAAAATGGGCATGGGAATGGTGGTGTACAACCCTCTGGCCGGCGGGCTGTTGACCGGCAAACACCGGCAGGCGGAGGGGCCGGAGGCGGGCACCCGCTTTGGGCTGAAGCAGAACTACTACCGGCGCTACTGGAGCCCTGCCCATTTTGCCGCCGTGGACCGGCTGGCACAGGTGGCTGCCAAGCCCGGCATTCCCCTGACCCAACTGGCCCTGCAATGGCTGCTCTCCCAGCCGCTGGTCGATGCGGTCATCCTGGGGGCCAGCCGCCAGGCCCAACTGGAGGAGAACCTTCGCCTGGCCCAGGGCCGCCTCGACGCCCCAACGCTAGCGGCCTGCGACGAGGTCTGGCGCGAATTAAGGGGGGACCACTTCGAATACAACAGATAAAAAAGTGGGGAGCCAGATGGCCCCCCGAAGCGCACCCAACAGGCAGAGGCGTTGTGCCCTGCAGCTTGTAGCTACCGCCCGTCGCTGCCCCCGCCTCCGGGCTGCGCCTCAACGAGAGAGGCTGCGCTGATCAGGAGCGCCGCGCACAGAAAAGTAATGGATTTCATCGCTGACCTCTTTGGGTGCTGGGGCTGGGGATTAATCGCCGGTTAGCCGGCGCCATTCAATAAGAGCCTTGTTGTAGTCCACCAGCGCCTGTAGCCGGCTGAGGCGGGCCTGGGCCAGGTCGTCCTGGGCGTCGAGGACCTGGCGCACCGTGGCCAGGCCCAGGCTCAGGCGCTCCTCCAGTTCCTCGAGGTTCTGGGCCGAGAGGCGCTCGGTCCAGCGGGCCGCCTCCTCGCGCTGGCGGCTGGTCTCGACGCTGCGGTGCTGGTTGCGCACCTGCTGGGCCAGTTGTAGCCGCAACTGCTCCAGGGCCACCTGCCGCTGCTGCTGCTGAATGAGCTGCTGCTGGACCCGGATCTGGGTGGGGTCCTCGCCGAGGGGGAAGTGGATGCTGAGCCCGCCCTGCCAGGAGCGGCTGTCGCCGGATTTGAGGCCGTCGAGGTTGTCGCCGTAGGTGCCGCCGATGCCACTAAAGCCCGCCTGGGTGCTCAGCGAGACCGCGGGGCGGGCCTGGTCCCGGGCCAGGACCAGTTGCAGCTCGGCGTTCTTGAGGTCCAGCTCGGCCCGCCGGTACGCCGGGCTGAAGGCCAGGGTCCGGGCCAGCCCGCTCTCGGGGTCGCCAGCGAAGGCGGCCACCTCGGGGGCGTCCACGGGACGAACCGCCGCTTGCCAGCTCTGGGAGTGCTGGTCCAGGCCGAGTAGGGTCATGAGCAGGTCCTCGTTCTGGCGCAGGCCGGCCTGGGCGCCGACGATCTCCTGCTGGCGCTGGGCCACCCCCACCTCGGCCTGTAGGATGTTGCTGACCGGGTCCGAGCCCACCTCGGCGCGGACCTTGGCGGTCTCCAGCACCCGCTGGGCCCCGGCCAGGAACTGCTGGCGCAGTTGCAGGTTCTGCCCCGCAAGGAAGAGGTCCCAGTAGGCGCGACTCACCTCGGCGCGCAGGTCCTGCGTCTGCCCTTGCACCGTCAGTTCGGCGGCGCTGAGGGCGTTGCGGGCCACCCGCAGGCCGATGCGGTTCACCCCGCCGCGGCCCTGGAACAGGGGCTGGGAAAAGCTCAGGTTGAGGCCGGAGCGGTAAAGGGGGTTGAGGGTGGTGAAGGCGGCGTTGTTGGAGGAGCGGTCGTTGCTAAAGGTCAGGCTGAGACGGCCGCCCGTGGCCAACTCCTGGGACAGGCCCAGGCCCAGGCCCAGGGCGTTGCTGGTGGAGATGGTGACGGCTTCGAGCCGCGAGGTGGAGGGCGAACGGCTGGACTGGTTGTTGAGGCTGGCAGTCAGGGTGTGGCCAAAGCGGGCCTGCTCCTGGGCCACGGAGCGCTCCTGGAACTGCTGGCCCAGCCGGGCGCTGCGCAGGCCCAGGTGGCGCTCCAGGGCCATGGACACGGCCTGATCGAGGGAGATTTGCAGGGTATCCTGCTGGGCCGGGGCCGGGGCCACGGCCGCCAGCGCCGCCAGAGCGCAGCAGGCGAGAAAACGTCTAAGCCTCATAGATCCTCACTCGTAGCGCAGGGCGTCGATGGGGTTGAGGGCGGCCGCCTTGCGGGCGGGATAGAAGCCGAAGAAGATGCCCACGGCCCCGGAGAAGCCGAAGGCCAGAAACACCGTGGGGGCCGAGATGACAGCTTCCATGCCGCTGAGGGCGCCCATCAGGTAGCGGGCCAGAAAGCCGATGGCGATGCCGATCAGCCCCCCCGACAGGCTCAGGGCCACGGCCTCAACCAGGAACTGCACTAGAATATCGTGCGGACGGGCCCCGATGGCCATGCGGATGCCGATCTCGCGGGTACGCTCGGTGACCGAGACCAGCATGATGTTCATGATACCGATGCCGCCCACCACCAGGGAGACGCTGGCGATGGCGGCCAGGAGCATGGTCATGGTGCGGGTGGCTTCCTGGGCGGTGCTGGCAAGGTCGGTCTGGTTGCGGATGGTGAAGTCGTCCTCATCGCCCTCCTGGAGCTTGTGGTTTTCGCGCAGGAGCACCCGGATCTCCTCCTGGGCGGCGGCGAGTTGTTCGGCGGAGACGGCGCTGCAGAGGATCTGCTGGATGAAACGCCAGCCGCTGAGGCGGTACATGGCGGTGGTGTAGGGGATGAGGATGGCGTCGTCCTGGTCCATGCCGCCGGCACCCTGGCCCTTTTCGGAGAGCACCCCGATGATCTTGAAGGGCACGTTGCGCAGGCGCAGCTCCTGGCCCACCGGGTCCTGGTCGGGGAAGAGGTTGGTGACGATGGTCTGGCCGATGACGCAGACCTTGGCCTGGCTGCGCACCTCGCCGGCGGTGAAGAAATCCCCCGAGACCAGGGGCCACTGGCGGATTTCGAGGAAGTCGGGCGAGACCCCCTGCACCGAGGTATTCCAGTTGCCGATGCCGCCCACGGCCTGGACACCGGCCCGCACCACCGGCGAGACCCCGCTGACCAGTTCGGCCTCCTTGCCGAGTTTATCCACGTCTTCTAGGGTGAGCCGGGTGCCGCTGCCTCCGCCCATGCTCACCCCGCCCTGGCGACTGGCCCCCGGGAAGACCACCAGCAGATTGGTGCCCAGGCTGTTAATCTGCTTCTCGATCTGGGCCTGCGCCCCTTCGCCCACGGCGACCATGGTGATGACCGAGCCGACGCCAATGATGATCCCCAGCATGGTCAGGAGGCTGCGCATCTTGTTCCGGGCGATGGCCTTAAGGGCCACCCGCAGCAGGTTTTTCCACTTCATGCTTTGGCCTCGGTGGGATGGTCGCTGACGATGACCCCGTCTCGCATCTCGATAATGCGGCGGGCGGACTCGGCGATGTCGCGCTCGTGGGTAATCAACAAGATAGTGACCCCCTGGTGATTTAGTTCGGCGAAGAGCTGCATGATCTCCTGGCTGGTGCGGGTATCTAAGTTGCCGGTGGGCTCGTCGGCCAAAAGCAGGGCCGGCTGGTTGACCAGGGCCCGGGCAATGGCCACCCGCTGCTGCTGGCCGCCCGACAACTGGTTGGGGTGGTGGTGCATGCGGTCGGCCAGGCCCACCCGCTCCAGGGCGGCGGCGGCCAGTTGGTGTGGGGGTTCCTGCCGGTGGCTGCGGCTGTAGAGCAGGGGTAGTTCGACGTTTTCGAGGGCCGAGGTGCGGGTGAGCAGATTAAAACCCTGAAAAACAAAACCGATCTTCTCGTTGCGGATGTCGGCGAGCTGGTCCCGGCCCAGGGTGTTGACCCGCATGTTGTCCAGGTAGTATTCGCCCCCGGTGGGGTGGTCGAGGCAGCCGAGTATATTCATTAGGGTGGATTTGCCTGAGCCCGAGGCGCCCATGATGGCGGCGAACTCCCGGCGCTCCACCGCCAGGTCTACCCCCCGCAGAGCCAGCACCTGCACCTCGCCGGAGGCGTAGACCTTGGTCAGGCCGGCGGTGCGGATGACGGTCTCCATCAGAAGGGGCTCCCGCCCCGCCTGCCGCCCCCCGGAGGCCCGGCCGGGACGGCGCTGGGGAAGATGGAGGTGGGCCTGGGGGTGTCGCTGGCGAGGATGCCGCTGATCACCTCCAGGCCCTCGCTGAGGTCCTCGGCGCGGATCTCGGTCATCTGGCCGTCGGTGATGCCGGTGCGGACCCGCAGAACCTGGGGGTTGCCCTCTGCGTCGAGGTGCCACAGCCGCGCCGCGTCGCGGTTTCGGCCCCCTCCCTCCAAGCCCCCGCCGCCCCCTCCTCCTCCCCAGGTCCGGTTGCCCCGGCCGCGGGTGGAGTCGCCTCCCTCGCCCCCTCCGACTTCCTGTTGCTCCATCTGTTTGCGGAACTCGGCCATCATCTCGGTGCTGGGCCGGAAGCGCAGGGCCGCGTTGGGCACCTTGAACACGTCCTGGGCCCGCTCGATCATGAAGTCCACGGTGGCGGTCATGCCCGGCAGCAGCAGCCCTTCCTCGTTGGCCACCGAGACCACTACTGTATAATTGACCACGTTTTGGATGGTGGTGGGCTGGAGCCGCACCTGACCTACCTCGCCGCGAAAGGTGCGGCCCGGGTACGCCTGCACGGTAAAACGGGCCTGCTGCCCGTCCTCGATCTGGCCGATATCCCCCTCATCCACGTTGGCGAGGATCTGCATCTGGGACAGATCATTGGCTATGAGGAAGAGGGTGGGAGCCGAGAAACTGGCGGCCACGGTCTGGCCGGCGTCCACGGGCCGGGAGATCACCGTGCCGTCGATGGGGGCGTAGATGGAGGCGTAGCGCAGGTTGATGTGCGCCCGGTCCAGGGCGGCCTGGGCGGACTTGAGGCCCGACTTGGAGAGTTCGAGGTTGTACTGGGCTTGTTCCAGGTCGCTGGTCGCGGCCATGGTTTTTTCGTAGAGGGCGGCGATGCGGCGCTGCTCGCGTTCGCTGTGGGCCAGTTGGGTCCGCGCCCGTTCGAGGCTGCTCTCGGTGTCGCGCACCGAGGCGGCCAGGAAGGTGGTGTCGATTAGGGCGATGAGTTCCCCCTGGCGCACCTTCTGGTTGAAATCGACGAAGATCTTAAAGATGGTCCCCGAGACCTGGGTGCCCACCTGCACGGTGCTGACCGCGCTTAGGGTGCCGGTGCTGGAGACGATGGACTCCAGGTCCCCTTTCTCGACCTTGACGAAGCGGTACTTGGCGGTGGGGGTATCCGGGTCCGAAGAGGCGTACCAGCCTCCGGCTCCGGCCAGGATTAGGAGCAGGAATACAAGGACGGTCTTCTTCATGGCGACACCGGCGGCCTGAGGGGTTGAGGGTGGCTGCTATATCATAGACCCGGAACCGCTGGGAAAAGCTTTAGCCCCACCCCGGGGGGGTCAGAGGGGCAGGTCGATGCGGCGCCCCTCGGCGGCGGCGCGGTAGGCGGCCAGGACCATCTCCACCGAGATCCGGCCCTCCTCGGGGGTGATGGTCTGGTCGCTGAGGCCGCGCAGGTAGTCGATGAAGGGCCGGGGCACGGCCCCGATGCGCTCCCCCTGGGAGGCGGGGATGGGCAGGCGGAACTCGGTCCAGTGTTTGTCGTCGCGGCGGATCAGGCGCAGGGGCACGGCATCCCCGGGCCGGGGGGCGGTGGCGGAAGGGGCGTCCCCGTAGTCCTGGACGATGGTGCCCTTGTCCCCGTAGATCTCGGTGGTGTTGACCCCGGCCACGGTGGTGGAGGAGTTGAGCAGCACCCCGATCTCGCCCTGCGAGAAGCGGTACAGGGCCACGCCGTTGTCGTCGGGGGCGTTGCTGCCGAGGATATTGTCGATCTCGGCGGTCACGCTTTTGGGAGCGCCCAGAATCCAGTAGAACCAGTCGGCTGCGTGGGTGGCGTCGTCGAAGAACATCCCCACGTTGGCCTGCGGGTCCACGTGCCAGCGGGTGGGGCCGGTGCCAAAGGCCGGGTTGAGCAGCACGCCGATGGTGTGGCGCCGGCGCACCAGGAAGACCCGGCCCACTGCACCTTCGCTGAGCAGTTGTCTCATCTTGCGGTTGACCGGGTCCTGGCGCATCTGGAAGGCCATGCTGAATTTTACCCCGGCGCGGCGCACCGCGGCGATGATGCGGTCGCAGTCCTCCAGGGTGGTGGCCATGGGTTTTTGCAGGAGGATGTGCTTGCCCGCCTCGGCGGCCCGCTCGGCGAACTCGGCGTGGCGGTTGGTCTGACAGGTGATGATCACGGCGTCGATGTGCGGGTCCTTGATCACCGCGTCGGCATCGGCGCGGAACTCGAGGCCGTACGCCTGGGCGGCCTGCCGGCCCCGGGCCTGGTCCTCGTCCCAGGAGGCCACCAGCCGGACATCGGGAAAGTCGCGCAGGGCCTGGCAGTAGGTGTTGGCGTGGCCGTGGGCATGGCTGAGCACGCCGATTCTGACCCGATCCATGAATCGCCTCGTATGGCAGAAATCCTTGTTTAAGATAATACTAAACCCGAATCAGGAGAGAAAGAGATGGCCGAGACCAGGTACGCGCAGCGCACCGACGAGGTGGAGGAGAAGCTGCGCCTGCTCCATGGCGCCTACGCGGGGGGAAGGCTGGACCTGGCCCTTTCCCTGGCTGCTTCCATCGCCGACACCCTGCGCTGCCAGCGCCAGTGGTGCGCACCGTCGCCGGTATCCGGGCCGGCGCCTACTGGCCGGGTGGAGGAGCTGCCCCCGGCCTGGGCGGCCTGGGCCAGGGGCTGGTCCTGGTACCAGGTGCTGGAGGTGGCCGAGGAAGTGGGGTTAGTCCGCGCGGAGGAGCCAGTGGAGGTCTCGTTGGCCTTTGCCGGGGACCAGGCGGGGGACCTACGGCGGGAGTTGCGGGTGGCCAAGGTGGAGGAGGGGATGCTGCGCGAGGTGAAAAGCCAGGTGGACGGGGAGGTGTGCGCCGGGGGGGTGCGGTATGGCCGGCTGGTCTTCCCCGCCCAGGCCCCGGCCGGCGGGCGTTCGACCTACCTGGTCTTCTACGGCAACCCCTGGGCCGAACTGCCCGATTACCCGACGGACCTGGTGGTGCGCGGGGAGGGCTACGGCCTGGAGATCGAGAACGGCTACTACTGCGCCCGGCTCTCGGACCAGACCGGCCAATTGGAGCGCCTGATCTACCGCCGGGCCCACGGTCTGGAACTCTTCGCCGGCGGCGAGGGCCATGGCGAACCGCCCCACATCGACTGGGCTCACGACTACCTGGCCGACCAGAAGTTCCAGAAGTTCCGCGTCACCAACTGGGCGGCCTGTCCCAACTGGGAGGTGAGTCGGGGGCCGCTGTGTGTGCGGGTGCGGCGCTGGGGTTTCCCCCACAGCCCGGTCCATCCCCTCTTCACCCCCAGCCGCATGCACATCGACGTGGAGTACACCTTTCACGCCGGCCAGCCCTACTTCTTTAAGCAGGCCAGCATGGAGATGGCCAAGGATTTCGCCATCGACTACCTGCGCGACGACGAGTGGGTGTTCTCGGGCTACACTTTTACCGATCCCTTGTGGATGGACCGGGAGGGGCGGCTGCACGAGGGGGAGGTGAAGGCCGGGCACAGCGATGACCTGTGGGGGGTGGGTTTCTTCAACCGCCACAGCAAGGACGCCTTCATCGCCCTGTGGCTGGAGCACAGCGCCACTGGCTTCGATGGGTTGCACCACACCGGGGTGCCCCAGATCAACTACCAGGGCCAATGCCAGTTGTGGAGCCGCTGGGCAGCGCACAGCGGGCCGCAGTTCAAGGCGGGGACGGTGTTGCGGCAACACAACGCTTATCTGGTCCTGCCCTATAAGGGGGCCGGGCCCGTGGAGGAGGCCCGGCGGCGCTTCCTCCAGCCCCTGGCCGTCGGCCCTGGACCCTTGCCGTCCGGGCACCCCAGTCCGGGCGGCCTGGCCCGCCCTGGGGAGGAGGCACCCGGCCTGAAAGAGGCCCTGTGGGAGGCGGCCCGGCAGGTGCCCGACGACATGTTCTACACTGCGGATGCGAACCTGGTGGACATGGGCTATATTTACGACCTCCGAGTGCGCGGAGGGGTGGTAGAGGTGCTGATGACCATGCCCCACCGGGGCCGGCCCTGCTACCGGTACCTGGGCGAGCCCCTGCGCCGCCAATTGCTGAAAGTGCCGGGGGTGCGCGAGGTGTTGGTGCGCTTCACCTGGGAGCCGGAATGGTCGCTTGCCCGGATGAACCGGGCAGGCCGGGCGGCGATGGGGTTGGAAGACTGAGAGAGGACCGGTGATGAACGAAACCCTGCTGCCCAGCACCAACGCCGACGGCCTGCCGGTGGTGCCTATGAGTGCGGCCCAGAAGTACCAGTTTGATATCAAAGGGTGGATCTGCCTGCCTGGTTTGCTCAGTGAGGTGCAATTGGGGTCGGTTCGCGCCCATCAGATGAAGTTCCTCTACGAGCGCGAGGCCCTGCCCCTTGAGCAGCGAGACAACCACGGCGGGCCCTCCCAGATCCTGCTGGACCACCCGGCCGTGGTGGGGGTACTCAACGCTGTGCTCTCCCACCAGGCCCTGGCGGCGGAGGATTGCTACGGTTTCCGTTACGACCACACCTACACCAGCCACCGCAAGTCCGGCCACGACAACTGGGGCCCCCACGGAGGTGGGGGGTATTTTAATTTTGCCGGCAACTCCCACCTCTACCAGATGCTCCCCGGCCGCGTCCACGCTGGTCTGACCAGGGTGGTCTGGGAACTCAACGAGGTTGGCCCCGGCGACGGGGTGACGATGTTCCTGTCGGGCAGCCATAAGGCCGCCTTTCCGCCGCCCGAGGAATTGAGTGGTCGGGACAGCCCCCTGTGGGAGAGCTACACCTGCCCGGCCGGCTCCGCGGTGGTCTTCACCGAGGCCCTCTGCCATACCGGCACCAAGTGGGTCAATCCAGAGCGGGACCGGCTGAGCCTCTTCACCTGTTACGACACCGTCAACTCCAAGTGGGGAAAGGGCTGCCCGGCTCCGGAGGTGATCGCCGCCATGCCGCCCAAACGGCGTACCCTTTTTCGGGGGGTGTGGCACGGTATGACCGAGGTGCCCAATATCAACAAGTACTACGAAGAGGCGAACCGGGCGGTATGAAGATCACCGGGGTAAGGACTACCCTTTATGTCCACCAGCTCAGCCGGCGCATGGGGGACGCCAACTCCCCCTCCGGTCGGGTGAGGGGCACCAACTGCGCGGTGGAACTGGAGACCGACGAGGGGCTCACGGGGATCGGTCTGGGCGGGGGCGGGGTGCGGCTCCAGGTCCAGGGCTTGGTCGAGGGGCTGCTTAAGGGCCAGGACCCGCGAAGGGGGTACGGGCTGTGGCAGCGGATGGTGGACAAGCACTTCAAGGGCGGCCACGATGGGCTGATCAACGACGCCATTTCGGTGCTGGACATGGCCCTGTGGGACCTCAAGGCCAAGGCCAATGGGGAACCGCTGTGGAAGACCTTGGGGGGTAGCCGCACTAAAGCCCTGGCCTACGCCAGCGGTATCGAGTCGCCCCTCTCGGATCAACAGATGCACGAGTGGTACACACAAATGGCCGGGCAGTACGGGTTTAAGGGGGGCAAGCTCAAGGTGGGGCTGGATCAGGACGCAGATCTGCGGCGCTTGGGGCTGATGGATCAGGCCCTGCGGCGGGCCACGGACAAGCCCATGCTTCTGATCGATGCCAATGAGTACTGGTCCCCCAAGCAGGCCATCCGCAAGGTACGGGAGATGGAGGAGCGCTTCGACTTAGGATGGGTGGAGGAGCCGGCCCGGCGCTGGGATTTCCTTGGGCTCAAGCGGGTTTCCGAGGGGGTGCGCACCGCGGTTTGCGCCGGGGAAAACCTCGACACCCTGGGGGATTTTCTGCCCTACTTCCACCACCGCTGTGCCGACGTGATCCAGGTGAGCTACGGCATGACGGGCATCACCGGTGCTTTGGCACTGGCCGATGCGGCGTACGGGTACGAGTTGCCTGTTACCTTGGGCGGCTCGCCGGGCAACATCCACGCCCACCTGGCCACGGTGATGCCCAACTTCATGTGCCTGGAGGTAGTGGACCCGGAGCCGGGGGACGGGGTGTTCAACAGCGATGTGAAGATCGTGGACGGCTGGGCCGTGCCGGGCGAGCGTCCGGGTCTGGGCATCGAACTCGACCGCGAGGCCCTGGCTACGCAGGCGGTGGACCGGGTACCGCCGGGTGCGGGGCCGAGTCCCTTTGGCCGGCGCAAGGGGGCAGGGCTGTACGAGGTGCCGCCCACCCCGGCGGAGTTGGCCGAGGCAGCCAAGGGGGTGGAGAGGTGAAGATCACGGGTTATCGCGTCGAGTCCTACACCATGCAGATGGACCGGCCCATCGGTGATGCCAACTATCCGGCAGGGGAGGATCTAATGCCCGCGAGCCTGTTGTGGATCGAGACCGACGAGGGGATCTCGGGGTTGGCGCCGGGGGGCGGGGACGTGGAGCAGTTTTTCCACCTGCTCGAAGGGCAGGACCCCCGGGAGGTGATCGGGATCTGGCGGCGCCTGGTGGACTATGTGCATAAGGGCGGGGTGGTGGCTGCCGGCGGGCCGATCAGCGGCATCGACGTGGCATTGTGGGACCTCAAGGCCAAGCTCGCCGGGGAGCCGCTCTGGCAGACCTTTGGCGCTTTGCAGGGGCGGGTCAGGGCGTACGCCAGCGGCATCGACTATTGCCTGGGGGAGAAAGAGCTTTTTGCGTTTTACCGGCGCCTGGCGGAGAAAGGGGTGGATGGGGGCAAGCTGAAAATCGGGCTGGACATGGCAGCGGATTTGCGCCGGATTGGGATCATGCGCGAAGCCCTGAGTGTGGCTAGTCCGCGACCCCATCTGATGATCGACATCAACGAGTACTGGTCCCCCAAGCAGGCGGTGGGCTACCTGCGCGAGATCGAAAAACACTTCGACATCACCTGGGTGGAGGAGCCGGCAAGGCGCTGGGACTACCAGGGATTGCGCCAGGTCTCGGCGCAGGTGAAGGCTGCGGTGGCCACGGCCGAAAACCTGCGCCATATCGGCGAGATCTACCCCCTAATCCACGAGCAGGCGGTGGACATCCTCAATATCTCCGCAGGGCAGACCGGGTTCACCGGCTGCCGGCAGATCGCCCACCTTGCCCACGCTTACGAGTTGCCGGTCTCGATGATGAACTGCCAGGCCAATTACATGGCGCACCTTGCTGCGGCCCTGCCCAACCATCTGAGCATGGAGGTGGTGGATCCAGGCCGAGAGCACTGCCTGCGTTTCAGCCACCATATCGAGGGCGGGTGCATCGTGCTGAGTGAGGAGCCGGGCTTGGGGGTAGAGGTGGATGAAGCGAAACTGAAAGCACTTCAGGCCAATCCACCCAAAGGCCAGGGGAACTTCCCCTTCCCCCGCCGCGGGGGGGCCGGGCTCTACGTCAAAGGTTTGGAGCCGGGAGAGGTGAAGTGGCGCTGATCCCGTCCGCCGGGGCGGACTTCCACAAGATCTACCACGCCCGCGGCCTCAATCCTCTGAACAACTACACCCATCCCGTGCCAGAATACTGAAGGACACAACCATGTCAGTGAAGAGCCACATCAAAGTCGCTCCAGGCCTCAAGGTTGCCGCCCAGATGTCGCCCGAGCCCAGCGAAGCCGAATTCGAGTTCGTGCGGCAGATGGGGGTGGAGTACGCAGTGACCTGGGCCGATCCGGCCAAGGCCAGCGCCGAGTACTACCGGGGCCGGCGCGAGGACTTTGCTCGCCACAGCATCAACCTCTACGGCCTTGGCAATGGCAGCGTCCACAACGTCGATGCCATCACCCTCAACCTCCCCAACCGTGACGCCAAGATCCAGGAGTACCTCCGGCACATCCGCAACCTGGGGACGGCCAATATCCCCTACACCACCTACGCCCACATGGCCAACAGCGTGTGGAGCACCCCCGCCGAAACCACCCGGGGCGGGGCCCAGGCCCGGGCCTTTGACCTGGCGCGGGTCCACGAGGGCAGCGGGGCGGGGGTGTACAAAGGGGAGCTGACCCACGGCCGGCAGTACACGGACGAGGAGCTGTGGGACAACTATGCCCACTTCATTAAGCAGGTAAAGCCCGTGGTCGAGGATGCCGGGGTGCGCATCGGTATCCATCCCGACGACCCGCCGGGGATCGCGCTGGGCGGGGTGCCGCGGCCCATCTTCAGCAGCTTTGCCGGGTACCAGCGGGCCATGGAGATCGCCGACAGCCCCAACATCGGCCTGTGCCTGTGCCTGGGCTGTTGGCTCGAGGGAGGCGATGGCATGGGGGCAGATCCAGTGGCGACCATCCGTCACTTTGGCGGGCAGGGCAAGATCTTCAAGGTCCACTACCGCACCGTGGACCAGCCCCTGCCACACTTCGTCGAGACCTTTGTCGATGATGGATACTTCGATATGTACCTGGCGATGAAAGCCCTGCGCGAGGTGGACTACGACGGTACCCTGATCCCGGACCACATTCCGCTGATGGCCGGCGACGGACGGGTGGGCACGGCGTACACTATCGCGTACATGAAGGCCCTGGTGAAGCGGGCCAACGAGGAGGTAGGCAAGTGATGAAGATCGGCAAGTACGGCGGCGGCAACATGGCCCAGGCCCAGGAGGAGCACGTGCCCTTCCTCTTCGACAAGAACCTGGGCGCCGGCCTGCGCCTCAGCGCCAGTGAGCTGACCCCCACCAACAGCGAGGGGCTGGCGGCCCAGCAACTCACCGAGGAGCAGCGCTTCCTCTTCGATGCCCAGGGCTATCTGCTGGTCCCGGGGGTGCTGGGTGCAGACGAGGTGGCACAGATGAAAGAATTCTGCTACCGCTTGCACACCGACAAGGAATCCATCCCGGAGCCGGAGCGCTGTGCCATCGGCGGGCCGTTGCAGAAACTCATCGACCACCCGCTGGTGCTGGGCTTCATGAACGAGTTCGTGGCCTTCCCGCATTTAGCTAATGAGCACGGGTACGGGTTTCGCCTGGAGGGTTCCTTTGTCACCATCCGCTCCCAAGGGGTGGGAGGCTTTGGGCCGCACAACGGCAGCGGCATGATGCGCCTGCCGGGGGACTCACACGAGTACCGCTGCTTCCCGGGCAAGGCGTACAGCGGCCTGACCAGGGTGGTGTGGGAACTCAACCCCGTGTATCAGGGGGACGGGGGGACCTTGTTGCTGCCCGGCAGCCACAAGGCCGCGTACCCGGCGCCCAAATCGATCATGCAACCGGACTCGCCCCTGTGGGTGGACTACGAGTGCCCGGCCGGCTCGGTGCTCTTCTTCACCGAGGCCCTCACTCATTCGGGCACCCCCTGGAAGCGCAAGGACTACGAGCGGGTGGCGGTCTTCAACTGCTACAACACCGTCAACGCCCGCTGGCACAACTGGGAGCCCCATCCCGACCTTTTGGCCGCCATGCCCGCCAAGCGGCGCTCCCTCTTCCGGCCGGTGTGCTGCCAGGACAACCTGGTGGTGGAGGGCTGAATGGGGGTGCTGGACCTCTTCCGCCTCGACGGCAGGGTGGCCCTGGTCACTGGCTGCCGACGGGGCATCGGCCGTGGGATGGCCCTGGCCCTGGCCGAGGCCGGAGCGGACATCGCCGGGGTGAGCGCCTCCCTGGAGCCGGGCAGCGAGGTGGAGCAGGAGGTGAAGGCCCTGGGCCGGCGCTTCTGGGGCTATGCCTGCGATCTGGGAAACCGGCAGGCCCTCTACGAGCTGATGGCAAAGGTCAAGGGTGAAGTGGGGCAGGTCGACATCCTCATCAACAACGCCGGCATCATCCGCCGGGCCCCGGCGGCAGAGCACTCGGACGCGTACTGGGACGAGGTGGTGCGGCTCAACCTCGACGCGCAGTACATTCTGGCTCGCGAATTCGGCAGGGAGATGGTGGCACGGGGGAGAGGCAAGATCGTCTTCACCGCCTCGGTGCTCAGCTTCCAGGGAGGGATCACGGTGCCAGGATACGCTGCGGCCAAGGGGGGGATCGGCACCCTGACCATGGCCCTGGCCAACGAGTGGGCGGGCAAGGGAGTCAATGTCAACGCCATCGCCCCGGGCTACATCGCCACCGACAACAACCAGGCCCTGCGCGAGGATCCGGTGCGCTCGGGGCAGTTGATGGCCCGCATCCCGGCGGCCCGCTGGGGACAGCCGGACGACCTGAAAGGCGCTGTGGTTTTTCTTTGTTCGGATGCCGCCGCGTACGTGCACGGGGCGATAGTGGCAGTGGACGGCGGTTGGCTGGGCAGATAAGGGAGGAGTTATGGCAGCGATAAGCGAAAACCAGTTGGCGCATTTCGAGGAAGAGGGGTACCTGGTGGTGCGGGGTCTTTTGGACCCCGAGGAGGATCTCGACCCGGTGATCCGCGAGTACGAGGGGGTGCTAGATTCTCTGGCCCAGGAGCTCTGCAGTCAGGGGCGTATCCCATCCACCTTCGCGGACCTGCCCTTTGGCCCGCGGCTGATCCGCCTCTGCGCCGAGAGTGGCAGCACCCACGCCCAGTACTTTGACTTTTCCCTGCCGCAGAAGGGCATCCGGCCGGACACGCCATTCTGGGCCGGGCCGGCGGTGTTCCAGACCCTGCGCAATGAGAAGCTGCTCGACGCGGTGGCGTTTTTCATCGGCCCCGAGATCTACTCCAACCCCATCCAGCACGTGCGGCTCAAGCCCCCCGAGCACCTGGGCCCCAAGGATCCGCAGACCGGTCAGGCGCAGCTGGGGTCCACCCCCTGGCACCAGGACAACGGGGTGCTCTTGCCCACCGGGGACCAGAGCAGGATTCTGACGGTGTGGTTCCCCCTGTGGGACGCCACCCCCGAGAACGGTTGCCTGCAGGTAATCCCGCGCAGCCACCGGCAAGGGCTCTTGACCCACTGCCGGCGCTGGAACGGCCTGGCTATTCCCGACCAGTTCCTGCACCGCGTCGAAGGGGCTGTCCTGCCGATGCAGCGGGGGGATGTGCTCTTCATGACCCAGAGGACCATCCACGGATCCTTGCCCAACCACAGCGAGGAGGTGCGCTGGAGTTTCGATCTGCGCTACAACCCCATTGGCCAGCCCACTGGCCGAGAACAGTTCCCTGGTTTCGTGGCCCGCAGCCGAAAGGACCCGGCCAGCGAACTGCGCGATCCCTTCGCCTGGTACCAGTTGTGGAAAGAGACCCGCGACCGCCTGGCCCGCGAGGCGGACCCGGCGTACAACCGCTGGGGCGCGGAGGACAAGGTCTGTGCCTAACCCGAATTGGAAAAAATGAGGATCACCCATATCGAAACATGGAAAGTGGTCGTGCCCATGCGGCCCGACGGTGTTCGACGCCTGCGCTAAGGGGGCGGTGGACATGCTCAACATCAGCCCCGGCTCGATGGTGCAGTTCGTCAAGCAATGCCACATCGCCGAACAGGCCGGGGTGCCCGTGTGGCACGGCAGCGGGGTGGATCTGGGGATCACCGACATGAGCTACGTGCAGGCCTGCGCCGCGGCGCCCGCCGCGACGCTCCCCTCTGACATCATCGGCAACTTCTTCCGCGAGGACGACCTGCTGGCCGAGCCCATCCGCATCGAGAACGGGTACGCGCTGGTGCCTGCCAAGCCGGGGCTGGGGGTGGAGCTGGACGAGGCGGCGGTGAAGAAGTATTCGGTGGCCTGAGTTCTTGCATAGTGGATGATCGCCATGAAAACCAGGTTGTCCATGGTCTATTGGAAGGGGGAGCAGTTCTGGCTGGGAAAATTGCTCGAACATCCCGAGATCATGACTCAGGGGGAAACGCTGGAAGAGTTGGAAGAAAACATGAAGGACGCGTACCTGCTAATGGTTATGGATGATGTGCCTGAGGAGTACGAGATCAAAGAAATCACCCTATGAACCGGAGCGAATTCTTCCGCCAACTCCTGAGAGAAGGGTGTGTCTTCGTGCGGCACGGTGCCAGGCACGACATCGATCAGAATCCGGTTACGGGAAAGAAGCAGTCTGTCCCGAGGCACGCTGAGATCGACGGGGGACTCGTCAGGCACATCAGAAAGAACCTGGGACTTGCCCTATGATCTGGTATTACCTGTTGTTGGCGATGAGCAGCACTCTTTTTGCAGAGGAAGGATTTATGGAAGGCACCGCAAAGATCGAATTCTTCGGCTACCAGGATTGTATCGCCCTAGAAAACCCCACCACCCGCGTGGTGCTGGGCACCAGCGGGGGCAGGGTGCTGGAGTACGCGCACCAGGGGGAGAACGCCCTGCTGCTCGACCCGGCTCAGGCCGGCTGGCGGTACGCGCCGGGCAAACCCACGGTGGAACCCAGCGCCGGCCGCTGCGACGTGGGGCCCGAGCATGTGATCCCCCCCCATCCCGAGCTGTGGTTCGGGGACTGGAAAGGGGAGGTCACCGGCCCGCGCCAGGCCCGGCTGACCAGTGTGCCAGATTCGGCCAGCGGGGTGCAACTGGTGCGGGATTTCACCCTCGATCCGGTCTCCTCACACCTGCACACGGTGCAGACGATCAGGAATATCTCCGACAAAACAGTGGACCGCTGTCACTGGAGCCGCACCTTCGCCCTGGGCCACGGGATCGTGGTGATGCCCCTCAGTGTGCCGAGCCGTTTCCCCAATTGCTACGTGATGTACGGGGAGGGGGGCATCGACATCCGCCCCGAGGACCCCAACATCCGGGTTAGGGATGGCTTTTTGGAGGTGCTGGGGCCGCCCCAGCACGCCAAGCTGGGCATGGACAGCTACGCAGGCTGGTTCGGTTACCTGATGCGGAACGATCTGGCATTCGTCAAAAGATTTCCCACCTTTCAGGACCGGGTGTACAACGAGGTGGCAGGGCTGACCATCTCGATCTGGTACAACGGCACCGGGGTGTGCGAGCTGGAGCCCATCGGGCCGCGGGAACGGCTGGCACCGGGGGAGTCAGCGTCTTTCACCGAGGATTGGTGGCTCCTGCCCTACAAGTTCCCGGGGAACCAGGTGGACGCCAAAGCCGTGGCGCAGGTGGTCGAAGAGCAGGCAAAATAGGAGAAGAGAATGGCAAAGATACGCATGGCCCAGTACGGGACCGGGCACGGGCATGCCAGCGGCAAGTGGCTGGCGATGAAGAAGAGCGCCGAGGTGGAGCTGGTCGGCATCTTTGAGCCCGACCCGGAGAGGCGCAAGGCCGCCGAGGGCAGGGCTCCTTACGACGGGGCGCGGTGGTTCGACTCCGTTGACCAGATGCTGGGTGACCAGAGCATCGTGGCGGTGGCCTCGGAGGGGCGCAACATCGAGAGCCTGGATCAGACCGAGGCCATCGTGGAAGCCGGCAGGCACGTGTGGTACGACAAGCCGGCCGGGGACAACTGGGTCCAGTGGCAGCGGGTGGTACGCAAGGCTGAGGAGCAGAAGCTGCTGGTGCAGTTGGGCTACATGTTCCGCTACCACCAGGGCTTCAGCCAGGTCACGGCGTGGGCGAGGTCCGGGTTCCTGGGCGAGGTTTTCTCGGTGCGGGCCCACATGTCCACCTCCTTGACTGAGGCGGCCCGCAGGATCATCAGCGACCACCGGGGAGGCATCCTCTACGACCTGGGAGGCCATATGCTCGACCAGGTGGTGTGGATGCTGGGCCGGCCGCGCCAGGTTACGGCATTCGTGCGCAACGATACCGGGGTGGTGCCCGGATTCGGCGACAACACCTTGGGGGTCTTTGAGTTCGAGAAGGCTATCGCCTTCATCGACATCGCCGCCATGGAGACCCCGCCCATGGCCCGCCGCTTCGAGGTGTACGGCAGCCAGGGCAGCGCCATCCTGGTGGAGCCCTTCGAGCCGGGCCGCACCCTGCGGGTCTGCCTCGACGAGGCCCGGGATGGGTTCCTGAAGGGGGAACAGACAGTGCACATCCCCCCCCAGGACCGGCAAGTGCTGTACGAACGGGAACTGGTGGCCTTCCTGGCGGCCCTAAGGGGTAAACAACCCCCCGACCGGGATCACGCCCACGAATTGCTGGTGCAGGAAACCCTGCTGCGGGCCACGGGGGGGATAGCGGGTTAGGCCCACAGGGCCTATGTTATAAAGCTCCGCATCGCACCCCCACCGGAGCCTCAGGCCCACCCCCAGGGGATCAGATGACCGAAGTTACGACCGCCGAGCCCGAAGCCGGCAACACCCTGTACCGCGACATCCGCAACGTGGCCATCATCGCCCACGTGGACCACGGCAAGACCACCCTGGTGGACGGCATGCTGCGCCAGACCAAGGTCTTCCGCAGCAACCAGGCCCCGGTGGAGCGGGTCTTCGACTCCAACGACCTGGAGCGAGAGCGGGGCATCACCATCCTCGCCAAGAACACCGGCATCATCTACGGTGATACCCTGATCAACATCGTCGATACCCCCGGGCACGCTGACTTCGGCGGCGAGGTGGAGCGGATCATGAACATGGTCGATGGGGTGGTGCTCCTGGTGGACGCGGTCGAAGGTCCCATGCCCCAGACCCGCTTCGTGCTGCGCCAGGCCCTGGAGCACGGCCACCTGGCGGTGGTGGTGGTCAACAAGATCGACCGCCAGGCCGCCCGGCCCGGGGCGGTGGTCAACGCCACCTTCGACCTCTTCGTGGACCTGGGGGCCAGCGAGGCCCAGGCGGATTTCCCGGTGGTCTACACCCGCGCCCTGGAGGGCAGGGCCGGCACCAGCCCGGACCACCTGGCCGGGGATCTGGGGCCCCTCTTCGAGGCCATCGTCGGGCACCTGCCCCCCCCGCGCGTGATTGAGGGCCCCACCCAACTGTTGGTCACCACACTAGAAAACAGCAGCTACGTGGGCAAGATCGCCGTGGGCCGGCTGAGCAGCGGCTCCCTGCGGGGGGGCCAGCCGGTCATGCACATCACCGCCAAGGGCGCGATGAGCCCGGGCACGGTGGGGCAGGTCTTTGTCTTCCGCAACCTCCGGCGCGAGGCGGTGGAGGAGGTCTTTGCCGGCAATATCGTCGCTGTCTCCGGCATCCCCCAGGTGGGCATCGGCGATACCATCGCCTGCGCCGTGGAGCCGCGCCCACTGCCGCCCATCGTGGTGGAGGAGCCGACGGTGCGCATGAGCTTCTGCGTCAACGACAGCCCCTTTGCCGGCCGCGAGGGGCGCTTCGTCACCAGCCGCCACCTGCGCGAGCGCTTCGCCAAGGAATTGGAGAGCAACGTGGCCCTGCGGGTTGAGGACACCGAGCTGGCCAGCCAGTTCACGGTTTCGGGCCGGGGCGAATTGCATCTGGCCATCCTCATCGAAACCATGCGCCGCGAGGGGTACGAGTTTGCCGTCGGCAAGCCCGAAGTGATCTTCCGCGCGGGGGAAGGGGGTCTGCTGGAGCCGGTGGAACGCATCTTCGTCGAGGTGCAGGGGGACTACGTGGGGCCGGTGAGCGAGATCCTGGGCCGGCGCCGGGGCAAGCTACAGCTCTTGCGCTACGGGGAGGACGGCACCGCGTACCTGGAGTTCCTGGTGCCCACCCGGGGCATCCTCGGTTTCCGCCAGCCCTTCCTCACTCTCACCCGGGGGACGGGTGTCTTCAACACCCTCTTTCACGCCTACGAGCCGGTGGCCGGTGAGATCGACGCCCAGGACCATGGTTCGCTGATCTCGCTGGAGACCGGCCCGGTGGTGGCCTACGCCCTGGAGCATCTGCAGCAGCGGGGGGCCTTCTTCGTCGTGCCAGGCGACGAGGTATACGCCGGTCAGGTGGTGGGCCAGACCGCCCGCAACGAGGACCTGGTCATCAACGTCTGCAAGACCAAGAACCTCACCGGCCACCGCGCCAAACCCACGGCGGTGGCCGAAGGGCTCTCTGCACCGCTGGTCATGTCCCTCGATGGCTGCATCGAGTACCTGGCCACCGACGAACTCCTCGAAGTGACCCCCACCTCGCTGCGCCTGCGCAAGAAGGAACTGCGCCATGCCTTCCGCAAGCGCGAGGCCAGAGACGCCAGGAAATAGCGCCGCTCCCTTAGGCCCCATCGGCCCCCCCGCTCATCCTCGCCGACCGCCCATGCTAAGGGGTGGGCCCGCAATCCCAACCAGACCATGTCGCCCTCGGGTGCGCCCACGGCCCTACCCTGGGCGTGAGCTGGGGTCTCGGCCCCTCCTCCCGGGCCTGCCCACCGACCAAACCCGGCCGGGGGGACCCTTGCGGCCGTCGACCCGGGTGCAGGCCGGTCAGGCGGTCTGATCCTCCGGTGTCGAGCAAACGCGGGCTTTGACGCCTCCGATCACTTTTGCCATCTTGTGTTAGGCAGGCGCCGAATCCAGTTCGCTTCCCCCGAATTGATCACCTGGAGGACCTACCGATGGTGGCCAAGAAGAAACGCGAGCGCAAGACCGCAACCGCGAAGGGTGCTGCCGGCAAGACCGCCGGCAAGGCGAAGAATATTAATGAAGGCGTCGAGGAGATCGTGACGCCCACCGGCGACGAGGTCACTAGGAAACCCAGGCTCAAGGGGAAGATCTACTGGGAGGAGCAGGCGCGGCTGCACCACGAACTGGTGAAACTCCAGTACTGGGTCATCAAAAAGGGGCTGCGGGTGGTGCTGATCTTCGAGGGGCGGGACGCGGCCGGCAAGGGGGGGGCAATTAAGCGGATTACTGAACCGCTCAACCCGCGCGGCGCCCGAGTGGTGGCCCTGGGCACGGCTTCGGACCGCGAGAAGACCCAGTGGTATTTTCAGCGCTTTATCGCCCACCTGCCCGCCGCCGGCGAGATCGTCCTCTTCGACCGCAGTTGGTACAACCGCGCCGGGGTCGAGAGGGTCTTCGGCTTTTGCACCGACGCCGAGTACAAGGAGTTCCTGCGCTCCTGCCCCGAGTTCGAGCGCATGCTGGTGCACTCGGGCATCATCCTGCTCAAGTACTGGTTCTCGGTGAGCTACGAGGAGCAGGAGCGGCGCTTCCAGAAGCGGGCCCAGGATCCCGACAAGCGCTGGAAGTTGAGCAACATCGACCTGGAGGGCCGGGAGCGCTGGGTAGAGTACTCCAAGGCCAAGGACGAGATGTTCTTCTACACCAACATCCCCGAGGCGCCCTGGCACACGGTGGACTCCGAAGACCAGCGCCGGGCCCGCCTCAACTGCATGGCCCACATCCTGGAGTCGATCCCCTACAAAAACGTCATCCCCAAGCCGATGAAGCTGCCACACCGCAAACAACTGGTCAGCGACTACCACCGGCCTCCCAAGAGCAAGGAGCTGATCGTCCCGGACCGATACTGAATCCCTCAACCTACCGGCGTGTCCAACTCCGCAAAGGCCCAGTCTCTGGGCGGGTCGCCGAAGTCGGGGATGGACAACATCTGGCCTTCCTGCAACGATGACTCGTGGGCCACCAGGCCGGCGCGTTCCACAGGTTGTTGGGGGGCGGGCGGTGGGTGGCCAAGACCTTGGCGAAGTCGTCCACCAGGAACTGGTGCGAGCCGAAGTGGCCGGTGGGCAGGCCGGCAAAGCTGCATGGCAGGCGGCCCACCGGATGCACCGCCGAGATGCTGGTATCGAAATCGCGCCTGAGCACCTCGCTCATGTCCCTTTCCGGGGCATCAACCGGCAGTTGTTTGCAGTCCAGAAGCTCGGTCAGGTCCTGGGTCTCCTCCGGCTTCAGCCCCACCCACACCTGGGCGTTGGCCTGCTCCTCGTACGAGCCCAGGGTGCCGTAGATGCTCAGGTGTACCCCATTGCCCGTTGCCGCCCCAGCCCACCCTCCTGAACTCATTGATCCGGCACATGCCCCGTCCGAGGTGCGCATCAACCCGGTCTGGTTGCTGAACTCGTTGTCCCACAGATTCGCCACCTTGCGGTAGACCCCGTCCTAGTGCTCGTCCTTGTACCCCAGACACGAAACCTGGGTGCAGCGGGCCCCGGTCACCGAGACGATCATACTCACCGAATGGGTGGGATAGTACATGGGCGGGACGCCGGCCACCTGGCGCCATTGCTCGCCGCCGGTGCGCTGGAAGGCTTCGTAGAAACCGTGGGAGAGGTCGTGGTAATAGGCGGCCTCCCCGTAGACGAAGCGGCCAAAGGCCCCCTCCCGGTACCGCTGCCGGCAGTAAAGGGTGTTGGGGTAGTAGTAGCTGGTCTCGCCGGTCATGTAGATGAGGCGGCGCTCCTCCACTTCGCGGACGATTGCGGCCACGTCGTCCATGGAGGAGGCCAGGGGCATGGCGCAGTACACGTGTTTGCCGGCCCGCAGGGCCTCCAGCACATGGGGGCCGTGCAGGTGGCGCTGGGTGTAGATGGCGATGGCGTCCCCATCGGAGGCGCACAGCTCGGTGAGGGAGGCAAAGGTGCGCTGGATGCCGAACTCGGCGGCCGTGTCGCGCAGGCGCTCGCGGAGGCGTTCGGCCAGCACCACCTCCCCGACGAGGGGATGGGCATGGAAGAGGGGGATGAAGGAACGGGCGAACTAGGTGCCGACCACGCCGACCTTGAGGGCCATGCCACACTACTCTGGGAGGGAAGTTGCCCTATATTTGGCACCGACAGGATTGACAATATTCACAGACCAGCGGCAGGAGGACAGCGATGGCGGACAAGATCAGAGTGGCGGTGGTGGGCTGCGGCGGCATGGGCCGGCACCACGTTGAGGTGGTGCAGCGGCTCGACGGGTTTGCGGTGGCAGCCCTGTGTGACGTTTCGGCCGAGGCCCTGGCCAGGATGGGGGACCAGTACCAGGTCGAGGCCCGGTACCAGGACTGCGAGGTGATGCTCGAAGAGGTGAAGCCGGATATCACCGCGGTGGTGACCCAGACCCGGGGGCATGTGGGCCCGGCGGTGGCGGCGCTGCGGCGGGGCGTCTCGGTGCTCTGCGAGAAACCCATCGCCATCGATCTGGCCGAGGCCGACCAGATGGTCGAGGCGGCGCGGGCCTCTGGGGCCAAACTGGCGATCAACCAGCAGAACCACCTGCATCCGGGGATCACCCGGGCCCTGGAACTGGTGGAGGAGGGGCTGATCGGCGAGGTGCTGCTGGTGCGGGGCCGCAACAAGGCCGGCCGCAGAAGCGGCAACGAGTTCATGGAGATGGGCACCCATGTCACCGACATGATGCTGCGCTTTGGCGGCCCACCCCAGTGGTGCGCCGGATCGGTGTGGGTCGGGGACCGCCTGGCCGGGCCCCAGGACATCATGGAAGCAAAAGAGATGTCACCCCAGGACCGCGACTCGGGATTGGTGATGGGGGACCGGGCTTTGGGCACCTACGGGTTCGAAGGGGGAGTCCTGGGGGAGATCCACTTCCTCGACCACGAAAAAACCTACAATGCCAACTACGGGGTGGATGTGCTGGGCCGGCAGGGGCAACTGGCGGTGCGCATCGTCGCCAGCGGGGGGCACCAGTTGTGGCACCTGCCCCGCCCCCTTGAAGGGGCGGCAGGGGCGGGAGGGGACTGGCAGCCTGTGGAGTTGCCCGAAGCCCCTGAGCCCATGGCCCTAATGTACCGGGGCCTGGCCGCGGCCGCGGCCAGCGGGGCCGAGCCGCCTGGCAGTGGGGTGGAGGGGCGCTGGGCCTTTGAGATGATCATGGCCATCTACCAGTCCCATCGCGAGGGGGGAAGGCGGGTGGAACTGCCTTTGGCGGATCGCCGGCACCCCCTGGAGGAGTGGCGGGCCGAAGCGAGGAAAAGCTGATTCATGGACTACGAGCCTTTGGACCTGTCAGCCCATTGCAACGCCGGCGCCTCCCTCCTGGGCGAAGGGGTCCAAGCGCCAGTGGGTCTGCAAGTCCTGCGGGGGCTGCCCTTTCAGGTGGGGCCAGCTCTGGGCTCTGCGGAGCGCTGTTTCGTGGCCTTTGGCCCGGAGGCTGGGCCCTTGGTGATCCCGGTGGGCAAGCAGGCGCACTGGCTGATCTTCGTCCACCGCCTGTTGGAGTCCAAGGTGATGGAGGGCGGGCCCCTCGGGGTACAGGTGGCGCAGTACGCCTTTCACCTTGCAGGCGGAGAGGTGATCCGGGCGCCGGTCCGGGAGCGCTTCGAGATCTCCACCATCCCTCCCCCCACGGGCAGTCTGCCTTTCCTGGCCTTTCCCGACCAGCAGGACGCCACCTTGCCGCGCCACACCGGGGTCTGGGGGGAGGCGGGCAGACGGCAGACCGAGGTCTTGCCGGGCAGTGCCCGTTGGTATTTTCTCTGGCCCTGGAAAAACCCCCACCCGGAGCGCCGGCTCGACAGGGTGGAGATCCTCCCCGCCGGCCCCGCCTTCCTGATCGGGGCGCTGACCCTGAGCCACCTGGAGGAAGAACCTTTCAACCGCGAGGCGACCCGGGAGGTGCTCATCACCCTGCCCCAGGAAGGGGATGCCAAGCGGCCGTTAAATCTGGAGGTGGAGGTGGACCGGGGCATCACCACCTACCCCTATGCCCTGCCCCTGGCGCCGGCAGCCCAGTTTCTGGAGGACCGCAAGGGCTGGGGCGAGGCCCAGAATCCCCACAGCAGCCCGGCGTACGCGGAGGTGGCGGCCAATCCTTCGGCCACGGTGACGGTCAAGCAGAACGGGGAGGTGCTGGGCCGGGCGAACTGGGGAAAGCTCCAGGAAGAGGGCGCCCTGCAACCCACCCCCCGGCTGCAACTGCGGCTGCGGGACCAGGGCCGCAACTGGGTCCATGTGCGGGTGGTGGACGAGGGAACCGGGAAGCCGGTGCCCTGCCGGGTCCACTTCCGCTCGCCCGAGGGCATCCCCTATGCCCCGCACGGGCACCACGCCCACGTCAACTCCAACATGGGCACCTGGCATCTGGACGTGGGCGGGGACCTGCGGCTGGGCCAGATCACCTATGCCTATATCGACGGCACCTGCCAGGGCTGGCTGCCCTGCGGGGAGGTTATCGCCGACGTGGCCCGTGGGTACGAGTACGAGCCCCTGCGCTGCCGGGTGGAACTCAAGCCGGGGCAGCGGGAATTGGAGCTGCGGCTGCGGCGCTGGCGCGACATGAATCAGGAGCGGTGGTTCAGCGGGGACTCACACGTCCACTTCCTCTCCACCCAGGGCAGCCACGCCGAGGCCCGGGGCGAGGACCTCAACGTGGTGAACCTCCTCCAATCCCAGTGGGGGAGCTTGTTCACCAACACTGAGGAGTTTACCGGGGAGCCCAGCGTCTCGCCGGACGGGCAGAGCATCGTGTACATCACCCAGGAGAACCGCCAGCACTACCTGGGCCACCTGACCCTGCTGGGCCTGAAGAAACCGGTGATGCCCTGGTGCGCGGACGGGCCCAACGAGGGGGAGTTGGGCGGCACCCTGGAGGCGACCATGTCCGACTGGGCGGACCAGTGCCGCGCTCAGGGCGGCACGGTGATCATCCCGCACCTGCCCCACCCCAACGGCGAGCCGGCCACCCTGATCGCCACCGGCCGGGCGGACGCGGTGGAGATGCTGCGGCACGGGGTCTACCAGCACCAGGAGTACTACCGCTACCTCAACTCCGGGTACAAGCTCCCCCTGGTGGGCGGGACCGACAAGATGACCAGCGACGTGCCGGTGGGGATCTACCGCACCTACGTGTACATCCCCCCTAACGAGCCCTTCACCTACCAGAGCTGGTGCCGCAATGTGGCCGCAGGCCGCACCTTCCACAGCGGCGGGCCCCTGCTGCGCTTTGAGGTGGAGGGCCGCCGGATCGGGGACACGGTGCAGTTGCCGGGCAATGGCGGCACCGTGGAGGTGGTGGCGGAGGCCGAGTCCATCCTGCCCATCCACACCCTGGAGATCGTGCAGGAGGGACGGGTGGTGACCTCGTCCACCGAGGAGAAAGGGACACGCAAGCTGAGCCTGCAGGCCAGGGTGAAGGTGGAGAAGCACTCCTGGCTGGCGGCCCGCTGCGGCGGGCCGGGGTACTCGGCCCTGCCCCACCATGACGGCTGGGGGAGGGGGATCATGGCCCACACCTCGCCGGTGTACCTGGCCTGCGGGGGGGAATGGTGGATGTTCAACCTGGAGACGGCCCAGTACATGCTGACCCTGGTGGACGGTTGCCTCAGCTATATCCGCCACAGCAGCCGGCAGCGGCCAGCGCCGACCACCCACCACCACGGCGAGGCAGACCACCTGGCGTACCTGGAGCGGCCTTTCCTCGAAGCGCAGGCCGCCATCCTCCGGCGGATGCACCAGCTGGGGGTGCCCCACTGATGGCGGCCCGTGGCGAAATGATCCTCCGGCCGGGGGAGCGGGGGCGGCTGGATTTGGCAGGGTCCCTGACGGTCGCGGCCTGGGTACACAGCGAGGAGCCTAGGGCCGAGGCGATGCAGGTCATCGCCGCGCAGTGGGCCCTGCGGGGTGAAATGGGCGGGTTTGCCACCTACGACGCGGCCCACACCGAGGGGTTGAACACCCGGGGCTACTTTGGGGCGGTCTGGGACGGCCGGTACGTGCACTTTGCCCCCCAGTACAACGGGGAGGAGCGACACGGAAAGGTGCTGCGCCTGGACACCTGCGGGGATTTCTACCAGCGGGAGAGCTGGGCCTCCTACGATGCGGGCTACACCTCAGGCTTGCAGAGCCGGGGGTACTACGGGGCGGTCTTCGACGGACAGTATGTGTATTTCGTGCCCCGCACCGACGGGGTGAGTCACCACAGCCGGGTGCTGCGCCTCGACGGGCGCGGGGAATTCCGCCGCCCTGAGAGCTGGAGCGCCTTTGACGCGGGCTTGCCCATCTCCTACCAGAGCGGGGCCTTCGACGGGCGCTATATCTACTTTGTCCCCGGCTACGAGGAGGGAAAGCCCACGGGCGTGGTGCTGCGCCTGGACACCCGGGGGGAGTTCGCCGACCCCAGCAGTTACGCGGTGTATGACGCGGGAAACACCGGCGGGATGGACACCCGCTGCTACGACGGGGCGGTTTTCGACGGGCGGTACGTGTACTTTGCGCCCCTGGAGACCCACGGGAATTTTCTCCGGCTGGACACCCAGGGGGAGTATATGGACCCTGCGAGTTGGGCGGCCTTTCATCCGCCCCTGCCCGCTGGCCAGGGGGTGGGGGCGATCTTCGACGGGCGGTACGTGTACTATGTGCCCTACACCAACAAGGTGGTGGTGCGCTGCGACACCGCAGGGGCGTTTCAGGACCCCGGCAGTTGGGAGGCCCACGACGCCGGCCACACCTCTGGCCTGAAGACCAGGGGCTACGACGGGGCGGCCTTCGACGGGCGGTACGTGTATTTCATCCCCTTCTGGGAGGGGGAGGACCTGGCCGGGGGCTTCCATGCCCGGCTCTTGCGCTACGATACGGGCGGGGCCTTCGGGGACCCCCATAGCTGGCAGGCCAGGGACGCGGGCGACACGCTTCCCCCCAACCCGGGCGGATTCAATGGGGGGGCCTTTGACGGCCGCTTCCTCTACCTGGCCCCCTGGCGGGAGGGCACCGGCCCGGAGGGACAGATCCTCTCCCACGCCAAGGTGATGCGCTGCGACACCGCGGACCCTTCCTCCTGTTTTATCCTCAAGTACATGGACTGCGGCCACAACGGGGGGCTGGGGGCGGCCCTGGGCGGTCCCAGCCTGATGGTAAACACCGCCAGGGGGGTGCGCAGTGCCCGGAGCTTTGCCAACCCCGGGCCGGGCTGGCACCACCTGGCCGGGGTGTATGAGGGGGAGCGCATCGCCCTTTACCTGGATGGGGAGAAGGTGGCCGAGGGCGAGGGGGGCGGGAACCTGGTCGAGAGCCGGATGGAGGTGGAGATCGGCGGCCTGGACGGGGGGCGCAGCCCTTTCAGGGGGGAGATCTCCCAAGTGAGAATCGCCACCGCAGCCTGGTCCCCCACGCAAGTGCGGGAGGCGTATCTACAGTTCCATGAAAAGATCGAGAGGTGAGCCATGCTCTTCAACCGACCCCGAGCCATCGAGTACATGCGCCACTGCGGCCTCGACGCCCTGATCGCCACATCCCCGGTAAACCTCACCTATCTCACCGGCTATTACTGCTGGCTGGACCGGCTGTTCAAGGAGTACATGGTCCGACCCGGCGGCGCCCCGGAGCTGTTCCAGAATTACGCCCTCTTTCCCCTGAGCGGGGAGCCGGCCCTGGTGGTCTCCTCGCTGATGGCGGTCAATGCCCGGGGGCTGTGGGTGAAAGATGTGCGGGGGTACGGGGATCCGGGTTATGACCGCGCCGTGGCAGCCGGGCCACTGGAGCAGTCTCTGGAGTACTTCCAGCGGTACTTCTCCCGGCCGGCGCCAGCAGGGGCGGTGCAGGCGCTGCTCGATGTCCTCAAGGAAAGAGGGTTGGCCAAAGGGCGCATCGGGGTGGAGTTGGAGGGGCTGCCCGCCTGGGCAGCGCAAGCATTGCGGGAGGGCCTTCCCGGGGCCGAGATGGTGGACTGCACCAACTTGATCCGGTTGGTGCGCATGGTCAAGAATTTCGAGGAGCTGGCGCGTCTGGAAAAGGCGGCGGCGCTGGCCGAGGAGGCAGCCCTGGGGGTTTTGCGCCAGGCCCGGGTGGGGGACTCCCTATCTGAGCTGACCGGGCAGTTCCGCTGCCGGCTGGCCGCCGGCGGGGCAGAGCTGGACCACTTTGCCTACAGCCCGCGCGGCCTGGGCATCGCCACCGAGCCGGAGTACCGGCTGGCCGAGGACGATGTGATGTACCTGGACTTTGGCTGCGTGTGCCGCAACTACAGCTCGGACAGCGGTCTGACCCTGGCGATGCGGCCTGTGAACCGGGAACTGGCCCGGCGCTACGCGGCTCTCCACCAGTGCCTGGAGGCCGGGGTGCAGGCCATGCGGCCGGGGGCGCGGGCCTCGCAGGTGCAGCGGGCCATGCAGGAGGCCCTCGGCCGGGAGGGGTACACCGCCTCCTACCCGCACGGGCACGGGCTGGGCCTGGAGGTGCGCGACTACCCGGTGCTCTCGCCCGACACCGGGCTGCGGGTGGCCGACGGATGCGTGGACGAGCCGGCCGACCTGCCCGTCGAGGAGGGCATGGTGCTCAATCTAGAGGCGATGTTCTTCATGCCGGGCGTGGGCTCGCTGCACCTTGAGAAGTCCTTCGTGGTGGAGGCGGGCCAGACCCGATCGCTGGTCCCCCAGGATCGCCGGCAGCCTTTGGTGCCGGGCTAGGGCTCGATGGTGATCTTCACCTTGCGAGCGGGCCGTTCGTGCAGGTGGCCCTGGCCGGGCAGGGCCACGCCCAGGCGGATGGAGGGCTTGCCGCCTTTGGGAAAGATGTGGTGGAAGGTGAGGGCCGGCACGCAGATGAAATCCCCCGCCTTGGCCTGCACGGGTTTGTCCTCGCGTCCCTCGATGATCCAGTCGATCTCCCCCTCCAGCACGATCCACCACTCGTCGTAGTTGTGGCAGTGGTTGTCGTTGATCTGTCCGGAGTTCTGGCAGATCACATTGGCCGCAAGGTGATCTGCCAGCACCACGGCCCGCGACCAGGGGGGCGGACCCATCTCTTTTTTTATTTCTTCGAGGTGGATGCTGTTGAGGGTGGCGTCGAGGATGGGGCTGTTGAGGGGCATGGTTTCCTCCCGGCGTGGGGTGTGGCCCTGAGTCTATTGTTTTTGTCATAGGACGGCAAGCCGTTGCCTGGGACCTGCGCCGAGGGTATACTGAGCCTATGAGAACCGGTATCCCGCACCTGGCGCTGTTGCTGGCCCTGCTGGCCTGGGGGGAGGCCAGGCCAGTGGCAGGGGCTGCCTGCGCCTCCCCCAAGCAGGCCGCCGCCCAGGCCAAACTCCCCTCCATCGGCCGCCTCCGGGCCCTGGCCCTCTTTGGCCGCTTCGCCGACCAGGCCGACCCCGGGCCGCCGGCCTTTGCCAGCCGGCTTTTCGACCCGGAACTGCCCGGCAGCCTGACCCATTTCTACCGCGAGATGTCCTAGTGGCAGTTCATCCTCGAAGGGGAGGGGGTCCCCCGCTGCTACCCTTCCAGGGACGGGACCGCCTCGTACCTGGCCCGGCCCGGCCAGGTGGGCCTGTACGGGCGGATCGGTGAATTTTCGCGGCAGATCATCGAGGCGGCGGACCTAGAGTTGGACCTGGGCCAGTTCGACGATGACGGCCCCGATAGGGTGCCCACCTCGGGGGACGACGACGGGTACGTGGATTTCATCTTCCTCACCGTGCTGGAGGTACCCTACGGCTTCATCGTCGGCCCGGCCACCGGCATCGCCCTGCTGGGCCTGGGGGCGGATTTCACCACCCAGGACCGGGCCGCGGGAGGCGGCTACATCCAGGTGCGCCGCGACGAGAGCCCCCTGGGCATCGGCGGGGTGATGCAGCAGGGGCGCAGCACTGCCGAGGCCGCCGGCTCCATGGCCCACGAATTCGGCCACGCCCTGGGGCTGCCCGACCTCTTCGACAAGGACTTTCTGCGCCGCGAGGCCCGCGACCCTGAGCCAGAGCAGGACTCGGCGGGACTGGGGTACTTCTGCCTGATGGCCCACGGGGC
>Ga0194128_10000371_pt1 | contig 82205 bp, 81 predicted proteins | sample TA2KigCa65mmetaG_FD_148650 | JGI IMG/M metagenome (GOLD analysis project Ga0194128, IMG submission 148650) | Freshwater microbial communities from Lake Tanganyika, Tanzania - TA2015037 Kigoma Deep Cast 65m | ecosystem: Environmental > Aquatic > Freshwater > Lake | place: Tanzania: Lake...
CACGATCACGATCACGCCGCGCACGATCACGATCACGCCACGCACGATCACGATCACGCCACGCACGCGCACGATCACGCCGCGCACGACCACGATCGCGAGCACGCCGCTCACGATCACGCGCACGGCGGCCGCGCCTACCGCGAGATCCGCACCCTTCTCGCGAGCGCCCGCCTCCGGCCTCGCGTCCGCGAGCGCGCCGAGCGGATCTTCCAGGCCCTCGCCACCGCCGAGGCCCGCGTCCACGCCTGCGAGGTCGACGACGTGCACTTCCACGAGGTGGGAGCGCTCGACGCCATCGTCGACGTCATCGGCACCGCGATCGCTCTCGAGCACTTCGCCGTCGAGAGGATCTACGTCTCGCCCCTCCCGCTCGGCAGCGGGATCACGCGCTCGCTGCATGGTCGCATCCCCGTCCCGGCGCCGGCGACCCTCGAGCTGCTGCGCGGCTTTCCGACGCGCCCCGAGGACGGCGACGTCGAGCTCGTAACGCCGACCGGAGCGGCGATCCTCGCAGCTCTCGCGACGCCGGGCCCGGCGCCTGCCCTCGTCCCGCTCGCGATCGGCTACGGAGCGGGCGATCGCGAGCTCGCGGACCGTCCGAACCTCCTCCGCGTCGTCCTGGCCGAGCCCGCACCGGCCGAGGCGGTGGCGCGGCCGTCGGCCGTCGCGCAGGTCGCATCGCCCGCGCTCGAGCAGGACGAGATGGTCGTGATCGAGGCGAACATCGACGACATGAACCCCGAGCTCTTCGAGGCGGCGATCGAGGCTCTCTTCGCCGCGGGCGCGCGCGACGTCTCGCTGTCGCCGATCACGATGAAGCGGGGAAGGCCCGGCACCCTCCTCCGGCTGATCGGCGATCCCGCCGACGCCGAGCGGCTCTCGGAAGCCGTCCTCAGGGAGACGACCACGATCGGCGTGCGACAGCACACCGTGACGCGCCGGAAGCTGCCGCGGGAACGACGCTCCGTCGCGACCCGCTTCGGGTCGATCGACGTGAAGGAGGTCGCCCTACCCGACGGCACTCGCCGCATCACTCCCGAGTATGCCCAGTGCCAGCGGGCGGCCAAGGAGCACGGCGTTCCGGTCGGCGCGGTGTACGAGGAAACCCTCCGCAAGGCGTGGGGCGCCCCGGCCTGAGACGAATTCGGCCTTCTCGCAAATACCTGTTTTGCTGCAGCCTGGCGGCCGTGGTACCTCCGGAGGGACGATGAACCGGCGGGTCATTACGGTTGCCGTGCTCGCGGTGGTTGTGGTGGCATGCGGCCCGCCGCGCGGGACCGTCCGCACGCGCGCTCCCGCTCCCGCCGTCGCGAGCGCCCCCGAGCTTCAGCTCTCGCCGCAGGCGCGCGCGATGGGCCCGTTCCTTCGCGGCGAGGTCGCGTTCCAGGAAGGCGACTTCGATGCGGCGCTCGAAGCCTACGAGCGCGCCGCGAAGCTCGATCCGAACGAGCCGCGGCTGCGCGCGCGGCTCGCTCACCTCCACCTCCGGCAGGGCGACCTCGAGCGCGCCCGCGAGGAGGCGGCCTTCGCCGTCTCGCGCCGTCCCGACGACGTCGAGACGCGCATGATCCTCGCCGGGACGCTGATGGGTCTCGGTCAGGAGAAGGAAGCCGGCAGCCAGTACGAGGAAGTCGTCGAGCTCGATCCGGCGGACGACGAGGCGTATCTCTACCTCGCTTCCGTGCAGATGAAGCAGGGCCAGTCCGACAAGGCGCGCGTCATCCTCGAAAAGCTGCTCGCCGAGAACTCGAACTCGGTGATGGGCTACTACTACCTCGGCCGCCTGCACACGAAGGCCGGCCGGCTCGACGACGCTCGCGAGCAGTTCAAGCAGGCGCTCCGCCGGAACTCTCGATCGGCTCTGATCCTCGGCGATCTCGCGCTCGTGGAGGAGATGCGCGGAGATCCGCGCTCCGCGAGCACGCTGTATCGGCGCATCCTCGCCGTCGATCCCGACAACGAGCTCGCACACCGCAGGATCGCCGCCCTCGCGAGCGAAGTGGACCAGCGCGAAGCCGCCGTGAAGGAGTTTCGCCGCACGGAGCAGATCGAGGCGGACCCGACCGAGACGCGCCTGAAGATCGGGCTGATCCATCTCGAGAAGGGCGACTACGAGCGCGCCGCGACGGAGCTCAATCTCGTACGCGCGACCGAGTCGAAGGATACCGGCGATCCCGTCTCCTACTACCTCGGCATCGTGTACTCGGAGACGGGCGAGCTCGCCCGCGCGCGCGAGATGCTCGAGGAAGTCCCGCCGGAATCGGCGCTCTATCCCGAGGCGCAGCTCCAGCTCGCGTTCCTCGCGCAACGCGACGAGGACCTCGGCGCCGCCGTGGAGCACGCGAATGCGGCCCTCGCGAAGCGTCCCGACTCGACCGGGATCATCGAGTTCCTGATCGCCGTCGAGCGCGATCGCGAGCGCATGCCTGCCGCGGTCGAGCTCGCCGAGCGGCTCGTCGAGACCGCACCGCAGAACGACCGCTACCGCTTCATGCTCGGCGCGCTGTACGACGAGTCCGGCGATCGCCCCGCCGCTCTCGCGGAGATGCGGCGCTCGATCGAGATCAACGGGGAGAACGCCGCGGCGCTGAACTACCTCGGCTACTCGCTCGCCGAGGAGGGACGCGACCTCGACGAAGCGGAAGACCTGATCCTCCGCGCGCTCGCCGTCGACCCGAACGACGGGTTCTACATCGACAGCCTCGGCTGGGTGTACTATCAGCGCGGCGAGTACGCTCGCGCCGTCGAGCAGCTCGAGCGCGCGGTCGAGCTGACGGGCGACGATCCGACGATCAACGAGCACCTCGCGGACGCGTATCGGATGACCGGCCGCGAGCTCGAAGCGCTGCAGCTGTATCGCGAGGCGCTCGCCGGGACGGCCGACACGAATCAGAAGCGGCGCCTCGAGGGCAAGGTGCACGCCGTCGAGCAGGCGGGCGGCCGCATCGATCCCTCGCTCTGAGCCACGGCGGCAACGGCTTCGTGAGCGGTTCGAAGGTCGCCGCGCTCCTCGCGCTCGTGGCAGCCGTCGGGCTTTTCGGCTGCGCGCGCATGGCGAGGCGAGCCGCGCCCGTTCCGCCGTCGCTCGGCGCGGCGTCCGCCGACTCTCTTCTCGGCCGCATCGAGGATCGGGCCGAGGAGATCCGCTCGCTTCGCGCCGTCGCGAAGGTGCGCATCCAGTTCGAGCCGGAGCCCGGCGAGGACGAGGGCGAGAGCTTCAGCACGACGCAGGCGGTGCTCGCCGCAGCGCCGGCTTCCTTCCGGCTCGACTCGCTGTCGCCGTTCGGCGTGAGCTACGCGGCGGTCAGCGACGGCCAGTCGCTCGCGGTGCTGACGCCGGAGGAAGGAACGATCTATCGCGGCCGCGCGACTCCGCGGTCCGTCTCGAGCGCGACCGGAGTCGAAGCGAGCCCCGCCGACGTCGCCCGGCTCTTGCTCGGACAGGTTCCGATGCCGCGCGTGCAGGACCGTCTCGCCTGGGTGTCCGCTGCACCGGGCAACGCGAGCGTCGGCGGAACGCGGGAGGTCCCGCCCCAGGTTTACCTTCACGTCCCGAGCGCCGACGTCGCGGGCGAGACGATCGTCGTCGGCTTCTCGCGCCCCGCCGGCGGCAACGGCGAAGCGTTGCCGGTGGTGTTCGAGCGGATCGACGCTCAGGGCGACGTTCGCTTTCGCGCGGATTTCGCGGAGCACCGCGCCTTCGGCGAGCACGTGGTTCCAACGCGCATCGACGTGAAGGCTCCGCGGTCGGGAGCGACGCTCACGTATCGCGACGTCGAGCTCAACCCGGAGCTCGAACCGCGAAGCTTCCACCTGGCCACACCGCCGGGCATGCGCGACCTCCCGCTGGAGGCACGCGCCGATCCATGACGACGCCCCTCGACCTCCGCGCGCGGAGCGCGCGGCCGAGCCACAGCGAGCGGGGTGAGGAGGCGCAGCTCAGGCTTTGCCGCGTGGAGGAGAGGGGCAGCGCCCCTCTCGAGAGATAGCCCGCATCGACATCTCGGCGAGAGCACGTTAGTTCCTGGCCATGCCGCGAGTTCGTCTGCTGCAGACGTCGGACGTGCACCTCCGGCGCGATCGTCCGGAGCGGGAGCGAGCACTGGCGCTCGCTTTCGATCTCGCCCGGACCCGCAGCGCGGACGCGATCTTGATCGCCGGAGACCTCTTCGATCGCGGCCAGGACGCGGTCGGTCAGCGCGCCGTCGTCCGTCAGCTCGTGGAGAGCGTCGCGCCGCGCCCGGTCGTCTTCGTCCCCGGGAACCACGACGAGTCGTGCTACGGGCAGGACGCCGACTACGGCGCGAACGCGATCGTTCTCGCGGAGCGTCCCTGGTCCCGCGCGACCGTGTGCGGCCTCGAGATCGTCGGCATCCCGTACCAGCACGGCAAGACGGCGGCCGAGTGCTTGACGGGACTCGCGTGCGAGCCGCGGCACACGGTCCTCGTCTCGCACGGCACGATCATGGACCCGGTCGCGGCCTCGTTCGCGGGAGACGGGGAAGACGGCGCCTACATGCCGATCTTCCTGAGCGACCTGCTGAAGCGCTCGTGCTACGCGGCGCTAGGCCACCTCCACTCGGGGCGGAACTTGATCCACCGCGACGGCGAGCGGCTCGTCGCCTACGCGGGCTCGCCCGTCGTCACGAGCCGGCGTGAGATCGGCCATCGCGGGGTCCTCGTCGTCGATTTCGAGACGGGCGCGGGCGTGCTCGCGCACGAGCTCGTCCCGCTCGCGACGCCGTACCACGAGAAGGTCGAGGCGCGCTGCTCGCCGGGTGCGGAGCTCGAGGCGATCGAGCATCTCGCGCGCGAAGCCGTGGCGCGGAAGAAGCCGGGAGCGCGCGTCCTCGCGCGACTCGAAGGCGTCTCCCTCGTTCCGGAGAAGGAGCTGCGCGAGACCGCCGAGCGGACGCTGTCGCGCGCCTTCGCGGGAGCGGGGACCGTCCCCGTCACGGAAGCGACTCATCCCGACGATCCCGAGGCGTCGTACCCGATCCTCGAGCTCGCGACGAGCTCCTACGCTTCGCTCGCCGAGACTCCCGTCGTCACCGAGTTCGTCGAGCGGCTCGAAGCGTGCGCGCGGGCGGAAGGCATCGACGATCCGGCCATGCTGCAGACGGCGCTTCGTCTCGGCCTGGAAGCGTTCCTGGAGGCGCTCCCGTGAGCGTGCGGATCGAGCGTCTCTCGATCCGCGACTTCGGGCCTCTTCGCGATCTGGTGCTGATGCCCGGCGACATCACCGTCGTCTACGGGCAGAACGAGGCCGGCAAGACGTCGTGCATCGACGCTCTGGCGCAAGCGCTGCGCGAGCGCGTGCGCCCCGGCAACCGCAAGATGATCGAGAACCTCCGCGAGGGGCCGGGGTTCCGCGGCGAGATCGACCTCGTCCTGTCGCCCGACGACGGCGGTCCCGTCATCGAGCTGCTGCGCGAGCACCCGTCCCTCGCTCGCCTCTTCATCGTGCGCGACGCGGACGCGTCCCTCGAAGGCGGACGAAGCTGGCTCAACGCGATCCGCGGACGCTTGATCGGGATCGACCTGAACCGCGTCGCGGACCGCGTCCGTCAGTCCGCTTCGCTCACGCCGAGCGGCGTCGCGCGCGCGGCGCGAGAGGACGAGCGCCAGCGCCTGTCCGAGAGGCTGTCGCGGCTCGACGGATTTCTCGCCGATCTTCCCGCGATCGGCCGGCTGATGGAGGAGGTCCACCAGACCGAGCGGCGCCGCGAGACCGCGCGCGCACGCATCGACCGCCTGCGGACCGCGGAGCGCCACGAGCGCTACCGGCTCGCACAGCGCGCAGGCGAGACGATCGAGGCCGCTCGGCGCGACCTCGCCGAGCTCGAGCGCTACGGCGATCAGGACCTCGCGGCATGGCGCGAAGCCGTCGCGGCCGTTCGCGAGACGGCGGCGGTTGCGAAATCTGCGGAGCACGAGACGCATCGCCTTCGCGACGACCAGACGCTCGCCGCCGAGGAGCAGCGGAAGCGCGAGATCGCCGCCGACCGCGCCCGCGCGCAGCTCGCCGATTGCACGAGCCGCGACCTCGACGGCGTGGTCGAGCGCGCGCGGCTCGCACGCGCCGGAGCGCGCCTGTGGACTCTCTGGCGGACGCCGCTCGCGATCGCCGGAACGCTGCTGCTCGTCCTCGCGATCGGTCTCGCCGTCGAAGCGACCGCACGCGAAGCCGCGCTCCGCGCCGGCGTGCCGCTCGGTCTCGTCGCCGGAGCCGCCGCCGTGATCGGTCTCGCCGGTGCCGGCCTCTCGATCTTCGCGACGAGCCGGACGCGCGCCGCGAAGGCCCTCGAGGAGCGCGCGCTCGCGGCGTGCGGAACGGTGCTGACGCGCGCGACGACGCTCGACGAGTGCGTCGCGCAGCTCGCGACCGTGGTGGGAGGAGCGGAGCGCGCCGAGGCCGAGCGAGTCGCGGCCGTCGATCGGCAGCGCCAGATCGCGGAGGCGCTCGCGGCTTCGCAGCGCGCGGAGGCCGATCGCGTGCGGCGCCTCGAGGAAGCGCAGCGACTCGTTGCCGACGTCCGTGAACGGGTGCGTCTCGCGAGCATCGATCAGCTCGAGGAGAAGCTTCGCCTGCGGACGCGGTTCTCCTCGACGCTCGACGAGGCGCGGCGCACGCTGCTCGGCATCGTCGGCGGAGAGGAAGGCGGGATCCCGCTCGAGCGGCGGATCGAAGCGCTCGCCGTCCCCGATCCCGGAACGCCGCCCGACCCGCACGAGCTCGCGAGCCTCGAGCGCGAGGTCGAGAACCTCGACGAGCGCCTCCTCGTTCTGCGCAGCGAGCTCGCGGACCGGCGCGAGCGTCCGCTCGCGAACGTCGGGCTACCGGATCTCGGCGCCGCCGAGGCCGAGCGCGAGCGTCTTTGCGAGGGCATCCGGACGATCGATCGGGAGACGCGCGCGGGCCAGCTCTGCGTCCAGGCGCTCCGCGAGCTCGCGCAGGACATCGACCGACCGCTGCGCGAAGCGCTCGGCCCCGGACCGGGCGCGGCCGGGTCGTACTTGACGCGTCTCACCAGCGGTCGCTACCACGCGGTCGTCCTCGACGGCGAGGGCAAGCTCGCAGTCGAGCGCGACGACGGGACGCGCTTCGGCGCCGACGCGCTGAGCCGCGGCGCCCGCGATCAGCTCGCTCTCGCCGTGCGCGTCGCCCTCGTACGCCGCCTGCTCGGCGAGCCGGGCTTCCTCGCGCTCGACGACGCCTTCCTGAGCTCCGATCCGGGGCGACGCGAGGCACTCGCCAACGCGTTCACGGATCTCGCCGAGGAAGGCTGGCAGATCCTCTACTTCACGTTCGACCCGGCGCTTCGCGACCGGCTCGCGAACCGCGGCGCGCGCGTGATCGAGCTTCCGGCGCCGCAGCGGAAGGCCGACGCCGCCTGATCTCACCTCGACGAGGTCACGGTCGCTCTCGTCGGCGGATCGCGAAGCAGTTCGGCCTCGACGAGAAGGCGCTCTTCTCGACGTCGGTGCGCCGCAAGCGCAGAATCGGGTCAGGGCTCGTGAACGCGCTCGGGAAACGACTTGTCCCCGCGCGTGAGGCGCCCCGCCGGTAGCGACTCGAGCGGACCGCCGGTCCGCCACATCCAGCACGTCGACTGCGCGCGCCCCGCTCCGGGAGAGGGACGCTCGCCCGAGTGCGGGAGGTGCACGAACGCCTGCGTCGCGACGGCGCTCAGCGCGAGCGCGAGGTCGAGGATCTCGTCCGTCCCCGCAAGCGAGCCGAGCCGTTCCAGCGCTGCACGCGCGAAGCCGGCGAAGAGCGGCACGTCCGTCAGAGCCGCGGCCGACTCCGCGTGCGGCTCGAGGTCCGGCACGGCGCATGCGACGACGTCGCGGAGCTTCATCTCGTCGTTCGTCGCTGTGAACGCGAGACGGGCCCGGCGAAGATCGCCCGGCGCGCGCCGCTCCCAGAGAAGAGCGTGGAAGCGCACCTTCCGCTCCCCCGCGGACGAAGCCGAGATCTCGACGACGCGGCTCCGCGGCTCCGATCGGGGCTCCGGCTCCTCGACTGCCGAGAGGATCACCGGGACCGCCGCGAGGACGAGGCTCGTCAGGTGATAGCAGCCGCGCTCGCGTCCGATCGCGCTCCGGATCGAGGCGACGAGCTTCTCGTCGATCGGCGCACCGACGAGGTCCGCGAAGTTCGGCAGGATGTCGCGACACGTCTCGCCTCGCGTGATCGGCGAGGGATGGAACGCCGGCAGCGCCATCGCGCCCTCGGCCGCGGCGACGCGCCGCGCGGCCACGTCGACCGAGAGCCGCGCGCTCATGTCGTGGATCGGTCCCGGTCCGATCGCCTGCGCTCCGGCGACCGTGAAGCCGTGCAGGCGGCGGTCGACGATGCGCGCGCGGAGCTCGCGCCGGCCGCCCTCCTCGGCGCCGAGGTCGATCTCGAGGGAGCGGCGGTGGATCGGCTCTCCGGCGGGAACCAGATCGGCGGAATCGGCGGAATCGGACATCGCTTCCGCGCCGGCGGTGCGCCTACGCGCTCGCCCTCTGGAGGGCCGGCCGCTCCAGCAGTCGTCCGAGGTACGCTTCGACGTTCGGGAAGCGCGCGTCGAGGATTCCGGTCATCTTCGCGCCGTTGACGGTGTAGCCCATCATCACGTCGGCCGCGGAGAACTCGTCGCCGAGGAGGTACTTGCGGTTCTTCAGGTGGTCGTCGAGGAGCTGCAGCCACTTCGCGATCGTGCCCTTCGCCTCCTCGACGACGGCGGGAATGCGCTGCGGCTCGGGCTTGATGAACGCGTTCTGGAAGAACGCGCCGACCGGCGGCATCGCCGTCGCCTCGGAGAAGTGCACCCACTGGAGGAACTCGCCGCGCTTGGGCGATCCCGGCGGCGGAGCGAGCTTGCCGAACTTCTCGCACAGGAGCTCGACCATCGCGCCCGACTCCCAGAGCGTCGTGCCGTCGACCTCGAGCGTCGGAACCTTTCCGAGCGGATGCTTCGCGAGGTAGTCGGCCTTCTGCAGGTCGCCGCCCATGAAATCGAGAGCGACGATCTCGTAATCGGCGCCGAGCTCCTCGAGGAGCCAGCGGACGCGCAGCGAGCGCGTGAGCGGAGCGTGATAGAGCCGGATCGACATCGTTCGTTCCTCCTTCGGGGAGGGAAGCGAACGGAGAAGCGCCGGTCAACGTCGCTCGGTGTACCCGCGCTCACTCCGCCGGCGCGACGAGGAAGAGGGGCGAGCCGTACTCGACCGGGGAGCCGTTCTCGGCCGGGATCGCGACGATGCGGCCGGCGACCTCGGCGACGATCTCGTTCATCATCTTCATCGCCTCGATGATGCAGAGCACCTGGCCGATCTCGACGACGTCGCCCTCGCTCACGAACGGCGCCGCGCCCGGAGTCGCGGAGCGGTAGAACGTGCCGACGATCGGTGAGGTCACCGTGACCGTCGGCGCACCGCCCGAAGGCAAGGCGCCGCCCGCTTCGAAGCCGGCACCGTCCTCGAGCGTGCCGCGCCTCGACGGCGCGCCTCCTTCCGCGGCGCGGCCGCGGACGAGCCTCACCTTGCCCGCTTCGTCCTCGATCTCGAGCTCGACGAGGCCCTTCTCCTCCATCAGCTCGGCGAGCCGTCTCAGGCGCTCGAGATCCACCTCGGTCGCCCGGCCTACCGCCGCGTTCCTATCGCCAGCTCCACGGCCGCGCGCAGGCCGAGTCGGTAGCTCTCCGCGCCGAAGCCCGAGATCTGCCCCGCCGCGATCGGCGCGATCAACGAGCGGTGCCGGAACTCCTCGCGCGCGTACAGGTTCGAGAGATGGACCTCGACGACCGGGCCATCCGCGGCGGCGAGCGCGTCGCGAAGCGACACGCTCGTGTGCGTGAGCCCACCCGCGTTCACGACGTACGCCGCGGCAGAGCCGCGCGCCGCCTGGATGCGGTCGATCAGCGCGCCCTCGTGATTCGACTGAAAGCTCTCGACCTCGACACCGAGCTCGGTTGCGAGCGCCACGAGGCTCTCGTCGATCTCCGCGAGCGTCGTCCGTCCGTAGATCCGCGGCTCGCGCACCCCGAGGAAGTTCAGATTCGGCCCGTGCAGGACGAGCACGCGGAGCGGCCCTCGCGCCGCGCGCCGCGCGCTCGCTCCGCGCCCCTTGGCAGCGGCTCGCGTCGTACGCTTCTTCTTCATCGCTCCTCCGCCCGAGTCTGCCGGTCGCTAGCCCGCTTCGGACGAAACGTCAATCGAATCTCGCGCCGCTCGCCGACGCCACGAACCACGCAACTTTCTTGCCCCAGTGGGAGCGATGTTCTAGCCTCGCTGCATGTCCCGATTGCGCCTCGTTCTCGTCGTCAAGGGCACGTTCACGCTCGTGGTGCTCGCGCTGCCGCTCCTCTTCATGCCGCTCGAGGGCATCCAGCTGATCGGCTTCCCGGAGTACGACGAGCCGGCGTCGTTCTTCATTCGCTTGCTCGGCGCGACGCTCGTGCCTCTCGCGACGTTCCAGCTCTGGACGGCGATCGACGTGGGACACCGAAAGGGCGGCATCTTCGCGACGCTCGTGGAGTGCGTGATGACGCTGCTCGTCCTCTGGCACTTCGTCTGGTACGGCGGCATGGCCACCTGGCCGATCCGCGGCAAGCTCGTCGCGATCGGCTTCGGGATGCTGCAGGCGGGCTTCGCCGCGGCCATCCTCGTCACGGGCTGGGAAGCGCTCCTCGGGCGCGGCGAATCGCGCTCGCCAGACGCCGCCTGATCTCCGCCCGCGCGGAACGACGCGGAACGGCGCTGGGCGAAGCAGGCGCCGCCTGCAGAACGAATCTGCAGACGGCGCCACTCCGGTCTACGGGACGACGACCGTGATCGAGCGCGTGTTCGGCGTCCCCGCGTTGTCGGTGATCAGGATCTGGCCGTTCGTCGGAATGCCCGGGGCGTTGTACGTGAACGTCCCCGGCGCCGGCAGCGGGCTGCCGCCGATGACGCCGATGAGCCCGCCCGTGAGCATGATCGTGTACGGCGGAACGCCGCCGCCGGTGATCGTGATCGGCTGCGAGCCGTTCAGCGGAACGTTGATCGGGCCCGGCTCGTCGACCTGGATGGCGGAGCCGGCCGTGTTCGTCACCATCGCACTGTCGACCTGGCCGTTCGAGTCGCTGACGACGATCGTGAAGGAGCCCGGCGCGGTCGCCGTGTAGTTGAAGGCCCCGCCCGAGTCCGGAACGGTCGTCGGCGTCGCCGTGCCGCCGCTCGGGACGACGGTGTACGGAGGCACGCCGCCGCTGATCACGAACGCCTGCGACTGCCCGACGTTCAGGTTCGCCGCGGCCGGCAGGATCGAGGGTGGACCCGGCGTCGGCGTGGGATTCGGCGGAGGCGCCGGCGTCGGCGTCGGCGCGGCCGGCGGGGCCGGCAGCCGGAACGCCGTGTTCGTCGTGATGTTCGTCCCCGCGACGGTCGCACGGACGCTCGCGAGCTGACCCGCGAGATCCGCGTCGAAGGTGAAGCACGTCGTCGCGGTGCCGGGCTGCGGCGAGATCGTCAGCAGCGTCCCCTGATCCCGGCACTCGGCGCGATACTGGGAAACGTCGCACGGAGCCGCCGAGTTGGTGAAGCTCGGGCTCACGACCTCCGCGCGCGCGACCGGCGTGGCCGGGCCCCAGTTCACCTGGACTCCCGTCGCGACGGGGTTGTTGTTCTCGTCGCTGACGAGCGCCGTGATGATTGCCGTCAGCGTTCCGTCCTGGTTCAGCTGGCAAGCATCCTGCCGCAGCACCGCCGCGGAGATGTGATCCGGATCGCCGGCGGGCCCCGTGGTCTGCGAGGTGATGCCGACCTGTCCGTCGCCGCTGATGCCGTTATCGGTCTCCGCCGTGATGATGATGAACTGCGGCGGCGTTCCCGCGGGAACGGTCAGCGTCGTCGAGACCTGTCCGTTGGAGTCGCTGATCCCGGTCAGGATCGAGAGCGACGGGATCTCCGGCGTCGGCGTGCCGACCTGTCCCGGCAGCGTCCACACGACCGGCACTCCCGCGATCGGGTTGAAGTTCTGATCGAGGACCGTCGCGGTGATCAGCGACGTGCCGCCGTCCGGTCCGTTCAGCGTCGGCGGCGAAGCGCCCACGAGCACGCGGGCCGCTTCGAGCGATGCCGTGGGCACCGGCGTCGGACCGCCGCCGCCCGTCGGGCTCGGCAGCGGATCGATGTTGACGGTCGCCGTCACGACCTGGCCGCTCTGGTCGTTGCAGAGGATGTTGAAGGTCGCCGAGAGCGGAACCTCGCTCGCCGTGAAGGTGAACGTGCCACCGCGCTCGTTGACGACCATCGGCGAGATCGTCCCGCCGCTCGCCGAGCAGGTGTACGGCGGAACGCCGCCGGAGAGCGCGAAGACCTGGCTCGCCCCGACGAGGAGAGTCGCCGTCGTCGGCGTGATCTCGAGCTCGGTGAACTCGACCGTGACCGAGGCCGTCGCGGAGTGGCCTTCGGAGTCGAGGATCGTGAAGGTGTGCGTACCCGCGACCTTGCCGCTCAGCGTGTAGAGGATCGTCGCCGGGAAGGTGCCGTCGAAGAGCTGCTCGGCCGTGCCGACGCCGCTGTCGGGGTTCTGCAGCACGTACGGCTCGTCGACGCTGCCCGGATCCTGGTCCGTGAAGGGCACGCCGCCGAGGATCGCGAACTCGAGAGTCGTCCCGGGCGAAGGATCGGTGACCATGATCTCGCTCGGGATGACGACGACGATGTCGTCTTCCGTCGGGACGAAGCCGACGTCGAAGACTTGCACGAACATCAGCGCCGACAATCCCATGTTCCGGGCCGTCTGCGCCGTGATCGCCATGCGGCCGGGCGTCGACGGAGCTTGAAGCGTCGTCACCGCGACGCCGTTCCCGTCGGTGAAGGCGATGCCCGCCGGGAAGCCGAGCTGGCGGAAGATGTCGAACGCGAAATCGTCGGGCAGCGGCGGGATGAAGTTCGCGTCGGGGAACTGCGCCTGGAAAAGGATCGGGATGCCGGCGAGCGGACGGCCCGCAGGATCGAGGGCCTGCGCGAAAACGTCGATCCGATCCGCACGGTTCGCGTCGATGCTCTCGCGCGAAACGCCGATGATCATCGACCCCGCGTTGCTCGTCGTGCCGACGGGGTTGAGCACGAACTGCTGCGTCGGCGGCGTCGGCGACGAGTTGGTGCTGTTCGTCCCACCGCCGCAGCTCCAAAGACCGAAGGCACCGCTCAGCATCGCGAGCGCCACCACCCCACTCCACCCCACATGCCTCTTCATGGACTTCCTCCCCGGCCTCTCCACCGCTCAGCTTCCCGCGGTCTTCCGGGTCACAGGATCGTCAACGTGTAGCCGACCGTGTTCGAAGCGTAGCGAATGCCGGTGTCGGACTGGCTGTTGGCGTAGATGTAGACGTTCATCGTGAACGGCCTCGCGGGAAGTCGGTTCACGTTCTGGTTCAAGAACTCGACCATCGTGCGCGGTACGATCTGGCCGACCATCGGAATGTAGACGAGGTTCACCTGCCCGCTCGGCGCCTCGAGATCGGACGTCGGCGGCAGGATCGTCTGTCCGGTTCGCATCGAGTGGTCGTCGATCGGGATTCCCGCGCCCGGGATCTCGTACTCGAGCACGATCTCCGTCACGTTGATCGACTGCGTCGACAGGTTGTTCTGCAGCGCCAGGTAGCCGCCGCAGGGATCGGCGAACGCGTCGTTCCGATCCGGGAAGTCCTCGATCGTCGTGATGTCGATCGTGTACGACGTGTCGACGATCGCGCTCTCCACCGTCGGCTCCGTGCAGCGGATCTCCGCCTCGTCGATCGACTCGAGGCCGCGGAACATGCCCGTCGCGCGGAAGACGATGCCCTGATCGTTGCTCCCGTCCGGACCGCCCGACCCACAACCGAGCCCGAGCGCGCCGATCACGGCCGCACCGAGCAACCCACTCCACGTCCACCCACGCATCGAAACCCCTCCCCACCGCGGCGCCACGCGCCGGAGGCCACTAATCGCTGCGAAGCGCTTCTTCGATCTCCGTCGTCGAGAGCAGCTCGAAGCGTGTCCGGCCGAGCTCCTCGACTTCCACGAACTTCACGCGGCTCTCGTCTCGCTTCTTGTCCGTCTCGACGGCGCGCGCGAGCTCGCCCGAGTCGAGCTCGGCCGGAATGCCGACCGGAAGCCCGAACCGCTCGAGGAGCCGCGCCACGCGCTTCTCCGACTCGGGCGCGAACCCCGACCGCAGCCGGGAGACGCGCGAGGCGAAGACCATCCCGATCGAGACGGCCTCGCCGTGCAGAAAGCGCCGATACTCCGTGACCGCCTCGATCGCGTGGCCGAGCGTGTGACCGAAGTTGAGGATCGCGCGACGGTCGCTTTCCTTCTCGTCCTCCATCACGACCTGCGCTTTCAAAGCGGCGCAGCGGTGCACGACGTCGGCGAGGACCGTCCGGTCGTGCGCGTTCAGGGCGTCGGCGTTCTTCTCGAGGAGCGCGAACAGGTCCGGCGAGAGGATCACCGCGTACTTCACGACCTCGGCCATGCCGGCGCGGAGCTCGCGCGGCGGCAGCGAGGCGAGCGTCTCGACGTCCGCGAGGACGAAGCGCGGCTGGTGGAACGCGCCGACGAGGTTCTTTCCCGACTTCAGGTTGACGCCGGTCTTCCCGCCGATCGACGAGTCGACCTGCGCGAGGAGCGTCGTCGGGACCTGCACGACGTCGATGCCGCGCAGGAACGTCGCGGCCGCGAAGCCCGTCAGATCGCCGATCACGCCGCCGCCGACGGCGACGAGCGCCGACTTCCGCTCGATGCGCGCGGCGGCGAGCGCCTCGTGCACGCGCTCGAGCTGGGTCAGGCTCTTGTGCTCCTCGCCCGAAGGGACGACGACGCGCGTGTGCGAAAAGCCCGCGCTCGTGAGCGAGGACCGCACCTTCTCGCCGTAGAGGCCGTCGACGATCGGATCCGTGATGACCGCGATCTTCCGGCTCTTGAGGAGCGGCGCGAGGTGCTCCCCGAGCTTCCCGAGCGAGCCGGCGCCGACGCGGATCTCGTACGAGCGATCGGCGAGCGACACGACGATCGGGTCGAGCTCGCTCACGCGGAGGCTCCTCCCGCGCCGCGTCCCGCCGCGGTCCGCGCGCTCTCGATCTCGATCTCGATCCGCTCGACGACCTGGTCCGGCGAGAGATCGGACGTGTCGATCTTCCGCGCGATCCGCTGATAGGCGGGCGCACGCTGCGCGAGCAGGTCCCGGATGCGCGCGATCAAGTCCGGATGGCCGCGCAGCAGAGGACGCGTCTCGACGGAGTCGCCGACGCGCTTGGCGATCGCGTCCGGGCGCGCGACCAGGCAGAGGAGGAGCCCCGCCTTCTCGAAGGCGACGCGATTGTCGTCGTCGAGCACGGTCCCGCCCCCCGCGGCGATCACGGCGTCGCTTCCGCGGCACACCTCGCGGACGGCCTCCTTCTCGAGCGCGCGGAAGCGCACCTCGCCGTCCCGCGCGAAGATCTCGGCTACGGACATGCCGGCGCGCTCCTCGATCCAGGCATCGAGATCGATGAACGGGAGCCCACGGCGCGCCGCAAGGCGGCGCCCGACGGCGCTCTTTCCCGTTCCCATGAAGCCGGCCAGCACGATCCGCATCGCTCCTTCATCATCCGGGGATCGAGGTCATTGGGGAAGGCGGCTGCTGCGAGGGCTCGGTCGGCGGGGTGAGAACCTCGTAGGCGCTCTTGTCCCGCTCCTTCCACAGATCCGCGGCGCTCGGCAGCCGGGTCGGCTCGACCGTCCGCCAGATCACCCGCGGAGTGATGAACACGAGGAGCTCCTGTCGACGGTCCTCCACCGACTGGTTCTTGAAGAGCCAGCCGAAGACGGGGACCGTCCGGAACCAGGGGACTCCGGCCTCCGAGGTGTTCGCCTGCTGCCGGTACACGCCGCCGATGACCACCGTCTCGCCGTCGCGGACGAGGACCTGCGAGGTCGCTTGGCGGCTGATCTCGTTCGGGATCTCGTCGGTCTCGGCGGTGCTGGGCACGCTCGACTTCACGAACATCTGCAGCAGGATGTAGCCGTCGTTGGACACCTGCGGCGTGACCCGCAGGATGATGCCGGTGTCGATCGCCTGCGTCGCCACGGTGTTCGCGCCGGCGACGCCGCCCGCACCCGTGTTGATGACCGTGCCGGTCGACGGGAGGCGGACGCGCAGGATCTCGAGGCTCTGGATCTGCGCCTCGGCGTTGTTCAGCGTGATGACCTTCGGGCGCGAGATGACCTTGCCCTTGCCGGCGTTCTCGATCGCCGTGATCTGGGCGTCGATCTGCGTGCTGCCGTCGAGCGAGCCGAGGAGGAGACCGAGCGTGCTGCCGGCGCCCGCCGTCACGCCCTTCGCCGGGAAATCGACGAGGATCGGGGCGCCCGTGGCTTCTTCGCCGCCCTCGCCGTCCACGACGTCGCGCGGACCGCCGCCGCCGATGCCGATCCGGCCCGGGAAGTTCTTGCCGGTCGGATTCCCCGTCTCGGGGCTCGCTATGTAGCTCGCGCCCCAGCGCACGCCGAGGTCGCGGGCCATGTCGGTGTCGGCTTCGAAGATGAGGCCCTGGATCGCGACCTGCGGGGTCTGCACGTCGAGGCGCCGCACGAGCTCGCGCGCATTGAAGATGCCGTCGGAGATGTCGCGCACGATCAGAGTGTTCGTCGCGTCGTTGACCATGACCGTGCCGCGGCTCGAGAGAAGCCCGATCCGCTGTCCGGCGTCCTCACCGGCGACCGCCTCGACCGCATTCACGTTCGCGTTCGAAGTGGTCGATCCACCGTTCAAGAGGAGAGCGAGGTCGCGAGCTTTGACGTAGTTGATCTTGAGATAGGCCGTCTGGAGGGGCTCGAGCTGCTGGCCCGCCTGGCGGGCGGCGAGACGCGCGCGGCGCTCTTCCTCGAGCCGCTTCGAGGTCGAGATCGTGATGACGTCGTCGTACTCGACCATCTCGAGACCGGTCGACTTCAAGAGGATGTCGAGCGCCTGGTCCCAGGGAACGTCGTAGAGGACGATCGTGACGCGGCCGGTGACGTCGTCCGTCGCGACGATGTTTCGGTGCGCGACGTCCGCGATGATGCGGAGCACGTTCAGGATGTCCGCGTCCTTGAACTCGAGCGAGATCCGGCGGCCGTTGTAGGTCTTCCGCGTCGGCGAATCGACGAGGTCCGGGAGGCGCTCCTCCGGTCCTGCGTGCGCGACCGGCGCCGCTCCGACCTGCACACCCGGCGGGATCGCCGGATCTGTCATCGGATCGGGCTCCGCACGCGCCGGAGGCGGAGGCAGAGGCTTCCTCGCGGCCGCCTGCTCGATCGGCGGAAGCGAATCCGCTTGCAAAGCCGCATCCAGCCCGGCCGTCGAGCCTTCGAGCGCGAGCGCCGCATGCGCGTGCGCTCCCGGCGGGACGTCGTAGGATTGCCACACCTGGCTCACCGTCGCGCCGCTCGGATTCTCTCCGAGGCCGACGACGACCGCGCTTTCCTTCACCGAGACGTCGCAGGTGCCGGCCATCGCGGCCGACGCCTCGACGACGAGGCGAAGTCGATCCGGGTACTGTCCGACGCGCACCCGCGGCGCCAGGGGATCAGCCGTCTTGACGGTGCTCGGTCCGAAGTTCTTGGCGGTCGCACCGTTCACGTCGACCACGCAGCGCGTCGGCGCCTTCAGCTCCTGGGACGTCCACTTGTCCGGCGAGCGCGACAGCTGCACGACCATGCGCGTGCCGTCCATGTCGCCGGTGCGCGACACCTCGAGCACGCGTAGCGTCGCCTCTTCGGTGAAGCTCCCCGCGTCGAGAGCGTCGGCGACGTCGCCGGTCGCTTCGTCGGCTGCGCCCGCGCCGGCCGGCCCGTCGGTCTGGCCTTCGGCCTCGACCACTCCGTCGCCGCTGATGTGCGTCTCGTAGTCGCGGCCGACGATCTCCGGCTTGGGCCGCTGCCCCGCGCAGCTCAGAAGCAAGACGGCCAGGGACAGCCACAGCCCCGGACCGACACACGTCACTGAAGCGGCTCTTCTTCGTCGTCGGCGGGCAGCTCGAGTACGTGCTCGGTGCGGTGCTTCTCGCCAATCACGTCCGTTTGCCATTCCTCCACCACCACCTCCCGCGGTCGGATCTCCGTCACGACTCCACCGTTCGGCCCCACGGGCGTTCCGGGCGTCAGGATGAACCCGAGCCCAGCGCTGTCCTCGACCATCGCGCGCGGCGGCGCAAGCTGGAGCACCACGCCGACCAGCTTCAGCTGGCCGATCTCGTAGCGCTCGAGCGGCGTCAGCGGCTCGCGCTGCTCGGGACCTCCATCCCGTAGGAGCGACAGGGGGCGGAAAGGATCCCGCTTCCCCGCCGGGTCGTACGCGTATCCGTCGCGTCCCTCCCCCGCGTCCGACGACGGCCCCTCGACCGCCGCCAGGGCGACCTCGACCCCCAGCAGAAGCACCATAAATGCCAGGGAAATCGCGGCGCGCCTCACCTCTTGTCTCCCTTGATCTTCTTTTGCTCGATCAAGCGCTCGCGCTCGTTGTCCGATAGAAAGCGAAAGGTCGTCACCGTCGAGTTGGCCTCCAGGAAGAGATCATCGTCGACGACCTTAGGATCCCTTAGCGTGATGTTCGAGACGTTGACGATCCGGTCGAGCCTTCCCACCTCGTCGAAGAAGGACGCGACCTGGTGGTAGGTGCCGCGCACCTGCATGTCGACGGGGACCTCGGCGTAGAACTCCTGGTACCCCTCCGGCTTCTGGCGGAAGATCAGGATGTCGAGGCCCGAGTCCCGGCCGAGGTTCGAGATCGAGCTCAGGAGATCGGGGATCTCCTGCTGATCGGGCAGGCGGGTGATCGCGAGCTTCAGCTGGCGATCGAGCTCGGCCACCTCCTGCTCCCGGTCCTGCATGCGTGCGGTCTCGAGCGTCTTCCGATCCCGCTCCTCCAGCATCTCGCTGATGCGCGCACGGAGCTGCTCGGTGCGGGTCATGCGCGGTCCGAGGAGGAAGAAGTAGTAGCCGAGCAGCAGCAGGACCGGGACCGCGATCGCGACCACCAGCTTCCGGCTCGGCTCGAGGTTCTGAAAGTACTCGAAGGCGGCGTTCACGACTCCTCCTTCGCCTTCCCCGCGTCGGTCGCCGCGGTCTCGTCCTTCTTCTCCTCCGGGCCCGGTGCGGGCGGCGGAGTCCGTCCAGCGTAGAGCACCCTGCTGCGGATCGAGAACTCCTTGTACTTGGCCTTTCCTTCTTCGACCTGCTTCGTCTCGACGAGCTCGACGTTGTCGAAGTAGGGCGAGGTCTCGAGGTTGCGCATGAAGAGCGCGACGGTCTGATTGTCGAGTCCCCGGCCGCTCAGGACCGCAGCCCCGCCGGCCTCGCGCATCTCGGTGAGCCAGAGCTTCTCCGGCGTCGCGATGCCGAGATCGTCGAGGACGTGCACCGGCCCGCGACGCTGCCGCTCGAGGACGGAGATCGTCTTGAGCTTCGCTTCGAGCTCGTCGCGCTTCCGCTCGAGGATCACCGTCTGCTGGTACTTCTTCGTGAGCTCGGCGAGCTGCTCCTGGTAGACGTCGGCTTCGGCCTGGACCTCGTCGGCCTCGCCTCGCGTGACGATCTCGGCGAGGAGGATCACGGCGGCGAGCGTGGAAACGATGACGACGCCGATCTGCTTGTCGCGACGCTTCGCGGCCAGCCGCCGCGCTTCGTCGCGCGGCACCAGATTGATGCGAATCATGCGTCCCCCGGACGGCGCGTTCCGAGACCGACGGCCACGCCGAGCGACGGGCCCATCTCCTCGAGCGCCACGGCATCGAGGTGGCGGCCCACCTGGACGCGAGCAAAGGGGTTCGCCATCTCGACCGGGGTCTCGAGCCGCGCTCCCAGACGGTCGATGAGACCCGGAATGCGCGCTCCGCCGCCCGTGACGAAGACGGCCTGCAGCGGATCGTCGCTCGCCGTCCGGCAAAGGAAGCGAAGCGACTGGTTGATCGCGTCGGCGAGCTCGTCGACGCCTCTCTCGACGATCGCCTTCACCTTCGGATCGAGCTCGGCGCCGAGCGACTCGCCCGCCTGGGCGCGCTCGGCGTCGTCATAGGAAAGCCCGAGGCTCGAAACGAGAGTGTCCGTGATCTCGTGCCCGCCGGCCTGGACGTCGCCCGTCGTGGTGGAGACGCCTCCCTTGACGATGTTGATCGACGAGTAGCGCGAGCCGACGTTGACCAGACCGACGACGTCGTCGGGCCCGCTCTCGTAGTTCAGCTCGTACATGTTCTCGAGCGCGAAGTAGTCGACGTCGACGATCGTCGGCTCGAGACCCGCGTCGCTGATCGCCATCGTGAAGCCGGCGAGGATGTCCTTCCGCACTGCGACGAGCAGGACCTCGACCTCCGTCTCCTCATGACGGATGACCTGATAGTCGAGGCTGACGTTGTCGATGCTCTCGGGGATGAAGTTTGCCGCCTCGATCATCAACAGCGTCTCGAGGTCCTCGTCGGGACGGACCTGCAGACGCGCTTTTTTGATGATGACGGACGGACCCGGCACGGCCGTGACGACCTGGCGCGCGCTGACGCCGAGACCCTCGACGAGCCTGCGGATCACCTCCGAGACGGCGACGACGTCCTGGACCGTGTTGTTCTGCAGCGCTCCTTCGGGAACGGGAGCAAGTCCCGCGCGCAGGATCTCCGGACTGCCGCCGGGCCCCCGCACCTCGAGCAGCTTGATGGAGCTGGAGCCGACGTCAAGAGCAATATAACTTCCGGAGCCCCGACCCGTCAGCTTCGACCAGGTGCCGCCCAGGCCACCGAGCCGCCCCGATTTCCTTCTTCCACTGCGAGCCACCAAACCCACCTCGACCCCCGCCCCTCCATATCGGAGCCTCGCTCCGATGGCGGTGGAAACTGCTGCGCCGCTCGTCCCCACGAGCGGCCCCGACAAGATGGCCCCCGGGCCTAGTGGTGTCAATGCAGGGGAGCGCGTGTCGAGCGCGCTCGACGGTGCAGGGAGCGCTTCTCGCGCGAGTCGATTGCCTGCTGCGGCGCGTCGCGCGGCGGTCGACACAGCATCGAAATGCCTCGGGGACAATTGCCTGACAGAGGGCTAAGACTCTGCTCGGATGGCGAAGTCGGATGCGCCCGAGCCGGCGCGGCGCGAAGAAGCGACGGCACGACGGGTCGATGTCGCGGTCGTCGCGAGCCGCGGCGGCGGTACGACCCTCGTCTACGCCGTTCCCGAACACCTGTACGACGCTGTCGTGCCCGGCGCCGCGGTCTCCGTTCCGCTCGGCGGAAGGCGCGTCACCGGAATCGTCGTCGGCGAGTCGAGCGACGCTCCGCCCAGGGGCATAAAGCCGATCGGCGAGGTTCTTCCCGCCTCGGGCCTCCCCGCGGAGCTGCTCGAGCTGACGACGTGGGCCGCGCGCTACTATCAGACCGCCCACGTGCAGCTCCTGCGCGCGGTCCTGCCGCCGCACGTCCGGCTGCGCACGCGGCGGCTCGTGCGGCCCACCGTGCCGCCGAATGAAAACGGTACGGAGGACGCCGCCACGGCGGGCGAGCAGGGAGTCCTCCTTCCCGCGCTCGAAGCGGAAGAGAGCGACGGCCGCACGCCTCTCGCGGAGCGCATTCTCGCGCGGCTTCCCGAGCGCGGGCTCGACCTGGGACAGCTCCGCCGCGACTTCGGCGCCGGAGCCGACGCGGCGATCCGGCGGCTCGCCGCGCGCGGTGCGGTCGTCGTCGAGGACGTCGAGATCGCGCGTCGCGGCGAAGTGCGGGCGCTCGTCGCTCTCGAAGCGGACAAGGCGACGCTCGCGCGCACGCCGCGCCAGGCGGTGCTGCATCGCTTCGTCCGCGAGCGCGCGCCACACGCGGTCTCCCGCGAGGAGATCGAGCAGCGCTTCCCCGGCTCCGGCGAGGCGGTGCGGCGCCTCGTCGCTCGCGGCCTCCTTTGCGAAGCGCCCGACGGCGGGTCGACGGGCTTCCCCGAAGCCGTCCGACCGTCGCTCGCGCTCGGCGCGGAGCAGGCCGAGGCAGTCCGAGCGCTCGAGGGCGCGCTCGGCGGCTTCGCCACGTTCCTCCTGTTCGGCGTCACCGCGAGCGGCAAGACGGAGGTCTATCTGCGCGCCGCCGCCGCCGCGCGCGCCGCGGGGCGAAGCGTCCTCTTCCTCGTGCCGGAGATCGGTCTCACGCCGCAGCTCGTCGATCTGGCGCGGCTCCGCTTCCCCGGCGAGATCGCCGTCCTGCACAGCGGCCTCACCGAGATCGAGCGGGCCCGCGCGTGGCACGACGTCGCCGCGGGGCGATCGCCGGTCGTGATCGGCGTCCGCTCCGCCGTGTTCGCGCCCGTGCCGCGGCTCGGGCTGATCGTCGTCGACGAGGAGCACGACGCCGCCTACAAGCAGGAGGAGTCGCCTCGCTACCACGGCCGCGACGTCGCCGTGATGCGCGGGAAGCTTGCCGACGTTCCGGTCGTCCTCGCTTCGGCGACGCCCTCGCTCGAGAGCTATCACGCGGCGCGAACGGGCCGGTACCGCCTTCTCGAGCTGCCGGCGCGCGTCCGCGCGGTGCCGCTGCCCACGGTCGAGCGGATCGACCTGCGCGATCCGAAGATCCGCTTTCGCGACCTCCCTTCTCTGGCCACCGAGCACGGCACGCCGGAGGAGCGGAAGCGCTCGGTTCCGGCTCCCGCGCTGTCGCCGCCGCTCGAGGAGGCGATCGTCGCGAACTACCGCGCCGGCGAGCAGACCCTGCTCTTCCTGAACCGCCGCGGCTTCGCGCGCTTCCTCCAGTGCGAGGACTGCGGTCACGTCGAGGAGTGCCCGCATTGCAGCGTCAGCTTGACCGTGCACCGCGCGAAGAACCTGGCCGCGTGCCATCACTGCGGCTTCACCCGAGCCGCGAGCCCGTGGTGCTCGGACTGCTCGGGCAGGGCGATCGGGAGAACCTATGGAACGGAGAAAATCGAGGCCGCCGTGCGCACCCTCCTTCCCTCCGCGCGCATCGCGCGGCTCGATCGCGACACCGGCGCTTCGCCGGGGTTCGTCGGCGCGACGCTCGCTTCGTGGCGCGCGGGCGATCTCGACGTGCTCGTCGGAACGCAGATGATCGCGAAGGGACACGACGCTCCGGGCGTCACGTTGATCGGCGTCATCCTCGCGGACGCCTCGCTGCACTTCCCCGATTTCCGCGCCGCGGAGCGGACGTTTCAGCTCTTGACGCAGGTCGCGGGGCGCGCCGGCCGCGGCGACAAGGCCGGACGCGTCCTCGTGCAGACGCGACACCCGGATCATCCGAGTCTCGTCGCGGCTTCGCGGCACGACTTCCGCGCCTTCGCGGAGGTCGAGCTGCGCTCGCGCGCGGAGCTCGACTATCCGCCGTTCGGCCGTCTCGCGCGCATCGTGCTCGAGGGCGAAGCGGCGGCGACGGAGCGCGCCGCGGAGCGGATCGCGACACGACTTCGCGCTTCGGCCGGGAGCGGCGAGGGCGTGCAGGTCCTGGGCCCCGCCCCTGCGCCGATCGAGCGGCTGCGCGGCCGGCATCGCGTGCAGCTCCTCGTCAAGGCTCGAGAGAGCCGCCGGCTCGCGCAGATCGTCGGCACGCTTCGCGGCGCGGGTGCGGAGACACGCGCGACCGGCACGCGGCTCATCGTTGATGTCGATCCGATCAGCATGTTATGAATCGAGACACCGCACGGGCGCTCGCTCGCCCTCCGCGGTCACCCGCAGATGTCGATTCGCAAGATCCTCACGTACCCCAACCCGTTTCTCCGCGAGTCGGCGCAGGACGTCGCCAACATCACCGGTGACACGGTCCAGTGGATCGACGACATGGTGCAGACGATGTACGCGGCGCCCGGCGTCGGACTCGCCGCTCTGCAGGTCGGTCTCGACGAGCGGATCATCGTCGTCGACGTCGGCGAAGCGGAGGAAGAGGAAGCGGAGCGCGGCAAGCATCTGATTCGCATCGTCAATCCGGTGATCGTCGAAGCCGAGGGCGAGGTCGTGTGGGAGGAAGGCTGCCTCTCCGTGATCGACTTCAAGGCGGAGGTCACGCGCGCGAATCACATTCTCGTGAAGGGCTACGATCCCGACCAGAAGGAGGTCGCGATCGAGGCCGAAGGGCTCCTCGCGGTCGCGCTGCAGCATGAGATCGACCACCTCGACGGCCGGCTGTTCATCGACCACCTGAGCCGCCTGAAGCGCGACATGTACACGAAGCGGGTGCGGAAGGCCCTGCGCGAAGGTCGTCCGATCGCACGCGATCGCGACGAGGACGGGGAAGACTGACGGTCCGAGCGCTGGCGGCACTACCTCCGGCACCGCTCCGCATCGCGTTCTTCGGGACCCCCGACTTCGCTGCGCGCGTCCTGCGTCCGATGCTCGCGCGCGAGGATCCGGTCGTCGGCGTGTTCACGCGGCCGGACGCGGCCCGCGGACGGGGACTCGCCGTCGTCTCGCCGCCGGTCAAGCAGCTCGCGGAGGAGCACGGGATCCCGGTCGTGCAGCCGCGCACCTGGAAGGACGGAACGGCGCTCGAGACGTTCGCGAGCTTCCGCCCCGACCTCGCGATCGTCGCGGCCTACGGACGGCTCCTGCCGCAGGCCGCCCTCGACCTGCCGCGCTTCGGCTGCATCAACGTACACGGATCCCTCTTGCCGCGCTGGCGCGGCGCGGATCCGATCCGCCGCGCGCTGCTCGAAGGCGACGCGGAGACCGGCGTCACGATCATGCGGATGGTCCTCGAGATGGACGCGGGTCCGATGCTCTGGAAGCGAAGCACGCGGATCGAGCCCGACGACACGGGCGGCGGCCTCGAGCTCCGTCTCGCCGAGCTCGGCGGCGAAGCGCTCGTCGAGGCGCTCGACCGCTGGCGCGCGGGGACGCTCGGGGAGCACGAGCAGGATGCGGCCGCGGTCACGTACGCACCGCCGCTCCAGAAGGAGGACGGACGCGTCGACTGGACGCGCACCGCGGCCGAGATCGAGCGCGCGGCGCGCGCGTTCTCCCCCTGGCCCGGTGCTTCGACGTTGCGCCGCGGAGCGCCGCTGCAGATCTGGCGCGCTCTCGTCGTCGATGCGAGCCCCGCCGCCAGCGGATCGAGCGGCACGGCAGCGCCCGGAACCGTCCTCGCGACCGAAGCGGCAGGTCCGCTCGTCGCGACGGGACGCGGCTCCCTTCGCCTCCTCGAGGTGCAAGCCGCCGGGAAGCGTCGCATGGCCGCGTCCGACTGGTCGCGCGGCGCGCGGCTCGAGATCGGAGAGCGGCTCGGGTGAGGGTCGGATGAAGGACGCGCGCCGCGAAGCGCTTGCGGCCCTCGTCCGCGTCGAGGAGGGCGCGTTTCTCGACGCCCTCGTCGGACGAGCGCTCGAGCGCGGCGGCTACGCTTCGCGCGACGCCGCCCTTCTCACGCGCCTCGCGTACGGCGTCGAGACGTGGCGCGGACGTCTCGACTGGACGCTCGCACCGATGGTCCAGCGCGGGCTCGAGTCGCTCGAGCCGATCGTGCGTGCCGCGCTCCGCCTCGGGCTCTTCCAGATCCTGTTTCTCGATCGCGTCCCGCGGCACGCCGCGGTCGACACGAGCGTCGAGATGGTGAAGCGCGCCTCGGCGGGCGGAGCGCGCCTCGTGAACGCGGTGCTGCGGCGCGCGACGCGAGAGGGCGAGCGTCCGCTGCCGAGCGCTGCTTCGGATCTCGCGTCGCATCTCGCGGTGCGCTGGTCGCACCCGCGCTGGCTCGTACAGCGCTGGATCGACGGGTACGGCGCCGAGCGCACCGTGACGCTCCTCGAAGCGAACGACGCACCCGGCGCGTCCGCCTTCCGCGTCGACCTGCGGCGGAAGAGCCGCTCCGAAGCGCTCGCGCTCCTCGCCGAGCGAAGCGTGCCGGCGCGCGCGAGCGCGTGCGCGCCGAGCGGGATCGTCGTGGACGGTCCGGTCTCGGCGGTCGCGAGCTTCGATTGGCTACGACCGCAGGGGATCGCTTCGCAGCTCGTCGCGGAGATGGTCGCGCCGCGCGCGGGTGAGCGCATCCTCGACGCGTGCGCCGCTCCCGGCGGAAAGGCGCTGGCGCTCGCCGAGCGCGACGGCGTGACGATCTTCGCCGCGGACGTCTCGCGCCGCGGTCTGCCGCGAGCCGCACGCACGGCTTCCGGAGCGATCGCCGCGATCGTGGCCGACGCGACGGAGCCGCCGTTCGCTCCGGCCCGCTTCGACGCGATCCTCGTCGACGCGCCGTGCTCCGGGCTCGGCACGTTGCGCTCGCATCCCGAGCTCCGCTGGCGCCGCCAGCCGGAGGACCTCCCGCGGCTCGGCGAGCTGCAAGGCCGCCTCCTCGAATCGCTCGCGCCGCTCGCGCGCGCCGGAGGACGGCTCGTGTTCGCGACGTGCACGCTCGCGCGCGAGGAGAACGACGACGTCGTCGAACGGTTCCTCGCGTCGCATCCGGAATGGAAGCGTGAGCATGCGGGACGTCTCCTTCCCGAGACGGCTTCGTCGCTCGTCGACGAGAGCGGCGCGCTGCGCACCGCGCCCGACCTCGGCGCGGCGGACGGCGGGCTCGACGGCTTCTACGCGGTGAGCTTGAGAAACGACGCCGGGGGGGTATGACCCGATCATGTCGCACCCGGTTCGCATCGCCCCGAGCATCCTCTCCGCGGACTTCGCGCGCCTCGGCGACGAGATCCGCGCGGTCGAGGCGGCCGGCGCGGATCTGATCCACGTCGACGTGATGGACGGGCACTTCGTCCCGAACCTCACGATGGGCCCGCCGATCCTCGAGCGCGTCCGCCCGGTGACGAAGCTCGAGTTCGACGTGCATCTGATGATCGACAAGCCATGGGAGCTCTTGCAGTCGTTCGTCGACGCGGGAGCCGACTCGATCACCGTGCACGTCGAGGCCTGCCCGGACCCCGCGCACACGATCGGCCGCATCCACGAGCTCGGCGTCCGCTCCGGCTTGACGCTGAGCCCGCCGACGCCGGTCGAGGCGATCGAGCCGTTCGTCGGCCTCGTCGATCGCGTGCTCATCATGAGCGTGCACCCGGGCTTCGGCGGCCAGAAGTACATGCCGGAGATGGTCCACAAGATCGAAGCGGTCGCGCGTTGGCGGCAGGAGCACGGCCACCGCTACGACATCGAGATCGACGGCGGCATCAAGGCCGACAACGCCGGCGAGGTGATCGCGGCCGGCGCCGGGGTGCTGGTCGCGGGCTCGGCCGTCTTCGGCAGCAAGGACTACGCGGCCGCCATCCGCGGCCTCCGCGGCTGAGCCGCAGTCGCAATAGGACCGGGCCTTCCGCTCATCGGCCGCGAGCACGAGCGCGTCCTGGCCCTCTGCGACGAAGCCGCGACTGCGGCGCGACACGCGGGCGATACCGGCGCGCTCGCGATGGCGCTTCTCGGAACCTACTACGCCTCGGCGCTCCGCCTGCGCCCGCGTTCCAGCGAAGCGACGCCGCGGCGGCGCGTTCCAGCGAAGCGACGCCGCGGCGGCGCGTTCCGAGCACGCGCGAGATCCCGGAAGCGGCGGAAGCCGCGGGCGAGCCCGTCGACTCCTACCTCGCGCGCTGCAACGCTCGTCCGGCGCTCGCGCGCGCTCGCGCGAAGGACGGCGCCTGAAGCGAGGCCGCGTCGCACGCCTCGGTCGAAAGCCCGTCCTCGGGAGCGGAGCGCACCCAGACGCGGAACGTCGAGCCCTCGCCGAGGGCGCTCTCGAGCGAAACGGTTCCGCCGAGCACCTGCACGAGCTGTCGCACGATGTAGAGCCCGAGCCCGACGCCGCCGTGGCGTCGCGTCGTCGAGCCGTCTCCCTGGCGGAACGACTCGAAGATCGCCTCGTGCAGCTCCGGCGGGATCCCGGGCCCCGTGTCGCCGACCGCGAACTCCACTCCGTCGTCGCGGCGTCGTACGTCGAGCGTGACGCGACCCGCGGCCGTGAAGTTGAACGCGTTGGCGAGCAAGTTTCCCACGACGACTTTGAGCTTGCCCGGGTCCGTCCGGAGGACTCCGACGTCCGGCGCGACCGTGCCCACGAGCTCCGGCGCGTCTCCGCCGCGTCCGTCGGCCGTCTCGAGGACGAGCGATTCGACGAGATCCGCGACGGGTACGTCGCTCGGGTCGAGCGGGATCCGCCCGGATTCGAGGCGGCTCAGATCGAGCGTCGCGTTGACGAGCCGGTAGAGATTCCCGGCGCTCCGCGCGATGCGGCGTAGCGTGTCGGTCTGTCGCGCGTTCAGCGGCTCGTAGGCGCCGTCGAGAAGAAGATCCGAGTAGCCGAGGATCGCGTTCAGCGGCGTCCGGAGCTCGTGCGACATCGTTGCGACGAACTGGCTCTTGAGCTGGCTCGCGCTCTCGAGGCGGCTGAACAGCTGCGCGTTGGCGAGCCCGAGCGAAGCGAGCGCGCCGATGCGCCGCGCCATGCGCTCGTCGGCGGCGTCGAACGGCGCGTCCGCGGCGCGGCGGCCGACGCTCAGCGTGCCGATGAGACTGCTGCCGCGCCGGAGACCGACGAGCATGCCGTTCGAGATCCCGTACGCCGCCATCAGCCCACCGAGGATCTCGTCGTCGGCCACGACGTGGATCACGCCGTCCTGCTCCAGCCGCGCGACCCGCTCGGCGACGCTCGCGCGCGTCACGCGAAGCGCGCGGAGCGCTTCCCACGGCGTCGCGGTGTCGCCGTCGCCCGCCATCGGGAGGAACTCGTCCGTCTCCTCCTCGTAGAGGTAGGTGTGCGCGATGTCGCACTGCAGCGCCTCGCGCGTGACACGACAGAGCCGCTCGAGCAGCACCGGCGCGTCGAGCGACGAGACCATCTCCTCCCCGAGACGCGCGAGGCTCGCCTCGATCCGGCTCTCCTCGTGCTTCCGCTGGTAGAGCTCGACGGCGCCCACGGCACTGGTCAAGAGGCCCGCGATCCCTTCGCAGAGCCGGACCTCCTCCGCGTCGAACGGGCGCGACGTGCGGCGGGCCGCGACCAAGCCGCCGAAGTAGTGCCCGCGCGCGGTCAGCGAAGTGGCGATCATCGTCCCGACGCCGAGCGGGTTCAGGACGCCGTTCGCGAGCTCGGACGAGTCGACCGGATCCTGGAGGACGATCGTCTCGCCGGCGGGGAGCCGTCCCTGGAACACGCTGCCGCGTGGGAAGCGCAGCGCGCGCACGAATGCTTCCTCGCCCGGATCGAGGCCGACCTGCGCGATCGCGCGGCTCACCAGGGTCGTGGGATCTTCCTGGAAGACGAGGACGGCGTCGCACTCGAGCGCTTCGCGGCTCCGGTGGAGGCCGCGCTCGAGGACGGTGTGCAGGTCGAGCGTCCCGGTGACGTCGCGCGCGATCTCGAGAAGAGCGCGCGTCCGTGCCTCGGCACGCACGCGCTCGGTGACGTCACGTCCCACGCCGATCGTGCCGACGAAAGCGCCGCCGACGCGGCGACCGGAAGCGCGGAACTCGCCGACGCGCCACCCTCCCGAGCTGTCGCGGATGCGGAACTCGGCGGCGGCGGACGTCGCGCCCTGCAGGATCTGCTGCTGCACCGCGGCGGCACGAGCGATATCGTCGGGGTGCACGAACTCGGAGAAGTGCTTGCCGACCCACTCCTCGCGCTTCCACCCGAGCCGGCGCTCGAAAGCCTGGTTGAGCGACGCCACCCGGCCGTCCGGCTCGACGAAGCAGAGCACGTCTTCCATGCTCTCGACGAGGTCCTGGTAACGCTGCTCCGAATCGCGGAGGGAGGACTCCGCGCTGAGGCGCTCGGCCGCTTCGAGAGCGAGCGTCAGGAGGTCCGCGAGGGAGCGCGCGAAGCGCTGCTCGTCGCGGGTCCAGAACCGCACGGAGCCCCGGTGCTCGAGCCGCAGCACGCCGACGACGCGGCCATGGCGCCGGATCGGCGCGTGCATCGCGGCCACCGACTCGCCGCCTCGGGCGCTGAGCTCGAACGTTCGCGGATCGCGGTGACAGTCGCGGACCGCGACGACCGGCTCGATCTCGAGCGCCGCGAGATAGCGCGGGTGTGCCGCGGCGAGAAGCGGCTCGACGGCGCTTGCCTCCTCGCGGCCGCGCTCGAGGCGATGCTCGCAGTCGAGCCGAGCGCGCGTCGCATCGAAGAGCCAGACACCGACACGCGCGACCTCGAGCGCGTCCGCGGCGACGCGCGCCAGCTCCGCGGCGAAGCCCGCGCGGTCGCCGCGTGCGAGGGCGGGGCTCCTCCAGAGCTCTCCGAGGGCCCGATCCTGGCGTGCGACGCGGATCTCGTCGCGGGGAAGGCCGGGGACGTCCTCGTCCGTCGCGACGGCTTCACCGACGCGTGCTCCGATCTCACCCTGCAAGCGACCTCCTGGCTGGTTCGAGGGGCGCCGGACCCACCGACGCGTCTGCGCAACGAAAAGGCGGCCCCCCTGGACGGCGATCAGCTTGCCCGTCGGCGCGAGCTGAAACTACTGCCGGGAGGGTACCTGGGCGTCCTTCAACTTGCGCAGGCAGGCGCCTGTGCTAGGCCGGACCACGCCGCGCTTTCGAGCCGCGGTGCGACGTTTTCCTCGTCGGGGTGTAGCTCAGACTGGTAGAGCACTGCGTTCGGGACGCAGGGGCCGCAGGTTCAAATCCTGTCACCCCGACTCGTCATGCCTTCGGCGTGCGTTGGGCGTGCTCCGAATCCGGAGCACCCGCGCGCGCGGCTTGCGAGCGCGAAGCATGGTGGTATAGGGCGGCCACCTTGCGTCGCGCGAGCCTCGTCCGTGGTGCCGTGCTGGCGCTCCTGCTGCTTCCGAGCGCCGCCTCGGCGGCGCCGGCACGCTCGCCGGCCCCGGAAGCCACGAGCGTCGTCGCGTTCGAGGCGAACCTGTCCCCCGAGATGGCCGTTCTCCGCGAGGAGATCGCCGACCTCCGCGAGCGCGTCGATGCGGTTCGCGAGGGGACCGAGCCTCCGGCGTGGGCGGCAAGGGCCTATGAGCGCCTCGGTCACCGCGTGGAGCGGCTGAATCAGCTCCTCGAGCGGCTCGCGGCGCGCGTCGAGACGCCGGTGCCGCGCCTCGACGAGCCGTTCACGCTGCTGACGGTCGCCGCGTGCATGCTGATCCTCGGCTTTCTCGCAGGACGGACGATGCAGCGTCGTTCCGGCCGGAAGGACCCGCGCTTCCGGCTATGAGCGAGCTCCTGGGCGTCGCTCTGATCTCCTACCTGATCGGATCGGTGCCCTGGGGCTACCTCCTCGGGCGCTGGTACGGGCTCGACGTCCGCCGCTCCGGCAGCGGGAACATCGGCGCGACGAACGTCGCACGGTCGCTCGGCCGGCGCGTCGGCCTCCTCACGCTCGCGCTCGATGCCGCGAAGGGCGCATTGCCGGTGCTGCTCGCGGCGAACGCCTCTCTCTGGCCAAGCGCGGAGACGAGCCCGGAGACGCGCGCGGCGATCGCGGCGCTCGGCGCCGTCGCGGGGCACGTCTTCTCGATCTTCCTCCGCTTCCAGGGCGGAAAGGGCGTCGCGACGGCGGCCGGAGCGCTTCTCGCACTCGCTCCGGGAGCAGCGCTGATCGCTCTCGCGGTCTTCGCAGCCCTGCTCCTTGCGAAAAGGATCGTGTCCCTCGCCTCGCTCGGCGCGGTCGCGACCGCCCCGGTCGGCATGGCCCTCAGCGGCGAGCCGCGCGCGGCCGTTCTCGCGGGCGTCGGGGTCGCCGCGCTCATCTTCGTCCGGCACCGCGACAATCTCGCCCGTCTCCGGGCGGGGACGGAGCCGAGGCTCGACGAGCGCCCTCGTACGCGCTAGGGGTGGCTCCCCATCCGGGTCGATGCCGCTGATTTCGTAGGCAACGACCAAGTATTGAGCAGTCTGCCTGTTCGTGAAACGAGCAAGCGCGCGGCGTTCTAGTGAGCCGACGACGGCATCCACCTTGCTGACCGGCTCTGGAGGAAGTCCATGGTAAAGATGCGTCCAGCAGCTTCGGGAGCCGGTCGGGCTCTCGGAGGCAGCGCCCTTGCCCTCGCGGCGTGCACCTTCGCCGATCCGGCGTGGGCCCAGGACTCTCCGCCGCCGGCGATCGACAGCGGCGACACCGCCTGGATGCTGATCTCGACCGCCCTCGTCCTGATGATGACCGCGCCCGGGCTCGCCCTCTTCTACGGCGGGCTCGTCCGGCGGAGCAACGTCCTGAGCATCCTGATGCAGTGCCTGACGTGCATGGCGGTGCTCAGCATCGTCTGGGTGCTGATCGGATTCACCCTCGCGTTCGACGCGGGCGGCCCCCTGATCGGCGGCTTTTCGATGCTCGGCTTGAAGGGCCTCGGCGTCGAGCCGTTCGGGACCGGGACGATCCCCGGCCTCCTCTTCATGATGTTCCAGGGGACCTTCGCGATCATCACGCCGGCGCTGATCGTCGGTGCGTACGCGGAGCGGATGCGCTTCAGCGCGTTCCTGATCTTCACCGTTCTCTGGTCGATCCTGATCTACTCGCCGCTTTGCCACTGGGTCTGGGGCGGCGGCTGGCTCGGCGCGCGCGGCGCGCTCGACTTCGCCGGCGGCACCGTCGTGCACATCAGCTCCGGCATCTCGGCGCTCGCGGCGGCGCTCTTGATCGGCGAGCGGATCGGCTACGGCGCGGAGCCTCTGCCGCCGCACAACCTGCCGTTCACGGTCGCGGGCGCGGCGCTTCTCTGGATCGGCTGGTTCGGCTTCAACGCCGGCAGCGCTCTCGCCGCGAACGGGCTCGCAGCGGTCGCGTTCGTCACCACGAACACCGCCGCGGCCGCAGCGGCGATCGGCTGGATAACGATCGAGTGGCTGACGCGCGGGAAGCCGACGGTCCTCGGAGCGGCTTCGGGCGTCGTCGCGGGTCTCGTCGCGATCACGCCGGCGGCCGGCTTCGTGACACCGATGTCCTCGATCGGGATCGGCTTCGCCGCCGGGATCCTCTGCTTCTACGGAATTCGCTTGAAGGAGATGTTCGGCGCGGACGACGCGCTCGACGTCGTCGGAATCCACGGCGTCGGTGGAACGTGGGGCGCGATCGCGACGGGGATCTTCGCCGACGCCGCGATCGGCGGGAAAGACGGACTCCTCACGGGCAATCCCGGTCAGGTGTGGCTCCAATTCGAAGGCGTTCTCGCGACGATCGTCTTCTGCTTCGTCGGCTCGATCATTCTCTTGAAATTGACGGACCTCATCGTCGGACTTCGCGTCGACGACGAGGAGGAGCTGGCGGGCCTCGATCTCAGCCAGCACCGCGAACGCGGTTACGTGCTCGGGTCGGTCGCCGAGTAGTCCCAGTCCACGGCAGGCCGACCGACCTGCCCTTGATCGGATGGAGTGAACTCCCTAACGGAGGTGGAGATGAAGAAGGTCGAAGCGATCATCAAGCCCTTCAAGCTCGACGAGGTGAAGGAGAGCCTGAGCTCGGTGGGCTCGCAGGGCCTGACGGTCACCGAGGTCAAGGGCTTCGGGCGCCAGAAGGGTCATACGGAGCTCTACCGGGGCGCGGAGTACGTCGTCGACTTCCTGCCCAAGGTGAAGCTCGAGATCATCGTCACGGACGACAAAGTCACCGAAGTCGTCGAGACCATCGAGAAGGCCGCGAAGACCGGTCGCATCGGCGACGGCAAGATCTTCGTCCTGCCGGTCGACGAGGTCGTCCGCATCCGAACCGGCGAGCGCGGAGACGAGGCCCTCTGAGCCGCTGAGCACGTTTTCATTCCCAGCGTCGTGAACCATGGTCGAGCCCGTCCGGGCCCGACGCGAGCTCCTTCGACGCTGCATCCCAGTCCACGAGATCCAACCCGGTTCCGGGGGAGCACGTCGGGGCAATCCCGGCGTAGACCAGCAACGCAGAGAAGATAGGAGAAGCTTTCGATGACCGCGAAGGACGCGCTCGAATACGCAAAGAAGAACAACGCCGTCGCCTGTGACATCAAGTTCATGGACTTCCTCGGAACGTGGCAGCACTTCACGATTCCGATGTCCGAGTATGACGAAGCCCTGTTCGAGGAAGGAAGCGGCTTCGACGGCAGCTCGATCCGCGGCTGGCAGGCCATCGACGCTTCGGACATGCTCGTCGTTCCCGACCCGAAGACGGCGCGCATGGATCCGTTCTGCGAGGAGCCGACCGTCTCGCTGATCGGCAACATCATCGATCCGATCACGAAGGAGGAGTACTCCCGCGATCCGCGCAACATCGCGATGAAGGCCGAGGCGTACCTGAAGACGACCGGTATCGGCGACGTCGCGTACTTCGGCCCGGAGCCGGAGTTCTTCGTGTTCGACGACGTGCGCTACTCGATCAGCCAGCAGCACAGCTTCTTCCACATCGACTCGCGCGAGGCGGGCTGGAACTCCGGCCGCGAGGAGGAGTTCGGCAACCTCGGCTACAAGGTACGGAACAAGGAAGGCTACTTCCCGGTTCCGCCGACCGACACGATGCAGGACCTCCGCACCGAGATGGTGCGCTTGATGGAGCAGGTCGGCATCCGCGTCGAGAAGCACCACCACGAGGTGGCGACAGCCGGCCAGGCCGAGATCGACATGCGCTTCCTGCCGCTCGTCGAGATGGCCGACTCGCTGAAGTGGTTCAAGTACATCGTCAAGAACGTCGCGCGGAAGCACGGCATGACCGCGACGTTCATGCCGAAGCCGCTCTTCGGCGACAACGGCACGGGCATGCACACGCACCAGTCGATCTGGAAGGACGGCAAGCCGCTGTTCGCCGGTGACGGCTACGCCGGCATGTCGCAGCTCGCGATGCACTACATCGGCGGAATCCTGAAGCACGCGCCGGCCCTGGCCGCGTTCACCAACCCGACGCTGAACTCCTACCGTCGCCTGGTGCCGGGCTTCGAGGCGCCGGTGAACCTCGCCTACTCGTCGCGGAATCGCTCCGCGGCGGTACGCATCCCGATGTACTCGCCCTCGCCGAAGGCGAAGCGAATCGAGGTGCGCTTCCCCGATCCGGCGTGCAACGGGTACATCGCGTTCGCGGCCATGCTGATGGCGGGCCTCGACGGCATCCAGAAGAAGATGGATCCGAAGCAGCCGCTCGACAAGGACATCTACTCGCTCAGCCCGGAAGAGCTGAAGGACGTCCCGTCGATGCCGGGCTCGCTCGAGGCGGCTCTCGACAACCTGGCGAAGGACCACGAGTTCCTGCTCCAGGGAGACGTCTTCACGAAGGACGTCGTCGAGACCTGGATCGAGTACAAGACGACCAACGAGGTCGATCAGATGCGGCTCCGTCCGCATCCGTACGAGTTCCAGCTGTACTTCGACGCCTGAGCGGCGTCGTTCGCACGGTGGCGGGCTTCGGCTCGCCGCGAGCGGGGCGGATCGGGTTTCCGATCCGCCCCGTTTTTTTCTCGTGGCGCACGGCGCGGATTGTCGCGCGTGACAAGGTTTCGCGCCGCTTCCTTCCGCCCGACGCTCGCGCAGCCGTATCTCGGCTTCGCGCCGGCACGACGCCGGCCGCGAACGGGAAAGGCGGGCGACGATGCGCTTCTCGGAGATCGACGGTGGGACTCGGGGCTTCTCGGGGAGGATCGCGAAGGCGGCGACGCTCGTCGCGCTCGCGACGCTCGCAGCGTTCGCGGCAGTGCTCCTCAGCGCTTGCGGCGGCGCGAGCGAAACGGCGGACGCGGGCGAAGTGCTATTCGCCGGCCGCCCGGGAGAGCTTTCGCCGCACGATGTGGGCAGCACGGCGCGCTTCCGCATCGAAGCGAGGAGCGGCAGCGAGAGCACGTCCGCCACACGGACGACGGTCGTCCTGAGCGAGGGACCGGACGGCGAGTTCCTCCTCGAGACCTCGACCGACACCGGCATCCGGCAGCGCCTTCGCGCGCGAGAGACGCCGGACGAGGTGCGCGTCGAGGCGATCGCCGTCGACGACGGCAGCGGCTTCGCGTGGCGCGATCTCGATCCGGCCGCGGTCCTCGTGCGCGTGCCCGTCGTGGCGGGAGCGACCCTGGAAGCGGAATTCGCCCGCACGATCGACCTTCGCATCGAGAGCGGCGGCGCCTCGACGGTGCGAAGCCTCGTCGTCACCGGCGAGTCGCGGCGTCGCGCCGTCGGCTGGGAGGATCTCGTGCTCGGCGGGGAGACCCTGCGCGCGATCCGCTGGGAGATCGAAGGTGAGAGCCGCACCGAGACGATCGTCCTCGGCGGCGAGTCGCTCGAGATCCGTGCGCAGCTCCGCGGCGTCGAGCACCGCGCACCGGGGCTCGGTCTCGTGCGCGAGGAGGCGGACCTCGAGATCTCCGTCGGCGGCGCGACGACCGCCGTGCACCTCGTCGCCGAGCGCGAGACCTAGCGCGGAGGAATGCCGCGTTTGGATCTGCCCGCGCTCGACATCGCCGGAGAGATCTCGCTAGGCTTCGTCCCCTCGTGGCTCTCGTTCGCTCCCCATGAGACGAATCTCGATCGCGCTCGCCGCAGGCGGGCTGGTCGCTGGCTTCCTGTTGCGAGCCTGGAGCTGGGAGTGGAACGACCAGCTCCAGGGAGACGTCAACCTTTTCGCGCTGACCGCACGGGAATTCGCCGAGAGCGGCTCTCTCCGATACCCGATCAAGTACGAATTCAGCGATCGTGTCGACTACTGCGAGACACGGTCGGTCGCGTCTCAGCATCCGCCGCTGTTTCCGCTCGCGGCAGGGCTTCTCGCGAAGGCACTCGGCACGGACGAAACGTATCCGCTTCTGAAGCTACTTTCGGAGCTCGGCGGGTTCGCGTTGCTCGCCCTGCTCGCGGCCCGCGGTGCGTCCGCGAGCGACTCCGGCGCTTCGACCGCGCTCCTCCTGGCCGCGGTGTCGCCGATGCTGGTCGACTTCTCCGGCAACGGGAGCCCGTACGCCTGGAGCGGGTTGCTCTTGCTCGTGGCGACCCTCCTGGTGTGGAGGCTCCGCGCGGGTCGCGCGCTCGACTTCGTCCTGGCCGGGGCCGTTGCCGGAGTCGCGCCACAGATCCATCCGGCACTGCTCGCGATCCCGGCGAGCTTGGCTCTCGTCGCGATGCTCCGATGGCGTCGGGTGCCGCCGCGCTGCGCGCTGGCGTTCGCCGGAGTCGGAGGCATCGTCGCGGCTCCTTGGCTCGCCTGGAACCTGCGGCACTTCGGCTCGCCGTTCTACTCGTACAATCCGCACGTCTTGTGGACCAACCTCGGCGCGGCACAGGAAGGCATCTACGGCGACGTCGTCACCTGGCGCTGGAGCGAGGCGAGCTGGGGCGTCGTGGCGTCGAATGCATGGGATACCGCGCTCCGGAGCGGAATCGAGATGCTCGGCGGCATTCTGATGGATGGAGGGCCGGGCGCGTTCGTTCTCGCGTCGCTGACGATCTGGTCGGTGCTGACCACGGCCCCGCGGAAAGCCCTCGAAAGTGCGCTTCCGGCGCTCCTGTATCTGGCACTCGTGCTTCCCTTCGAGTTTCGCGATCGATTCGTCGTCCCTCTCCTTCCCGTCTTCTATCTCGCGGCCGGCCGCGGCTTCGCGATCGCTTCTCGATCGGGCCGTCGATCGCTCGGGGGTCTCTGCGTCGTGACGTCACTCGCGTGGATGGCGCCCGCGTACTTCGAGTCACCCCCCGCCCGGTACTACTCCGACGATGCCGCGCGGCGGAACGCGAATGCGCTGATGGTGCCCGTCGCGGAGAGCCTGGCGCGGCTCGAGGACGGACCGGTCCTCGGCTACTCGCGCGTTCTGGATGGCGGCATCGACGCGGTCTACTACCACCGGAAGCTCCTGATTCGCGGCATGGCGCACGGCCGACCGCGCCAGGAGCACTTCGGAGATCTGGCGCGGAAGCTCGCTCGAGATTTTCGAGTGCGCTACGTGTGGACCGATCTCTTCCTGAAGCCGGAGGTCGAATTGATCTTTCCCGGCGCGCGCACGGTTCTCGGAAATGGGGGATTCTTCGTGTTCGAGCTCCCGCAGGGGCGCGACCCGGCCGGCGTCTGCGACAGAACGAAGCCCGCGGCCGTCTCGAAGCCTCACGCGGTTCGGTCGAGGAGATCCCGCAGCGCCGCGCGGCGCACCTTGCCCGCGCTCGTGCGCGGAAACGAGTCGACGCGGACGAGCGCCCGCGGCAGCTTGAACCCCGCGAGGTGCAGGCGCGCGAACTCCCGCAGCTCCTCGACCGTGACTTCGGCGCGTGCGATCACCGCGACCGTCACCTGCTCGCCCCAGCGCTCGTGCGGCGTCCCGAAGACGACCGCCTCGATCACCGCCGGATGACGAGCAAGCACCGCCTCGACCTCCTCCGGGCTCACGTTCTCGCCGCCGGTGATGATGATCTCCTTCAGCCGCCCGGTGACGTAGAGGCGTCCGTCGCCGTCGAGGCGGCCCAGGTCGCCCGTGTGCAGCCAGCCGTCGCGCAGCGCCGCCGCAGTCGCTTCGGGATCCCCGAGGTATCCACGCATCACCGTCGGTCCGCGCACGACGATCTCGCCCTGGCGGCCGCGCGGGAGGAACGTGCCGTCCGGCGCACGGATCGCGAGGCGAAACGGGGCGTGCGGACGACCGACGGTTCCGGGATGCTCGAGCGCTTCGCGTCCGACGGTCATCGTGAGGCCGTCGGCGCTCTCCGTCTGCCCGTACGCTTCGAGGATCTCGGCGGCGGGGAAGCGCTCCGCGAGCGCTTGCTTGACGGACATCGGCGTCATCGCGCTGCCGACGGTCACCTTCGTGAGGCTCGCGAGACCGCCCTGATCCCGCGACTCGAGGAGCGGGCCCGTCATCGCAGGAACGAGCGGAAGGTCGGTCACGCCGTGCTCGCGGATGAGCCGTGGGATCTGCTCGGGATCGAAGCTACCGAGAAGGAGCACCGTCCCGCCGCTCACGAGCCGCGCGAGGTAGTGCGAGACGAAGATCGGAACGTGGCAGAGCGGGCTCACCACCGCCGCGACGGAAGCCGGGCCGTCGCGTCGCGTCTGCACGACCGCCTCGGCCGCACGAAGGAGATGCGCGTGCGTCAGGAGGACGCCCTTCGGACGACCCGTCGTTCCCGAGGTATAGGCGACGACCGCTTCCGCGTCCTCGCCCTCTCCCTCGGGAAGAGGTGCCGCGGACCCCACGGAGGCGTCCCGCCGCCGGACGCGCGCCGAACCATCCTCGTCGATCTCGAGCCACGCGGCGGCGCCGGCGTGCCGTACGAGCCCTTCCGCTTCGCCCTCGGTGAGGCGCGGGTCGAGAGGAATCGCGGACGCACCGGCGCGCCAGATCCCGAAGAGGCCGGCGACGTGCGCGACCGTGTTGGCGACGCGAAAGCCGATCCGCGTTCCGGCGCCGCATCCGGCGCGGGCCAGCTCGCGCGCGACGTTGCTCGCAGCCGCGTCGAGACGTGCGACCTCGTGACGCGTGCCTCCCTCGAGGATCGGGGCCCACGCCGCACCGCGCTCTCGCGCCGCCGCGAGCGCAGCCGCGAGCGTAGCCGCGAGGTCGTGGCGCCGCTCCATCGCCGCTCGCCGCTCCGCGCAGGGCCGCTACGAGCGGATCTCGAGCGCGCCTTCCGCGAGACGCGCGCGAAGCACCTTCTTGTCGAACTTCCCGACGCTCGTCTTCGGGACCTCCGCGACGAACGACCAGCGCTCCGGCACCCACCAGCGCGCGACGCGCGACTCGAGGAAGCTCTTCATCGCCTCCGGATCCGCGGCGGCTCCCGGCCGCAGCACGACGCAGGCGAGCGGCCTCTCCTGCCAGCGGTCGTCCGGAACGCCGATCACCGCGGCCTCGACGACGTCGGGGTGTGCCATGATCTCGTTCTCGAGCTCGACGGACGAGATCCACTCGCCGCCCGACTTGATCACGTCCTTGGCGCGATCGGTGATCTGCACGAAGCCACGGTCGTCGACGTTGCCGACGTCGCCCGTGCGGAGCCAGCCGCGGTCGAACTTCTCGCCCGAATCGTCGCCGTAGTACGAGCCCGTGATCCACGGTCCGCGCACCTGGATCTCGCCGACGGAGTCGCCGTCCCAGGGAAGCTCCTCGCCCTGGTCGTCGACGATGCGGAGCTCGACCCCGGCGCAGACGCGGCCGGTCTTCGAGCGCCACGCCATCTCCTCGGAAGGATCGGCGCCGTCTGGCGGCAGCGCGATCGCGCCGAGCGGGCTCGTCTCCGTCATGCCCCACGCCTGGATGATGCGCACGCCGTAGCGCTCCTGGAAGCGCTCCATCAGGACGCGCGGCACCGCGGAGCCGCCGCAGACGATCATGCGGAACGACGAGAGGTCGATCGGCGTCGTCTCGCCGTGCCGGAAGACGTCGGCCCAGATCGTCGGGACCGCGCCGGAGAAGGTCGGACGCTCGCGCGCGATCAGGCGGCAGAGCGGCTCGGCCTGAAGATGTCTCTCCACCATCACGAGGTCCGATCCCACCATCCACGCGGCGTACGGGAGCCCCCAGGCGTTCGCGTGAAACATCGGCACGATGAGAAGGACGCGGTCGCGGTCGCTCAGCGAGTAGCAAGCGCCCGAGGTCACGCCGAACGAATGCAGAAAGGTCGAGCGGTGGCTGTAGACGACGCCCTTCGGGTTGCCCGTCGTGCCGCTCGTGTAGCACATCGCCGCCGCGTCGCGTTCGTCGAGATCGGGCCACGCGTAGCCGAGCTTCTCCGTGGCGAGGAGAGCCTCGTACGCGAGCACCTCGCCGAGCGGCGAAGCGTCCTCCTTGCCCATGACGACGACGTGCTCGACCGTCCGGAGCTCCGGCCGGATCTTCGCGAAGAGCGGCACGAGCGAGGAGTCGACGAGGACGACGCGGTCCTCGGCGTGATTGACGATGTAGACGAGCTGCTCCGGGAAGAGGCGGATGTTCAGCGTGTGCAGCACGGCACCCATGCTCGGCACCGCGAGGTACGCCTCCATGTGCTCCTGGGTGTTCCAGGAGAACGTGCCGACGCGGTCGCCCGGCCGGACGCCGAGCCGTCGCAGCGCCGCGGCGAGTCGCTCCGCGCGCTCCGCGACCTCGCGGAACGTTGCGCGACGCACGTCCGTGCCGTCGAACGTCGAGATCGTGCTCGTCGCGTGGACGCGGCGTCCGTGCTCGAGGAGCGCCGCCACGGTGAGCGGCCGGTCCTGCATCGTGCTCTTCATCGAGAATGCTCCTTAGCGGACTTGGAGAATCACCTTGCCGACGTGCGCGCTCGACTCGACCCGGCGGTGCGCCTCCGGCGCCTCCGCGATCGGCAGTACGCGGTCGACGACCGGACGGATTCGTCCCGCGGCGAGCGCCGCGCCGAACCGCTGCTCGAAGCCGCGGACGATCGCCGCCTTCTCGTCGACGGGACGCGCACGCAGCGTCGAGCCGATGATCTCGAGACGACGCAGCATCAGCCCGGCGAGGTTCAGCTCCGCCTTCGCGCCGCCCGTCAAGCCGATCACGACGAGCCTGCCGCCCATGCCGAGCGAGGCGAGGTTCCCTTCGAGGTAGGGGCCGCCGATGCTGTCGAGCACGACGTCGACGCCCTTCCCGCCCGTCAGCTCCTGGATCCGCTCCGCGAACTTCTCGGTGCGGTAGTTGATCGCCGCGGCCGCGCCGAGCTCGACGCAGCGCCGGCACTTCTCGTCGCTGCCGGCGGTGACGTAGCAGCGGCCGCCGGCCTCGTTCACGAGCTGGATCGCCGCGGTGCCGACGCCGCTTCCGCCGCCGTGGACGAGGAGCGAGCCGCCGTCGGGAAAGCGTCCGTACTGGAAGACGTTCGAGAAGACGGTGAGGTACACCTCGGGGACGCCGCCCGCGTGAACGAGATCGAGCGCCTCCGGCACGCGCAGCACCGAGCCGTGGTGCGCGACCGCTTCCGCCGCGTATCCGCCGCCGGGAAGGAGAGCCATCACGCGGTCGCCGCGCGCGAAGCCGGAGGGGACCTTCGCGCCGACCTCGAGGACCTCGCCCGCGCACTCGAGGCCGAGGATCGGCGAAGCGCCCGGCGGCGGCGGATAGAAGCCGCGGCGTTGCAGGAGGTCCGCGCGGTTGACGGCCGTCGCGACGACGGCGATGCGGACGTCCTCCGGTCCGAGCGCGGGTGCCGGCGCCTCGTCCCAGCGCATCACGTTCTCGTCTCCCGGCTGGTCGATGATGATGGCTTTCAAAGCTCGTCTCCTCCGGCGAAGCGTGCTGCCGCGAGCGAGTCTGCCATTTGGGCCGGTCCTCTCGCCACCCGGGGCGCGCCCTTCGCGAGCAGCGCACGGCGGAGAGGAGTGGGCGCTCACTCGTTCGGCGGAACCCCATCTGCTGCTCGAGGAGCCCAGACGCCCTTCAAGGATCCGCAGGTGATGTTCTCATCATGGAGCCGGCGCGAGATTGCCCGCTCCACGCCGCCGGCATAGGACGCGAATTCACGCCGCCGCCTCGCCTCCGGGATGCGATCGAGGCGAACGAGATCGAAGCCCAGCACGCTCTGGAAGAGGACGAGATAGTCTCCCTCGCGGTTCAGCCGGGCCGCAGCGTCGATCAGGCGCTGTCTTCCCGCCCCGAACTCGGGCGGATAGAACCAGTCGAGCGGAAGCGCGTTCTCGACCTCGAGCGCGGGATAGACCCAAGCGTTGTCCGGAAGGACGGTGACGCGCCGCGCCGGATGGCGGCGTATGCAGTCCACGAGCTCGGCGACGGATGCCGCCGTCCGTGGGTTCGTTCGCAGCGCGCCGAATGCGGGAACGATCGGCCCGAGCGAGGTCGTCATCCCCTCCGGCGGGCCATCGTAGTACGGGTGCGCGCGCGCGATCGAGAACACGCTCACCGTCCAGCCGAAGGCGAGCACCGTCACGGCCAGCGCAGCGGCGTGAAGCGGAGGTGCGAGTGCTCCCACGGGGCGCGGTGCGCCTTCCCAGAGGAGCGTGAGGGCCGCGAGAGCGAGCGATCCCCCGACCAGATTCGCGTTGGGGTATCCCCACGACAATGTCGTCATCCAACCGAGCACGAGCAACGCGAGCGCCGCACCGGAGGCGCGCCGCTCGGTGATCCCTTGCCAGAGCACCAGCACAGCCAGCACCCACACGAGCATCGTGCCCCAGTCGTTGGCGTCGCCAGCCCACGTCAGTTGCCGCCCCAGCGCCAGACGAAGAATCACGTAGGTTGCCACCGCGCGGAGCGCCCAGGAGCAACCGATCGCGAGCCCGGTTTGGAGGATCTTCCGGCGCGCGGCCATGTCGACCGCGGTCACCGCGACGAGAAGCACACCGAGGTCGAGAACCCTGCCGTACCGGGTGCCGATGGCCTGAAGCAGCGCATCGCCCCATACCGGCCTCGCACCGAGGATCTGGTCGAGCATCGCACGGAAGCCGCCCGCCCAGGCCACGACGGCAACGTAGAGGAATCCCGGGATCGCGCCGGTCGCGAGAGCAGTGATCGCGATGCGAATCCGTTCCCGCATCGCCATCGCCGGGAGAGAGACAAGGAGCCACACGAGACCGAGCAGCGGCGCCGCGAAGTAGCTCTGCTTCATGAGCGGCACCGCGCCGAGCAAGAAGAATCCGAGCGCGACTCGTCCTCGCCTCGCCGATCGCGCGCCCACATCGACCAGAACGAGCCCGAGGGCGACGAGCAGGATCGCGTCGATGGTGCACTAAGCCATCAGCGGGAAGCTGTGCACGTTGATCAGGACCGACGCGGCCCACGCAATCGTCTCGACAGGACGCCAACGTCCGGGACCGCGGCGGAAGACGAGCGTCGCAAGAGCGGTCGAGTAGAGGACGACCTCGAGCAGCCCGATCAGCCGCGACGCTTCGAGCAGCGGGAGCGGCACGAGGAAGTCCAACGCGTGGAACGCGGCCGAGCCGACCGGTCGAGGTGAAATGAAATCGCGATGCGGAAACTCGCCGTTCAGCAGCCGCCACGTCTGCGCCAGGAAGTAGCCTTCGTCGGTCGGACAAAACCCCAGCAGGCAGGCCGAGTAGAACGCCCATCCGGTGAGGATCAGAGCGACTGCGAGGAAACGGAGGGGCACTCCGGACGGCTCGCTTGGCTCTCGAGCTGGTTCGAAGGAGGAAGACGGGTCCATACGGAGCGGGAAGACTCGCGCAAACGAGAATACACTGCTGCCGGGACGCCGCTAGACCCTAGCGGCCGCGGGCGCGGCGGAGGGAGACGCCGGCCTCGCGAAGGCAGAGCGTCGCCGCCTCCTCCGGGGTCGCCGCCGCGAGGAACGCTTGCACCTGCGGGTCCTCCTTCTCGACGGCTCGGGCGTAGTAGCGCGCCGCAGGATCCGAAGCACGGAGGTCCTCGAAGACCGTCAAGCGAAACCAGCCGCGCGCCTTCTCGCCGAACTCGATCACGAATTCCGCCTCGCCCACGACGCGCGCGGCCTCGACGACCGCGTCGGCCAACGGGATCTGCTGCCAATCCATCGTCACGACCTCCCTCCGTCACGACCTCGATCCGGGCTCGCGGGAACGAACGGCCAGAGCCACCACTCGCTCGGCCAGCGCTCGACGAAGCCGCGCATGACGTCGACGAGCTGCCCACAGGTCGCGTCCGCTTCGCCGGGCTCGACGAGCGGTCCGTACTCGACGCGAAGGCGGCCGTTCTCGCGCAAGCCGACGAACGGCCGGAGCGGGACGCGCGTCAGCCGCGCGAGCGTCGTCACCCCGGCGGCGAAGCGCACGCGCTCGCCGCCGATCTCCACGTCCGCCGCGCGATCGACGACGTCGCCCGGCACGTCGACGACCGCATAGAGCGAGCGTCCCTCGACCAGCTCCGCGCGCGCCTGCAGGAGACCGTCGCCCGCGGAGTCGAGGAGCGGCCGTCCCGCGAGCGACTCGAGCCACGCGACCTTCGCCGTGCCGAAGACGCGCTTCGCCGCCGGCATCGGATTCGAAGCGTCGAGACGCCGTCCGACCGCGTGCAGGTTCAACCCGCGCACGCGACAGAGGTGCAGATAGGCGAGGATCGGGCTCCCGAAATGGAGCCCGGCGTAGATCACCGGCCCCGTCTCCATCGGCGCGTCGCCGCCGGCGCCGAGGAAGCGCGCGAGCGCTTCCGGCCTGCGCATGAAGTACGCGGCGTCCGCTTCCTCGCGCGCCTCGGACGAGAGAGCAGCGTGATACACCCACGCCGCGTCCGCGGCGGGCTTCCCGAGCCAGGCCGAGATGCGATTGACGGCCGTCTCCCGCCGGCGCGCGTCGCGACCGTACTCGATCGAAGCGACGACGCGCGCGTATGCCGCTCCGCACGCGAAGCTTCTCGCCGCGAGGGGCAGCAGCACGCGATAGCGAAGCTCCGTCCAGGAAGCGGATCCCGCTCGCGAGCCCGGCGCGCCGCGATTCCCGTCGCGCGTCACGCGCGTCACCCGCGTCACCCGTCGCTCAGGGGCGAAGCTCGAGGACCATGTGGAAGCGCGTCTGCGTGGCGCGCCGGAAGCTCCGGAAGCCGGCCGCCTCTGCGACCTCGCGCAGACGACCCTCGCCGGCTTGCGCGCCGAGCGCCTCCGCACCGGCGCCCTGCGACATCGCCGAAGGCGTGCAGACGAGCGTCGAGGCGGCATAGTAGACGCGGCCGACGGGCGTCAGGTTCTCCTCGACGCGATCGCTCGCGAGCGGCTCGACGAGCATCCACGTCCCGTCCGGCGCGAGGGACTGGCGCACGTGCTTCGCGACGCCGACCGGATCGCCCATGTCGTGCAGGCAGTCGAAGAACGTGACGAGATCGTAGCCGGCGCCGGGATAGGAGGCTGCCGGTGCGACCTCGAAGCGGCACGTCTCCGCGAGTCCCTCGCGAGAGGCCGCTTCGCGCGCCGTCTCGATCGACGGTCCGTGATCGTCGAAGCCGACGACCTGCGCGCGCGGGAACGCGCGAGAGAGGAGACGCGCGGAGTGACCGACGCCGCAGCCGACGTCCGCGACGCGCCCGCCGCCCTCGAGCTTCGCGACGACGCCGTCGAGCGACGGAAGCCACGTGCGCACGAGATGGTTCGCGTACGCGGGGCGGAAGAAGCGCGCCGTCCCCTCGAACACGCCGGGATGGTGCGCGCTCCACGGAATGCCGTCGCCGCTCCGGAACGCCTCGGTCAAGCTCTCGTCGGCGCGCGCGGCGGAGATGCCGAGGAGAAACCCGCCGAGCATGCAGACCGGGCTCGCCTCGTCCGCGAGTGCTGCCGCCTGCTCCTCCGTGAGCGCGTAGCGATCGGTCGCAGCGTCGTACGCGACGTAGCCCGCCGCGGCCTGCGCGCGAAGCCACTCGCGCACCGGGCGCTCCTTGGTCCCGGTCCGCTCGGCGAGCTCCGCGGAGGTCGTCGGCCCGGCCGCCGCCATCGCCCGGTAGAGACCGAGCCGATCTCCGACGACGACGAGCGCGCTCGTCAAGCAGGCGCCGACGTCGGCGAGAGCGCGGTCGAGGAACGCCTGCATCCGTTCGCGGTCGATCGCCACGTCTGGCCCGCGCTACCACCTGACCGGCACGGTCACAACCCGCCGCACTGGCGAAAGGGCCTCAAACCAGCGACCATCCTGCCGATGCCGGCCTCCGGAGCACCGACGCGCCCTCTCCCGGGACAGCTCGATCCGCCACTCCCGAGCGAGGAGCACCGCATGCTCCGCGACCTCGTGCGCGGCTTCGCCGCCGAGGAGGTCGAGCCGCAGGCGAGCGCGAACGATCACGCCGGCACGCTGAACGTCCCGCTCCTGCGGCGCGCCGGCGAGCTCGGGCTTCTCGGCGTCACGGTCCCGTCGGAGGACGGCGGAGCCGGCCTCGACGCGACGGCCGCCGTCATCGTGCACCACGAGCTCTCGAAGTGCGATCCGGGCTTCACCCTCGCGTACCTCGCGCACGCGATCCTCTTCGTGAACAACCTCCATCACGCCGCGAATCCCGCTCAGCGCGCGCGCTTCATCCCGAAGGCGATCTCGGGCGAGTGGATCGGCGCGATGGGCATGACGGAGCCCGGCGCGGGCACCGACGTGCTCGGCATGCAGACGACCGCGCGCCGGAGCGGCGACGGCTACGTGCTGCAGGGTCGGAAGACGTTCATCACGAACGCGCCCGACGCGACCTGCTTCCTCGTCTACGCGAAGGTCGACGGGAAGATCACGGCCTTCCTCGTCGAGCGCTCCTACGAAGGCTTCGCGAGCGGGCCGCCGATCGAGAAGATGGGCATGCGCGCCGCACCGATGTCCGAGCTGATCTTCGAGGGCTGCTTCGTGCCGGCCGAGAACCTCCTCGGCGCGGAAGGCGCCGGCATGGTGCACATGATGCGGAACCTCGAGATCGAGCGGCTCTGCCTCGCCGCGATGAGCCTCGGGATCGCGGATCGCTGCGTCGCGACGATGGCGCACTACAGCATCGAGCGCGAAGCCTTCGGCAAGCCGATCGCGGAGTTCGGCCAGATCCAGCGCTACGTCGCCGACTCCTTCGCGAAGACGGAGGCCGCGCGCACGCTGATCTACGCGGTCGCGGCCGACGTCGCCGCCGAGCGCCGGAACCGGATCGGCACCGACGCCGCGAAGCTCTTCGCGGCCCCCGTCGGCAAGGAGGTCGCGGACAACGCGATGCAGGTGCTCGGCGGCTGGGGGTACTGCTCGGAGTTCACGGTCGAGCGGCTCCTGCGCGACGCGAAGCTCCTCGAGATTGGCGGCGGCACGCTCGAGTCCCACCAGAAGAACCTGACCCGCGATCTCACCCGGGCACTGGCGCGCTCGGCATGACGGACTCGACCCTGCTCGTCCGCGCGACGCTGGCCCTGTACGCGGACGCGCTTCGCCAGAGCACGTACGCCCTCGGCCGGCACGTCTGGATCGTCGGTCTCGTGCCCGCGTACACGCTCGGGCTCGGCGTCGTCACGGGCCTCGGACAGCAGCTCGGGTTCCTCGGCGGCTTCCTCGTCTTCCTCGCCGTCGCCGCGTGCGCGAGCTCGTTCCTCGCGGTGATCAGCGAGGCGATCGCGAACCAGCGGTTCCGGATCGAGAACCTGGGTCAGACGTTCGGGCGCTTCTTCTCGCGCGTCGTGACGGTCTTCTTCGTGTTCTGGATCATCCAGCTCCTGCTCGCGATGATCGTGTCGGAGAACCCGAACCTCCTCTGGCTCCTGATCGCGGTGAACGCGGGCATCTTCCTCTTGTTCAACCCCGTTCCGGAGCTGATCTACCAGGGGACGACGGACGGGATGGCGCTCCTGAACGATGCCGTCCAGTTCATGCGCGACAACCTCGTCGAGTGGCTCGTACCGCTCGCGATCCTCCTCGCGCCGTTCTTCCTGATCGATCCGCGGCTCGGCTTCGTCGCGATGGCGCGCATCGACGTGACGAACGGTCTCGAGGTGGTGATCGGGGTCGTCCACGAGTGGATCCCTCTCGGCGAGCCCGCGGGAACGCTCGTCGCGACGACGATCGCGAGCTTCCTGATCGTCTGGGCGATGCTCTTCCGCGGCTACCTCTTCCGCGCGCTCGCGCGCTCGGGCCGCCGCCAGCGCATCTTCGACGCGCGCGTGCGCGGCCTCTGAGCGTTGATGGACGTCGATCGAGCATCGAACCTCCGCGCGCCGAAGGCGCGCGGCCGAGCGCAAGCGAGCGGGGAGAGGAGGCTCCTCGCGGCTTTGCCGCGTGGAGGAGAGGGGCGGCGCCCCTCTCCGTGAAGATGTTTCGGGCGCTGCGGTCGCGGAACTTCGCGCTCCTCCTCGCCGGATCGTTCGCGGCGAACGTCGGCATCTGGATGCAGAGCGTCGCGCTCGGCTGGCTGATCTACAGCCTGACGAGCTCCGCTTCGTGGCTCGGCCGGATCGGCTTCGCGCAGTCACTGCCGACGCTCGTCTTCGGGTTCGTCGGCGCGGCCTTGATCGAGCACCTCGACCGGAAGCGCGTGATGGCGGCTTCCGCGCTGCTCTACGCCGGTTCCGCGTTCGCGCTCGCCTTCCTGACGATCACGCATCTGGTCGAGATCTGGATGGTGATCGCGCTCTCGTTCGTGACCGGCGTCGCGACGGCGCTCTACATGCCGGTCTTCCAGGCCTCGATTCCGAGCCTCGTCCCGCCCGAGGACCTGATGAACGCGATCTCGCTCAACTCCCTGTCGTTCAACGTCGCCCGGGTGATCGGCCCGCTGGTCGCCGGAGCCGTGATGACGGCCGCGGGCGAGGGGTGGTGCTTCGCGGCGAACGGCATGGGCTTCCTGGTCCTCGTCGCGACGATCCTCGCGATGCGGATGCCGAGCCGGCAGACGGGCCGCACCGGACCCCTCGGGCGCTCGCTGGTCGCCGGCCTCGACTACGCGCGGCGCCATCCGGTGATCCGCGCGATGCTGCTCCTCTGCTTCACGCTGAGCCTCTTCGGCTTCCCATTCGTCGTGCTGATGCCGGCGCTCGCGAAGGACGTGCTCGGCCAGGGCGCCGACGGGTTCACGCACCTCTTCTCCTCGGTCGGCGCCGGCGCCGTCGTCGGCGGCCTCGGTCTCGCCCTCGCGGGAGACGTGCGCCGGAAAGGGGACCTGATCGTCGGCTGCGCCCTCGCCTTCGGCCTGCTCCTGGTCGTCGTCGCGAACAGCGCGAGCTTCGTCGGTGCGGCGGTCGCCTTCGGCTTCGTCGGCGCGGCGATGATCATCTGCATCGCCTCGCTGAACACGCTCGTGCAGATGACGGTCGACGAGAACATGCGGACGCGCGTGATGAGCATGGTGACCGTGTCGCTCTTCGGGCTGCCGACGCTCGGCGCCTGGATGCTCGGCGCGATCGGCGACCGGATCGGCATCCCGGCCGCGCTTTCGCTCGGCGGCGGAATGGTCGCGACCGCGGCCGTCGCGGTCTTCCTCTTCGCACCGGAGGTGCGCGAGGTCGGAGCGAAGGCGTGACGACGCGCGCGCTGGACGACGTCCGGGTGCTCGAGCTCGGACAGGTCTACAACGCGCCGTACTGCGGGCTCCTTCTCGCCGCGCAGGGCGCGGACGTCATCAAGGTCGAGCCGCCGGGCGGCGAGATCATCCGAAGGCCCGCGGTCTCGCCCGGAGGGGCGAGCTATTCGTTCCTGATGCTGAACGCCGACAAGCGCGGCGTGACGCTCGATCTGAAGAAGCCGGAGGGACGCGAGCTCTTCCTTCGCCTCGTCGAGAAGGCGGACGTGGTCCTCGAGAACTTCAGCGAGGGCGCGCTCGCGCGTCTCGGCCTCGCCTACGATGTGCTCGCGGCGTGCAACCCGCGCATCGTGCTCGCGTCCGGGCGCGGCTACCGGCCGGGCAGCCCGTACGAGTCCTTCGCCGCGATGGACTTCACGATCCAGGCGATCTCCGGGCACATGGCGATCACGGGATTCCCCGACAGCCCGCCGGTGAAGGCCGGCGCGACGTTCTGCGACATGCTCGGCGCGACGCACCTCTTCGCCGCGATCCTCCTCGCGCTGCGCGAGCGCGAGCGCACCGGCCGCGGGCGCGCGCTCGAGGTCGCGATGCTCGACGCGACGTTCCCGTCGCTGATGTCGTACGCTTCGCCCTATCTCGAGACCGGAAACGATCCCGGCCGCGTCGGCAACCGGCACGCGGTACCGGGCTCGGCGCCGTACGGGAGCTTTCCGACGAAGGACGGCTGGGTGGCGATCATGTGCGTGACGGACGAGCACTGGGCGAGCTTCTGCGAGGTCTGTCCGGATCCGCTGCTCGCAGACGACGAGTCGCTTCGGCGGATGCCGAACCGCGGCCCGCGGCGCGACTGGATCGAGGAGCGCGTCGCCGCGTGGACGCGCGACCTGCCGCGCGTGGAGCTCCTCGATCTCCTCGTGCCGAAGGGGATTCCGTGCGCTCCGGTGCGCTCGCTCGGCGAAGCGCTCGACGATCCGTACAACGTCGCGCAGGGCCTCCTTCGACCGGTCGCGGTCGAGGGACGCGGCGAGGTGCGCGTGCTCGGGAGCCCGATCCGGCTCGAGGACGAGGTCTCTACGCCGCGCCGTCCGCCGCCCAGGCTCGGCGAGCACAACCGCGAGGTGTACGGCGGGCTCCTCGGGCTCGCGGACGACGAGCTCGAGAGGCTCGTGCGCGGCGGCGTGCTGTAGGCGCGTTGTCGCAACCGGCGACGCGACATCCAGGAATCCTTGGTGCGTCCGATGGAGCTCCGAGCGCTCGCCGCCGGATGGCCAAAGACCACCGTGGCTCGCACGTGTGCGGTGGCGACGACATGGCCTCATCGATCCTGCGGGCGTACCCGGGTACGGAGCGCGGCTCGCGAGGCCCTTCGCGGGCGCACTCAAGCGATCTCTTCGGACTCCGTGCCGCGGCGGAGGGCCAGGATCATCGTGCTCGTCTCGAGCATCTCCTCGCCGAGGATCACCAGAGCGAGAAGGACGACCCACTCGGTCGACAGCATCCAGCCGATGCCGAAGCCGATCACGCAGAGGCCGAGGATGATCCGCCGGCCGCTCCGCGCGATCGCGAGCGCCCGCGCCGGGTCGCGGAGCTCCGCAGGGAGACCGCGCCAGCGACGGACTGCGCGTGCGACGAGCCACGCTCCCAGGAGCACCAGGAGCCAGGCCGGTCCGGTCCGCCAGGGTGTCGTCAAAAGCGCTTCCACGTTCCTCACCTCGCTCTCTCGTCGAATCACGGCAGCAAGCTCCAGACCAGGCGGAAGAGCCGAGATCTCGCAGCGGCGCGTGGCGACCTCATGCGCAGCGTCGCGAGCGTGCAACGCCGCGTGGCGTGCCCGCGGCGAAGGAACGAGTGCGCTCCCCGGAGACCTTGGAAAACCAGGCTCGACCGTGGACACTTCCGCCGGCATGAAACACGCTCTGAAGAGCGTCCGGCGGCGCTCGGGCCGCACCAAGGAGGCGACGATGCTGCAGCTCTTCGATCACCCACTCAGCCCGTACGCGCTGAAGGTGCGCATTCTCCTCTACGAGAAGGGGCTCGAGTTCGAGAAGAAGGAGATCCGCCGTCACGACCAGCGCGACGAGCTCCTGCGCCTGAACCCGCGCGGCGAGGTACCGGCGCTCCGCGACGGCGACGTCGTCATCTACGACTCGCGTGTCATCGCCGAGTACGTCGAGGATCGCTGGCCGACGCCCCCGATGCTCCCGCCCGATCCCGCCGGTCGCGCGCGTGCCCGCGCGATCGAGCTCGTCGCCGACACGCAGGTCGACGCGTGCGCGGTCGGCGTCGCGCTCTTCGGCTTCTTCCGGCCGGCGCTGAAGGAGACGCACCCCGAGGCGCTCGCTCGCACGACCGAGCTTCTCCGGAAGCACCACGAGAACCTCGACCGCGAGCTCGCCGGCCGCGAGCACTTCGCCGGACCGTTCTCGCGCGCGGACATCGCCGTGCTCCCGCACGTCGCGATGCCCGCGGCGATCGGCTTCGGCGTCCCTCCCGAGTGCACGAGGTTGACGGCGTGGCTCGAGCGCGTGCAGTCGCGGCCGAGCGCGCAGCGCGCGATGCAGGACGCCTTCGCGGCGTTCGCGGAGTCCCAGGAGGAGAAGGACCCGTTCTTCGCGCACGACCGGTTGCACTGGCGAAACGACCGCATCGAGTACCTGCTCCGCGTCGGCCTCGGGCCGTGGCTCCTGGACGAGCTGCGCGCGGACCGCGCGTTCTTCTCGCCGGTGCCTTGACGACGAGGACGAAGCCGAACGTGCGTCGACACTCGTCGACGAGGACGAAGCCGAACGTGCGTTGACACTCGTCGACGCGGCCGAACACCGTTCCCTTCGTCAGCATCCCCGCGAACCTCCTCTACACGGGCGGCGTGCGTGATCGTCGATGGACGCTCGAGGCGCTCGACTGGGAGACGGGGGAGTCGGCGTTCCACGACGTCCTCGGAAGCAGCCGCTACGAGGGCTTCTTCTCGGGCGTGGCGCTCGACCGGAGCGGGCACCTGATCCTCGGCGCGCCGTTCGGGAAGTTCCGGATCGAGCGGCTGCCCTGGGCCCTACTCGTCCTTCGCAGGCTCCCAGACGGGCAGCGTCACCGCGTCGTTCAATCGCTCGAAGACGACGCGCACGCGCAGGCCGAGCCGCATCTCCTGCGGCCAGCAGCGCACCATGTACCCGACGAGGCGCGGTCCCTCGTCGAGCTCGACCACGACGAGGATCAACGGAAGCAGGTGCCGGAACGCCGGCAGGAACGGCTCCTGCGCGACGACCCACGTGTAGACGCTGCCCAAGCCCGATGCCTCCACCCACTCGAGCCGGCCGCCCTTCCAGTACGCGGGCTTCGGCGGCCAATGGTACGCACCGGTCTCGCGATCGCGCTGCACGAGGAGACGCTTCGCGACGCAGCCTTCCCAGAACGGCCTCGTCACCGGATGCTCGACGTCGGGCAGCGGGTAGTCGGGATGAAGCTCCGTCACGCTCCCTGCTTCGCCGAGCCGCGCGGGCGGCGCAAGGAGCGCCACCCGCGCGCTCGTATTGGATCAGTATGCCCGGACCGCGGACACGCAGGTGTTGCCCGCGGCGAGCGTCACCGCTCGTGCCTCCGCTCCGACGCCGAGCATCAGCCCGGCCACCACGATGGTTCTGATCCGCATCTTCTTTTCCTTTCTCCGTTGGCTCCGTTGCAGTTTGCAGCGTGGGTCACCGGAGGAAAGGGCGGCCGGGAGCAGAGTGGGCCGGACCTTAGGAAACGTGTCGCGCCCTTTGCAAGGCCGCTTCACTCCACAAAGGATTCGAAGGCGTCCCGCAAACCGAAGTAGGCGGGCTTGCGGACGTAGCTCTCGTCCAGCGGCAGCGGATCGAGGTCGGGGCCGAGGGACGTGTCGAGCCACGTGTGCCGATCTCGTGAATCCCCAGAGCGTGAAACGCGAAGTCGAAGACGCCGCGCGCGGGCTACGTCATGTCCCACTTCATCGCAGTCTCGGCGGTCAGCGAGTCGCGGAGAGAAGCGTGCGCACGCCGCGAGCGATGATCACGTCCTCGCGCGCGGCGACGACCTCGACACGGAAGTCGCCGAGGAAGCGCACGCGCGTCACCACGGCTTCGCGCACGTCGGCGCGGTTCTCGCCGACGCCGCCGCTGAACACGATCACGTCGAGGCCCGCGAGTGCCGCCGCCATCGCCGCGACCGCCTGCGCGACCCGGTACGTGTAGACGCCGAAGCCGAGCGGCGTATCGAGCCCACCGAGCGCCGCGAGCCCCGACTCCTTCTCGAGCGCGCGATCGAGCTCTTCCACGGAGAGCCCGTGCTCGCGCATCAGATAGAGAAGCGCGCCCGGATCGACCGATCCCGAGCGTGTCGCCATCGGCACGCCTTCGAGCGGGCTGAAGCCCATCGTCGTGTCGACGGAGCGTCCGTCGCGCACCGCGCTCACCGAGCAGCCGCCGCCGAGGTGACAGACGACGAGGCGCGGCACCCGGATCTGCGAAGCCGCCCACGCGACCGATAGGCCGTGGAAGCCGTACCGGCGGACGCCGAACGAATCGCGCCAGCGCCGCGGGAGCGCGTACGTCGCCGCTTCTTCCGGGATCGTCGCGTGGAACGCGGTGTCGAAAACGGCGACGTGCGGGACGTCCGGCAAGCGTCGCCGCGCTTCGGCGATGCCGTCGAGCGCCACCCGGTTGTGCAGCGGAGCGAGCGGCTCCAGCTCGTGCAGAGCGCGCTTCACGTCGTCGTCGACGACGACGGGCTCGCGAAAGCGGCTCCCGCCGTGCACCACGCGGTGACCGACCGCGCCGACGCCCGACGGAACCGCTTGGAGAGACTCGACCTTCGTCGACGCCTCGCCCGCGTCGACGACCGAGAGCTTGAGGCTCGTCGAGCCCGCGTTGACGACCAGCACTCCCGCGCAACTCGAAGGCGGCACGGCTACCCCGCCCGGTACATGAACTCCTCTCGGACGATCTTGCCGTTCTTCACGGTGTAGACGCCGATCTCCTCCATCGACTCGCGCTGGCCGGTCGACTTCGTCTCGATGCCCATCTTGAAGCGCACGGAGAATCCGGTCGCGCCGACGAACGGGCCCTCGACCTCGGCGCCGTGCACGACGTGATCGGCTTCCCAGGTCGCGTTCTTCTGCAGAACGGACTTTCGACCGCTCCACTCCATCGACATGCCGAGGCCCTCGACGGAGACGACGCCCGGCGCCCACCACTTCGCGTAGACCTCGTCGCCCTTGCCGGAGCGGACGAGCTTCACGAGGTCGTTCCCGACCTCGAGCGGCGAAGCGCCCTTCCCGGTCTTTACCTGCTTCGGCGCAGCGCTCTTCGCCTTCGGGCTCCCGGCCTTCTTCTTGGCCTTCTTGTCCGATTTCGCCTTGGCCTTGCCCGCCTTCTTCTTGCCCTTCTTCTTGGTCGCCATCGCTTCCGCTCTCCTCTCGTTCGTTCTCCGCCCACTCTGCGCAAACCAGAAAGCCAACCGTGTGTCTACGGGCCCCGATCCGTCACTCCGCGCGCACGATCATCGCGCTCGTCGCGACGCCGGAGGCCCCGGTGACGAGCACCGCCTCGCAGCCGTCGACCTGCGACGTCGACGTTCCGCGGACTTGACGCACGGCCTCGAGGATCAGGTTGAAGCCGTGGACGTACGCTTCGCTCAGGCCGCCCCCGGACGTGAGCACCGGCAGGTCGCCGCCCAGCTCGATCCGCCCGCCTTCCGTGAACGGTCCGCCCTCGCCGCGCGCGCAGAAGCCGTAGTCCTCGAGGCCGAGGATCACGAGCGGCGTGAACGCGTCGTAGATCTGCGCGCAGTCGATGTCCTTCGGCCCGATCGCGGAGCGCGCCCAGAGCTGGCGCGCGCACGGGACCGCCGTCGTCTCCATGTCCGGCACGTTGTAGTTGGCGAGGTGGACCGGATTCGGTCCCGACGCCTGCGCGGCGGAGTGCACGAGGACCGGCTTCCGGCGGAGGTCGCGTGCTCTCTCGACCGTCGTGACGACACACGCGAGCGCGCCGTCCGTCTCGAGGCAGCAATCGTAGAGCGTCAGCGGATAGCCGATCACGCGTCCACCGAGATACGTCTCCATGTCGAGCGGACGATCCTGCATCATCGCGCCGGGGTTGCGGTTCGCGTGCTTTCGCGCGGCGATGGCGACGTTGCCGAGATGCTCGCGCTTCGTCCCGTAGAGGAGCATGTGCCGGTGCGCCCACATGCCGATCACGTCGACGGGCCGGATCAGGCCCCACGGGACGTGCAGCGCCTTGTCCTCGGTGACGAGCTCGCGCTCCTGCGCCCAGGGGCGCGAAGCCTTGCCGCCGCGGTTCCGTGCGCGATGGCAGACGACCGTCGTCGCGAGCCCGCAAGCGATCGCCGCGGCGGCGTGCAGGATCGTCGCGCACGAGGCTCCGCCGCCGTACGAGATCTTGTCCCACCACTGCAGGTTCGAGACGCCGAGACCGCGCGCGAGCGTCACCTCGTGCGTGTGCTCCAGGTCGAACATCGAGATGCCGTCGACGTCCTCGGCGGCGAGGCCGGCGTCGTCGAGGGCGAGCTGGATCGCCTCGATCGCCGTGTCCGAGATCGGGCGTCCGACGTCCTTCGCGAACGGAAGCTGTCCGATGCCGACGATCGCGACGCGATCGCGGATCCGCGCGAAGAGATCCTCGTCGACGGTCTTCGGCGACGCCATGGCTCGGCGTTGCCATACCGGAGCGAGCCGGTCCTCGCGACGGGAGGGCGGGTCAGGCTGCGGCGGACGTCAGCCGTTCCTCGCGGGGTGCGACGACGGTGTTCTCCTGTACGCCGAGATCGATCGCCCCGTCGTCGGTGCGGATCGCCGCCTTCACGCGGTCGCCCGGACGGAGGAAGCGCGGATTGCCGGCATTCATCTTGACGAAGTTCGCCCACTTCACGTGATCCGGGAGGAGCTTGCCGACGAGGAGCGCGAGCCCGCCCGGCGCGCGCAGCGCGCAGCCGCCCGGCGTGCCAGTCGCGATCAAGTCGCCGGTCGAGAGGTCCTGCAACGCGGAGAGCTCCGTCAGCGTCGGCGCGGGCGTGAAGATCATGTCCTCGGCGAGGCTGTCCTGACGGATCTCGTCGTTCACCCGGAGCGAGAGCCGAAGGGACGCGAAGCGAGCGAGGTCCGCCGCGTCGACCAGCGTCAAGTAGGGTCCGACGGGGCCGAACGTGCGGTAGCTCTTCCCCTTGTAGAACTGCGTCTGCAGGAGCTGCACGTCGCGCGCGCTGACGTCGTTCACGAGGACGAGGGCCGCCACGTAGTGGTGCAGATTTTCCTCGGTCACCGCGACGGGGCCGTCGAGATCGCGTCCGACGACGAGCCCGATCTCGACCTCGTAGTCGAGGAGACGGACGTGCGCCGGCCGCACGATGTCCGTGTCCGCCGGCGCGAGGCAGGAGGACGCCTTCCGGAAGATCATGTTGAAGGACGCGCGCTCAGGATCGAGCCCGGATTCGCGCATGTGGCTCCGGTAGTTGATCCCCTGACAGATGAACTGCTGGTTCCGCGTGATCGGGCAGAGAAGCTCGACGCTTCGGGGCGAGAGCGCCTCGCCCACGGGGAGACGCGCTGCCACCGCGCGCGCCTCAGCGGCTCCTTCGCGCAGGAAGTCGCGCGTCGTCGCGTACGAGCCCGGGATCGGGGTGATGCTTCCCGCGCGGGCCACGCCCCAGAGGGCTTCGCCGCCTTGACGATAGTGGATCACGTTGATGGCCATGAGAAACCTCCCCTTCCTCGCTCTAGCGGGAGAGCGCTTTCGCCACGCCGATCAGCTTGCCGAGGCTCAGGTCCTCGCTCTGGAACAGGGCGGAGACGAGCTGGATCGCCTTCCGCGGGCTCATCGACGTGTCGAAGAAATCGCGCGGCAAGGGCGGCCCCCACTGCGCGAGGCTGCCGCGCCCGAACGGGCTCGTCGCCGTCGGAACGGACGCGTCGAAGAGGTCGCCGTCCGTGTAGTGCTCGTGCATCATCCCGTCGGGATCGCGCCAGTAGTCGAAGATCTGGCTGCCGAGGAGATGGCGCCCGACGCCCCAGGAGTGCTTCCACCCTCGACGACGGAGGTGCTCTCCGCCCATCGCGACCGCGTCGAGATCCTGCACCTCGAACGCGGCATGCTCGAACGACTCGGCGAAGCCGGCTGCGACCGCGATCGTGTGGTGATCGGACGGCGTCTCGCCGCGATCGCAGCGCAGGAACGCGATCACCGGTCCCGCCTCGGGTCGGTCCGCGAGCGCCTGGTAGTCGGAGACGATCAGGCCGAACGTCCGCATCAGCCAGAGCAGCATGCGCGAGTGATGGCACGTCTGGAGCACGACGTGTCCGAGACGATGCACCTGCGCCGGGGCGACGGGCGGACGCTGCGCGGCGTTCAGGCGAACCTTCTCCGAGACGAAGTTCGCGGAGAGAGGCGGACGAATCGGCAGGCGCGGCGCCGCTTCGCGTCCGCAAACGACGTGCACCTCGAGGCCGTTCGGCGCCGTCGAGCGTACGCGCTGGCCGCCGCCCGGACCGTCGACGGGCTCGATCGGTGAAGCGCCCGCGTGCTCGACGAGGCGTCGCAGGTCATCGATGCTCGCCGCGCGGAGCCCGAAGCCTGCGAATCGCGGCGTGTCGCCGCGGCGCAGGACGTAGCAGTACGGGTCTTCGCCGTGGCCGCGCAGGTAGATCGCATCCTCGGTTCGCTCCACGCGGACGAGGCCGAAGTCCGTCAAGAAGCGCTCGCTCGCCTCGAGGTCGGGCTTCTCGAAGGTCACATACGCGAGCTCGAGGACGCGGACGAGCGGCTCGTCGGCGCGACCGCGAGCGAGCTCCGTCCGGTCTCGCTCGTTCAGCGGCTGCAGCTCGGTGCTCATCGTTTCGTCCTTCTCTTCTCCCGGCTACGCCGCCCGACGCGCGGATGCGGTGACGACTCCGCGGAGGAGGCTCTCGAACGCCGCCGTCGCCTCCACCGCCGCCCGTGGCTCGAGCTCCGCCGCGCAGAACCGATCCGGACGGACGGCGACGATCGAGCACGCCTTCCCGAACCACTCGGCGAGATGGCCGGTCTCGTCGATGATGGTACCGTCCGTCGCCTTCGCTCCGCGCGGGAGCACGTGCACGAGGCGCGCGCCGAGCCCGCGCCAGTACGCGAGCGTGCCGACGTCGAGCGTCTTCGCGGGGTCTGCGTCGTAGCCGACGACCGCGAATCCCGGACCGAGCACGTCGTCGAGCGGGACCGTCTCGCCGCCGGAGGTGCGCACCTGCGGTTGGAAGATCATCTGTCCCGCGAGACGCGAAGCCTCGTCCCTCCCGCCTTCCGACGGGACGAAGACGCCGCGACGCATGCGCGGCGCGCGGAGCGAGCGCATCAGCGAGCGCTCGATGACTTGCTGGCCGCCGCGCACGACGCCAAGCACCGCGAAGACCGCATCCCGCAGCGCCGCCCGCACGCGGCTCGTCGGCTGGATCAGATCGCCGAGGCGATTGGCGAGAGCGGTCGCCGCCTTCACATGCGAGCGGCGCTCGACCTCGTAGCTGTCGAGGAGCGCCTGATCGGCGGCGCCGACGACGACGAGCGCGAGCTTCCACGCGAGATCGCGCGCGTCGCGAATTCCGCCGTTCATCCCCTGCCCCGCGAACGGCGGCATCATGTGCGCGGCGTCGCCGGCGAGGAGGACGCGCCCCTCCCGGTAGCGGTCGGCGACGAGGGAGTGGAAGGTGTAGACGCACTTCCGCTCGAGCTTCACCTGCTCCGGGCGAGTGTGCGGCGCGAGAAGACGCGCGATCATGCCGTCGTCGAGGAGGTCCTCCTCGCTCTCGCCGGGCATCAGCATCCACTCCCAGCGGCGCTTCGTCCCGCGCTTGCGGATCGACATCGCGGGCCGCCGCGGATCGCAGAAGAAGCGGCAATCGAACGCTCCGGCAAGGTGCGCGTCGATCGTGTCGATCACGAGCCACTTCTCCGGCGCAGTCGCTCCCGACATGCCGATCCCGAGCTGCTGCCGCATCGCCGAGCGGCCGCCGTCGCAGGCGATCAGGTATTCCGCCTCGATCGAGAACGGTCGTCCGTCGCTGCTCGTTCCCCGGACGGAGACGCCGCTCGCGTCCTGCGAGAAGCCCTCCACGGCGTGCCCGAAGCGAACGTCGACGTGCGGGAACCGTTCGAGCCCGAGCCGAAGCGCCCGCTCGAAGATCGGCTGGTCGAAGGAGTTCTGCTGCGCATGCCCATATGGCGTCGGGCCGAGATCGATCGACAAGAGCGTGCGGCCACGGCCGTTCACGTAGTCGACGTGGAAGCCGAGAAGCGTGTCCGCCGCGACCTCCTCGTAGAGGCCGGCCGCCTGCATCGTGCGGAGCGATTCGGCGTCGATCGCGACGGCACGCGGCTCCGCGACCGTGGTCGCGTTCCGCTCGAGCAGCACCGTTCGGACGCCGTACACCCCGAGGAGGTTCGCGAGCGTCATCCCGACCGGACCGGCGCCGACGATCGCGACTTCCGCGCGCGCGGCGCTTCCGGAGCCGATCGTCTCGACGGTTCGCGGGATCATCGACGCGTCTCCTTCCGCGAGGCAGCGGGTGCACTCTCGCCGACGAGCAGCGCCACGATCGCATCCGCGTGCGCCTCGATGCTCTCCGGCGAGAGCGGGTCCTGCCCCGTCAAGCGGCGGCACTCGGGCGCCACGACGAAGAGATGCGCAACCGCGCCGATCAGGATGTAGTGCAGGTGCACCGGCGGCACCTTCGGCGCGACGCCGTGCGCCTGCGCGGCGGCGATCAGGCCGGTCGAGAGCTCATAGAGCGGCCGCACGTGGTGGTCGACGAGCCACTGCATCCGCGGCCCGTCGTGCTTTCCCTCCTGCACCATCAGGCGGTGCAGCTCCGGACGCTGCGCGGCGAAGCGGACGTAGTGGCGAATCAGGAGGCGGAGCTGCGTCGCGGGGTCGGCGTCCTCGAGCGCGCGCACGCGCTCCGTGAAGGCGTCGCGGAGCTCGCCGAAGAGCTGCTCGACGACCGCCTGCCAGAGCGCGAGCTTGCTCGCGAAGTGATACGTGATCAGGCCCTGGTTCACGCCGGCCCGATCGGAGATGGCGCGCGTCGAGGCGCCGTCGAAGCCGAGCTCGGCGAAGGACTCGAGAGCGGCGGCGAGGATGCGCTCGCGCGTTCCGACGGCCCGGAGCCGCCGGCGATCGTCGGGCGCTCGGGCTCCGTCGGCTGCGGGTGCGGGCGCTCTCCCCAGCGGCGCCGCGCGCTTCGCTCGAGCCGTCCCCATGAGCCCGTTCTTATTCGATCGAATGAGAGAGTCAAGGGATTTTTGTTCGATCGAACAAGAATTCCTCCGTGCTAGCCTCGCGCATGGCGGATTCGTTGAGCTTGCTGGGAATCGTCGGAAGCCTGCGGAAGGCGTCCTACAACCGGTCGCTGCTGCGGGCGGCGGGCGAGGTCCTGCCGGAAGGGGTCGGGCTCACGATCTTCGAGAGCCTCGGGAACATCCCCCTGTACGACGGGGACGTCGAGGATGCGGGATTCCCCGAAGCCGTCGTGGCGCTGAAGGACGCGATCGCGCGCGCGGACGGGCTCCTGATCGCCACGCCGGAGTACAACTACGGCGTGCCGGGCGTGCTGAAGAACGCGATCGACTGGGCCTCGCGCCCTCCCGGCAAGACGCCGCTTCTGAAGAAGCCCGTCGGAATCATGGGCGCGACGCCGGGCGGCGGCGGGACGATCCGCGCGCAGTTGCAGATCCGGCAGTCGTTCGTGTTCCTCCAGATGCCGGCGCTGCTGCAGCCCGAGATGATGGTCTCTCGCGCGCACGAGCGCTTCGACGAGAGCGGCAAGCTCACCGACGACCGCACGCGCGAGCAGCTGAAGAAGTACCTCGCGGCTCTCTGCGACTTCGTCCGCAAGACCCGCGCGGCCGCGAGCTAGGAGCGCCGCGAGCTAGGAGCGAGGAGTCTTTTCCGCGCGCGCAGCGCGCGGCCGAGCGGAGGGCGAGCGCACGAGTGGAGCGGGTGCGGCTTCGCCGCGCCCGCGGCGAGGGGGCGGGCCCCCCTCGCTTATGTCGACCCCTACGGGGCAGTGGTCGGAGCCCGGGACGTGGTCCCAGATGAACGCGCTCCGCACGCGCGGCATCAGGTCGGCGGACGCGAGCACGAGGTCGATCCGCCAGCCGATGTTCTTCTCGCGCACGCCGAAGCGGCTGCTCCACCAGGAGTAGCGCACCTCCTCCGGAAAGAGCGCGCGGAACGTGTCGACGTAGCCGCGCTCGATGCAGCGCGCGAGCGCGCGGCGCTCCGCGGGGAGGAAGCCGCTGTTCTTCTCGTTGGCGCGCGGCCGTGCGAGGTCGATCGCCGCGGGAGCCGTGTTGTAGTCGCCGAGCACGAGCGCCGGTAGACCCGTGCGAGCACGCGCTTCGTCGACGACGTCGAACACGCGGCGCGTGAAGGCGAGCTTGTAGGGAACGCGGCTCAGGTCACGCTCCTTCCCGTTCCCGTTCGGGAAGTAGACGTTCGCGACGAGGAGGTCGTCGAAGCGCACGAGCTGGAAGCGCCCCTCGCGGTCGAAGCGCGGCCGGCCGAGGTCGGTCACGATTTCGCGCGGCGCCTCGCGCGAGAAGAGCCCGACGCCACTGTACCCGAGCCGCGAGCGCGCCGCCGAAAGGAAGAAGTGCGGATAGCGCTTCGAGCGGCGGAGGTTCGCGGGCAGGAGCTCGTCGGTCACGCGCATCTCCTGCAGACCGATGACGTCCGCGCCGCAGCGGCGCAGCCAGTCGACGAATCCGCGCGCGACGCAAGCGCGGATGCCGTTGACGTTCCACGAGACGATCCGACGCATGATCACCGAAGCGAGGGGGCGCGCGCTTCGCGCACGGAGGGTCTTGTAGAGACCGCCGGGCCCGTCGTGCAAGCCTGTCGCGCTCTTGCGCCGACGTTCGCAGCCGCTAAGTCAGGGCCGAACGTCCGCCATGACGACCCGCGAGCCGATTCGTCCCGCGCGCGTGCTCGCCCTCTCCGAGGCGCCGATCCCTTCCGCCGTCCTCGGCGTGCACGCCGTCTTCGACGCTCTCGCGAGCGGTACGCGGCGTTGCGAGCTGCGCACGGGCTCGACGGTCACGCCGTCGAAGCACGATTTCGCGTGGGCGGACAGCGTCGTGCTCGTGCGCGGGGCTTCGCCGGGCGAGCGGCGGATCCTCGTCGAGGCGAAGCGTCTCGGGAAGCGCGTCGCGACGTACGTGGACGACGACCTCGAGCGCGTCCCGGCCGAAGCACGAAGCGGGTACTTCTTCACCTCGGAGGAGGTGCGCCGGAACGTCGCGTTCATCGTCGCCCACGCGGACGACGTGCTGGTGTGCAGCGATCGCCTCGCGGACGAGATCGTCCAGCGTCACCGGCGCCGCCCGCTGCGCGTGCTGCAGCCGCGGCCGCCGCGCCTTCCCGGAGAGACGGTGCCGCGTCCGGCGGCGTCGCCGACGCGGATCGGGTTCCTCGGGAGCGTCGACCACGCCGCGTTCCTCGACGCTCTCCTCGGCGACGTGCTTCGCGAGGTCCATGCGGAGCTCGGCGGGCGCGTGGAGTTCGTCTTCTGCGGCGCCGAGCCGAAGGTCGCTCTCGATCTCGAAGCGGAGCGCCATCCGTTCGAGATCGACTTCGGAGGGTGGCGCCGCCGCGCTCTGGGCCTCGGCATCGCGATCGGCCTCGCCCCGCTCCCGGAGAGCGACTTCCACCGCTTCAAGTACTGGAACAAGTACCTCGAGTACGGCTCGCTCGGGATCGCGGGCATCTACTCCGACGTGCCTCCGAGCCAGGACGTGGTGCGCGACGGCGCGACGGGGCTCCTGTGCGCGAACGATCCGGCGGCGTGGAAGGAGGCGATCCAACGGCTCGTCAGCGAGCCGGCGCTGCGCGATCGCATCGGACATGCCGCGTACCTCGACGTCGAGGCGCGCTTCTCCGTCGGAGCGCTCCTGCCGCACTGGACGACGGCGCTCGGACCGATCCTCGATCACCGCGCGCCGCCGTGCCGTCCGGAGGACGTGCAGCTCGTGTCGGGCCCGTTGCGCCACGCTCTCGACCGCCTCGCGATCTACGGCCCTCTGCGCTTCACCGAGCGCGTGCTCGGACGGCTCACGGGACGGTTCCGCTGGGGGTAGCATCGAAGACGGGCACCCTCGCCGATCCGGCGGGATGGGTCTGAAGGGGGTCCGGTTCGTTAGGCCGTATCTGCACCCAGGCTCGGGAGCCTGGGTGCAGATACGGCCTAACGAACCGGACCCCCTACTGGGTCGTGTAGGCGTCGATCACGTCCTCGGCGCTGCCGTCCATGCGCACGAGGCCCTTCTCGATCCAGACGACGCGCTGGCACATCCGGCGGATCGTCTCCATCGAGTGGCTGACGAGGACCAGGATCGAGGCGTGGTCGACCATCTGCTGCAAACGGCGCTGCGCCTTCTCGTGGAAACGCTGGTCGCCGGCGGCGACGACCTCGTCGAGGAGCAGCACGTCGGGCAGGATCGAGGTCGAGACGGCGAACGCGAGACGCAGGAACATGCCCGCCGAGTAGGTCTTCACGGGACGGTCGAGCGCGTCGCCGAGCTCGGTGAACTCCGCGATCTCCCGCGTACGCTCGCGCACCTCTCGACGGGAAAGGCCGACGAGGAGGCCGCGCGTGATGATGTTCTGCCAGCCCGTCGCCTCCATCTCGAAGCCGGTCGCCACCTCGAAGAGACAGGCGATGTCGCCCTCGACGGTGACGCGCCCGCTGGTCGGCGTGTAGATTCCGCACATCACCTTCAGGAGGGTCGTCTTGCCGGCACCGTTCAGCCCGATCACGCCGACGTGCTCACCGTGACGGACTCGCAGATCGATGCCACGGAGCGCCGTCACCTCGCCTCGTCCCGCCGGGAGCGTCTTCACGCCGAACGTCGAGCTGATCCGCTCGCGCAGGCTCCGCGCGCCCTTGCCGGGGAACGTGAGCGTGATGCCGTCGAGATGGATCAAAGCCAGTACACCAGCCGCGGGCGCGCCACGCGCATCGCGAAGATCGCGAACGCGGAGACGGCGGCGAGCGTGATCGCCGCGGCGATCCAGTGCGGGAGAGTCGCCGGCTCGTTGATCAGGAGCGGCACGCAGACGAGCATCATCAGGTGGTAGAGTGGGTTGTACGTCAGCATCCACTGCAGCCCGTGCTCGACGAGGAGGTCCGCCGGGAACATGACGGGCGTCGCATAGAAGAGCGCCTGCACGCCGACCGACTGGATGTACTGGAAGTCGCGCACGGCCGTGTTGAGCACGCCGGAAATGCACGCGATCGCGAACCCGAAGAGGAACCACACGCCGAGCGCCGGGAGGATGCCGATCCAGTACACGCTCGGCCGGTTCCCGAAGACGAAGCTGACGATCGCGGCCGCGACGAGACCGAGCGCGAGCGTCACGAACGCCGCGAACACCATGCGGAGCGGATATGTGAAGAACGCGACCCGCGGAATCTGCTTGATGTATCCCTCGGCCGCGATGAACGCGATCGCGCCGCTGTCGAGGCACGCGACGAAGAAGCTCCACAGCGTCAAGTTGAGAAACAGGTACGGCAGGAACTCCGCGATCGGCACGCCGAAGAGACGCGCGAACACGAGCCCGATCACCGCCGCCATCAGAAGCGGCGACGCCACCGCCCACGCGAGCCCGAGCATCGTCGCGGTGTAGCGACGGACGAGATCGAGACGCGCGAGCTGCCACGCGATCGAGAGGCTCCGGAGGTGCTCCTGTCGGGTGCCGAGCGGCTCGGAGCGAGGACGAGCGGCGGAGGCGCTGGCGGCGCCGGCGCCTCCCTCGTCGCGCGTGGGCGCGAGCGGCGTCATTCGAACCACCGCGCGATCGCCTGGCCGTCACGGCGGCGTCGCGCCTGGATGATCTCGCGCTGCCGAAGCAGACGCGCGCGGAGCCGCGCGACGTCCGCGAACGCGCCGAGCGAGCTCCACTCCGCTCCGAGGCAACCCGCGACGACCGCGAGGTCGCGCGCGACGCCGCGCCAGCCGCAGCGCCGCCACACGGCGGAGTCGGCATTCTTGATTCGCATCAGGAAGCGATTCTTCACCGAATGCCGGTTCAGGTGCGCGGGGACGCTGCGGCGATTGCTCGGAAGCACGGCGCGAACGTGGTACCCGACCGCCCGCGGAACGTAAAGGCAATCCCAGCCGAGGAGCTGCGCGCGCCAGGCGACGTCGGCGTCCTCGCGGTATGCGAAAAATTCATCGTCGAAGAACTCGCCCTCGACGGAGACGTCGTCGATCATCGCCCGCCGGTAGAGCGCGGCCGCCCCGGTGGCGCCGAAGACGAGCTCCTCCCGCTCCCACTGCCCCTGGTCCGGAAGTCCGGAGCCGCGGTCGAGATGGCGGAAGTCGCGCGTGAAGACGATCCCCGTCGAGTCGATCACGGCCGGCTCGACGGGTCGCCCGTCGCCGCCGAGGCGGAGGAGCTTTCCGCAGAGCGTGCCGACGGGTGCGGGACGCGCCGCTCGCGCCAGCTCCTCGAGGAACGTCGGCGCGAGGACCGCGTCGGGGTTGAGAGCGAGGACCCACTCCCCGATCGAGCGGCGGATCGCCTGGTTCTGGCCCCCGGCGAAGCCGCGATTCGAGGAGTTCCGCTCGAACGCGCCGACGACGGGATGCGCGGAAGCGATCGCGGCGCTCGCGTCCGAAGACGCGTTGTCGACGACGATCACCTCGCGCGGGAGCGCCGTCTGCGCCGCGAGCGCGTCGAGGCAGCGCGGCAGGTGCTTCGCACTCTCCCACGTCACGATCGCGACGGAAACGGAGATCACGCCGAAGGCGCCTAGGCTCGTCGCAGCGCGGCTTCGACCGGAAGCGCGGCGAGCCCCGTGAAGAGCGGTCCCTCGCCCGGAACGACCTGCAGCAGCGCCGCGCGGTCCCACCAGTCGTAGTTCTCGTCGACGTGATCGCGCGCACGATGCAGCGCGACGCTGACGGAGTAGTTCCCCGGTCCGAGGCGCAGGAACGTGTCGAACGACGCCTCGAACGCGTCGCCCGCGGTGCCCGCCTCTTCCGGCACGCGCAGGTGGAACGTGTTGCAGCCGAACACGTCCGAGCCGAGTCGATCGCGCAGCACGAAGCCCACCGTCGGGCACGCCATCTCGCGGTTCAGGCGGAAGCGACAGCGGACCCGCGCGGGCGCGCCGACGTGGAAGAAGCGCGCCGGCCGTCCTTCGCCGTCCTCGACCGTGACGGAGAGGATCTCCGCTTCGCGCGTGCCCGAGCGCGTGACCATCCGGCCGTCGAGCCCGAGCGATTGCTCGATCGCCGCTTCGCGCTCCCGCTGTGCGATGCGCGCGTTGTAGTAGTCGAAGACCGCGTCGGGAGCGCCGTCGAGCGCGAGCCGTCCTCCCTCGAGCAGGATCGCGCGGTCGCAGAGCGCCTTCACCGCGCCGGCGTCGTGCGTGACGAGGAGGAGCGTCGTCCCCTCCTCACGAAACGCGCGGATCCGGCTCATCGACTTGTGCTGGAAGTAGGCGTCGCCGACCGAGAGCGCCTCGTCGACCATCAGCACGTCCGGACGCACGGCGGTGGCCGCGCTGAACGCGAGACGCACCTGCATGCCGGTCGAGTACGTGCGGACGGGCTGGTCCATGTGCGCGCCGAGCTCGGAGAACTCGCGGATCCACGGCAGGAGCTCCGCGATCCGTGCCTCGTCGACGCCGAGGAGGCGCAGCGAGAGCGCCGCGTTCTGCCAGCCGCTGAACTCGGGATGGATCCCGAGGCCGAGCTCGAGGAGTGCTGCGACGCGGCCCTCGACCCAGAACGTGCCCTCGGTCGGCGGCGTGGTGCCGCTCAGCACGCGCAGCAGCGTGCTCTTCCCCGCGCCGTTCAGTCCGATCACGCCGACCGACTCGCCCGATCCGACGTCGAAGCTCACGTCGCGGAGCGCCCACTCCGCGCGGTGCAGCGTGCGGCGGCCGCGCGAGAGCCACTCCCAGAGCTGCTCCCGCGAGCGGCGATAGATCCGGTAGCGCTTGCCGAGCCCCTGGACGGCGATGCGGCCCATCAGAAGCAGCCCATCAGAGGTAGTCCGTCATCTCCGCAGCGAGACGGCGGAACACGAGCCGCCCGACGAGCAGCGCCGCGACCGCGAGCACGACGTGCGGCAGGTACGCGAGCCAGAACGGCCACTCGCCGTGCAGCAGGATCCCCTGGTAGCCGGCGACGAGGTCGGTCATCGGGTTCAGTCGAAGGAGCGGACGCAGCCGATCGGACAGGATCGAGAGCGGATAGATGATCGGCGTGAACCAGAACCAGAACTGCAGGAGGATCGCGACGACGTGCCCGACGTCGCGGAAGAAGACGTTGAGGACGCCGAGCCCGACGCCGAACCCGACCGCGACCGATTGCTGCACCGCGAGGAGCGGCAGGAAGCCGAGCAGCGACCAACCCGGAAAGCGACCGAGGAGGAGCAGGACGAGGAGCAGAAGCCCCATCACGATCGCGAAGTTCAGCGTCGCGGAGAGGACGACGATCGCCGGCAGCGCGGCGCGCGGGAACGTCATCTTCTTCAAAAGATTTCCCTGCTCGACGAACACCGAGACGCTCCGCTGCAGGATCTCGGCGAACATGTTCCACGTGAGGACGCCGGCGCAGAGGAAGATCCCGTAGCTCGTCCCGTCCTCCACGCCGGGGAGACGGCTCCGCATCACCTGCCCGAAGATGACCGTGTAGATGAAGATCATCGCGAGCGGGTTCAGGATCGCCCACACGCTTCCGAGCGCCGAGCCGAGGTAGCGCGCCTCGAACTCGCGCCGGACCATGCTCAGGATGAAGCTGCGATAACGCCAAAGGCCCGCCAGCATAGGCTTGCTGGCGCGCTAGCACTTCGCGGCGGTCCGCGTCGAGCGGACCGCTTCCAGAGGACCGCGTTCCAGAGGACCGCTTCGAGCGGACCGCGTTCGAGAGGACCGCGTTCGGGAGGACCGCGTTCGGGAGGACCGCGTTCGAGCGGACCGCTTCCAGAGGACCGCGTTCGAGCGGACCGTGGTCGAGCCGGGAGTCGGGGAGCCGCGAGCCGGCTACCGATTCATCAGGCCGGCGGCTTCGATCTGCTTCCGTGCGGCGGCGCCGTACGCGGCCGTCGTGCCGCCGGCTCCCGCGCCGGCGATCGCGTCGGCGGTGCCGCCGATCTCGGCGATCCGCTGGTTCGTCTCTGCGACGCGCGAACGAGCCACGCCGATGTTCCCGGCGAGGCCCTGGACCGGTCGGGTCACGTTGTCGGCGACCGTCTCGCGTCCGCGGCCGACGATGCCGCCGAGCCAGTCCGCGCCGAGCCAGAGGGCCGCAACGAGGATCGCGATCACGACGAGCGTCTTCATGGTCGATCTCCCGCGCCCGCCACCACCGAGCAGGCGCTCTGCGTCGGAGGATCGGCCGGTCCCCGCATCCCGCTTGAGCGCCGATCGAGTCCACGGGGCGAGTCGACACGCACGCGGCATGGCGAGCACGACAGCGCAGCGCACCGCGGTGCGCTTGGAATTGCCTCGCTACGGAGCGACGACGCCGCGGCTCCGGAGCGTTTCGCGCAACGATTCGACCCGCTTCCGGTTCACGCCGAGGTCGCCGTACCCGAGCCGCGAAGCCGAGCGCACCGCGATCACGCCATGGTCGCGCCGGAGGCAGAGCTCGAGATCGTCGACGAAGCCGAAGAACGCGCTCCGGCTCTCCGCGTGGAGATAGCCGGGTCGCTCCGTCACGATCGTCGTGCGCGGCATCGCGGCGACCGCGTCGCGCGCCGCGATCCATCCCGCTTCGCTGCCCACGGCGAGTCGGAACGGCTCGATTCCGTGACCCGCGTCGCGGTCGTCGCTGCACACGCAGTTCGGGCTCGAGGGGCAAGCCGTGAGGCGTCCCGTCTCGACGCCGAGGTTCGTCGGCCGCGTTCCCGCGCACGAGAGGAACGACATGGCGAGGAGAATCGCACAGACGGCGCGAACGTGAAACGGCATCGGCCCGCGACGTATCGCGTCCCGCTCGCCTGCACCAGAGCCGCGGGCCGGCCTCCCCCGAGCCCTCGGAGGAGGCCGGCGCGAACTCGGCGGATGCACGCCTCGTTCTTGGACACGAAGACGTTGCCGATCCAGCGGTTCGTGCTGCAGTCGGTCAGCGACTCGAGCATGTCGAACGAGCGCACCTCGTCGTCCGCCTGGTCGTTATCGAGCGACGTGTTCCTGCTGATCAAGGTGTCGCTCGCGGAGCCGACCACGATGCCGCTCTCGCCGTTGTCCTCGGAGCGGTTCCCGATCAGACGGGAAAGAACGGCCCGCTGTCCAGGTGGAAGCCGTAGATCTCGTTGTCGTTCGCCCGATTGCCTTCGAGGACGTTCTTCACGCCGATGAGGACCTCGAAGCCCGTCTCGTTGAAGAAGGAGTTGTTCTCGACGAGCTTGTTCCGGTCCGCCTCGATCAAGCGGAATCCCCCGGCGTCGTTCTGGATCGCGGTGTTCGCGGTGAGCCCGTTGCCGTCGCTCTCGACGACGAAGCCCTCACCGCGCCGTCCGAAGCCGTTCCCGCTGAGCGCCGCCGTGACGCGCTCGATCCGGTGACTTCCCTCCCCGAGAACGTGGACGCCTCTCGAGCAGTGCTGGACGGAGCCGGTTCGGACCGTCGCACGCTTTCCGACGACCACGATGCCCGTGGGCCGCTCCGACGAGATCGCGCAGATCACCGAGAAGCCGTTCAGATCGAGCGTCGCCGGGCCGATCACGGTGATCCCAGGGCGTGAGGCGGGGCCTTCCATCGTGAGGCGGCTCGGCGGGCGGGAAGGAGGGGGAGCCGTGACTTTTCTCCGTGCCCGGCGTTCATGGTGATGAGCGATGGCTGCACGAGCTCGAGCCCACCCGCCGGAGGACGCTTCGAACCGCCCTTCGGAGCGCTCCCTGGTCGAGGCCGCGCAGCAGGATCCGTCGCGCTTTGCGGCGCTCTACGAGGCGCACTTCGACGTGGTGTACGCGTACCTCGCCCGCCGGCTGCCCGATCGCTCCGAGGCGGAGGACCTGACCGGCGAGGTCTTCCGGAAGGCGCTCGAAGGCCTTCCCCGCTTCGAGTGGCGCGGCGCCCCGTTCGCCGCCTGGCTCCTCCGGATCGCGGCGAACGCCCTCGCCGATCGCGCGCGACGCGCGATGCACGTCGTCCCGAACACGACGGCGGCCGAGGAGGAGGCGAGCGTCGATCCCGATGCGGCCGAGCACGCGCAGCTCTTTCGACTGGTGCGCGAGCTCCCGGAGGACCAGCGACGCGTCGTCGAGCTGCGGTTCGCGGAGGGCCGGCCGATCCGCGACATCGCCGCCGATCTCGGACGGACGGAAGGCGCCGTCAAGCAACTCCAGCTTCGCGCGCTGCAGACGCTCCGCAAGAGGATGACGAAGGACGATGGCTAGAGAGACCCCGGAACGTCCGGAAGACCGGCTCGACCGTGCGATCGAAGCGATCGTGCAAGGCGACCCCGCACCGGAAACCAGCGACGACCTGCGCGAGCTGATCGGCGTCGCCGAGGCGCTGCGCGCTCTGCCGCGCGAGGGATTTCGCGCCGAGCTCGGCGGTGCGCTCCGTCCGCCGATCGTGTCGCACGACCTCCGCGAGCTCGCGAAGGACCTCCCGCTCCTCCAGAGCCGCTGGTTCGCAAAGCTCGAGCGCGCTTCGGTCGGCGTCTTCCGCTTCCAGGGACGCGCTCCGTGGGAGCGCCATCCCGACGGCGACGAGATGATCCTCGTTTTGGACGGCGGCGGCGAGATCACCGTCCTCACCGACGACGGGCCGGTGCAGGCGGAGCTCCGCCCCGGACGGCTCTTCGTCTGCCCGCGCGGTCTCTGGCATCGCCCGGTCGCAACGCCGAGCATGACGGCGCTCTACGTGACGCCGATCGAGGGAAACGAGCACTCGTGGGCCGACGACCCGCGGGTCGCCGGCTGAGAAGGAAGGAAGGACGGAGGGTCCGATGGCGAACGAGTCCCAGGCGGTGACGGCCTACATCTGCTGCGACGACGCGAAGCGCGCGCTCGAGTTCTACGCGCGCGCGTTCGGCGCGAAGGAGCACATCCGCTTCACGAGCGAGGACGGCCGGATCGGCCACGCCGAGATCGAGATCGCGGGTGGACGGATCATGCTCTCGGACGAGTGGCCCGAAGGCGGCGTGTTCAGCCCGAAGAAGTACGGCGGGACGACGTTCGCCCTTCGCGTCGTCGTGCCGGACGTCGACGCGCTCGTGCGAAGCGCGGTCGCCGCGGGCGCCGTCGTCGAGCGCGGCCCGAACGACGAGCCCTACGGCGACCGCGCGTGCTGGCTGCACGATCCGTTCGGGCACCGCTGGTGCTTCTCGACGCCGATCGAGGAGGTCTCGAAGGAGGAGATGCGGCGCCGGATGGGGGACAGCTTCCTGATCGATTGACGCCGGTCGCGCGATGATGATCTGTCCGGATCATGGGCGTGCCCGTTCGGATCGATCCATTCACGCCGGCGCGCCTCGGACCCGTCACGCTGCGCAACCGGTTCTTGAAGGCCGCGACGTTCGAGGGCATGGCGGAGGACAACCTCGTCAGCGACCGGCTGATCGACTTCCACCGGGCGATGGCGGCGGGCGGCGTCGGCATGACGACGCTCGCGTACCTCGCCGTCTGCGAGGATGGCCAGGGCGCGCCGAACGAGATCGTCGTTCGTCCGGAAGCGGTGCCGGGGCTGCGTCGCATCGCGGATGCGGTGCATGCGGAGGGCGCCCGCATCTCGGCGCAGATCGGACACGCGGGGCCGGTCGCCGCCGCGACCGGACGTCGCGGGCTCGCGCCGTCGCGCATGTTCAGCCCGATGGCGTTCCGCTTCACGCGCGCGATCGACGAGGCCGGAATCGCGCGCGTCGTCGGCGCGTTCGCTTCCGCAGCGGAGCTCCTGCGGGACGCGGGCTTCGATGCCGTCGAGGTGCACCTCGGTCACAGCTATCTGCTGAGCGCCTTCCTGAGCCCGAAGCTCAATCGACGCACCGATCGCTACGGCGGCAGCATCGCGCAGCGCGCCGACGTCCCGCGCCGCGCGGTCCAGGCGGTGCGCGAGGCGGTCGGCTCGTCGATGGCGGTGCTCGCGAAGATGAACATGGTGGACGGGTTCAAGGGCGGAATCGACGTCCCGGAGAGCCTCGAGGCGGCGCGGCTGCTCGAGTCCGACGGCTGCCTCGACGCGCTCGAGCTGAGCGGCGGCAGCTCGCTCATGAACCCGATGTTCATGTTCAAGGGCGACGCTCCGATCGAGGAGATGGCGCTCGCGTTCCCGCAGCCGATCCGGACCGCCTTTCGGCTCATGGGCAGGCGGTTCCTGCCCGCCTACCCGTTCGAGGAGGCGTACTTCCTGCCGATGGCGCGGCGGTTTCGCGCGGCGTTGAAGCTGCCCCTCGTGCTGCTGGGCGGGGTCAATCGCCTCGAGACCGTGCGCGGTGCGCTCGGCGAGGGATTCGACTTCGTGGCTCTCGGCCGTGCGCTCCTGCGCGAGCCGGACCGGATCGCGCGCTGGCAGCGCGGCGACGCCGCCGACGCCGCCTGCATCCACTGCAACAAGTGCATCCCGACGATCTACCGGGGGACGCACTGCGTGCTCGTGCCGGAGAACGAGCGGCCGGGACACCGGCCGTAGGCCGCTGCCGGGCGGCGACAAGGTGCGGGGAGCCAGCCCCCAGACGACCAGGGATCCGCAGAGCATCGTGACCACGGCGATCACGCCGAAGCGCGTACGCGGCGACCCATTGCTCTTTCCGATCGCCGAGGAAGCGCTCTCGCGGCAACGCGGCCGCGGCGCCGAGTTCGGCCAGGTTCGATCGCACCAGGGCAAGTCGCTCCCGAACCGTGTCGGGTCGAAGGGTCATCGCCTGGCGAGCAGGTCTTCGCGAACGTAGTCGTACACGATTCGTCTGAGCTCGTTCGTGCCGAGGTAGCGACGAAGCGCTCGATCCTCCCACGCGTCGGCTGCATCGGCGTCGCGGCAGAGGAACCGTCGGCCGGTGTCGACGATCGCCATGGCGAGGACCGGGGAAGCCTGCGAGACGTCGACGACGTCGCAGGAACGCCCGATTGCACGGCCCAGATCGACGACGAGACGAGAACGCTCGTCGAAGGACAGAGTGTGATCCGCCGAGACGGCGACGTCGACGTCGGAGAGCGCACCTGCGCTACCGGTCGCGACCGACCCGAAGAGCCAGGCCGCGCGTACCGTGGGCCAGGCCGCGAGCGCACGAGCGAGAGCACGCTCCAAATCGTCGATCCGCTCGAGGTCTTCGCCGCCGCCCCGCGCCGTCATCCTCGGGATCCTACGGCCATCCAAGGTGCCGTCGCCAGGAGCCATCCCCGACTCGTCGCCATCAGGACGCGGGCGCGCTGAGCGAAGCTCAAGCAGGAACCCGAGTGGTCGCACCGTGACTCGAACACGGGACCTCTTGCATGTGAGGGCATGGAGGGCCTGTGAGGACACACGACAGCAGCCGATTATGACCGAAGGCTGCCGACCGAACTAGGATCGTAGGCCGCGCGACTCGGTGGTCTGTCGGGTCAAGTAGTAAGTTCTACAATTCAGCGGAATCGGCCATCGCGATCGTCCGGAATACGCGGCCCACTACTTGCGCCGCTTCCACACCCCGGGATTTCGTCGGAAATGGAAGCAGGCGACGAACACGATCTGCTCGTCGACCACTCGGAAGAAGAGAGCGTACGGAAACCGGCGGACAAGGGCGCGGCGCGTTAGACGATGAAGAGCAGGAAATGCCTCGGGCCGGTCGACGACCGCCTGAACGCTGGTGAAGACCTCCGCCAAGAACTCCTCGCCGAGGCCGGAGCGTTCCCTTTCGTACCAGGCATACGCGCGCTCGATGTCAGCGGCGGCGGCTGGTCGAAAGACGTGGGACCTCACCGTGACCGGGTTCGAATCTGTTCGACGAGGTCATCCCAGCCAATGCCGACCGGTCCCTCTTCCTCGAGATCGTCGAGCCGGCGATCGAGCTCCTGCCTGTGGGCTTCGGTCAGCGGCAGGACACCCGGATCGCGACCGAGGCTCTGCCAGAGCTGATCGAGCAACGCGAGCTGTTCGTCGCGGCTCAGCGTGCTGATGTCCACCGCAGCTCTTCCCATGGCTGGAGCTTTTCACACTCGCGGCACCTTCGCCACTCGCGTCGTGCGGCCGCATCCGGCTCGAGGCGCCCGAACGCCTCGCCGAACATTTCGAGCGCGATCTGCTGGGCTGCTCGAAGGCCTTGAACAGAGCGAGACGCGAAACGCTGAGCGGAAAGTCCACCTTCTGCGATTCGTCGCGCTGCGCGTCGAGAGGGCTGAGCTCAGCTGGCCGAGCGGGCCGACGATCTCGTCCGCGGCAAGACAGAAGAGCGCGCCCGCGCTCTTCGCAAGAGCCCCGATGATCTCGACGTGAAATGATCTACCCCCTGCGCAGGTCCGCCTGGGCTCGTAGGAGCTTTGCCAACCCCTCGAACGCAGAGGCCAAGGCTTCGGCGGCTTCCGGAGCCGCCTCGATGGTGAGGCCGCCGGTGTCCGTCCGACGCACTTCGAGCCCCGAGAAGAGCTGAGAAAGATCGGCACGTGGCTCGCCACTGCGAGCCTGAGCGGGCCGGGGCGGCTCATCGCGCACGGGCCGTTCGTCGCCCTCGTCTGCCGCTGCGATCAGCTCGTCCACGTGCTCGCTGCGGGAGTCGTCGGGCTCCTCCTCGTCCTCGAGCTCGCTCCCCTTCAAAGGCGGGTCGATCACCCGCTCCAGCGCGGAGAGGAAGCCGGTCGACCCCTCGAAGCGGACCTCGTCGGTCGTGCCGTCGAAGAGTCCGCGAAAGAGGGCCTTCTTGTCGCTCACGAGCGCAGCGATGCGTTCTTCGATCGTCTCTCGCGTCATCAAGTTGTAGACGTCGATCGGCTTCGTCTGGCCCAGCCGGTAGATGCGACCGATCCGCTGCTCGAGCACCGCCGGGTTCCACGGGAGCTCCAGGTTCACGCAGCAGGTCGCCGCCTTCTGGAGGTTCAGCCCCACTCCGCCGGCATCGGTCGCGAACAGCACCCGCAAGGTCGGATCATCATGAAACTCCGCGACGTTTTGCGTCCGCCGCTTTGCCTTCTCCCGCCCGGTGAAGAACGCGGCGCGGAGGCCTGCGCTTCCGAGTATTCCGGCGATCGCCCAGTGCGCGAGCCGCAGCATTCGCACCCACTGGCTGAACACGACGACCTTGCGCCGCTGCTCGAGCACCACCTGGCGCAGGATCTCCCGGACTTCGAGCAGCTTGGGTGCGGCCAGACTTCGGACCAGGGCTTCATCCGGGTCCGTCACCCCTTCGATCCGCGGCCACACGGTCTCGAAATCGAGCTGCGCGATGCCGTTCGCGATGATCCTCTGGGTCGTCAGCAGGCTCATCAGACGCAGGAACTCCGCCTGCGTCAGCGGGCGCTTGTGCGTGATCGATAGAAGTCTCGCGATCGGCAAGACGAGCTCCTCGTGCGCCTCCCGTTGCTCCTCGGTGCATTCGCAGACGACCGGCGTGTCCGTGCGAGGGGGCAGCTGATCGAGCACGTCCTGCCGGACTCTCCGGAGCATGCGTCCGCGGAGCCGCTCGCGAAGCGTGTCGAGGTTGCGCGCACCAGTGACTTCCTTGCTCCCGTCCTGGCGGATCGTGTGAGCGGGCACCAGGCGCCACTTCGGCTCCAGCGCGAGATCGTCGACCCAGTCCATGATCGAGGCCAGCTCCTCGAGACGGTTCTCCATGGGCGTTCCGCTGAGGACGAGACGATAGGGAGGAGTGAGCTTCTTGACGCAGGCGGAGGTCTTGGCGGCCCAGTTCTTGATGCGCTGCGCCTCGTCGAGGACGACGATCTCGGGCTTCCAGGCCTGCATCGCCGGCAGGTCGCGAAGCACCTGCTCGTAGTTCGCGACCAGGAATCCCTCGCGTGTCTTCCGGAGCGTCGCGCGGCGGTCTGCAGGCGCACCGTCGATGCTCTCGATCGGCGTTCGGCTCGCCAGAGACCATTCCCGGAGCCACTGGAACTTGAGGCTGGCGGGTACGATGATGAGACCGCGCTTGACCTTGCCGAGTCGCCAGAGCGCATGGCACACCGCGGTCGCCTGGAGTGTCTTGCCGAGACCCATGTCGTCGGCGAGCAGCAGTCGCCCGGAGCGGAAGAAGCTCGCCACCCCTTCGCGTTGGTAGGGATAGAGGGAGCGCTTGATCCCCTTCAATGCGCGTGACACGCCGCCGCTCGAGAGCCGAAGGGTCGCCGCGTCGCGGAGGCGTCGACCCTCCTCCTCCAGAAGTACCCGGATGGCGGGGTTATCCACCCCGTTGCGGCCCTTTCGACGCGCGAGGGGAATCAGCGCCTCGACGAGCTCCAATCGTCGAATGGGATCTTCACCGTGTGCGCTTCGCAGAGCGAGCTCGGCATCGGCGCCCTTCCGGAACCATCGCAGGGTGCGGCCGTACTTCTCTTCCGACAAGCCGTTCTCCGGCAGCCGGAGGGAAACTCGCTCGAGCCAGTCGCCCGCACTCGTGAGCGGACGCTTCGGGTTCCATACCAGTCCGGTCGAAGGAGGGGACGCAGAGGGAGCGGCGGAGATCGCCCTTCGCCACATCCGCGGCCGCCCAGCCAGGTCCTCGAGTATGCAAAGCACGTGTTTGCAGATTCCGAGGGAGCTGCGCGCGAAGTCCCGGCAATCGCAGTTGGCGACGAGTGGCTCGATGCTCTCGAGGAGCGTCGTGTACGGGCGCTGGGCGCTCTTGCGACGTCCCCGCGGACCCGGCCCGCGCTGGGTCCGGTAGACGCCGAACGGCGATCCACCCCGCGGTCGCGTTGCCACGCGTAGGTCGTCGCGCCGACCGAACTCCGCGCGTCGGAGCAGCGCTTCCATTGCGGCGCGCTGAACTGGCCAGTCCGCATCCTCGTGCCACGCGAGTACGTGCCGCGCCAGGAGTTCGGGTGGGATCCGACCCGCACTGCGCTCGGCAAGATGCCGGAGCACGTCCAGGGCCTCTCGATCGTCGATGGTGAGGGTCCCTTCCACGTAGCCTCCTTGCGAGGAAGGGGAGACAAGCTCGACCGGATCGGCGGGTCAACCTCAACCCGTGAACCTCTGCCGGTGCGGGACTCCGCTCGAAACCCGGCCGAAATCGACTTCCAGGGCGAACCGCGCAACACTGTAACGATGCGCCGACAAGACGACCTCCAGGCGCTCGATGCGCTGCTCTCGACCTGGCCCTCGGCGATGCCAGCCTGGCAGGTGCAGGCGCTCTTTCTCGGCGCTCTCGCCTCGACCAACATGCGCCTTGGCTTTCACCACCTCCTGGGGCGGGTGCTCAGGGAAGACGACCCGGCATTCGAGAGCATCGAGCAGGCAAACGAGCTGCTTGCTGCCCTGGGCGCAGCCTGGAACGGCCTCGTAAGAGCGAGCGAGAGCGAAACGGGCGCGCGCTTTGCGCCGGCTCCCTTACCCGACCCGCCAAGTGCGGCCGAGCTCGGCGACTTTGCCGCTCGGCGCCATGCCGAGCTCGTCTGGTTCGTCCGCGGCATCGACGCCGGCGGCGACGACCCGGCCGAGTTCGGCGCTCTCGGCCAGGAGCTTTTCGGCAAGCTCGCCGAGGCGATGGCGTTCTTCGAGCGCTACCGCGAGCTGCTCGAGCGAAAGCCCGAAGACGACCCAAAGGCGCTCGCCGACGGGGCACGCGCTCTCATGTCGCTCAGCGCCACGGCCGAGGACATCGTGAACGACATCCTTGACATCTCCAAGGCTGTCCGGGCCGAGGCGCTCAAAGCCTTCGACGATCTGTCGCGAACGAGGGTGCGAGCCGGAGTGCAGAAGATCGGGCGAAACGAGCCCTGCCCATGCGGCAGCGGCAGGAAGTGGAAGAGGTGCTGCGGCGGGGCATCAGCCATCGAGCACTGAGACCACCCCGCGTACCCGTCGACGAGCCTGCACGCCGGAGATCGTCTTGACCCGACCCGATCGGACCTCGTCCCGCCTCCGCTTCGCTTCCGATGCCCAGAGCCGGTCGATAGGCCCCAGCGAAGAAACGACCGTCAGGGCCGCGAAACAGCTCGTGCGGGTACCAGACCAGGTGCAGAACGGTCGCACTTTGGTCGCACGCGCTCGTTCGCAGCTCGACTCCGGAGGCGGCAAGTCCGCGCACCGCCTGCGAGAACCCGAGTGGTCGCACCGCGACTCGAACACGGGACCTCTTGCATGTGAGGCAAGCGGGGCGGTGCGACGGCTGCAGGTTGTAGCCGGCAGCGGCCGGCTGCACCAGGAATTGTGTGTCCAGAGCCCCGCCGGCGAACGTTGGGAGCTCTCGGGCGCGCAGATGGTCGCACGAACGGTCGCAGTGGCCGATCCCGCCCTGGTGCTCTTGGATGCGGGTCAGTCGCCGAGGAGCTCGTCAGGGCTACGCACCGCTCTTCTAGACCTGTGGCAGACCTCCCTCCAGAGCGACACTGGCTTCGTTCTGCAATTTTCCTCAAGGAGGCCCGAATCTGCTCGAGACGTAGGACCCTCCCCATCGTTACGCGCTTGACCCCTCTCCGACGGACTCTTCTCTCCGGGCTACCTCTTCGTAGAGCTCCACGAAGGCCCTCCACTTCGCGTACTCCCGTCGGACGCGATCCGGTTCACCCTCGCCCTCGAGTATCGCCCGGTCCAACTCCGTACGGGCTCTGGCGCGCTGACGTCGCAGCTTCGCGATTCCCACGCGCGCCACCTCGATCGCCTTAACCAAACCCATCACCGCCGTTACCGCACGCGCACGCCGTCGATCAGAAAGTCCGGCCGCTCCGGTAGCGGTCCTCGCTCGGCTGACCTCTCGTTCGAGAGATCGCAAATTGGCGAGCTCCTGACCGAGGAACGTCTCGACCTGTCTCATTCTCCGCGACGCACGCTCCACCTTCTCGGAGCACTCTTGGGCAGACCGCTCAATTTCTTCACGGAGGCCCCGCGTGAGATCAACGTTCACGGTCGACCACCAGGTCCACATCGATGGCCACTGGAGGCGTGACCGTGCCGCCAAGCCGGTCGGCCTGTGCTCGCAACAGCTCGTGATGCGCGCGGTCGATGCTCCTCTCCGCGCTGGTCCGATGGCGAGCAAAGCGATCGAGCGCCTCGCCCTCGTTGGCCATTGCCACGCCGATATCGAACTCCTCCGCATCTCGGGTCCGCTCGAGATCGCGCAGCCGACGATCGTGTTCGCCGAAAGCTGCGAGCGCTCGCTCTTCATCGCTCATAGGCGACGAGTACTCCGCAAAGCTCACGCCGAAAGACTCAACGAGCTGCTCGTGATCGCTGTGCGCTCGCTCGACCCGTCGCTGAAGCATCGACCCTTTCAGCGTTGCAGACTCGGCTCGCTCGATGCGCTGCCGACGGATTTCGCCGTCGACCATCCGATTCACCTGCATGCCCTCGTACGGACCCTCGGGCTTCATTTCCAACCATAGGGCTTTTCTCAGCCTTTCGATCTGAGACGGGTCCTCGTCGGGCAACACCTGGGATGACGACGCCGCGACACCGAGATTCAAGGCGTTTCGGCTCGACCTCGCCTTGCCAGCGGCGGTTCGCGGTCCCGTACTCCGTTTCGAGTTCTCGCGATTTCTCGCCCTGAGTGATCCCTTTTCCACCATCCACCTCCTTGCCCACCTACCGGATCACAGACCAACGTCGGTGATCATCTGTTCTTTGCTTTACGCTTCTCGCCCTGCAACTTTCTCCGTGCCACGAGGTCTCTCGCGACGCGCATCGCCGCATCGCTCGGTCCGTTCTCAGATAGGATCCGACGTTGCGTCTCGAGTTGCCTACGCCTCTCCTCGCGCTCGTCTGCGTCGCCCGTTGGGTCCCGCTCGAGCGCCGCGAATCCCTCGCTTATCGGCAGGAGGTCCTCGACGAATGCCAGCAAGCCGATCGTCTCCTCGATGCGATTCTCAAACCAAAGATCAAGCTCTTTCCGCGTCATGCCCTGCTCCCTTCACTCCGAAATCGTGTCCGCCGGGATGGCGGTCTCGGAAGCCGAAAGTCGAAGTGCCGATCGTCGAGATACCCATCCCGTCCCGAGCACGTCGGCGAGCCGCTTCAGATCCACCTCTCACCCCGTTCGATGCCCATGACCTCAGTCGCATGGAGCATCCTACGAGGGGTCCGCTGGCCTCGTAAGCGGAAATTCCACCGCCTGGGACTGCCCTGCGGGCAAGCACTTTGTCCTCTTGCACAGGGGCCAGGGACGGCCGTACTGCCCGGCCTGCGAGGCGCGGGCTGCGACGAGACTTGCCGGACGTCGGCACTCGGTCGGCCGACGGTTCATCGCCCCATTCACTGCACCCGAGTCGGCCGCAACGCCCGAAGCATGACTGCATTGACCTTCGCCCCGCAGCCGATGCCTTCAGAGGTGGGTTGCACGGGGCTTGCAACGCGGCCTCCTGAACCACGATAGTGCGCCGGGCTAGAGCGAAACGACGCGGACGCAAGCCCGAAGGATCTCGCCACAGGTGACGCGCCGGCTGAAAAGAAAACTGTTCTCGGTCCTTGAGGGAACCTCGAACAACCGCGCGGCACGCATCTTCGCCGTCGCGATGATGTCGCTCATCGTCATCAACGTCATCGCGGTCGTTCTGGAATCCGAGGAGGGCCTCGCGGCGTACCGGGAACACTTCTGGTGGTTCGAAGTGATCTCGGTCGCGGCCTTCACCCTGGAGTATGCTCTGCGGGTGTGGAGTTGCACTGACGCGAGGGATGCCGGCCACGCGTTCACGGAGCGCCTGCGGTTCATCGCCGCGCCACTCGCACTCATTGACCTTTTTGCGATCGCCCCCTTCTACCTGTCGTACCTCTCGGCGGGGTTCGTCGACCTGCGCTTCCTGCGCACGTTCCGCCTCTTTCGTCTCGTGCGCGTGCTGAAGCTTGGCCGCTACTCGGCTGCTGGCGCCAAGCTGCGAAACGTTTTCGTGTCCAAGCGAGAAGAGCTGACCGTGAGCGTGATCGTGGTGCTGCTGCTGATGCTTCTCGGTTCCGGACTGCTCTACCTTGCCGAGCGAGAGGCCCAGCCGGGCGCCTTCGCGAGCATCCGGGAAGCCTTCTGGTGGGCGATTCTGACCCTGTCGGCCGTGAACTACGTCGATGCCACGCCGATCACGCCCGTCGGGCGCGTAATCGGCGTGGTCCTCGCGCTCCTGAACCTCGCGCTTCTTGCCATCCCGACCGGGATCATCGGATCGGGCTTCGTGGAGGAGTTCCAGCGGCAACGAGCGCCTGCAGTCTGTCCGGCGTGCGGTGATCCAATCCCGCAGCCCAGCGCTGAAGACGCAGTACTCCCGCGGAACCGCTCCGCGTCGGCTTGAGCTTGGGGGTCGAGCGGGATCACCGGCGTTCCGGGACGGTCCACCCAAGTCGCCACGGGCTAGCCTGCATTTCTCACCAGATCCCTACTGCGGCGGCCGATAGCACCGAATCTTCGCGAGCTTCTCCCTCCGGGCTCCTCGACGTACTGTTCAAGTACGCCTGCGTCGCC
>Ga0194128_10000372_pt1 | contig 82199 bp, 69 predicted proteins | sample TA2KigCa65mmetaG_FD_148650 | JGI IMG/M metagenome (GOLD analysis project Ga0194128, IMG submission 148650) | Freshwater microbial communities from Lake Tanganyika, Tanzania - TA2015037 Kigoma Deep Cast 65m | ecosystem: Environmental > Aquatic > Freshwater > Lake | place: Tanzania: Lake...
AGTCCTTGATTCGTTCCCAGTGTTCATCCGAAATCGCGTGGCGCGGAAGCATGGCGGACCCTCCGTGGTTCGCAAAAACAGGGTCCGCAGTTTACCTCCGCTGCCCATGTATTGTCCACACGACCTAATCATTTAACGTCGCGAGGCTGACCTTGCTCTTCGGGTCGCCGATGTTGACCTTCAGCGTTGTCGGCCGGGCGAAATAGAACTGGTGGTCTTTCTCATTCTTGAGATGGCTCTCCAGCGGGATCTCGCGAAGCAGAAGCGGCTCGTTGCGGTCCCAATTCAACGTTACAATGCCGCGAAAGCGCGGCTGTCGAGGCAGGCCTCGTGTGGCCGTTGGGGAAGTCGTCAAAATGATCGGCAATGCCAGTGTCTACGATGTACTGTGGGTTTTTCGCACGGGCCGCGTCGATGCGGTTGCGGAGACGGACGAGGACTACGGGCGAATCTTCACCGTGGCCAGCGACCTCAGCCTGAATCCCGGCGATAGCGGCGGACCGCTTGTCAATGAACGCGGAGAGATCGTCGGCGTCAATTTCCGCGTCGATCGGAAGTCCGGTTTCACCGCTCGCAGCGCTGATGTCCGCGAACTGCGAGTTTTTATCAACGATGCGGTGGCGCACGAAAAAATGCCCATCGACGCCGAAGCCGTGCGGAATCGGCTGATCGCGGGAATGGTGGAGATCGCGACGAATGGTCATCCACGCGTCTCCGGCTGGATTCTGGATGCCAAGAAAAAGTAGGTGGTGACGAGCCATTTCGCGATTTCGGACGTGTTCGGCCATGTTCAGAAAGACATTCGCATGGACTTTCTGGACTATGAGGTCCGCTTCAAAAAAGGGGAGTTGATCCTTGAGCGGAGCCCTGATTCGACGAGTGCCAAGTCGAGCAAGGTCGTTTTCGCCGACCCGGTCCGAGACTTGGCTGTCATTGAAGTCAGTGACCTGCCGGCCGACGCGCGTGCCATTCCGCTGGCGCTGGCCAGCCCGGCGCCGGGCGATCGGGTGTTCGCCGCATCGACGGTATGGAACGCCGATGACCGGCGCATTGTGCAGTCCGGCCGTGTTCATGTTGTCGCCCCTGTCCAACACGAAATGAAGCGGGTGCGAATGATCGCCAGCGACATCGCATTTCCAGACGACACGACCGGAAGCGGTTTGAGTTTCGCTCCATTGAACAGTGGCAGTCCGCTGGTCAACGGCAACGGCGAGATTGTTGGCGTGAACGTTCGCCGCAAAGGCGATTTCGCCAAGGTTTCCTACAGCATCGACTTGCGCGAGTTCAAGGACTTCCTCTTGGACGTAGATCGAGTCGTGATGCCTCGCACTTATGACGATTTCTTGTTTCGCGCCAAGTATCGCATGAAGACACCGAATCGGATCGGAGTCATGGATGGTCTGGACGCGGCGATCAAGCTCGATCCGCAGAGACCGGAGGGCCTCGAGATGCGAGCATCCGAGCATAATCGTCGAGCAAAGTACGCCTTGGCCATCGACGACGCGACCCGGGCACTCAAGACTGCTCCGTCCAGCACGGTTGCGTTGGAACAGCGCGCCGTGGCCAACGAAAACTTGAACGAATGGCCGAAAGTCGTCGCCGATCGCGAGTGGATTTCAGGGCTCACCCCGACGGACTACCCGAACTGGCGCAAGCTCGGATTTGCCCGCATGATGGCCAAGGACCACCGGGGGGCGATCGATGCTTTCTCCCGCGGCATCGACCCGGGCGGCTGGATGGAGCGAACGATGGAAGCGTATGAAGCACGTGGCGATTGCTATGTGGTGCTTGAAAGATACGGCCTCGCCAAATCCGACTACGAACGCGCCCTCCAGAACACCGCGAGCCGCCGATTCATGACGCCCAAAGGTCCCGACGACGCCCGGATCAACGGCAAGCTTCAGAGCACGATCGCAAATGAAACGCGCGGGAAAGCGTGGCAAACTGCGCTGAGATTTCTGAATGTGCAGACCGACGCCATTATGCCCTGGAATCCAGCACGGTGAGCCTAACGTGCCGTAGCGGATGCACGGATGATAGCGACTACGCCGCTCTCCCCGGTTGCTTTGGTTGAGCATTTCTTCAGGGGAATTGGTTTTACACCAGGAAATTGGCTGATTTGAAAGAAGAGGGTACGGCTACTGAGTGCTGAGTGTTGAGTCCTGAGTCCGGAGTGCATTTCTCAGCACCAAGGACTCAGCACTCAGGACTTCTTTCCCGCAGGAGATTGCCATGATGGCGCGAATGAGATTGCTGGGAGCGTTTACGATCTGGGCTGGAATCGGAGTGCTAGCGTTCGGCCAGGAAATGCGCCTGCCGCCGAGTTTGCCCGGCGCTTATCAGCCGCCGAGCTTGGCGCAGACCATTTCGCTCAGTATGAAAGAAAGCGGCAAGCTGTCGAATTACAGCGTCAACGTCATGGCGAGCAATGGCATCGTCGACCTGGTCGGCGAAGTCGCTGATGACAGCCAGCGCGCGATCGTGATCTCGATCGCCCAGTCGACGCCGGGCGTTGTGGCCGTTCGCGATTGGATGCAGATTCGGCCCGTCGCCGGCGTGATGCCGACACAGGGTATCATTCAGCCGATTCCGAACCCGCTGCCGCTGCCGACGCCGTTGGACAAGGACAAGGGAGGTCCTGGCGGTCGTATCGACGGTCAGTTGCCGGAGCCTCTCCCGATCTTCCAGATGCCTCCGGGCCCGAACCCGAACATGCAGCCGCCGCCGATGCCTCCTTACGCCTGGCCGACGTACGCGCCGTACAACAACTACTCGCGCGTCGCCTATCCGCTGGCGTATCCGTATGAACAATGGCCGTTTATCGGTCCGATGTATCCTTTCCCGCGCGTTCCCCTCGGCTGGCGTTCGGTCACCTTGACATGGGAGGACGGCCACTGGTGGTTCCACCGCAATCCGACCGGCCACGACTGGTGGCGTATTCGCTATCACTAGGATGGTCTGCAGCGGTCCGAGATCTAAGGCCAGAGGTCAGAAGTCAGGCTCCATCCGGCACGCCACGTGGGGCACGTTGCTAACGTGCCATGATTCGGAAAACACGGGGCGTGGCACGTTGAAAACGTGCCCCACGGACCTTCCCGGATAGACTCTTAAACCTGGCGGGGCAGCGGTTCGGGTCGGAGCGGATTTCGTTCACACCGCTGGCCGGCATGCGTGCCATCTATCTCAACGAGGATCTGTTGGTTTCGAATCAGTTCACTCCGCTCGTTGGCGGAGTGCTCACCTTCGCGGGCGCTCCGGTGCCGGCGGGCACGGTGCTTTCCGATCGCGACGTTTGTCGCACGAGCAACAGCTTCTACGGCGGACAGTTCGGCGGCCGCGTCGAATGGCAGAACGGCATTTTCTCGCTGAATGTGGCGGCCAAGATCGCGTTCGGCGCCACGCAGCAAATCGTGGTCATCGACGGCAGCAGCACGATGGTTACCGCGGGCGGCGCTGCGACCACGGTTCCGGGCGGTATCTTTGCTCAGACCAGCAACATCGGCCGCTACTACCAAAGCGCCTTCGCTGTCGCGCCTGAAGTCGGCGTGACGCTCGGCGTAGCTCTCACGCAGCACATCAACGCGAAGTTCGGTTACTCGGTCCTTCACCTGAGCCGAGTGGTACGGCCGGGGAACCAGATCGATCACTCCGTAAACGAGACGCTGATTCCGACGCACCAGTTCTTCAACACAAGTGCATCGGACGGTCGGCCGGCGTTCAGCTTTCGTCAAACCGACTTCTGGGCACAAGGCATCAGTTTCGGGCTGGAGTTCGTTTACTAACGAAAACCTCGACGAGTTTGGCCATATGATAAGGGAAGCAGGTTCAACGCTCCCTTCGTGAGGCTGAAACGCCGTGTCGGAAAAACGCCTCGACGAGAATGGGCCGTCGCCCGATCACTCCGAGACCACTGTCCCGGCCGGAGCGGCCTCGCGCGATCCACTTCTGAATACGCCCGGCGTGGAGTTCCCGGGGCCCGATGTCGAACGCACGCAATCGCCGCAGGAAGTGACGCCTCACTCCAAGGTTCGCTGTCCGACGTGTCATAATCCGATCCAACTTGCCAAGGAATCCAACGAAATTCTCTGCCCTGGCTGCGGCAGCGCCTTTCGTCTGCGCGACGCGGAGGCGACAAACACCACCGCGGCGATGAAGCAGCTAGGCAAGTATCAACTGCTCGAACGTCTGGGCATTGGCGGTTTCGGCGCTGTTTGGAAAGCGCGCGACACGGAACTAGATCGCGTTGTCGCGCTGAAGATTCCGCACACAGGCCTCTTGACGCAACACGACGAGTTGGAGCGTTTTCAGCGAGAGGCTCGAGCGGCCGCCAATCTGCGCCATCCGAACATTGTCACGGTGTACAACGTCGAGAGGCTGAACGGGCTGCCGGTGATCGTTTCGGAATACGTGCCGGGCGTGCCGCTCAAGGACATGATGGACGCTCGGCCGCTGACGTTTCGCCAAGCGGCGGCATTGATCGCACAAGTCGCCGACGCGTTGGATTATGCGCACGCGATGGGCCACGGCGTCACGACGGTTCTCGACGCGGCCGAGTGGCAACGTCGCAAGGACCGACTCGACAAACTCGGCGGCCCTCCGCCCGAGTGAGGCGCCTCAATCCGAGGCCGATACGACTCGCCTGTCATCCACAACGAACCGGCTCCAGCCGTTCCATCGCCGATCCTTCGCGACATCCACGCCGGCGGCGTCCAGCGAGAATGCCGGGAGTATCAGGCGGGACGCTTTGGCGAGGAAGCACGCCCTCTTACGTCCCTTCATGCGCATCGCCGGATGCCAATGGCCCATCACGACACGCTCGGCGTCCGTCGGTTCGTCACCGTGAACGATGCGCCAACGGGAAAGTTGATACCCCAAAGAAAAGACCGGAAGCCCCACGGCCTGATCGATGCCGCGATCGTGGTTGCCCGGAACAATGGCGATCACTTTAACGCCGAGTTGAGCCAGGCAGGCGTTGAACAGGTCAAGTATCGCGGCATCGTACCCGGCCTCGAACAGATCGCCGGCCACGACGACGCCATGGATCCGATGATCCGCGGCCGCGACGACCAGCGGCCCAAGCTCGTCCGCCACGTCCCGCGCCGGGACCGCGTCCCCCTGGCGCTGCCGAGCAGTCGCGTATCCGAGATGCAGATCGGCGACGACGGCGGTTGCGGTCGGCTCGTGCAACGCGATGCGTTGGGGCAACAGCAGCCATTCGTCATGCCAACGCATCAGGCCCCCTCCATGCTTGGCTCGCGGAAACCGCCGCCGAGCAAGCTCTCGCCAAACGGTGACGGGGCGGACAGATGCCGAACGCGAATCGGCATCGACGCCAGTGCTTCGACAAACCTTTTGGCGCCGCGAAGATCACAAGCGGAGGTTGCCACTTCGATCTCTGCCTGACGCAACAGCACGAAGTCGGGCGCCTGGGTAGAGATCTGCTCGAACAGCCGTCGCTCCGTCCAGTCCTTGCCTCCTACCGTGCGTTTTCTCCCTGCGGGGTTCCGCAGGACCATCAGTCCGGTCTGTGCCGTTCGGCCAAACTGTTGAGCCAGCAATTCGCTGCTTGCCAGGTGCTCTTGAAAGTCGCCGACGAATTGGGCTGGATCAAGACCCCTGCGCCACGCCTCCGGAGTTATCGCCGTCGAATCGTCAACAAGGACGTAAAGCCCAAGGTCGGATGCCAAGGTCTTGGCCTTGGCTCGCGGCGTGTGCCGCCAGCGATGGAGGAGGACGCGGGCGATGGTTTCGTTCGCGGAGCGAGGCAACGGCGTGTGCACGAAGTACTCGATGCACGACTGCATCGCCACCGACTCGATCAACAGGGCCGATAGCACGGGTATCTCACTGACGCACTCTTGCTGGCAAAGATATTCCGCGAGTATGGCGATCGCGGCGTCGCCGAGGCGATAGTCGGATCGAAGCCAGCCGTGGAGCGTTTCACTGCCGTCGCGAAGTAGTTCGGCGGCTTGCGTGCGAAATAGAAACAGCCGCCGCACCAGTTCGCCGGACATCGGCGCGCCGGCGCCGAGCCAGCGCGGGATCAGCGGTCGGCCCCACGCTTCATCGACGAGCAGAGCGTTATGCTCGCGTTCCTTGAGCTCAAGGCATCGGCCATCAAGCACGAACCGATCGCCAGGTTGCAATCGCTCCGCATAGACCATATCGACATCGCCGATAGCATGGGTGCGCTGAGCGTCGTCGTCGGTCGGCGCCCGCAGGCGGATCGCGCACGAGTCTTCGGTGAGGATTGTGCCCAAATTGCGGCGCAGCAGCCGGGACGTCCGTTCATCGGCGATCGTGAAGCGGTCCCCATTCCAGGACAAACGCGCGGGCAACCACGGCGTGCCGTCGCGCTTTCGGCCCGACAAATAATCGAGGCAGTCGTCGAAGTCCTGTCGCGTGAGATTATGAAACGGCGCCGCTCGGCGAATCAAATCGAGCGCGGCAGTCGGCGTCCAGCGGTCCGCCATGGCCATGCCGACGATCTGCTGACACAGTACGTCGAGCGGACTACCGATGATGCGGACCGGCTCGATCTGGCCGTCCTGCCCGCTGCATGCCGTGACGACTGACTCCAAGAGTTCACTGGGCGACGCCGTCAGCAGGAGGCCGCGGCGCGGTTCGTCGGGGCGATGGCCGGAGCGCCCGACGCGCTGCAGCAAGCGCACGACGCCGCCGGGCGGATGTATGAAGACAACCTGATCGACGCTGCCGATATCAATGCCGAGTTCGAGGCTGGTGCTGCTGACGACGACCCAGAGCCGGCCTTGCTTCATGCGGCGTTCGACGATGCGTCGCCGAATGGGCGATAGCGCCGAGTGATGCACGCCGATGTCGTCTTGCCGATCGGGATAGCGTCGTCGCAACGCCCACGTCAATCGCTCCGCCAAGTTGCGCGTGTTGGTGAAGATCAGTGTCGTTCGATGCGGGACGAACTCATGATCCAACCGATCAAGCACTGCCGAGAGCCAGCCGGGGCTGTACTCCAGGTTTTCAAACAGCGGTTCGACGGCGAAGTGTTTTTCACTCCGATCCGGCGCCGCCGCAACCGCACAGGACCGTCCGACACCGACGAGGAAGCGGGCAACTTGTGCTAACGGTGTGCACGTGGCGGAGAGCCCAATTCGCTGAATCGACCAGCGAGTGCTGTCGACGTCCTGAGTCCTGAGAACTGAGTACTGAGTACTCAGTATTTCCTCCCCTTCTCCCCTTTTTCCCGTCTCCCTTTCTTCCGAGTGCTGGCCGCTTGTGACGAGAGCTTCGATGCGTTCGAGACTGACCGCCAGATCGGCTCCACGCTTGTTCTCGGCAAGGGCATGAATCTCATCGATAATGACCCAGCGCAGGCCCTGGAACAATGAATGTGTTCGCGGGTTCGCCAGCATCTGCGCGAGGCTTTCCGGCGTCGTTATGAGGACCGACGGTGGATCGTCGATTTGGCGTTGGCGAACTCGCGTGGGCGTATCGCCGGTGCGCAAACCGAATCGGATATCAGCGGTGCCGAATTCATCGGTTGAGCGCAGCGATCGCCATGCTTGTTTGAGATTGGCGCGAACATCGCGGCACAGCGCCTTGAGCGGCGCGACATACAAACACTGCAATCCAGTAGTGGGCTCGGCGAGGAGCGTGCTCAGTATGGGCAGAAAGGCGGCGAGCGTCTTGCCGCTTCCGGTCGCCGCCGCAAGGAGCAGATTTTGCCCGTTGCCGATCGCGCCCCACGCGAAGCGTTGCGCGAGCGTCGGTGCACCAATCGTGGTACGGAACCAGTCGCGAACCGCCGGGAGCAGGTTCTGCTCGGCGACTTCCCGCGAAGGCGGCGCTGTCAGGAAGTGAATTGCGTCCGATGCCATGAGCGTCCTTGCATTCATTCCGTAGTGCAGGCGGCCCGCCTGCACCACCGAAAGGCAGGTAAAGCCGCCTGCACAACGAGCATTGTATGCGATTTTGAGATAAAACCTGTAATGCCGATGCGATTCGTGGCTCTTTCAACGTAAATGCGGCGGCGCGGGGGACGTTGCTCTTGGATGAGGACACTTGCAGCAAGATCGAGGAGCTTTTTGCGCGCTGCGCCGCGGGCGTGAGCCGATACGTCCGACTGCGCGTCGGCAGCGCCGAGTTGGCCGAGGAAATCACCACTCGTGTGTTCTTTGCCGTGGTGCGAAATATCCACCAGCAGAACGGCTCACTCGTCGGCTGGCTCTGGACGATTGTGCGAACTGAGCTGGCCCGGCACTTTCGGCAAAAATTGGCCGAGCCTTATCCGGAAACTCTGGCCGCGCCGACTGTGACGCCGGCCCAGGATTGCGAACGGACCGAAGAAATCGGCATCATTCATGCGGCGCTGCAGCGACTTCCGGACGATGCCCAGCAACTGATTGCTCTGAAGTTTTTTCTGGGCTTGAGCAACCTGGAGATCGCCCGTGTCGTCAATCTGACCCCCAGCAACGTCGGCGTGAAGCTCCACCGCACGTTGAAAGAGCTGCGTGAGTTTTGTGAATGACCGAAGCCCAGGGGTCAGGTACCCCGAACGCCTGGGATGGATAGCTGAAAGGAGAACGCATGAACGAGCCCTCCGATCTCAAAAACGATTGGCCGGACGGTCCCGCCAACGAGGCCCGCGACGCCCAGGGCCTGCCGCCAGTGCCTTGGGGCGACAAGCCTTGGCTGCCGAGCAATCAGGTACAACCGCGTTAGACCAGAAGCAGCTAACTCACGAGTCGCCAGTAGAACTCGGCCCTTCCTCCTCCTGCTCGATTTCGGTCTCATCGTCATATTTTGCCTCTGCGTACTCTTCCCTGAATCTCTCTCGGTTCTCTGTGAGCCTTCTCTCGATCCATTGCTTTTCTTGGTCAAACGCACCACGAATCCCTGGTACTACCGCGTGAGCTATTGGAGAGTCAAGACCACGAAGATTGAATTCGGTTCGCTCAGCGGTTTCCTCAGCCTCGAGGTAATCTAAGAATCTACAGTACTGAATCCCGGCGAACGCTCCGACGTGTCCGGGATTAGCACCGACATGCCCGACCGCTAGGATCACATCATCATCGCGAAGGGCATGGACGACAGCCAGTTCGCCCTCAATCCCATCGTCACACTCAATCACGATTATTCGATGCCGCCAGTCGGCCGCTCGCTCTGGCGCAAGTTCGTCTAGGACGGCGACACGCGCGGCATCAAGGCCAAGACGGTTTATCCGCCGAAGCCGGCCGGCTGGTCCGAACGTGAAACCTGGCAGCCTGATCTTGTCTTCATGCAAATCCAGGCCGGCTTGCTCAACGGCAAGAGCATCGGCTGGTTGCCGACCAAGACGCATTACGCCGACATGAAGGAAGCCGAGCGCATCGGTTGCAAGGAAGGCACGGTTTTTTCGTCCGGTCACAGCATCTACCTGCGGATTCCGCCGCTCGACACGCCATTCTCCAGTGCACTCACGGAAGACGCCCGATCTTTGACACCTCGAATGGTGGTTTGGGCCGTGGGCGCTATCGCCGGTATGACGCGTCACGTCGGCGAACGCCATGTCGGGTGGCCGGAATTTGGCTGGTCGGCCTTTCCTCGCACGAGGGGGGTGTGTGTGCAACGGTGCAATGAATCAACGGAACTGCTCGTCCTACAGAAAGTTAGGCGTCATTTTTTCGTTGCACGGGTTTTGCATGAAAGGGCGCCCGGCACCGCTCCGGCGAAAGCGTGACGCAAGACTAATTTCTTCGCTTACGCGTCAGGCTCTGACTTCAGGCGCAGGCCGATCGGCAACGCCTCGCCGAACATTTGGCTTTGCTCGTCGGCTTCGAGTTCGACCACCTCTTCGACCATGCGGGCCCAGTGCTCGGGGACATCTTGGGCTTTAAGCACGTTTAGCACTTGCTGGCGATGATGATCGTCGACGTCGATCGCTCGTTGGCCGCTGCGGCGAGCCAACTGCGCCAGGCAAAACGTCCAGGCCATGCGTTCGCTTTGATGGCCCGGCTCGAATGTGACCAGGGTGTCGATCCACTTCTGCACGATGTGCGGATGCAGAACGAGATTGAGAGGGCCATACAGCAGAACGCGGGCGCCGAGACGGGTGACCGCGAAGAAGGCGTGGGGCGGCGTCGGGGAGCGTTTGCATGTCTTCAAGGCGGCTTCGCCCAACTGCTCCTTGGCTTTAAGGTCGAGCCGTTCGAAGCTGGCGGCGGCGCGCCACATTTCCGTGTACTCGTTGGCGGGCGGCTTCGACGCTTTGCTCTTGCCGGGCAGAAGCACGGGCCGCAGGCGATTGAACAGATTGAGCTGCAGCGCTGGGATCAGGCCGCCCGCGACGCGACGCCACATGATCCAGAAGTCGGCTCCGCCTTCGGGCTGTGCCATGCCGCCTCCCTTGGGCGAGGAGTGCAACAGCTTCCAGAGTTGATCAACGCGATAGCGGTCCATCGGGTCGCCGAAGCCGGGCCGCAGACTAAAGCCGACGAGGTTGTACCAGCGCGCCAGATGTGCCGGGGACTGTCGACGTTGATCGGCGGCCTCGGCGAGGAAGTCCCAGAGCCGACGGCACAGGCCGGTGGGCCACTTGTCGCGCCCGGCGTCGAGAGCGGCTTCGAGCTCCTTGGTCAGGTGCTTGGGATCAGACGAGAGAGGGGGAGAAGGGGAGAGGGGGAGAGGCGGGGAGGGGGGGACCGACGGCGCCGGTGCCGGCGTTGATTTCACTTCGCTTGTATTCTCGCCATCTCCCTTTCTCCCATTCTCCCCCTCTGACTCCGCGACTCCATAGGTGCTTCGAATGCGCGATGCGGCGGCTTGCACTAGTTCCTCAGGCCAAACGTCGGTGACGGCGTCGGATTTGCCGCGGTCGTCTTCATCGTCGCGGATGATGTCGCGGACGTTGAACTCGAGACGCCAACGGTTGTTGCCGTCCTTGGCGACGCAGAAAAGTTCGAGCGTGCCGATCTCGGTGCACCGGGCGGCGAGGGTGACCGGGACGTTCCTGGTGCCGCTGCGTTTGCCGCCGCGCAGGACCGTGTGCAACGGCGGCAGTTGCAGAAGCTGGCTCGGCGCGACTTGCAGAAGATCGCCGGGCTTATCAGCGGCGCGCACGGTCGACGTGTAAAGCGGGAACGCCACAGGCTGCCCCAGCGACAATTCCAACTCCGGCTCGGCGAGGGAAATCTCTTGGCCCTCTTCCAAGTGCTGGGGCACCACGCAGAGGACAGAGAGGGAGAGGGGGAGAGGGGGCGACGGGGAGTCAGCCTGCTCCCTATCTCCCCCTCTCCCTTTCTCCCCTTCTGCTCCCGTGGCGATGCCGAGGTAATACGACCGCGCGATGCCGCCGCCGATACGACGACCGCCGGTGTGCTTTAGCCAGGCGAAGTAGGCGGCGCCCCAGGCGACGGCGAGATCAAGCGAGGGATTGGTCAACACGAGCGGCTGCCAGCGGGAACCGGTCGCAGACGCTTCCGGCTCGTTCGAGTCGAACCACTGATGCAGCACCTCGACGATGCGATCGCGCAAAGCGCCGGCGGTGAAGACGCCGCCGTTGAAGAGAATTGCGTTCGGCGGTCGCGTAGCGCCATCGACGTTCAAGTGCTTCTTCAAGAAACTCGCCAGGTGCCGCGTGATGGCCGGATCGTTGACATACGGCAAGCCCATCTCGTGCAGGCCGGCGCGGGCGCCGCGCTGCGGCTCGGCGTCGCGCGGCACGGACGGGAAGAAGCCATCGAGGATGATGCGCCGGACCTCGTCGGTCGTCAACGTCGCGTGCAGTGAGCCGCCGATGACCGATCGGCCACGTCCCATCACGGTGACCGAGAACTTCTCGGGCGGCTTCGGCGTGAGCAGCGCTTCCTTGCCCTGCCGGCATGCCTGCGTCAACATGCCGTACTGGGCGGCGTCGAGCTTGCCGGCGGCGGGGATCTTGGTCTCGACGAACTTGGCCAGCGCCAGGTCCATGTTGTCGCCGCCCAGGAGGAGGTGATCGCCGACGGCTTGACGCAGGAAGGTCAAAGCGCCTTCGAGCTCGGCTGCCTGGATGAGGCTGAAGTCGGTCGTGCCGCCGCCGACGTCGACGACCAAGCAATGATCGCCGGGTTTGAGCTGAGCGGCCTCCTGCGGCGAATGCGTCGCCAGCCAGCAGTAGAATGCGGCTTGCGGTTCCTCCAGCAGCGTCAGATTCTCAATGCCCGCTTTGCGCGCCGCTTCGACGGTGAGCGTGCGAGCCACGTCGTCGAACGACGCAGGAACGGTCAGTACGACTGGGCACTTCTCCATGCGGTAGTCGGCATGCTTGCTCGCCATCACATGGTTCCACGCGTCGACCATGTGCTTCAGATAGCGCGTCGACGCTTCAACCGGCGAGATGCGTGTCACATCGGGCGGCGCGCTCCAGGGGAGCAGCGGCGCCGAGCGATCGACGCCGGCGTGACAGAGCCAGGACTTCGCCGAGGTCGCCAGCCGGCCGGGTATCTTTGAGCCGTGGTTGCGAGCAAACTCGCCGACGGCATACGAACAAGCCGGATTCCAGGGCAACGCCGTCGCGCCGGTCGGCAGGTCGTGCGGACCGGGTAGGTAGAGGAACGATGGCAAGAGTGGTCGACTCGTGACTTCGCCCGGCATCACAAGTTGTGGCATGGCGAACGGATGAATCGCCACGTTGCCGGTCTTGCCGCTGGCCAGATCGATGTATGCGAGAGCGCTGTTGGTCGTGCCAAGGTCGATGCCGATGAGATAGCGGGTCATGAAGGAATTGTATATTTTCGTCCGTTTAGCCGCCTGCCTTTGGCGAGCGTGAACGTTTGCGCTCGCCAGACGCGAGCGGCCCAACGAGTCAGTACAACGACATTATGACCCGACGCATCCTCGGCCTGGACATCGGCGGCGCCAATCTGAAAGCAGCGATCAACGATGGCGGAGCACGCAGCGTCTCGTTCGCGCTATGGCGGCATCCGGAACGTCTCGCCGACGAGCTCCACGTTCTCGCGGACTCGTTGCCGCATGATGCAATCGCCGTCACCATGACCGGCGAGTTGTGCGATTGCTTCGAGACCAAGCGACAGGGCGTGTGCGCCATTCTCTCCAGCGTCCAGGCCATCGCTCACAATGCGCCGATTTACGTCTGGACTGTCGGTGGCCGATTTGTGAGCGTCGAGGAGGCGAAGCACGATCCGCTTCGCGTCGCCGCGGCCAATTGGCTGGCGCTGGCGCACTTGGTCGCGGGCCGGTTTTCTGATGAACGCGTGTTGCTGATCGACACCGGTTCGACGACGACGGACATCGTCTACCTGAATGGCGGCAGTCCGGAACCTCGCGGCTTTAGCGATCCGGAACGTCTGCAGTCGGGCGAACTCGTCTACACCGGCGTTCGCCGAACGCCGATCTGCTCTGTGCTTGGCATGGAGGTTGCCGCTGAATTCTTCGCAACGATGCTCGACGCATTTCTGATGCTCGGCTTGGTCCCCGAGAATGCCAACGACCGCGACACCGCCGACGGGCGACCGGCAACGCGACGATGCGCGCATGCGCGGTTGGCGCGCATGCTGTGTGCCGATGCGGAGACGTGTAGCGAGCTTCAGGCGACTGCTTTGGCCGAACGCGCCGTGGCCCGACAAGTTCGAACCGTCGAATCGGCGATAGAGCGCGTTCTTTCTGGCAAACCGGCGATCGATCGCGTTGTAGTGGCCGGGTCCGGCGAGATCGTCGGCCGACGCGCAATCGTCCAGCGTGGTCACCGTGTGACGTCGCTTGCGGAGCAGTTCGGCCCCGCTATTTCTGAAGCGGCCTGCGCCTATGCCGTGGCTTGTCTAGCTCAGGAGGCAAGCGATGGTTGACAAGCGATGGACCGTCGTGAAAGTCGGCGGCAGCCTCTTCGACCTGCCTGACCTCGGCGATCGGCTGCGCCGCTTCTTCGCGACATTGGGCGACGCGCCGACTCTCATTTTTCCCGGCGGCGGCAGGGCGGCAGACGCGGTCCGGTGGCTCGACCAGATCCATCAACTTGGCGAGGAAGCATCCCATTGGCTGGCGATTCAGGCTCTATCGATCAACGCACGATTCTTGCAGTCGCTGCTGCCGGAGGCATTGCTGATCGCGGATGCGGAGGAATGCTGGCGCTCGCTTGATCGCAGCTCGATGTGCATCCTCGATCCGTGGCCGTTCTTTCAGGACGATGAACGCCGAGCGGATCGTTGTCCGCACGCCTGGGACGTGACCAGTGACAGCTTGTCGCTACGCGCCGCCGCGTTGATGGGTGCGCGCGCACTGGTGCTGCTGAAGTCAGTCGAGTGGGTTGGCGGGGATTGGAGTGAGGCAGGGCAAGACGGAATCGTCGATGCATGGTTTGCGACGGCGCTGAAAAAGTGGCCGATTGCGGTGAAGGTTGTAAATCTCAGAGCCTGAAGCGTCAGCGAAGAATGGACTTCCTTCGCTTACGCTTCAGGCTCTGACGACGCGTGCTTCATTCCTTCGTGATGACCTCATCCAGGTTGAGGATCATGTTTAGCATTGCCGTGAGCGCCGCGTGCTCGGCGACATCGAGCGTCTTGTCGCGTGCGTATTCGCCATTGCTGACGAGCTTCTCCGCGGTGGCCTTGTCGGCTTGATATTGCTTGAGCACGCGCTCGTAGCCGGCAAGCAGAATCTTCGACTCGGCCAGGCTGGGGGATCGCGACGTCGCTTGGCGCCAGGCGAGCGCTAAACGTGAACTCGGCGAATTCTCTTGCTTCATCAATCGCTCGGCCCAGACGCGGGCGGCTTCGACAAACGTCACGTCGTTGAACAATATCAACGCATGCAGCGGCGTGTTGGTGCGCGCCTGGCGAATCGTGCACACCTGGCGATTCGGCGTATCGAACATGTTCGGCGGACCGATCGAACGGCGCCAGAATGTGTACAAACTGCGGCGATACAGCTTCTCGCCATGGTCCTGCACGTACTTGATCTGGTTAAAGCTAAAGTCTTCCCACAACCCCGGCGGTTGATACGGCCGCACGGGAGGCCCGCCGAACTTGTCGACCAAGAGTCCGCTTACGGCAAGAGCTTGATCGCGCAGAAGAAACGGACTCAAGCGAAGTCGCGGAGCGTGCGCCAGCAGTCGGTTATCCGGATCGCGCTCGAACGCCGCGGGGCTGACCTTCGACGACTGACGATACGTCGCGCTGGTGACGATCAGGCGATGGATGTGCTTGAGATCCCAGGCATGCGGCCGCCCCCTCACCCCCGGCCCCTCTCCCCCGGAGGGGAGAGGGGAGGAAAACTCGACCGCCAGCCAATCGAGCAATTCTGGATGACTCGGCGGGTCCCCTTGGATGCCGAAATCTTCGGAGGTCTTGACCAGGCCGATGCCGAAGTACTGCTGCCAAAGGCGATTGACGGTGACGCGAGCGGTGAGCGGATTGTCCTTCGACGCGAGCCACTTTGCCAGGCCGAGACGATTGTTCGGAGCGCCTTTGGGAAGCGGCGGGAACGCTTTCGGGATACCGGCCGTCACCTTCTCGCCGTACTTGTTGTAAATGCCGCGAAGGAGGACAAACGTCTCGCGCGGGTCCTTGCGTTCCTCCATGACCATCGTGATCAGCACGCCGTTCTTGACCGCGGTGAGCGTCTTCTTCTCGGCATCGAGGGATGCTTGCAGTTTTTGCAACGCTTTGCCGTCGGGATGCGATGCGATCAATTTGGCATAATCCGGTGATTTCTTGTCCGGCAACTTCTTAACGGTCTTTCGGATTTCGTCGAGGATCGTTTTTTCGCGAGCGCTAAACGCAAGCTGGAGTTCGTTGATGCTCTTTTCGAGTTTGCCGATCTTCTCTTGCTGTTCGCGCGTAGGCAGTTCGAGGACTGGCGCGCCAGTGCCGCTGCGGCGATCGACGCCGCCGACCTCGGCGATGCTGTTCCAGTAGGCGAAAAGCTGATAGTACTCTTTTTGCGAGATCGGATCGTACTTGTGCTCATGGCATCTGCCGCAGCCGACGGTCAGGCCGAGCCAAACGGCCCCCGTGGTGTCGACGCGATCGACGCAGTAATCGACGCGCGATTCCTCGGCAATGCGGCCTCCCTCGCCGTTGAGCATGTGATTGCGATGAAATCCCGTCGCGACCTTCTGCGGGATTGTTGCGTTCGGCAGCATGTCCCCGGCGATTTGCTCGATGGTGAACTGGTCGAACGGCATGTTCTTGTTGAAGGCGTCGATGACCCAATCGCGCCAGGGCCACATGGCGCGCGTGCCGTCGGTCTGGTAGCCATTGGTATCGGAGTAGCGGGCCGCATCGAGCCATTCGAGCACCATGCGTTCGCCATAGCGCGGCGACGCCAGCAAGCGATCGACGAGATCGCCCCACACCTGTTCCCGTTTCGCGCCCGCCGCATCCCACGCCCTCGTAAAATCTTCCACTTCTGTCAGCGTCGGCGGCAATCCCGTCAGATCCAAGGTCACCCGCCGGATCAGTGTGCGTGCGTCCGCTTCCGGCGACGGCTTGATGCCTTCCTTCTCAAGTCGAGCCAGGATGAAATTATCGATCGCGTTGTGGCCCCAGACATTCGTCTTGACGACGGGCACTGGGGGCCGTGTCGGCGCGATGAACGCCCAGTGTTCTTGCCACGGGGCACCCTGTTCGATCCAGCGCCGAATCAGGTCGATCTGCTTGTCGGTCAGTTTCTTGCCGGTCTTGAACGGCGGCATGCGTTCGTGCACATCGACCGACGTGATGCGCTGGTAGAGCAAGCTATCCTTCGGCTTGCCGGGAACAACGACGGTCATGGCGCCGTCCTTGGTATCGACGCGCAGATCCGCCTTGCGGGTCGATTTCGCCGGCCCGTGGCAGTTGTAGCAGTTGTCCGACAGGATCGGCCGAACATCGCGGTTAAACTCGATCGTCTTCGGCGTTTGCGCGACGGAGATCGTCGGGATCATCAAGGACGCCACGAACGCAAGAAAAATGGATCGCATCATGATGAGAGTTTCACGTGGCGAGCCGAGCCCCGTACGGGGCCGGTTGATGGTTGGCGGCAACAGCGATATCTAGTTTACCCGCTCTGCCCGTCGGTTGCAACTTGCCTCTGCTGCCTCGGCGCAAAGTTCTCTTGCTCCAATGCCGCCGCCACGATACAACTTCGCGCCCGATCGTACGGGACAAGCTGCCAGCTTGTCCCGAAGCGCCAAGAAATTCTGATACCTTCTGGCTCAAGCTGGCAGCTTGTCCCTACGAAATGACGATTGATGCCGCGACGCTTCCTAATCATGGTCCTCTTGGTGGCGTGCGGGCCAGGCTGCGCGCGCTATCTCGTCGAGACGCCGAACGTGCTGCGCGATCAGAACCCTCATTACGTCTTTGCCGATTGCCCGGCGGATTGCCAATCCGCCGACGCTCCGGTCCTTTACGCCACCGACCGTGGCGATGCCAATCCCGCGGGCGATCAACCGAACTACAGCTTCGAACGCTCGAACCGCATCGCCTTCGGCATCGCCAACGTCCGCCTGCATCCACACGCAACGTGGCCCGAGGTTCTTCGCGACAGCACGCAGGCTCGGCGCGGGCGCGAGTACGAATGGAAACTCGCGGGCATTCAAGAAGTTGGCCAAGTCGGCACGGTGATGCCGCGTGCGACGTTCGGCGTGTCACAGGCTCAGGCCGTTGAGCAACCTCATTTGCATCAACTGCTGCGAAATCGATTGGCGGCAACGACCCAGAAGGATGTCTACATCTTCGTGCACGGGTTTAACACGACGTTCGACAGGGCCGCCTTCCGCACGGCCGAGGTTTGGCACTTTATGGGCCGAACCGGTGTGCCGCTTGCCTACACCTGGCCGGCGGGACGCGGCGGCATCCGCGGCTATGCCTATGATCGCGAATCGGGCGAGTTTACGGTCGGCCATCTGCGCAGCGTCATCAAGACCGTGGCGGAATGCCCCGGCGTCGACCGCGTCCATCTGGTGGCGCATAGCCGGGGTTGCGACATAACCATCTCCGCCTTGCGCGAGCTTCACTTGGCGTATTCGGCCCAAAACAAAACGACCGGGCGCGAACTGAAGCTTGAGAATCTCGTGCTCGCCGCGGCCGATGTCGATGAGGATGTCTTCGTGCAGCGCTTCGTCGGCGAGGGACTGTTGCAAGTCGCCAACCGTACGACCATCTATGCCTCGGAACATGATCGAGCCATCGAGCTAAGCGACATCGTGTTCGCAAGTCGGCGTCGGCTTGGCATGCTCGGGGCCCGCGATTTTGCGCCGCGCATGAAACGCGCCCTGGCGAAACTGCCCAACGTGCAGTTCATCGAGTGCAAGCTGTCCGGCCTATGGATCGGCCACAGCTACGTCTTCACGCACCCGGCCGCATTGTCGGATCTGATTCTCGTGTTGCGTGATCGCCGACCGCCCGGCGCCGAAAACGGCCGACCGTTGCGTCAGCCGGCGGAGGCAGTCTGGGAATTGACGGATAGCTACTTGAGATGACGAAGCTCCGGGGTGTGAGGTAATCCGAACGCCCGGGGTTCGGATTACCTCACCCGGAGGCTTCCTTTTGCTCCTCTTCATCGGCCGCTGCTGCTTTCCGCCGCTTGGCGACGGCTTCTTTGAGGATGTACTCGATCTGCCCGTTGAGGCTGCGCAGCTCCTGCTGGGCCCAGGCATTGAGCGCCTCGTAGAGGGCCGGGTCAAACCGCAGCAGGAATGATTTGCGTTCTTTCATAGCACCACACCGTCAGAACCTGAAGCGTTTGCGAAGTGAGTTCTTCTTCGCTTACGCTTCAGGCTCTGAAGAACTCGCTGAAGCAACACTCCCCCAACGTCGGGCTTTCATGTATACAGTGTCCCGGTATTGACCACCGGATGCACTTCCGATTCGCCGCACAGGACGACGAGCAGGTTGCTGACCATGGCAGCCTTGCGCTCGTCGTCGAGGTGGACGACGTTGCGGTCGGCCAGATCTTGCAGGGCCATCTGCACCATGGTGACCGCGCCATGGACGATCTTGGTCCGAGCCGCGATCACGGCCTCGGCTTGTTGACGCCGCAGCATGGCCTGGGCGATCTCCGGGGCATAGGCGAGATGCGTCAGTCGTGCTTCTTCAACGATGACGCCGGCCTTACCGAGGCGGTCCTGCAGTTCTTTCAAAAGGTTGGCCGACACCTCATCGACGCCGCTGCGCAACGTGATCTCATTATCCTCGCCATGATCGTAGGCGTAGGAGTTGGCGAGGTGTCTGACCGCCGTCTCGCTCTGGATGCGGACATACGACTCGAAATCCTGCACATCGAACATGGCCTGAGCCGTGTCGTCCACGCGCCAGACAACGACCGCAGCGATTTCGATCGGGTTGCCTTGCTTGTCGTTGACCTTGAGCTTGGCGCCTTCAAGGTTGCGCGATCGAAGCGAGACCTTCAACTTGCTCATAAACGGGTTGGCCCACCAGAACCCGCTCTCCTTGATCGTGCCGACGTACGATCCGAAGAGGGTCACCACACCGGCTTCATTCGGCGTGAGGATCATAAACCCGTTGCACGTGATCATGGTGGCAATGAAGAGCAGGACGGCCAAAGCCATCCCCGACCCGCCAATCCATGGCTCACGGCGCTCCAGCATGACGATGGCGCCGATGAAAACGCCGATGGTCACAAGGAACGAGAGAATGACGCACGTTAGCATCGCGTAGCCGTCGGACAGTTGCAGTGTTTTGTCTTTGGTCATGGCCTGCTCCTTTTTGGAGTGAAATCTCTGTGATATTTATATGATATCATTAAAATATCAAATCGTCAAGTGCCAAGACCTCAGAGATTTGGAATTATCGTCGTAACATACCTGTTGTGAAGTAGTTGCGACCGTTGGTTTTTTGAGCGGGGTATGATCGATCTGCCCAGAATCTGGCCCTTTATCGGACGGGCTCATCGCCAAACAAGAGTTGCGGCGTCTCATCCGGACGTCGAAAGGATGCCATCGATAGCGGCGGGCGGCCCGGAAAGCCCAGCCGCTTTTTCGTAACGTCGAAGACCTGCTTCACGGTGTCGGCGAAAACCCCTTCGCCGCGCATGCGGTGCTTGAAACGCGGATCATTCAGTTCGCCGCCACGCATCGCCTCGATGCGGCCCAGGATTTTTTCCTTCTTCTCGGGAAAGTGCTGGTCAAGCCAATGCGTGAATAGGTCCGGCAGTCCGTGCGGCAACCGCAGCATCGTGTAGGCGGCGCTGACTGCCCCGGCTTCGCGCGCCGCGGCGAGAATGGACGGCATCTCGTGATCGGTCAGCCCGGGGATCGTCGGAGCTACAAGAACGCCCGTCGGGATCCCGGCGTCGGTCAAGGCTCGGATTGTTTCCAGTCGTCCGGCCGGCGTCGTCGCGCGCGGCTCCATCACGCGCGCCAGGTCTGCGTCCAAGGTCGTCACCGCGATCACCACGCAGACGGCATCGTGCTCGGCAAGCCTTTGCAAGATGTCGATATCGCGAGTCACGAGTCGGTTCTTCGTGACGATCCACACGGGGTTGCGAAAATCGGCGAGCACCTCCAGGCAACGCCGCGTGATCTGCAGATGCCGTTCGATCGGCTGAAATGCATCGGTGACGCCGCTGATGCCAAGCGCTTGCGGTTGCCACCTGGGCGAGTTGAGTTCCTTGTGCAGGAGCTTGGGCGCATCTTCTTTGACGAGAATTTTCGTTTCGAAGTCGAGGCCGATCGAGAAGCCGAGATACTCGTGATACGGGCGAGCGTAGCAGTAGATGCAGCCGTGCTCGCAGCCGCGATAGGGATTGATGGAAGCGCTGAAGGGAACATCTGGGCTGTCGTTGGTGGCGATGATCGACTGGGTGTTGTCGCGGAAGAGCTGCGTTGCGGGAGCGTGTTGCACGTCGGGCTCGCCGTCGTCGCTCGGTTCGTAATGAATGCGCTCAAAGCGATTGGGCGGATTGTCGGCGGCGCCGCGGCCACGGATGGGTAGCGATTGCATTGGGTTATTATGAACATTTGTTCATATTCTTTCAAGTGCGTTCTCGTTGCAAAAGGCGCAACTTCACGGTTCGAAAGAGCGTCATGCTGGTTTCTCACTTCATGCGGATGTGAAACGGGATATAATCAATCCACCTACTGATCCGTGACGTCTCAAGGAGTTCTCCATGCCCCTCTCGCCTGGAACAATGCTCGGCCCTTACGAGATCGTTTCGACCCTCGGCGCCGGCGGCATGGGCGAGGTCTACCGCGCTCGCGACAGCCGGCTCGAACGCGATGTCGCCGTCAAGGTTCTGCTCGAGGCAACGGCCAAGGATCCACAGGCGCTTGCGCGCTTTCAGCGCGAGGTCCGCGCCGTGGCCATGTTGTCTCATCCCAATCTCGTCACGATATTCGATTTCGGCACCTATCAGGATTCCATGTACGCCGTCATGGAACTGCTGGAAGGCCAATCGCTGCGCAGCCGCATGAAGCAATCGGTGCTCGATTTGTCCGAAGTGTTGTCGATTGCGTCGGCGATCGCCGAAGGGCTTAGCGCCGCGCACGCCAAGGGGCTGGTCCACCGCGACATCAAGCCGGACAACATTTTTCTTACCAACAACGGCATCGTCAAGATCCTCGATTTTGGTTTGGTACGAATTCAGACGAAGGAGCTGGCGGCGAGCGCGGCAACGATTGAGCCAGGGCTGTCAACCGAACCGGGCGTACTGATGGGAACCGTGCCGTACATGTCGCCCGAGCAAGTGCGCGGGCAGTCGGCGGACCAGCGCACGGATGTGTTTTCATTTGGCTGCGTGGTGTTCGAGATGCTCACGGGGCGTCGTCCGTTCGAGCGCCCGACCAGTGCCGATACGATGGCCGCCATACTTACCGAACCCCCGCCGACGTTGTCGGCCTCGGGGCGCAACCGCCCGGTCGAACTCGACTACCTCGTGCTGCGCTGTCTGGAGAAGGACCCGGCGAATCGCTTTCCCTCCGCGCGCGAACTTGCTTCGGCGCTCAAGCCGCTTGTGCAACAGTCGGGCGCCTCCACGCTTTTGGAAACGCGCGGCGAGCCGACGTCGTACGACGCCGGGATGCGCACGACAACGACGCGGAACATGCCGTCGGTTGCCGTTCTTCCGTTTACCAACATGAGTTCCGATCCGGAGAACGAGTTCTTCAGCGACGGCCTGGCCGAGGAATTGATCACCAGCCTATCGAAGGTCGAAGGGCTACACGTCGCCAGCCGAACCTCGTCGTTCGCGTTCAAAGGTAAGAACGAGAACATCCGCAAGATCGGCGACGAACTCAAGGTACGCACGGTCTTGCAGGGCAGCGTCCGCAAATCGGGCACACGCCTTCGCATCAGCGCCCAGCTTACAAACGTCGCCGATGGCTTCCAACTTTGGGCCGAGACATACGATCGCCAGCTCGAGGACGTGTTTGCAATTCAGGACGAGATCGCCCAGAACATCGCGCAGGCACTGAAGGGGATTCTCACGGAGAAAGAGAAACAGGTCGTGTGCAAGACCGCCGCCGGCGATGTGCGCGCCTACGAGTTTTACTTGCGCGGTCGGCAATTCTGCCACCAGTTCAAGCGCAAGTCGCTCGATGTGGCGAGGCAGATGTTCGCCAGCGCCATCGAAATCGACCCGAGTTACGCACGCGCTCACGCCGGTTTGGCCGATGTGCTGGGCTTGCTGTACTTGAACTGGGAGCCCAAGCCCGAACTTCTCGTGCAAGCGGACACCGCCAGCCGCAAAGCACTCGACCTCGATCCGAACTCTGCGGAAGCCCACGTCGCTCGCGGCTTCGTTCTGTCCACACAAAAGCAGTTCGCCGAGGCACGCAAAGAATTCGATACCGCCATTCAGATCGACTCGAACCTGTTCGAAGCGTACTTTCTTTATGGCCGAATGTGCATGTCGGAGGGGACGCGCGAGCAAGCGGCGGCGATGTTCGAGAAGGCATGCAAGGTCCAACCCGATGCCTATCAAGCCTATTGTCTGCGCTCGTCCATCTATGAGGGATTGCGCCGCCAGGGAGAATCGCTGGCGGTGAGTCGGCAGGGACTTCAGGTCATTCAGAAGCATCTGAACCTTCACCCCGACGACGCCCGGGCCTTGTATTTGGGCGCCATCCTTTGGTGTCGTGTGGGCGATTCGGCCAAGGCGCTCGAATGGGCCGACAAGGCAATCGTTATCGACCCCGAAGAAACGATGACGCTCTACAACGTGGCCTGCCTTTACGCACTCCTGGGAGAATCGGAAAAATCGCTCGATTGCCTGGAGAGTTCCGTGAAGCATGGCTCGACGAACTGGCGCTGGATGGAGAATGACGCCGACTTCGACGCCATCCGCGCGCAGCCGCGCTTCGTGGCACTGATGAGGGATTTGAAGGAAAAGTACCCGTGAGGTCAGAAGTCAGGGGTCAGAAGTCAGCGTTGGGGTATCACCTCATGAATATTCGATCGGCGAAAGATCTAGACGTTTACAAGAAGGCCTACGACCTGGCGATGATGATCTTTCGAATCAGTCAGCGGTTTCCAGCAGAGGAACGTTTTGCGTTAACCGGATAAATTCGGCGTTCCTCGCGCTCAATCTGCATGAACGTGCGCGAGGCATGGGCGAAGCGTCGCTACGAAGCACATTTTTTGTCCATGCTCTCAGATTGTGACGGCGAAAACTCCGAAACAGATACGTCCCTCGACTTCGCAAAGGACTGTGGATACGTCACGACCGAAGCCCCCGCCGACTTGACGGCAAAAGGCGCTGAGATTGGCAAAATGCTGGGCTCCACGGTCAAAGACCCATCCGGGTTCCTAATAACCGGCTGACTCCAGACTTTCTGACTTCTGACCTCTGACCTCTGGCCCCATGTCCGACTTCAACGACGAACTGGAACCTGAAGAAAACGAAGCGTCCGAGGTCATGCCCATTCCCGGCATCGGGCGTGCCGTCGAACTCACCGTCCAGATCAAGACAGCGGGCATGCGGCTCGATCAATATCTCGTCCTGCAGTTTCCGGATTTCAGCCGATCGATCATTCAGAAGGCGATTGAGGCCGACAGCGTCACGATTAACGACCTGCCGATCAAGCGCAGCACGCGCGTGAAGCAGGGCGACCGCGTGCGCATCTGGCTGCCCGAGCCGAACCGTCCCGAGCCGACGCCGGAGAACATTCCGCTCGATATTCTGTACGAAGACGAGTTTCTCGCCGTTGTGAATAAGCCGTACGATATGGTCGTGCACCCCGCCCGCGGCAACTGGACCGGCACGCTTGTCAACGCTCTCGCCTTTCACTTCAAGGACCACCTGAGCAAGATCAATGGCGACTACCGCCCCGGCATTGTCCACCGTCTCGACCGCGACACGTCCGGGGTCATCCTCGTCGCCAAGGAAGAACAAACCCACCGCGACCTCGGCATGCAATTCGAGACGCGAAAGATCTTCAAGGAGTACGTCGCCATCGCCTCGGGCGTCCTCGATCGCGACAGCGACTATATCGAACGCCGCATCGGCCATCATCCGCACGATCGCATCAAGATGATCGTCACCGACGACGAGGAGAAGGGCAAAGAAGCCTGTACCTATTACGAAGTAAAGGAACGATTCCGCGGCTACACGTTCGTGCGCATGCAGCCGCGCACCGGCCGAACCCATCAACTGCGCGTGCACTTGGCTAGCATCGGCCACGCGATCTTGGCGGACAAGGTCTACAGTGGCAGAGATGAGTTCCGCATGTCGGATTTGACCCCCGCGTTAGCCGGGACCCAAAACGACGAAATACTGTTGCCGCGCCAGGCTCTGCACGCACAGCGTTTGCGGTTCGTGCATCCGCGGACGAAGGAGGTCGTCGCCGTGGAAGCGCCGTTGCCGCCGGAGTTTGTGCGAACGCTGGAGGTGTTGCGGCGTCATCGGAGCGAGCGGTGACATCGGACAAACCTGGGCACTTCTCGCCGATCCCTTCTAAGAGTTGAATCACGGATAGCCTAGCGCGGCGGAGGCGCAACGACCAAGAACCAGCCACGGATTACACTGGTCGCACGGATAGGTGATACGGGAACGGCCGTGACCAAGCGGGAACGTGGAGATACCGAACAGCCCAACTCTCTTGTGCTTTCCGCACTTCCTTACTTGGACAGCGCCACTTTTTCAACTTGGTCAACACCCTGCAACGCATTTTTTGTACGTAACTCCTTTAGAAAACAGCACGTGCGCGCATTCGTTGCACGCACACACTCACACCCCCCCTCACGAAATGCAACGAAAGCGGGAACCAGTGTGAGCAACGCTCGTTCGCCGCAAGCAGGGCTTCAAAGGTGGCGCTGTCCAATTGATCTCTTTTCTCTTTATCTGTGCCATCAGTATGATCCGCGGTCTCAGATAGTCATGTTGTCACACGAAGAAAATGATTGATAGTATCACGGGGACACGGGGAGATACAGATTTGGAGACCGACGAATTCTGCCGTTTTCCGCCAATCACCATGGTTGACGATGGCTTGATTCCACTCTTGATCTTTCCCCGTGCGCCCCGTGCTCCCCGTCGTTGGTTGTCGGTGGCGATTGGCGAGTACTGTCGAAAATTGCATGGCTTTCCTTTTGACAACGACTGCCGACGTGGTATCATGTCACCTTCCACATCATGAGTGTTTCACAGGTCTCGACGGCGATGGCGACTACGAGCATTGCGAATCCGGTGGCGTATTACAAGCGTTACCGCATGGAGATGGACCTGACGGGCCCGCTGCCTCCGGTGCCGGCGCTGCCCGACGGCTTCAGCTGGGTGGCGTGGGAAGATCGGCTTTTGGAAACGCACGCCGACGTTCAGGCTCAATGCTTCCGCGACGACCTCGACGGCATCGTGTTTCCCAACCTCGCTAATAGGATCGGCTGTGAACGGCTGATGCGCGACATCGTCGGCCGATCCGGCTTTCGGCCTCAGGCAACTTGGCTGATCGCGCACGGCAGCACCTACGTCGCCATGGTGCAGGGCGTGGCCGATCGCGTCGGCACGGGGGGCATTCAGAACCTCGGCGTCATCCCGGCGTATCGCGGCCAGCGTCTCGGCTGGGCCATCCTGCTCAAAGCGTTGCACGGTTTTCGCCAATCCGGACTCGCCAAGGCCGGGCTCGAAGTGACGGCCGAGAACGAACCGGCCGTGCGCATGTACCGCCAGGCCGGTTTTCGCTTCCGCAAAACGATATACAAGGCGGTCGAGCCGGCGACATATCAACTCGTCGAGCCGGACTGGATGCTGTGATCGATCCGGTGCGTACAATAGTTTGACCACCCGATTTTTCGTTCAGCGCTCACTGAGTGCCGCGCGTGCGCTAAACGTAAACAGGCAAAAACGACGGAACCTCATCGTGCCCCAACTGGTTTTTCAACATACGTTCGCCAATGGTCTGACGCTGCTTCTGGAACGCATGGATCACGTGCGCTCGGCGGCAGTGAATTTTCTCGTGCCGGCCGGCTGCGTGTACGATCCGCCGGAGCAACTCGGCCTGGTGTCGATCCTGTCCGACATGATCACGCGCGGCGCCGGCGATCGCGATAGCCGGGCGCTGTCGCTGGCGATGGACAGCTTGGGGCTGGATCATTCCGAGAGCGTGGGGCAGCTGCATCTGCGTTTCTGGGGCTCGACGCTGGCCCGCAATATCCCGCCGGCGCTGGAGTTGTTCGCCGATGTGCTGCGCCGGCCGCACCTGCCGCCGGAAGAACTCGACTCGGTGAAGGCCCTCGCGCTTCAGGAGTTGCAGTCGCTCGAAGATGAACCGCGGGCCAAGGTCATGGTCGAGATGCGGCGACGTTTCTGGCCGGCGCCGCTCGGACAGGATCGTCGTGGCAGCATCGAGTCGATCGCCCGCATAACGCCTCAGAGCTTGCGCGATTATCATGACCGCCAGTTCGCACCCAAGGGTGTGATCGTGTCGGTCGCCGGCAACGTCGAATGGGCGCCGCTACGCGACCAGGTCGAGAAACTCTTCGGCGATTGGATCGGCGCCGGCGCAGCGCCTCCCGAACTTGTGCCAGCAATTCGAGGCAGCGATCATCTCTCCAAGGACACGACGCAAACACAGATCATCATCGGCTATCCGAGTGTTCCGTTCGGCGATCCGGAGTACTATGCCGCCTTGGGTGCGGTGCAGGTGTTGTCGGGCGGCATGGGGGCGAGACTCTTCACCGAAGTGCGCGAGAAGCGCGGCCTGTGCTATGCCGTCAGCGCAAATTATCAGACCTTCAAGCAAGTCGCCGGCATCCTTTGCTATGCCGGAACGACGACCGAACGGGCTCAGGAGACCCTCGATGTCACGATCGGCGAATTGAAACGACTCGTCGAGGGGGTCGAAGAAGAAGAAGTGCAGCGCGTGCGGGCTGGGCTGAAATCGTCGGTCATCATGCAGGAGGAATCGACGTCGTCGCGGGCCGGGGCGCTGGCGTCGGACTGGTACTATCTGGGCCGCGTGCGTTCGACGGAGGAGATTCAGCAAGCGATCGACGCGTTGACGCCGGCGAGCATCCTCGAACATGTGAAGAAAAATCCGCCGCGAGATTTTACGATCGTCACGCTCGGCAAGAGCCCGCTGCGGTTGCCGGGAGCGGCGCCGGTTCGCAAAGCGGCGCCGAAGGCGAAGCGATCGACGAAAACAACAGCGAAGAAAAAGGCAGCGCCCGTGAAGAAGCCCAAACCTAAAACCAAGGCCAAGCCGAAGGCTGTTCCCGTTCGCGCGGCGAAGGCCATTAAGGCAAAGCCGAAACTGAAAAAGAAGGTTAAGCCCAGGCCCGCGAAGGGCAAGCGCAAAAAGAAGTAATCCACGAAGCCCAGGGTTGAGCGCAGTGAGACCCTGGACTTTGGGGCGTCTTTATCCCAGGGTTTCGCTGCGCTCAACCCTGGGCTTCACACGGATTCCACACGCATGTCGTTTCACAAGCACGTGCTTTCCAATGGCCTGACCATCATCGGCGAGATTAGCCCGTCGGCGCGCTCCGTCGCGGTAGGTTTCTTCGTCAAGACCGGTTCGCGCGACGAGACTTCCGAAGTCTCCGGCGTGTCGCATTTCCTGGAGCACATGGTCTTCAAGGGAACGCCGAGGCGCACGGCTCTGGAAGTCAACTTCGACTTCGATCGCATCGGCGCCAGTTACAACGCCTACACCAGCGAAGAGAACACGGTTTTCTACGCCGCCATTCTGCCGGAGTATCTGCCCGATGCCGTCGACATTCTCGCCGACATCCTGCGGCCCAGTCTGCGAGGCGACGATTTCGACATGGAGAAGAAGGTCATCATCGAAGAGATCGGCATGTACGACGATCAGCCGATGTGGTGCGCCTACGACAACGCCAAGAAGGCGTTCTTCGCCGAACACCCCCTGGGCAACAGCATCCTCGGTACGCCGGCAAGCATCACGGCCCTGTCGCGCGATCAGATGCAGGTGTATTACGATCGCCGATATGTGGCGCCGAACATCACTGTTGCGGTGGCCGGCAACTTCGCTTGGGACGACGCCGTGCGGCTGATTGAGAAGCACTGCGCCGCGTGGCCGAATGGATCGGCGCCGCGTGGCGACGTTCGGCCAGCGCCTCCTCGCTCCCATCGACAAGTCATCACCAAGGATAAGCTGAAGCAGGAGCAGGTGTTCATTCTGGCCCCGGGGCCGGCCGCGGACAGCCCGATGCGTTACGCCGCTGACACGCTGGCCATGATCATCGGCGACGACACCGGCAGCCGATTCTACTGGGGCCTGGTCGATCCGGGCCTGGCCGAGTCCGCCGACATGGGGTTTCACGATTACGAAGGGACCGGCGGTTATTTCATCTCGTTCGGCTGCGACCCCGAGAGAACCGACGACAATCTCGCGCTCATCCAGGAAATCCTGCGCGAAGCGCAGCGCGAGGGGGTCAGCGATCAGGAACTCGCCGTCGCCAAGAGCAAAATCCTGTCACGCGTCGTCCGCGGCAGCGAACGGCCGATGGGGCGCATGCAGGCGCTCGGCATGGGCTGGACCTACCTCAAGACGTATCGCAGCGTCGACGAAGAACTGGCCAACTTCGACGCCGTCAGCCAATCGGACATCCGCGGCGTGCTCGATCGATTCCCGTTCGACGAGTTGACCGTGCTCGCGCTGGGCCCGTTGGCGAAGCTGAACGGCGTTTAGCCGCTCGCCTCTGGCGAGCGCGGACTCGCTCGCCAGAGGCGAACGGCTAAACACGCATCACTTCGCCTTCACCGCGGGTCTGCCCAGCATCTTCTCGTCCATGAAATCGATAACCGATTCGCACACCTTCTTGCGGTCCAGGCCGTTGAAATAATGATCGGTCTCGAGCCAAACAATCTTAGCGCCGGGTCCGGCGGCTTTGTGCAGCGACTCGGCCCATGGCTTCATGATGAGTTGATCTTTGGTGACGTTGATGAACATCAGCGGCCGCGGGGCGATGCGGGCGACATGGCAAACTGGGTCGCCGGAGCTGGAGCCTTCCTTGGCAATTTTCTCAGCGATCTTGGCGTTGTAGAGGCCGAGGAAATTGCCTCCGCCGACCATCGAGCCGACGGCCTTGATGCGTTCGTCATAGGCGCAGAAGGTGATGCCGGTGATGGCGCCCCAGCTAATGCCGACGTAGCCGATCTGATTCTTGTCGACCTCGGACCGCGAATAGAGAAAATCGATGGCCCGGCCATAGTCGCCGCAATAGTGCATGATCTGATCGTTGCCGATCAATCCGAACGCGCCGGCGGCCCTATTGTCCTTGCTTCGGCGTTCGCCTTGATTGGGCGAATCGATGGTAATCACGACGTAGCCCCGAGCGACGAACTGCTTGCCGATCTCGACGATGTAATTCGTTTTCTTGTTTCCGCCGGTGCCGTACTGAAGCAGAATCGCGGGGAACGGCTTCTTATCGGCGGCCGCTTTTCGTTTGGGCACGTAGAGGTAGGCCGGTACGCGATCGTCCTTGATGCCGGTGAATTCGACGCGATACTGCGTGTGATCGTCGGCGTTGGCGACAACTTCTTCCTTGGCGTCGAGCGGCTTGGCGCGAGCGATCGCATAGGGGACCGGAACTTTGGCCGCGGCTTGTTTCGGTTTTTCCTGTGCGACTGCGCCATGCGGATCGGCGCCAAGGATTGCGAAAACGAAAAGTGGGGCTATGTACCGAGAAAGCATCGGGATGCTCCTGCAACGGTGGACGTGGTTCGACGGGGTGAAGATAGCAAGTTTCGGCAAGCGCGTCACGAGAAATCTTCGGAACTCTGCAACCGGTGTTTTTCTGCGCGTTCTGTTAACGTGCATTCTCGGAGACATGAAGGAAGGAAGCATAGCCATATGGCACGATGGGCGAGCGACGTAAGAATTGAGCGAACTCTCGATTCTGTTCGGCTATCCTTGTCATGATCGCATCCTACTCGACGGTTGCATCCTGCCTTTTGGCTATTCTGCGCGGGGCGGCGCCATTCGCTGGTTCTTGCGGACACATCGCCAGATCGAGGCGTCTTGATGTGGTTTCGGCTAGACTCCGCGCGACTACCGTGATTGGGCTCAACAGCAGGCGATGCAAACCGGTGTGCCGATCGTGGAGCCGGAAAAAGACGTTCTCCGTCATGATCTGGTCGAGCCCTATTTCAACGATTGGGCAACCGAACCGGTCTGGCCGTCATCTTGAGAGCGTGCGAACCGGAACGTATCGCGTGGTACAACGCGAAGGAAGGAAGGCAACCATGAATCGCTGGGCATCACACGTGAAGCCGGAACAAACCCAATGGCTGATCCCCCGCATCTTACCGTAAGGTTCCTCATAGTCGTTCTCATTCGGAGCACCCTGAACCGCGAAACGGCCGCGCTGCATATCAAGCTCGATGAGCTCATCCAGGGCGTCCAGGGGGCTCACAGGCCGTTGCTCGATCTCGAGGAGCGGAGCGAAGACGATCTGGCGGGCATTCGCGCCAACAACGAGAAGCTCGCCCAGATTGCTCGCGAGTAACTCAGCCGCGGCGGCGTTGATATCGGCACGCCAGACATCGATTGCAATGTCGGCGACAAGAAGAGCACAACCGGTCCTCCAAAGTAACGAATCATGGCAATGCCCAAAAAGTACGGACCCGTGTCGATGCCGACCAATTCATGCTCAAGAACCCGCCAGGAAATCCATAGAATTGACGCATTGAGCAGGCCGAATGGGAACGCTGCATATCGTTGGAAACGTCGATCAATCGTTGGCTGGCGCGCTTCAAGGCGGGGGACGAGGCGGCTGCCCAGCAATTGTGGGAACGCTACTTTCGGCGTCTGGTGGGCCTGGCCCGCAAGAAGCTGCAAGGGGTTGTCCGCCGGGAAGCCGACGAGGAGGATGTCGCTCTCAGCGCTTTTGCCAGCTTCTGCCGCGGCGTTGAGCACGGTCGGTTTCCACGGCTTGACGATGAGGACGATTTGTGGCGGCTTCTCGTCACCATCACCGTGCGCAAGGCATATCAGATGCGGTTGAAGCAGGGCCGACTCAAGCGTTCGGCCCGCCGTACCGTCGACGAAGCGGCCCTCGGCGGCGACGACGGCCCCGGCATCGAGCGACTTATTGACGCCGGTGCCGACGCCGCAGATGGCGGCCCTGATTGCCGAAGAGATGCAGCAGCTCATTGACAGCCTGGACGATCCTGAGCTCAAGGCGATCGCGCAGTGGAAGCTGGAAGGCTACACGAACGAGGAGATTGCCGCCAAGCTCAAGTGCGTGCCACGCACGGTCGAACGGCGCATGCAAGATATTCGGAAGCGGCTCGATGAAATCCGCATGCGCTGGCTGGAATGGTCGGCGGCGGCGGAGGCGCCCGACTCCGCAAGAAATGCCGAACAAGCTGGCGGTGCGATGCAAGTCGTTCTGCGCGTGACGGCAGGACCCAGCAAGGGGCGTTCGTTCACGTTTTTTGGCCATGACATGTTCATTGTCGGCCGGTCCAAGGACGCTCATTTTCGGCTTCCCCCCACCGACCGCTATGTGTCGCGGGTGCATTTTCTGGTCGAGATCAATCCGCCGCATTGCCGGCTCGTTGACATGAAGAGCCGGCATGGCACGCGCGTCAATGGCCAGAAAGTGCAGCACGTAGATCTGAAAGACGGCGACAAGATACAGGCCGGCAAGACGCTGTTTCGCGTCGAGATTCGCGTGGCGACGGGGGACCCTGAGCAAACGAAGCCGTACCCTCCGCCCAAGCCATCGACGGCGCAAAAGCCAGCCGACGTGCCGATCGCCAAACCGGCGCGACTCTCCGGCCCCTCACCCGTCACCCCTCTCCCCCAGGGAGAGGGGAAAGGGGTGAAGGTCTGTCCAGCGTGCAGCAAGAAGCCGGTGGACCACGGTGTCTGTCCGGCGTGCGCCGACCTTGGCAACGATCTCGCACAGCCCTTCGCGGACTATCGCATCCTTCGGGAATTGGGCCGCGGCGGCATGGGGATCGTTTATCTTGCGATTCGAAAAGCCGACGGCGTTGCCGTCGCGCTCAAGCAAATACGCCCTGCCGTCGCCGGCACGCGCGGACAGCTCGAGCGTTTCCTCCGAGAGGCCGCCATTCTGAAAACGCTGCATCATCCCAACATTGTCGCATTTACCGACATGGGCCGCGGCGGCGATGCGGGTGAGCTTATTTTCTTCGCGATGGAATACGTGACAGGCGTTAACGGCGATCAGCTTCTGCGGCAGGAGAAGGTCCTGAAGATCCCGTGCGCGGTTGGCATCGTGTGCCTGCTGTTGACAGCGCTCGATTATGCCCACGCCAAGGGATTTGTCCATCGCGACATCAAGCCGGGAAACATCTTGATCCAGCAGGGCAACCGCGTGAAGCTCGCCGACTTCGGGCTGGCCCGCGTCTATCAGGAATCTGCCTTGAGCGGCCTGACTCTCGTCGGCGAGGTTGGCGGCACCATGGCGTACATGGCACCCGAACAGATCATCAACTATCGCCAGGCCAAGCCGGCCGTCGATCAATATTCCTCCGCCGCGACGCTCTATCGCCTATTGACGGGGGCATGGATTTTCGATCTGCCCAAGCGAATCGAGGACCAGCTACCGATCGTGCTGAAAGAAATACCGAGGCCGATCCAACAGCGGCGCCCCGACGTTCCAGATGACCTGGCGGCGATCATCCTCAAGGCTCTGGCAAAGAACCCCAGTGCGCGGTTTGCCGACGTCAGCGCCTTGCGCGAAGCACTGGCGCCGTTCGCTGAGTCCTGAGAGGATACAGCACGAACGGACTGAGCTTTCAGGAATCATCCGTCCAACGTCGCCAGTTGCTTTCCCAGTCGTCCCGCAGAGTGGCGGTCTTGCGCAATTCGCTCCAAGCCGGGCCGGGCAAGACTTTGACGGTATTCTGATCGTCCAGATGGATGTTCGACATCAGTTCCGCTCTGGTCGCAAGAGCACGCGCGTCTTCTGAAGCCTCGGAGGTCAACGGCCTGTATTGAACGGTGACGGCCGGGGGAAAGGTGACGGTCACCAACTGATTCAAGTGTTTGTCATTGGCGGTCAGCCCGACGGCGTAAACCGGGCCGGAGTGCGGAACAGGCGGGCCAATCCCCTTGAGCGTCCTGCTGTCCCAGAGCCGAGCCTGCGTATCCTGGCCGGCGGTAACGAGCGTTTCTCCGTCCCTGCTGAACCCCACGGCAAATACGCCGGTCAAGTGTTGCAACGGTTTTCGCTTGTCGAGATTAGCCAGATCCCACAGCAGGGCCCCGCCGACAAATCCGGTTAACAGCATCTTTGAATTCGTCGGATGGAATGCCGCGGAGACCACTGCGTCGGGATGGTCGAGCGAAATCGGCGGTTTCGTGGGCGCGTTCAAGTCGTAGATGCACGCCTGGGTCTTGTTGCCCATGACCAGCCGTTTGCTGTCGAGGCTGATGGCAAGGGCATACACGGGGTCAACGAGCTTGCGGTGGATGATCGGCTTGTTGTTGCTCGTCGACCAGAGGAGGAAATTCTTGTCCATGCCGGCGGCAGCGGCGAACTTGCCGTCCTTGCTGAGAGCGAAACGCCAAATCGGCGCGGCGCGTGCCCGATCAAGATAGGTCCACTCCAGCTTTTGGCTGGCGAGGTTCCACATCTGCACGACATACAGTTTGTGCGCCGATCCCGGTTCGTTGCTCTCCAGCAGTGTATCGGTGATCAGGCGATTGTTGTCCTCATCGATGGCGAATGCCGTTACGTGTTTGAAGGCGTTCTTGTCTCCATCCCACAATCCGTCACGCGGATTGACGGGCGCGCCGACGCTGCGGCCGTGCGCTGTCCGAACCTGCACTTTGTCTCCAGCTAGGATCAAGTACGCCTCCCCATTGCTGGCAATATGTGCGGCAGTGACGGGCCAGGGCGTTGCGAATGAGTTCGACGTCTTGCGGGCGAAGCTCGGCGGCTTCTGGTCCGGTTTGAACGGGAACGTCGACTCGAACGTCGGCTGCACGCGTTCCGGCTTCAGCTCCCACAGGCGAACGGTTTGGTCCGGATCGATGGTGGTCAAACCCTGCCGAGTTGGGTGAAAGGCGACATGCGTGACCTCGCCTGGATGCCAGAGCGTGCGCCCCAGCGAGCGGTGCGAGTCTGAATGCCAGAGTCTCGCCGAGCGATCCCGTCCGCCGGTAACCAAAACGCGGCCACACGGGCTGAAAGCGACGGCGTAAATTTCCGCCTAGTGGGCGAATGTCGCCAGCGGTTGCTTCTGCTCCTGGATCGACCAGAGTTCGGCGACACCCGACAGGGGCGTGGAACGAGCGATCAAGAAACGACGGCCGTCTGGGTGGAAAGCGGCGGCCTTGATTTCCTCGCTCGGCAGCCACGGAAAGGCGCGCGGGATAACCCGGTCTGGTGTCCACTCCTGCGGATTCGTCGCGTCGAGGCGGAACAAACGCGTGACGCCGTCGGCGCCGCCGAGGAGCAGCGATTGGCCATCTGGGCTGAATGTTAGACACAGGACGCGAGGCTTGCGGTCCAGGAGAACCGGCCTGGCGTTGGCCGCGGAGATTTGCCATGTCCAGGCTTGCCCTTGATGGTCGATGAAGGCGCCCCATGTTGGCTCTCCCGGCATTGGCGATCGCGGGGAGGCCGCCAGAGCGACAATGCTGCCCTTCGGCGTGTTCGCTTCATGGGAATAGATCCGCTGAATCATCGGCTTGCCTTCCAGGCTCGGCTGAAGCTGGTAGATCTCATTCCCGCGCGCGACGAGGACCTGCCCGGTGGGCATAGTCGCCAGCGCGTGCACCAGGGCATCCGATCCTCGGAAAATGACGAGCTGGTCGTGAAGATCACTGTCCTTTAGCGTCCCTTGCAAAACGTTTGGGCCGGCGCTCATGAAAAATCGTCGGCCATCCGGGTGCCAAACAAACGCGTCGATCTCCTGCGGATAGCGCTTGGCAACGCGCAGGACGTGCATTGACTCGCTCCATGCCGACACGTTCCGGCGGATCGCGCGTGCCAAGTGGGCGTCGCCGGCCTTCTCGGCGATGTCCAGGCTGCGCGCCAGCCACGGCATGCCGAGTCCGAGCTCCTTCTGCTCGCCGTACATCTGGGCGCGCTCGAGCGTTCGCTCGGCCAAGTTGATTCGGGCTTGCCGTTCGCTTACTTTCGCTTCGTCGGCATTTTCCTTGGCCAGTTTGGCGGCATTCTCGGCCGCGGCTTGATTGGTTCTCGCTTCCTCCGCGCTCTTTTTTGCCAGGATATTCGCCTGGCGCAGATCGTAAGCCGACCGCGCCTCGACCGCGGCAAAGACGATCGACAGCCCGAGTACCGCAACCATGGAGACGAACGCCAGGCCAATGGCCCACGCGCGGATCGGTTCCTTTCGGCATCAGCGCAGCACACGCTCCCGCGTTGGTAAAGGATTGGCTTGCGTTTCGTCTCCCTCCAGCCAACGGCGCAGGTCATCGGCAAAATCCTGACAACTGGCATATCGCTCGTTGGGGTTTTTCGCCAACGCCTTCAGGCAGATTGCCTGCAAGTCCTCCGGTATCTCGGGCTTGATTGTCCTCGGCGGAGGCGGCGCCGCCTTCTGGGCGTGGGCTTGCTGAAGGGCCGGCGGACCGCTGAACGCGGTCTGGCCGCAAAGAATCTCGTAGAGCACCATGCCGAGGCTGTATTGGTCCGTCGGCGCCTTGACGTTCTCCAGGATGCCCGCAGCCTGTTCGGGAGACATGTAACTGGGCGTACCCATGCGCACGCGTTTGATCGTCATCTTGGGATCGGCGAGCTGCGTCTCCTTGGGATTGGCATCGTCCGAGGGATTCTCTGCGCCGTCGGGGGACGGAAAGGCGCCGTCGGTGGGATCGCCGAGGCGCATCGCGAGGCCGAAATCGACCAGGAACGGGGATCCTTTTGCGTCGAGCATGATGTTCGCCGGCTTCACATCGCGATGAACGATCCCTTGAGAATGCGCATACGCCAGGGCTTCTGCCAAGGCACGCACGATGACCGCCGTCTCCGTGAGCGAGAACGGTTTGTCCATCAAAGCATCACTCAGGCTGCGGCCCTCGATAAAGGCTGTTGCAATGTAATAGTGATCGCCGTCTTGGCCGGAGTCGAACACCGGAACGATATGAGGATGGCGCAAACTCGCCGCCGCCTTGGCCTCGCGCAAGAAGCGAGCGATTTTTTCCGGCGTGTCGAGCGTCTTCGTGCGTGGAACTTTGAGAGCGACCTGGCGTTCCAGAACCGGATCGTAAGCAAGGTACACATCGCCGAACCCGCCCCGCCCGAGCCATAATTTGATCTGAAAGCGGCCGATTTTTTCCGGCACTTCATGGCCGGCGGCCGGCGCGGCCAGGTCCCATTCAACCGCCTCCGTATCGTCCGCTCGGGCCTCAGCTTCCCCCTCCGGAGCGTGGTAGGGTTTTGCAACAGGGAAATCCCCTATCGTGGATGCCGACGCAATGAACCGAGTCCGGCAACGAGGACAACGGACCGCCAGCCCAACTTAACGGCTTGCCACTCGCCCAGTCTTGCCGCAGTTCGGGCATCGGTTGTGAATCGCCATCAAGCACCTCGGTAGCGTGGATCGGGTTCCTAAAATCATCGCGGACGGCTCGGAAGTGGGCAAGGAGAAAATGTGCATTCGCTCGAATTGCCCGACAAGCGGACCTACATCTTGCCGATCTGGCCTCGAAGCATGAGCCGATTGCTCGCACGTTCTCTCATGCCTTTCCAGTTTTCGCAGCGGTTGTCATCGGTGCCGAGGCGCGGCAATCTACTGTCTCTCTGTGAATCGACACAAAGGACCCATCATGGCCACGAAGAAGAAACCCACGCCGCGCAAAAACAACCCAGGCGCCGGAACCGAGGCGCAGGTTGCATTCTCCAACGGCGAGCGGACCTGGACCGAGAATGTTAACTTGGTGGATGGCGCTGCCGCCACGCTGCGCGAGCGCGGCTACACGGTGGAGGCGCTGGTTGTCAGTCGAGAACCCGCATCATGGCGGTCTTGATCACGTCGATGCGGTCGCTCATGTAGCTGCCGGCCTCGCAGGTCAAGGCGAGCGACACGTCGTTGCCTTTCGTGCAAACATCGAGCACCAAAGGCGCCATCGGAGCGCAAGGCGCGACGCGCCAGGAGCGGCCAAACCGCGGATCGAGCGACGCGCTGTTCCACTCGGAGCGGAATCGTGTGTTGGTGAGGCCGGCGGTGAACGGACACAAAAAGTACGGCAGCCCATGCAACTGGTTCGGCAGCCACTGCCAGGCGTGGCGTAATAAGGCGAAGCCGCCGAGGCTGGCGAAGAATAGTTCGCCCTCCTTGATCCGAACCGATTGCGCTTGCACATCGGCGATCAGTTCATCGAATCGTTTAGGCCTCGGGTCCGGCATGAAGAAACTGCAATAGCCCAGATACGAGCCCCAGGCACGTTGTAGCAGGTCGCCGCCAAAGGGGCGCAGGTCAACGAAGTTGATGAGGTTGATCCAACGCCGCCAGTCGTTCTGCTGGCGATCAGGCAGCGCTTTCGCGAGTGACCACATCAGAGCCGCTGCCAGGACGTCGTTCAGCGTTGCGCCGTGCGGTCGTGCGGGCTGCGGCACTTCAAGCAGATGCACCTCATTGGCGGTCCGTTTGGTCGCGGGGCGGGGCACGACAAAGATGCGCGAGTGGTAGTAAAACTCTCGAATCGAGATAAAGAAGTCGCGAACATTGCGCTGGAACGTGAAGAACGGAGCAAAGATCGACGCCCGATCCGGATGGAGCATCTCGACAGCCGGACTCGGATGGGGAACTGGCTTGCCGACGAAGCGTGCGAGGATGCGGCGAAACAACTCGGCCGCCGACACGCCGTCGATCGGCCAATGCTGCCAGGTCATGCCTATGTACGACGCCGGCTCACCCATCACGACCCAGAGGCGAATAAGCGCATCGCTGGCAGCGAATGGCTGATTCAACTCGGCCTCGCATTTCCGCGCCAGCAATGCGCTGGCGGCGCCCGAGGGCTCAGGACCAACAACGTCGATGGCGAGCGCGGGCGTGGTGGAAAGATATTGCACATGGCATTGATCGGCCGTCACCGCCGGATAGCCAATGCCCAGAAGCGAAAGCTCGGTCTCGGCGGCGCATCGCAGTAATTCGACATCCACATGTCCGGAATACTCGATGGCGTCAATGCCGGAGAAGGGATTGTCGGCCGACCACATGTGCATCAGCCGCTGGAAATCATCGAGCGGAAGCACGGGCCCATCGGTCAAGGCAGTGCCTCCGCTCATGGCGTGCGAGGCTCTTTACTGGCGTCGAAGAGGTCGATCAGATCTTGCACGGTGCGGCAGGCGGCTACGCGCGAAGCACTCGGTCGAATGCCAGTCGCGCGTTCAACCACAAGCACGTAGTTGACTTGGGTCAGTGAGTCCCATCCCGCGAGAGCGGCGAGTTCTTCGGGACCCGTGAGCGTGCCGGGCTGCGCCTCCACGAGCTTTTCAAGATGTTGCAGTAATTCGGCGCGGGTCATGCGGCCCTCGTACAAGATTCTCTATCCGTTGCAGACTGCGAAGCAGGGGAAGTCCACGGTGGCTCAACGACGTTGGTCTTCGGATCGTCGTTGACGGTTCATTGCGGACTACAGTCATGGCCCATCTACATACCAATCATCTCTCCGGAGCGGATAGCCGCTCGCGAACCCATCGGGCTTGACGTAGAGCGTCTGGTGCAGATTATACGCGTTGTTGTTGAACGCCCGGATCGACCCGGCGTAATGCAGGCGGAAGATGCGATAATTCGCCTCGTCGGTGATGCGCACCACGTCGTCGTGTCGAGTCTCCAGGTTGTGCAGCCAATGGCCAAGCGTGAGACAGTAGTGTTCACGAATGCACTCCATGTCGCGCACCTCGAACCCGGCTTTCTCGGCCTCATTGTAGGTGTAGCCTATGGTCGTCAACTCGCCGTCGGGGAAGATGTAGTGTTGACTGAAATGGAGCGCGCCGCGGAAACCGCTTGGATCGGCCTGCGTGATCTGCTGGATCAGCAGGGACCCCTGAGGCCGCAACAATCGCCAGCATTTCCGGAAGAACTCGGGAAACTGGGCGGCGCCGAAATGTTCGATCACTTCGACGGTGACGATCTTGTCGAACGGTTCGCGTTCATCGACGTCGCGATAGTCCACGAGGTCGATCTGGCACCGGCTTTCCAGCCCCGCTTCTTTGATACGCGCTCGCGCCCACTCGGCCTGCTTCTTGCTGATCGTGACTCCTACCGCCTTGACGCCATAGTTCTTGGCGGCATGCATGACCAGTCCGCCCCAGCCGCAGCCGATGTCGAGGAATCGTTCACCGGGTCTGAGCCGCAACTTTTGGCAAAGCATGTCGAGTTTGCGCTCTTGAGCGACCTCGAGCGGTTCGCTTGGGTCGGCAAAAATGCCGCTGGTGTAGACCATCTTCGGCCCCAGCACCATTTCGAAGAACTCATTCGACACGTCGTAATGGTAGCTGATGGCCTGCTGATCGCGTTCGCGGGAATGAAGCTGGCCATCCAGTTCGACCATCTGCCGCCCGGTCCGCTCGCGCTCCACGCTGGGCAAGTTCCACAAGCGCCAGGCGAGCCAGAGCCGCTTCCAGATGGAGAATGTAGGCGTCGTTCGTTCGAGGTATCCGCAGAGATCGCAGAAGCCGATCGCGTCTCCTTCGATGTCGAAGTCATCATAAAGGTAGGCTTGCAGCGGAGAGAGGACTCGCGGCGGCCAGAACATCTTGCGCACCGACCCGGCATGGTTCAACACCAGCGTAAAGCGTGCGACTTGGTCCGACTCGGGCGCCCAAGTCGAGCCGTCCCAGAAACGCACAGCGAAATTGCGCGGCGCATAGCCGCCCATGATTTCCTCAAGAACAACCATGGAAGCCTGAACCTGCGGATCGGCGGAGACGGTCGCGATTGACATTGGCCATTTTCGCTCTAAAGGGAGGCTGGCGTGTTTGTTATGTTACGGAATCGGCAGCCCGATACAACGTGCCGGAGTCCTCTATAATACTCCCGCGCCACGGATCGGACGGTGACTTCTGGTTTCCAGCGAAACCGCGAGGGTTTGTGCATGCCGCTTCGTCTTCTGATCATGGGCGCTCATCCAGATGATGCGGACTTTGCGGCCGGAGGGACGGCGGCGCTCTACGCGGCGGCGGGCCACACCGTCCGGATGGTCAGTTTGACCAATGGCGACGCGGGGCATCACGACATGCCCGGCCCCAAGCTGGCGGAGCGACGAAGGAAGGAGGCGGCGGCCGCCGGCGCCGTCATCGGCGCCCTTTACGAGACTTTCGACATTCACGACGGCGAATTGATGCCGACGCTCGAAAATCGCTGCAAAGTAATCGAGCTCATTCGCGCCTTCAACCCGGACCTGCTCCTCACGCATCGGCCCAACGATTATCACCCGGATCATCGCTACACGAGTCAACTCGTGCAGGATGCGGCGTATATGATTACCGTGCCTGCGGTCGCGCCTGGGACGCCGCACCTGATGAAGAATCCAGTGATTGCGTATCTGCCGGATGAGTTCCGAAGGCCATACCCGTTTTCGCCCTCGGTCGCGGTTGATGTGGGGTCCGTCGTCGAAAAGATCGTGGCCATGTTGCATTGCCATCAATCGCAGTTCTACGAATGGCTGGCGTACAACACCGGCACGCTCGATCAGGTTCCGAGCCGCGATGACGAGCGTCGGGCATGGCTTGGAAGCCAGGTGGAGGAGCGGTTGCGGAATCAGGCCGATCGCTTTCGACCGCTTTTGGTCGAGCGCTATGGTGCGAATCGGGGCGGCGCCGTCAAGTTTGCCGAAGCGTTCGAGCCATGCGAGTACGGCGCTCCCCTCGATGCCGCCGCCATGACGCGCCTGTTTTCGTTCTGTTAGCCGGACGCGCAAGCGACGGATGGTCTTTTATCCCTGAGATGCCAATGTTTCGCCTGCCGCAACGGTTTCTAGTGCTTGCTGGCGTGCCGTTGACCCTCATCTTGATCGGCACCATCGGCTACCCGCTCGTCCAGAATGAGTATACGCTCTTCGACGGCCTCTACATGACGGTGATCACGCTGACGACGATTGGGTACCAAGAAGTCCATACACTTTCCACCGCGGGGCGCGTCTTCACAATCTTCCTGATCTTCCTCGGCGTCTTCGGTTTCGCATACTCCGGTTCGGAACTTATCCGGACGGTCATCAGCGGCGAACTCGCCGAATTTGTGGGAAAACAAAACATGGAACGAGCGCTCGCTAATGTCAGCGATCACATCATCGTCTGTGGCTTCGGCCGCATGGGACATCTCGTATGCAAAGAGTTTTCGCGGCTCGGCAAGACCTTCGTCGTCATCGACCGATCGGAGGAATCGCTCAAGGACTTTCAACTGCCCAACGGCATCCCGCTCGTGGGCGACGCGACGTCGGACGAGTTGTTGAAGAAAGCCGGCATCGATCGCGCCTATTGCCTGGTTACCGTCATGGCATCAGACGCGGACAATTTGTTCACGACGATGAGCGCCCGGCTCCTCAATCCCAAGATCATGATCGTTGCTCGCGTCGAGGAGATGCAGTCGGAGCAGAAACTGATTCGCGCCGGCGCGAACCGCGTTGTGTCCCCGTATCAGATCGGCGGCACGCGCGTCGCGCATGCGGTGCTTAAGCCGACGGTCGTCGATTTCATCGAATTGACGACCCGAACGGAGCATATCGACTTGGAAATGGAGGAATGCCGAATCGAGCCGAAGATCGCGCTGACCGGGATCAACTTGCGCGATGCGCGCTTGCGGACGGAGCATCAGGTGATCATCGTCGCCATCAAGAAGGCAAGCGGGCACATGCTCTTCAATCCGCCCTCGGAGACGATTCTCGAAGCGGGCGATACGCTCGTCGCCATGGGGAGCCTTGAGAACCTCGGAAAGCTCAGCCGCCTCGCAATATCGCAGGGTGCGTGATCGGTTCCTCGTTTAGCGCCCGCGTGGCGCCTTGCGAGCGCAGTAACCGATTTGTCATTCGGAGTGCACGCCGCGAGCGCAAGACGAAGACAGTCACTCCCGAAACATTGCCGCGGACCATGTGAATGTCACGTCGACTATCCGAGTCACCTCGACGCGGCGCGTTTGTTCCTTCGGCGCCGCCCATGCCCAGCGTGAGATGATCGCCGTCTCCGGATCGATTTCCTTTCTCACGACATGCCAATTCGGCAACCAGCACACAACCTCGTAATTTCCGGGCGGAACTTGATCGAAGGCGAACCCGCCGTCAGCATCGCTGCGTGTGAAGTAGGGATGCTCGGTGACAAAGAGATGCGCGTGCATCCAGTAGTAACCGGCGCCACAGTTGAGGTCGACGATGCCAGCTCTTGCCAGCGTGCGTTCATGTGTCCGCTCGGTTTCGATCAGCGGCATGGCGAAAAACGCGGCGCCGCGGCCATGCAGGTTGTGATACTCGACGTCGCGATTGACAATTTCGATCGACGTGGCACGGCGGACGAAGCCGACGCCAGAGCGATGATTGCCTTGTTCGATGACGATCTGTCGATCATGAAACTCGACGCGAACCTTGGGATGATCCCACGCCTTCGAATGGGCAGGATCAATGCCGCGCAAGAAGATGACCGCGTTCTGAACGCCGTAGTTCTTGTCATGGACCTGCGGGATGTGCGGCGTGCGAACGCGAATCGGGTCCTTGTGTACGTTCGGATTGAACGCTAGCGCTCGAATCAAGAATTCGTCGGATTTGGGGACGTCGCCTTCCCAGACGACGCGACCGCGAATTGAGCCACACTTAGACGAATCGAAGGCCTCGCCCAGAGCGATTGGTTCAGGGCTGACGGTAGAACGGGTATCTACCGTGTCGGTGCAGCCGGCCAGAGCCAAAAGAAACAGACCACAGAAACAAGCGTGTCCGTGCATGGTATCCCACTGTGGGGCACGTTTCCAACGTGCCTAGTAGAGTACGGGGCACGTTGGATACGTGCCCCACGGATTGTGCCGTCGAACTGGCGTTGCCGTCAATACCACTCGGGTGTCACGAGCCATTGCAGGACGCCCGTGCCTTTGATCGGTAGATCGCCGCACGTGATGAACGCGATGCCGGCCTTGGAGAAGTCAATCTGCGCTTTCTTCGCTCCGAGCAGCCAGCCCGCGAGCAGACCAAGATCGGGCATGTGGCCGACTAGCCCAATCTTCTCGGCCCCCGCCTTCATTAGTTGTTTGCTCAGCTTGCGAGGCTTGCCTCCGGGGGCAAGCGCGTCGCAGGATTCGAGGATCAGTTCTGGCTTCGACCAGACGCGAACCATGATCTCCGCCGTTTGCCGGGTGCGCAAGAGGGGGCTCGTGAACAACTTGTCAAGCACCACGCCGCGCTGCGTCAGGGCTTTCGCCGCGGCTTCCGCTTGCGCTTCCCCCTTCGTGCTCAAAGGCCGTTCCTCGTCGGTCGTGATCCCTTGCTCGCCGAGCGCAATCGCATGCGCATGACGAATGAGATAAAGTTCCACGGCATGATCTCCTGACTTAAGTGTTTTGGTTATAATAAAACACCTCTTGAATAGAACCACGGAGTATCGCGCCCTTCACGGAAAATTCACCAAAGGAAGCTCATGAAGCGGACGGATCTACGTAATGTTGCCATCATCGCCCACGTCGACCATGGCAAAACCACGCTGGTCGACCAGATGATGCGCCAATCGGGGCTTTTTCGCAGCGAGGAACTTGATCGCCTCGTCGGCGGCCAGCACGGCCTTATCCTCGATTCCAACGATCTCGAACGCGAACGCGGCATCACCATCCTGGCCAAGAATATCGCCCTGCGCGTCGCCGGAGTGAAAATCAACATCATCGACACGCCGGGCCACGCTGATTTTGGGGGCGAAGTCGAACGTGTGTTGAAGATGGCTGACGGCTGTCTGCTTCTCGTGGATGCTGCTGAAGGGCCATTGCCGCAGACGCGATTCGTCCTGCGCAAAGCTTTCGAATGCGGGTTGCGGCCGATTGTCGTCATCAACAAGATCGATCGCTCGGACGCTCGGCCGACGGACGTCTTGAATCAGGTGTTCGATCTCTTTGTCGAGCTCGATGCCGACGAGGCCACGCTCGACTTCCCGACGATCTACGCCGCCGGGCGCGAGGGTGTAGCGACAACGGACCTCGCTGTGCCTGCGGAGGACTTCAAGTCGCTTTTCGATGCGATTCTCAAGCACGTGCCAGCGCGAGACGTCGACCTCGACGCGCCCTTGCAAATGCTGGTGATTTCGCTCGATCACAGCGATTACGTCGGCCGCATCGCCATTGGGCGCGTCAACGCCGGCAAGATTCGCAAGAACCAGCGAGTGGCGGTGATGAAACACGACGGTACGCGCGTCGACAGCGTCGTCAAACAGCTTTACACGTTCGATCGCCTGGGTCGCATCGAGACCGACGAAGTGACTGGCGGCGATGTTTGCGCCGTCGTCGGTCTTGAGAATATCGACATCGGCGACACCATCGCGGACGTGGACAATCCCGTGGCGCTGCCACCGATCAAGGTCGACGAGCCGACGCTTGACATGTTGTTTCGCATCAACGATTCGCCGTTCGCGGGGCAAGAAGGGACGTACGTCACCAGCCGGCAGTTGCGCGATCGGCTCATGAAGGAACTGGAATCGAACGTCGCTCTGCGCGTGGTTCCCAGTGAAGGAAAGCGCGACGAGTTTTTTGTCTCTGGCCGCGGGTTGTTGCACCTGTCGATTCTGATCGAAAACATGCGACGTGAGGGATTTGAGCTGTCTGTCGGCAAGCCGCGCGTGATTTATCGCGAGATGAACGGTACGAAGATGGAGCCGATCGAGTATCTCGTCGTTGATGTGCCCAGCGCCCATGTGGGGGCCGTGATGGAACTGGTCGGCAATCGCCGAGCGGAATGCCTGAAGCTCGATTCGCGCGGCGACTTCTCGCACATAGAATTCACGATTCCCGCGCGAGGCCTGATCGGCCTGCGCACCCGGCTGTTGAACTCGACGAGCGGCCAGGCGATCATGCATCATACGTTCTACGATTACCAGCCGTTTCGCGGATCCGTGCCGAGCCGAATCAACGGTGTCATGGTCTCGACGGAAACGGGCAAGACGACGCCATTCGCCCTCGATGGCCTTCAAGAGCGAGGCTCATTGTTTGTCGGCGCCCCGGTTCCGGTGTACGAAGGCCAAGTCGTCGGCGAGCATTGCCGCGACAACGACCTGCCGGTCAACGTGTGCAAGGAAAAGAAGCTGACGAACATGCGCGCATCGGGCTCGGACAAGAGCATCATCTTGAAACCACCGCGGCAGATGACGCTGGAGTTGGCGCTCGAGTACATCGAGGAGGATGAACTGGTCGAGGTTACCCCGACGGCGATTCGCTTGCGCAAGATTTTCCTGAAGGAGACCGATCGCCGCAAGCAAGCGCGTCAGGAAAAGAACTGATTTCGTTTGGTGCTCGCGTGTCGCCGCGCGATTGCGTGGCGCCACGCGAGCGCAAAACGAAGAACCATTTTGTCCAATTTGCCCAGCCCATCGCGACACACATTCGGCCGACGTGCAAACGAAAAAAATTTTTCGCTCTTGTTCGCGGACTCGAAACGACTTACGTGCAGAGCAAAAAATCTGCGTGCAAAAAGCATGAATCTTGGGTTGACATATTGAGCCAAGACGTTATCCTTCTTCCTTGTCATCCCACATACAGCTGCAAACGTGAGCCGATGTGGATGCCTATCGACACCAACGTGATCTAGGTAAAAGTTCGTGTAAGAAAAAAATGCGACGCTCAGCGTGCGCGCTGAGGTCGATGAAGCCACGGTGCGAGAGGCGGATGCAACCGCGCCCGGGCCAAGGACGGCTCGAAAACCGGTCAAGACGACTGTGGGCGTCGGCTCCGCAAACCGCTTGTGGATGGCGATCAGGCAGCAGGGACGGTTCCCTGATCGCCGCCCTTGGCCTCACAGCCAGGGGTCCTGACCTGCCGCGAGGCAGGGTGGTCCGGCAAGGACGCTGACCATGCAAAGGCCGATCGAACGCCAGGGACGGCGCCGATCGGCCTTTTTTCATGCCCCGGAAGCCCGCAGGTGAGCGAAGCGAACCTGCGGGTTTGCGTTTCTGGATCAACACGGGCTCTGCAGCCCAATTCATTGTGCTCTGGTACGAATCTTCGCGACGCCCTATCCTGAATGGAAGTAACGTGATCTGGCGCCACCTAGACTGCGGCCATCTACGATGGCCGGCTAATCATTGAGACCACAACAAAGCGATGTCGAATCTGACACTAATGACGTCCACGGATGCTCTGCACACGCTCATGAGCGAGCGCATCTTGCTCCTCGACGGGTCGATGGGCGCACTTATCTACTCCAAAAAGCCGCAAGAAGCCGATTATCGCGGCGAACGCTTTCGCACGCATCCCGTCTCGCTCATGAACTGCACCGAGGCGCTCGTCCTGACGCAGCCAAGGTTGATCGAAGACATTCATCGCGCCTATCTCGAAGCGGGCGCCGACATCATTGAGACGTGCACCTTCAACGGCACTCGCTTGGCGCTCGAGGAATTCGCTCTCGGCGATTTCGTCATCGAAATCAACAAGACGGCGGCGGAATTGGCTCGTCACGCAGCCGACGAATACACGCGGCGCAATCCGGATAAGCGGCGCTTCGTCTGCGGCAGCATCGGCCCGACGAACAAGGTCCTCTACATCGAGGCTGACCGCGTAGGGCAGGGGACGCGCTCGCGGAGTTTCGACGATTTTGTCGCTAGCTATTACGAACAAGTCGCCGCTCTCGTCGCCGGCGGCGTCGATCTGCTCGCCGTGGAGACGGGCAACGACATTCTCGTGCTGAAAACGGCCCTGTTCGCAATCGACAAGTACTGCGCCGAACATGGCGTGCGCATCCCGACCATTGTCTCAGGCACCATTTACCATCCTGGCGGCCGCACGCTCCTGTCGCAGACGCCGGAAGCGTTTTACGTTTCGGTGTCGCACTTCGATGCGCTGGCAGTTGGTTTCAACTGCGGCGTCGGTGTCGAGATGCTGCGTGGGCCAATCGAATCGCTGTCTGGGCTGTCTCGGTTGCCGATCTCCGTCTATCCCAACGCCGGGCTGCCCGACGGCATGGGCGGTTTTCGCGGCGTCGGCATGGAAGGCACGGCCAGGATGCTCGGCGAGTTCGCGCGGCAGGGCTGGGTGAACCTCGTCGGCGGCTGCTGCGGCACAACGCCGGAGTGGATCGCCGCGATTGGGATGGCGGTCGAGGGCGTGAAGCCTCGGCCATTCGCCGCTAGCGGCTTTGCGCCCGCGCGGCGCGACGTGAGCGCGAAGCCGCAAGCGGTGAATGGGTACTCCCGATTCAGTGGCACCGAAGTCCTCACCATTCGCCCCGAGACCAACTTCGTCATGATCGGCGAACGGTGCAACATCACCGGATCGGCCAAGTTCAAACGGTTGATCAAAGAGGGCAACTACGACGCCGCCATCAAGATCGCCCGCGAGCAAGTCGAAGGCGGTGCCAACATCCTCGACATCAACATGGACGCCGACCTCATCGACGGCAAGGAGGCGATGGTCAAGTTCCTCCATCTGCTCGCCGACGAACCTGTGCTGCAGGCCGTACCGATTATGGTCGATAGCTCGAAGTGGGAGATCATCGAGGAAGGCTTGAAGTGTCTGCAAGGCAAGGGCATCGTCAACTCGATCAGCCTCAAGGAAGGCGTCGACAAGTTTCTCGAACAAGCCCGGCTCATCAAACGCTACGGCGCTGGCGTCGTCGTCATGGCGTTCACCGCAAAGGATTTGGTTCCGAAGAGTAGCCGTCTCGCTCCGCGAGACGAGAGCCATCCTCTCGCGGAGCGAGAGGGCTACATTGCCGAAGGCCAGGCAGTCACCGCGGAGGACAAGGTCGCTATTTCCGCCTTTGCGTACAAGCTGCTCACCGAGGAAGTCGGCTTCGATCCGGCGGACATCATCTTCGACACGAACATCCTCACCATCGGCACCGGCATGGAGGAGCACAACAACTATGCCGTCGAGTTCTTCAATGCCGTGCGCGAACTGAAACGCCGATTCCCGCTGGCGAAAACGTCGGGCGGCGTCAGCAACGTCAGCTTCAGCTTTCGCGGCAACGAGGTCGTGCGCGAGGCGATCAACGCGGTCTTCCTGTATCACGCGATCAAGGCCGGCCTCGACATGGGCATCGTCAATCCGAATCAACTTCAGGTTTACGAGGAGATTCCGAAGGATCTCCTGGAGCATGTCGAAGACGTCGTCCTCAACCGCCGGCCCGACGCGACTGATCGATTACTGAAATTTGCCGACACATTGAAGGCTGCCAAAAGCCCAGGGCCGACAGGCCTTGGGATTGCGCCCGCATGGCGAGCAGGCCCCGTCGAGGAACGCCTCAAGCACGCACTCATCAATGGCATCGCGGACCACATCGACGAAGACGTCGAGGAGGCACGCCAGAAGTACGAACGGCCCTTGCAGATCATCGAAGGCCCGCTCATGGACGGCATGAACGTCGTCGGCGATCTCTTCGGCGCCGGCAAGATGTTCTTGCCTCAAGTCGTCAAAACCGCAAACGTCATGAAGAAGGCGGTCAAGTACCTGCTGCCCTTCATGGAAGCCGAACGGCAGAAGAGCGGACAGGTTCACAAATCGCGCGGCAAGATTCTGCTCGCCACCGTGCGCGGCGATGTCCATGACATCGGCAAGAACATCGTCGGCGTCGTCCTTGGCTGCAACGACTACGAAGTCATCGATCTCGGCGTCATGACTTCGTGCGAGAAAATCCTCGACGAGGCCAAGAAGCACGGCGTCGACATGATCGGCCTGTCCGGGCTCATCACGCCGAGCCTTGACGAGATGGTCCATGTCGCCAAGGAGATGCAGCGTGAAGGATTCACGATTCCGCTCTTGATCGGCGGGGCGACGACGAGCGCCAGGCATACCGCGGTTCGCATCGCGCCGTGCTATGAGAATGTCACGATCCACGTCAAGGATGCATCGCGTTGCGTCGGCGTCGTCGAACGATTGATGAAGCCCGAAGCGCGTAAGGAGCTTGACCGCGACAACCGCGCAGCTCAGGAACGGGATCGCGAGAGCTTTCGCCAACGTCGCGAACGCAAGCTCGTGACGTACGCCGACGCCAAGGCGCGACGGTTCCGCATCGACTGGACCGCGACCGAGATCGCCAAGCCGGCGTTTCTGGGCGTGCGCGTCATCGACGATTTGCCGCTCGAGGTGCTGATTCCGTACATCGATTGGTCGCCGTTCTTCATGGCGTGGGAGCTAAAGGGCAAGTATCCGGCGATCCTGAATGATCCCGTCGTCGGCAAGGAAGCACGCGATCTGTTCGAGAAGGCACAGGCGATGCTGAGTGAGTGGCGAGAGACGAGGGGCGAGGGGCGAGAAGACCGCTCATCCCTCACCCCTCGTCCCTCACCTCTCATTCGCGGCATCTACGGCTTCTTCCCCGCCAACTCCGACGGCGACGACATCGTCCTTTACACCGACGACTCGCGCACGCACGAAGCATGCCGCATGCCGATGCTCAGGCAACAGTGGGAGCGCGAGGGGCAGACCAGCTTTCGCAGCCTGGCCGACTACATCGCCCCGGTCGAGAGCGGCCGGCATGATTACCTGGGCGCTTTTGCCGTCTCCGCGGGATTCGGCGTCAAGGAACTCGTTGATCATTACAAGGCGAATGGCGACGACTACAACGCGATTCTTGTCGAATCGCTCGGCGACCGTTTGGCGGAAGCGTTCGCAGAGTACTTGCACAAAAAAGCGCGCCAGGAATGGGGATTTGGCGCCACTGAGAATTTGACGAACGACGAGTTGATTCACGAGAAATACCGCGGCATCCGTCCCGCGGCCGGCTATCCGTCCTGCCCCGATCATACCGAGAAGCGAACGCTCTGGACGTTGATGGACATCGATTCGAAGGCAGGCATCTCGCTTACTGAAAGCTACGCGATGTGGCCCGCCGCCAGCGTGAGCGGATTGTACTTCGCCCATCCGCAGGCCCGCTATTTCGCCGTCGATCTCATCACGCGCGATCAGGTCGAGGATTACGCCCGCCGCAAGAACATGCCGCTCGCCGATGCCGAACGCTGGCTGCAAGCAAACCTGGCGTATGACACGCAGTAATACGAGGCCGCAGCGCGAGCAGGGGGGATTGCGATGGAACACCGAACATCGTCATCTCGCGGGCCTAAACGGCGCCGGAAAATCGACCGTCGCCAAGGCTCTCCTAAAGGACACGCTTGGCATTCGGCATTTTGTCAGCGCCGACACAATCGCCCATGGACTTTCGGCGTCTAACTCGGAAGAGATGGCAGTGAAAGCTGCAAAGGTCATGTTGCAACACCTTCATGATCTGGCGCTGCTACGAGTGAATTTTGCATTCGAAACTACGCTTGCGAGCCGAACGTTTGCGCCCTGGATAGCCGAAATAGAAGGAGAACGGATTTCAGTTTCACCTGTTCTTCCTGTGGCTGCCGTCCGTAGAAATTTCGATCGCTCGTGTGCGAAGGCGCGTGCTCCTGGGCGGCCATGGAGTCCCGGAAGAGACGATTCGGCGTCGTTACCAGCGTGGTCTGGGGAACTTCTTTCGCCTGTACCGCCCGCTGACGGACAGTTGGGAGATGTACGAGAACGAGATTGAGCCTCGATTGATCGCAATCGGAAATGCCACGACAGAATTGACGTTTGACGACGGATTGTGGTCTCGAATTCTTGCGCTGGTGAAACCATGACAACAGATCTGGAAATCGACATTCCGGAAATCTTGAAGGATCGTCCGCGTGTTCAGAAGGCGTTGCGCGACGCAGTTCAAACGCGATTCGACTGCACAAAGTTCTCGGGCAGCCGATCGTCGTCTGGAAGCATGGCAAAGTCGTGAAGATACCGCCTGAACAAATTCAAGTTCCTGACTCCGACGGAAACGGACAACCTTAACGAACGATGAGAATCGATCAAACCGTACAAATGCGGTTTGATTTCGCGGAACTTCTCGTCATAATGCCGGTTGAATCGTTCAACCGGCATTGTACGCGAGGCTCAAAAAATGCTCCCGCGATTTCTTGCTTTGCTCACCATTCTTGGATTGACCGCCACGCTTGACGCCGATCAGCCGGCGAAGAAGAGAACGCCGCGCGAGGCGCTGCTGGAGTTCAGCACGCTCATCGGCGATTGGCGCTGCACCGGCCAGCCGATCGGGTCGGTCGAGGACAAGCAGAAGAACTTCTGGACCGAACGCATGTCGTGGGGATGGCAGTTTAAGGACAAGGACGCCTGGCTTACAATCGGCTTCGAAAAGGGACGCAACTTCTCGGCCGGCGAGGTTCGCTACGTGCCGGAAAAGGACCATTACACGCTAAGCGTAACGACGGTAAAGAAGGAGAAGATAAGCTACGTCGGCACGATCGAAGTGCGCGACAAGACCAAGATCGTAACCTTCGAGCGCGACGGCGACAAGCAAACCGAACGCCTGGTTTTCTCGCTTCTGCACTCCAACCGCATCATCTACCGCTACGAAGTTCGACCCGACGGCAAGGAGCTTTTCGCCAAGAAGTGGAGCGTCGGCGCCACCAAGGAAGGCGAATCGTTCGCGGTCGGCGACGGCAGGCCCGAATGCGTCGTCAGCGGCGGCACGGCCACGACGCCCGTCAGCTACATGGGCAAGACCTACTACGTCTGCTGCAGCGGTTGCCGTGATGAGTTCAACGCCAGCCCTGCGAAGTACGTGAAGGAATACGAAGAGAAGTTGAAGGCGAAGAAGAAGTAGTCGCTGCTTGCGTTTAGCGTTCGCGCGGCGGCGTGCGAACGCTAAACGAAGATGCCTATCGCGGCCATCTCCCCTAAAATCGTCGAGGCAATGAACCTCGACCCGCTATTCACGTTGTTTCTCGAAATCGCCGGCGTCAACGTGCCGACCATGGTGATGCTTGTCATCGCCATGGTGATCACGTATTCCAATCGATTTCGTCATCCGGATGTCGCGCGCTGGGCGATGTTCGGCTTCGCAACGCACTTCGGCACCGCGTGCCTGCGGATTCTTCTGGTCACAATCGGCTTCCCGATACTGGGCGCGTGGTTTCCGTGGATTCTAAGCTACCGACTGGAGATCTTGTTCGGCACCTCGTGCCTGCAGGCGGTGGGATACATCTTTTTGCTAATCGCATTGAATGCGGCGCGCTCGCCGTATCACCCGTCGCAGTTTTATGATGACTTCGAGGAAGACAAACCGCCGCCGGCGGGCTCTGGCGACGACCGCAAGCCGCCGCCCGGTTCGAGCGACGACGCACCCCGCCCGCCGCGATCCGACAGCATCCGGATACCTTGACCACGAAAGGACCTGCCATGCGACGACTTTGCGTCTGTTTTGCCGTACTCTTGGCTCTGCCCGCGCTGGCGTCCGCGCAGCCGCCGACCAAGCGCGCGATCACGCTTGGCGATTACTTCACGCAGGCCGATTTGTTCGGCGTCGCCTATTCGCCACAGTTCATCGCGTATGTTGAAGGCCGCTGGCAGGAATCGACCGACGATCGCAAGACGAATCTGTGGATTGTGCCGACGGCCGGCGGCACAGCGCGGCGATTGACGTCCGATCGAGCCAGCGATCGCGCGCCGCAGTTCGCGCCCGGCGCCGGGACCGTCTACTTCCTCGGCAACCGTAAGCGCGACGGGGAAAAGCATCCACCGTACGACGGCCGGACGCAGGTCTGGAGCATCGCCACCGGCGGCGGATCGGTTCAAGCCGTGACGCGTGTCGAAGGCGGCATCGATGGCTACGAGCTTTCGCGCGACGGCAAATCGCTCTACTACCTCGTCCATGTCGACCGCATCGACGACGACTGGTCTGGTCTGCGCGCGAAGTACGGCAAGCTCGAGTATGGCCACGGGCAGAATCGCATCGGCCAAATCTGGAAGCTCGATCTCGCCTCCGACCGGGCCGAGAAGGTGATCGACGCGGGCCGCAATATCCGCGAGTTCACGCTCTCGCCCGACGGCAAGAAGATCGCCATGATCACCACGCCCGACGACAAGGTCGTCAGCTTCGAGGGCCAATCGCGCGTCGACGTCTGGAACTCGGCGACCGGCAAGATCACGACCGTTCCCGAAGATGCCTATCGCAAAAAGATGCCGTCGCCGTACGCCTGGCTCGAGCGCATCGCCTGGAATGACTTTAGCGACACCCTGGCCTTCGGCGTCATCTTCGACGGCTATCCGGCCGAGGTCTGCCTGGCATACCTCCAGAAGGACGGCAGCATCCGGGCTGCGAAGATGCCTCGGCCCAAGGGGGTTCACGTGCGCGGCTACGGCACGCCGCTCCAATGGGCAGGCAAGCGCGATCACCTGTTTTTCCTGGCCGAGGAGAAGGGCAGGGTGCGTCTGTGCGTCGCCGATCTTGAGGACCTTGACAATCCCAAGTGGCTGTACCTGACGAAGGGCGATGTCGTCGTCGAGGCGTTCAGCGCCGGCATCGACGCGGGCAATCCGCACGCATTCGCCGCCATCATGGCCACGCCGACGAAATTCGCCGACGTGTACGCGCATTCGGGCGGCGGCACGGTCCAGCAGCTCACCACGGTCAATCCGCAGGTCGCGTCGTGGAAACTGCCGCAACTCTCCATCGTGTCATGGAAAGGGGCAGGGGGTCAGACGGTCGAAGGCATTCTCGAACTGCCGCCCGACTACAAGCAAGGCGACAAGGTTCCGCTCGTCGTCGAAATCCACGGCGGCCCGACCACAGCCACCTATTACAAGCTGCAATACTGGATCTACGGCCGAACGCTGCTCCCCGCAAAGGGCTATGCCGTCCTGTGCCCCAACTACCGCGGCTCGACCGGCTACGGAGACAAGTTCACGACCGATCTCATCGGCCGGGAGAACGACGTCGACGTCGAGGACATCCTCAAAGGCGTCGATGCCTTGGTGGAGAAGGGCATCGCCGATCCGGAGCGCCTCGCGGTCAGCGGCTGGTCGAACGGCGGCTACCTGACCAACTGCATCATCACCAAGACGACCCGTTTCAAGGCGGCGATCTCCGGCGCCGGCATCGTCGATGCCGTCATGGAATGGGGCGCCAACGACGAGCCCGCCTATGCCATGGTCTTCAAGCAAGGGTTGCCGTGGAGCAACCCGGAGAAGTATCACAAGGCGTCGTCGACCTATCACCTCGACAAGGTCCGCACCCCGACGCTGATCCACGTCGGCGCTAACGACGACCGCTGCCCCCCCGGCCATAGCCGCATGCTCTTCCGCGCCTTGAAGGAGTACGTCCACGTGCCGACGGAGTTGATTGTGTACCCCGGCGAAGGCCACGGCATTTCGAAGCTGCGCAACCGCCGAGCGAAGATGGAATGGGACCTGGCGTGGCTGGACCGGTATGTGATGGGAAGGAAGAAGTAGCCGCTCATGGTGTCTGAGTTTTGCTACAATGGCGGGATGAAGGCCGTGACAACAGATCTGCTGATCGAGCGACTTATCGATCCGCTGAGCGATTGCCTCACGGTAGAATCCGCTCGGCGTCTGCTGAAGCTAAAAGCGGACCGGAAGCTGCAGGCCCGCGTTGACGATCTCGCTCACCGATGCACCGAAGGCACATTGACTCCTGAAGAACGCTCGGAGTACGAGAGCTACGTCGCATTCAGTACATTTGTCGCGCTACCCAAGTCGAAGGCGCGCATGATTCTCTCCAAATCGTCAGGTGCGTGATGGATGCTGCCGTTCGCGCAGCGGTTGGGGAGTGAGCCGGTTGGCGCTGCGAGTACTGTCATCTGCACCAGGACGACATGGACTTCCTCGCATTTCACGTTGAACACATCATCGCGGAACAGCATGGCGGTGGCGATGACCTCTCAAACCTATGCCTCGCCTGTCCTGAATGCAATCTCTCCAAGGGCCCAAACCTGTCTGGGTTTCTGGCCGGCAAGATCATGCCCTTGTTTAACCCGCGCCGCCAGAGTTGGAAGCGGCACTTCGAATGGGATGGCCCTGTGCTCATGGGGCGCACCCAAATCGGCAAAGTCACGGTCATGGTCTTGAACATCAACGCCCACAAACGAGTTCGCGTGCGGCAGAGCCTGATCGACGAAGGCCGTTTTCCGCCGGACGGAGCCTAGTCGATCGAATTCGCCTTGGCGTTCAGATGGCAGTCACGGGTCGGCGTTGACCAGTATTCGCGATTGTCAAGGTCGGTTGATTTCTTCCTTGGCTTGGATCAAGCTTTCTTATCCGCGCCTCGGTATGTGCGTGTTCGTGATCCACTGGCTTTTGAGTAGCGCAGATGCCTGGGAATTTGGCGAAAAATGGGCGAGCCGGCGGATCACGGGTCGATGATCCGCTGGCTCGGCTTTTTGCTCCATCGCTTTCACCACGTTCGTTGCACTTCTCACGCGATTTTGTGCCGCAACTTGTCGAGAAAGCGCTTGCAATCGGCTACCACCGACCAGGGATCGGGCCAGAAGCACAGGTCGATCGTCCACCAATCGTCGGGCACGCCGCTTGCCACGAGTTCGGGAATGAGCTGATCGAAATTCAGTACGCCTTTGCCGAACGGGACGTGGGCGCTGGTGTCGCAGCGAAGCGTGCCGTCGGAGTCGCCCAGGTGGACGTGCATGATCTTGTCCTTGAGCATTCGCAACAGGTCAGCCGCACCTCCGGGCAATATTTCCTTTTCACCGAGGTGATTGGCGCCGACGGATGCACACAGGTGAGCATCGCAGGTGTCGAACAAGGCGCCGAAATTGGCGTTTCCCCGGCTGCGGACGGCGTCGATCAGGCCGACAATTTCCGACGGCTTGTTGAGCGGAAAGCCTGGATCAAACTCCCAGCAAACGTTGATGCCATGGTTCGCAGCCAAATTGGCACATCGATCGAACGCCGCCGCGCAGCGGTCCAAGATGAGCTTTGGGTCGATGCCGGCCTTCTGAACTTGAGATATCGGCTCGACGGCGTCCACGCGAATCGCCTTGATACTAAGGTCGGCCGCAAAGATCAGGTTTTTTTCAAAGGCGGCCAAGTAGTCGGACGGAGTCTCCACGCTCCAAAGCTTGTGCGACCAGAGATCGGGCGCATAGCCGGAGAAGTCGAGCCGATGATCGACGACCATCTTGCGCAACTTTTGCCGTTTCTCCTTCGTGTCGTGGCTTTCGGGCGTGGGATGCGGCGCGAACCCGCCGAGTTCGATGCCCTGAAAGCCGAGGTGCTGCAGCTTGTGAACCAGCGCGTGGAAGTCGTTGGTCGGTTGTTCCTGGTTGAAGAGGAACGCCCAGGAACCGATCGAGAGTTTTTTCATAATGTGCTCGTCTGATAAATTCAGCAAAAAAAACCAAGGGCGTTGTCCACGATAGGGACCAACGTCCTCGGCTTCAAGGAAGGAATGCAAGCAATGCCGACGGTCAATCAGCCGATGCGAGATCGGATGTTACGGCATCCTCGACCAGGCTGTTCTCGCGCGCTTCATGGCGTCGCAGGCGGTCGATCCAATTACGAATGTTCGCAAGCAGTGCAGGGTCCACGGTCGACGCCAGGATCGTATCGCCGTGCAGGTCGTCCAGCGTTCGCCGCAGCTCGCGATGTTCTTCTCCGAGTTCCTGCACGACTCGCTGGAAGCGCGGCTCTGCTTCGTCGAGTTCATCCAGATAGCCGTCCTGCTCTTCCCAACGGAAGTGCTCGCAGAGGTGGGTGTAGGTCTCGCTCAACAGCGTTCGTAATTCGATGAGTGTCACGTCGGATCCCGGCCGAGCGACGTCCTGCAACCGGCGCAAATCCCGCAAGAGCGCATGATGGGCATGGCGCAGCGCCTCGGCTATCTTTTCTTTGCTTCTTTTCATGTGGTCCGCCTTTCGTCTTCAATCGGCTGATTGCTGAGTACTGTGTGGTGAGCTCCGACCGGCAGCTTGGTGAAGAGCAAGTTCGATGCCAGTTGACCGCATGCACCCTTGATGCGCTGATAGGCGTCATCGACTCAGGACTGAACAATCAGAACGTGGCACAGGACTGAATCCGGGACGAATCCGCACAGCAGAATGCGCGGACATGAGGCAAAGCGTTCGGACTGGAAGGCTTTGGCGACAACCTCGGCGCGTGCGTCGGACCGCTGCTTATCATCGGTTTGCTCGCGATGTTCGTCGTCGACCTCCGCACCATCTTCTTGCTCGCGTTCATCACCGGGATGCTCGCGGCCCTCATGGTCTTTTTCGTGCGCGAGGAGGCAGCCGACGTCGGAGCGAAAGACAAGCACGACATCAGTCTCAGCGCCTTTCCTGCGAGTTATTGGAGATATCTCGGCGTTACCGCGTTGTTCGGCCTGGGCAACTTCAGCAACGCCTTTTTGATCCTGCGCACCAGCGACCTCCACGTAGACCTCACCACGACCATTTTCATTTATGCCATGTTCAACCTCGTGGCGGCGCTCGCATCGTATCCGGCCGGCTATCTGTCGGACGTGTTTGGCCGAAAGAGCTTGCTTCTTTGCTGCTTTCTCGTCTTTATCGGTGTATTCGCGGGTTTTGGCTTCACGACCGATCCGATAGCCGTTGCGGTTCTTTTCGTGATGTACGGGATCTTTCAGGGCGTGTTTCGATCGGTTGGCAAGGCGATGACGAGCGATTTTTTGCCGGACGAAATGCGAGCCAGCGGCATCGGGTGGTATACCGCCACCGTTGGCGTCACGGGGCTCGTCGCCAGCCTGACCGCGGGCCAGCTCTGGGTCGAGGTCAGCCCGTCCGTCGCCTTTCTTACCGGGGCCAGCTTCGGCGTGGCCGGAAGCATCGCCTTGCTGTTTCTGGAGTCGTCGCCCCGCGCGGCCGAAACGGAGCTGCCAGAGGCCGCGAACGTGCAACGGACGGCGAACTCATGACCGGCATGGTCCGAGATCTTGATCGCGTATAATAAACTCTGGCTCGTCCCCGTAACCCATCGCTAATACGCGTACACGAGGCGCCGCCCGATGTTTGCACGCTTGGACCGTAACGCAAAACGTGTTGGCGAAATCCTCGCGATCCTCGGACGATACGGCATCGCCGACTGGCTCAGCGGACTCGATTACGAATGGATCCAGGGACGCCTGCTCAGCTTCGACGGGGAACGACTCGGCAAGCTCACCCAGGCGGCACGCATCCGCCTGGCTCTGACGGAGCTTGGCACGACCTTCATCAAGTTTGGCCAAATGCTCAGTACGCGAGCCGACCTGGTCGGACCCGATCTTGCTGCCGAGCTGTGCCAACTCCGATCGCACACGCCGCCCGATTCCGCCGACACCGTGAAGCAGACGATTCGCACGGAGCTGGCTCGCCCCGTCGATGAGCTGTTTGCCGAGTTCGACGACAAGCCGCTTGCCTCGGCGTCGATTGGCCAGGTTCATTGCGCTCGGCTCTTCAGCGGCGAGCAAGTCGTCGTCAAGGTGCAGCATGCCGGCATCGAAGAGAAGATTCTTGGCGATCTCGACATCATGGGAATGTTCGCCGAGCTGGCACAGAATCACGTCTCGTACCTGCATCCCTATCAGCCGGCGGCAACATTTCGCGAGTTTCGCCGCACCCTCTTGAACGAACTCGATTTCTCGACGGAAAAGCGTAACCTCGAAGAGTTTACCGCCAACTTTTCTCAGGACGCGCATGTGCATTTCCCCAAGGTTCATGCGGCGCTGTGCAGCAAGCGCGTTGTGACCATGGAGAAACTCGTCGGCATCAGCGGCGAGGACGTGCCCGGCATGCGCGAGTCAGGCTTCAATCTCAGTGAATTTGCCCAGCGCGGCGCCAACATGTACCTCGACATGATCTTCCGCGATGGTTTCTATCATGCCGATCCGCATCCCGGCAACCTCATGATGCTTCCCGGCGGCGTCGTCGGCGTCTTGGACTGCGGCATGGTCGGCCGGCTCGACGAAACTCTGCGCGAAGAAGTCGAAGCCCTCCTGCTCGCCATTGTCAATCGCGACAGCGTCGAGCTCACCGACAGCGTTATCCGCCTCGGCTCGGCCCCCAACGATCTCGATCGCGAGGCCCTGCGCGGCGAAATCAACGTTTTCCTTGCTGAGTTCGGCACACGCACATTGCGCGACCTCAATCTCGGCGCGGCGCTGCAGCAAATGACCGACATCATCCGCCGCTACCACATCCTCCTGCCCACCCCGCTCGCCCTCATGCTCAAGACCCTGGTCATGCTCGAGGGCACCTCACGGCTGCTCAATCCGAACTTCAACCTGGCCGAGTTGATCGAGCCGTACCAAGTACAAGTCATCAAGCATCGCTTCTCGCTGACGCGCATCCTGCGCAAACTCTACCGCGCCTACCGTGACTGGGATCGGCTCATCGATATTCTGCCGCGTGATGTCGCCGAGATTCTGCGCCGCGTCCGCAACGGAACGTTTGAGTTGCGACACGACCACCATCGCCTCGAATCGACCGTCAACCGCCTCGTGCTTGGCATCCTGGCTGGTTCGTTCTTCCTGGGCTCGTCGCTCCTTTTCAGCGCTAAAGCTGAACCCGAGTTCGGCGGCGTGTCGATCAGTGGGCTGGTGGGCTTCTTGTTCTCACTGTTCTTTTCCTGGCGATTAATCCGCACGATTAACCAGGCCGAGGATTCGGACCGGAAGTGATGTCTGCTGGTTGCGGTGTTGCAGCGCGGCGCCGTGCCGGCAACGCTTGCCTACCCAGAGCGATTCCTGGGCAGGCTCGAGGGTTGGACGGAGAAGCTGATATCCACAAAAAACTTGCGCTAAAAAGGCGCTCCTTCATTGCGATTGCCGATCAAGCTGATTGTAATTACAATGTGTATACTACCAGTGAGGGCAGAAAATGAGATCACGCATTGTACAGATCGGCAACTCGCGTGGCGTTCGCATCCCGAAACATCTTCTCGAGCAGACGGGATTGAACGGCGAGGTCGAGATTCATGCGACCAAGAATGGACTGGTCATCACGTCGCCCAAAAAGCCTCGAGATGGTTGGGCGGAGGCGGCGCGCGATTTGGCGAGCGCGGGAGAAGATGAATTACTCGACGAGGGCGGACCGGCGACCAAGTTCGATGAGGACCAGTGGGAATGGTAGTCAACCGTTTCGACATCTACCTCGTCCGGCTCGACCCGGCGCAGGGCTCCGAAATCCAGAAAACTCGGCCATGCCTCGTGATCTCGCCGGACGAGATGAACCATCATCTGCGTACCGCCATCGTCGCCCCTATGACGACGCAGGGGCGACCGTACGCGTGGCGATTGCCGTGTCGGTTCAAGAGAAAATCCGGCCTCATCGTTCTTGACCAGATTCGCACGGTCGACAAAGTACGGCTCATTCGTCGATTGGGGCGCTTAGACGCCAGAACGTCCGCAGCAGTGCTGGAGGTGTTGCAAGAGATGTTCGAACCGTAAATGCAGCAAGGATTTTGCCATGACGCAAACGCTTTCACGCCGATCGTTTTTTGGCCATGCCGGCGCAGGCTTCGCGGGGCTGGCGCTGATTGACTTGTTGTCACGCGATGGGTACTTCGCGAGCTCCCCCTCACCCCCGGCCTCTCTCCCGGCGGGAGAGGGGAGGAATGCTCGCCGTGGGGCCAAGCACTGCGTCTTTCTTTTCATGAACGGGGCGCCGAGCCAGGTTGATACATTCGATCACAAACCGGCCCTGACGCGCTATCACAACACGGCCTATCGAGGCAATACGCCGGTCGGGTCCAACGGGCGGCCTATCGGCAATCTGATGCAAACGCCGTTCACGTTTCGCCGATTTGGGCGATCGGGGCTCGAGATCAGCTCGCTTTTTCCGCACACGTCGCGCTGGGCCGACGACCTGTGCGTCATTCGTTCGCTGCACACCGACACGGCAGCCCATGCGTCCGGTTGCATCCAGATGAACACGGGAAGCGTGCAGATCGGCAAGCCGTCGCTGGGCGCCTGGTTATCGTACGGCCTCGGTTCGCTCAACGACAGCTTGCCCAGCTACGTCGTCATGACCGATCCGCGCGGCGGGCCGATCGGCAGCGCGTCGAACTGGACGGCGGGCTTCATGCCTGCATCGCATCAGGGGACGTTGTTCCGCAGCCAGGGGACGCCACTCCTCGATCTCGCGACGCCGGCTGGCGTCACGGCTCAAACACAGCGCGAGTCGCTTGACTTATTGCGTCAACTGAATCAAGAACACCAGCGCACGCGCCCCGGCGACTCCGAACTGACCGCCCGCATTGAGTCGTATGAACTGGCCTATCGCATGCAGACGCGCGCGACGGAAGTCGTTGACATCAATCGCGAGAGTGCCGCGACGCGCTCGATGTACGGACTCGACAATCCGTTGACCGCTGACTTTGGCCGCAAGTGCCTGATCACCCGGCGACTCCTGGAAGCGGGCGTGCGCTTCGTGCAGCTCTATTCGGGCGGCGGGCATCTCGAAGACACATGGGACGGCCACAGCGACTGTATCCGCAACCACCGCCTGCACGCCGGCGAGACCGACCAGCCGATCGCGGCCCTGATCACGGATTTGAAGCGCACGGGTTTGTGGGACGAGACGCTGTTGATCTGGGGCGGCGAGTTTGGCCGCACACCGACGAGCGAGGGCATCGGCCGGCCTGGACGCGATCACAATCCGTTCGGCTTCTCGATGTGGCTCGCCGGCGCCGGCGTCAAGGGAGGCCAGGCTATCGGCGCCACCGACGAGCTAGGCTTCAATGCCGTCGAGGATCGTTACCACATCAGCGACCTGCACGCCACCATCCTTCACCTCATGGGCCTCGACCACGAGCGCCTGAGCTTCTTCTACCAGGGGCTCGATCAACGCTTGACGGGTGTCGAGCCCCGGCGATTGATCACGCGAGCGCTGGCGTAAATGCCCGATCGATTTTCGCTCACGCCAAGATTTCATCGACGACATTGCCGAACACGTCGGTCAGGCGGAAGTCGCGACTTTGGAAGCGGAACGTCAGGCGCAGGTGATCGATGCCGAGCAGATGAAGCATCGTGGCGTGCAGATCATGGACGGTGACGATGGGGTCGACGGCGTTGTAGCCCAGTTCGTCTGTGTTCCCATAGCTCATGCCGCCCTTGATGCCGCCGCCGGCGAGCCAGAGCGAAAACCCTTTCATGTGATGATCGCGGCCATTGCCCTGTGCCATCGGCGTGCGGCCGAACTCGCTGCCGAAGACGAGGAGGGTGTCGTCAAGCATGCCGCGGGCCTTCAGGTCTTTGACGAGGGCGGCGGTGGCTTGATCGACTTCACTGGCGCTGCCGCGCATGTGGTCCTTGACGGAGCCGTGGTGGTCCCAATCTCGATGATAAAGTTGGATAAAGCGAACGCCGCGCTCGGCCAATCGGCGGGCCATGAGGCAGTTGGCGCCGAACGAGCCGTCGGGCCCACTGATGCCGTAGCTGCGCAAGGTCGCTTGCGATTCCTGAGCGAAATCGCGTAGAGACGGCACCGACGTCTGCATGCGGAACGCCATTTCGTACTGGCTGATGCGCGTGGCAATTTCGGGGTCATCGACGACGCCGTCGTGCAATCGATTGAGTTGCTGCACCGCATCGACGACATCGCGTTGACGCTCCTGATCGACGCCTTGTGGATTGGACAAATAGAGCACTGGATCGCCGGTGCCGCGCAGGTGAATGCCCTGATGGCGCGACGGCAAGAAGCCCGCCGACCATTGCCGCTGAGCGATCGGCTGCGATTGGCCGTAGCGCCCGGTTGACGTGAGAACGCAGAACGCGGGAAGATCGTCGGCCTCGCAGCCGAGGCCATAGGAAAGCCACGAGCCCATGGCCGGCCGGCCGGAGATGGTCGTGCCCGTGTTCATGAACGTGTGGGCCGGGTCGTGATTGATCGCGTCGGTCTTGAGCGAGCGGACGATGCAGATATCGTCGGCGATCGAGCCAATGTGCGGGAAGATCTCGGCGATCTCCTGGCCGGATTGACCCCAGCGACGGAACGGATGCTGTGGACCAAAACAGCGCAATTGCTGCCCTTGAAGCTGCGCGATCGGCTGCCCGCGCGTGAACGACTCGGGCATCCCTTGCCCACTGAGCCGGGCAAGTTGCGGCTTGTAATCGAACGACTCCAGATGCGACATCCCGCCGGCCATGTAGAGCCAAATGACGCGCTTCGCCTTGGGAGCATGGTGTGGCTGAATGACGCCGGGTTGGCCGCTGGTCGGGCGCGCATTCGGCCGTCCCTCGCTGGCGCGTCCGGCTAGCGTTGCGAAGGCGGCCAGCCCCATGCCGGCAGCGGTGTCACGAAGAAACGCTCGGCGCGTAAGAAAATTCAGCGGATGCATAACGTGCCCCCTTGGTGTGTACCGCTATCATAGCCAAACGGATGGGATTGGGGAACTTAGTTTGCGCATGCAAAATGACCACATTCTCGACTAGCCAACCCGATACTTCGCCACGATTTCGTCGTTGACGTCCACGCCCAGACCGGGCTCCTCCGGAACGGAGATGTCGCCGTCGATGACCGGGAACTTCTGCTTGGTCAGCGTTTGCCGCAAGGCGCCCTGTTCGACACAGTACTCGAAATAGTGCGAGTTGGGCAGCGATGCCACGAAGTGCAGTGACGCGGCGATGTTGATGCCGGTCTTGTAGGAATGATTGACGGCCAGGCGATGGCGCTCGGCGGCGTCCCAGCCCATGCGTTTGGAGCGAGCCAGGCCGCCGACGCGCGTCACGTCGATCTGGACGACATCGATGCCGGCGTCCATCATGCCGACCATTTCCTTGATGTCGCAAATCTCTTCGCCGGCCGCGATACGCATTGGCGGGTTGCTGTCGCACAACCGGCGATAGCCATCGATGTTATCGGGGTGCAACGGCTCCTCGAGCCAGGCCAGGTTGAACTCCGCAAACTGCTTGGCTCGTCGGATCGACGTCGCCGTGTCCCAGCATAGGCCAGCGTCGACCATCAACTCGACGTTCGGTCCGAGCCCATTGCGCGCGGCGCGAACATGGGCGATGTCGCTCGCCTCGCTCTGCCCCATGGGCCCCCAGCCGAACTTGACCGCTTTGTAGCCCTGTTTGACAAGGTTGGCGCCGATGCGCTCGGTCTCGTCAGGCGTGTCGCCGAAGAGGATTGACGCATAAGCGCGAAACTTCTTTCGGAACCCGCCGCCGAGCAATTGATAAACGGGACGCTTCACCGCCTTACCGACGATGTCCCACAGCGCGATCTCAACGCCCGACATCGCCTGGATGACAGCCCCTTGGCGGCCGAAGAAGATTGTCCCCTCGTACATGCGGTGAATGAGCCGATCGATCTCGAACGGGTCCTGGCCGAGCACGCACTCGGCCAGTCCGCGTGAAATCTTGTGCGAAACGGGAGCATCGACAATCGCTTTGGCAACCGACGGCGACGAATCGACCTCGCCGACGCCGGTGATGCCGGCATCGGTGTGCACCTTGACGACGAGGGTGTCCTGACTGCCGTCGCAGCGTTCATTGACGACGGGCAATCGGAGGTGTATGGCTTCGACTTTGGTGATTTTCATGCCGGGCCCTTCTTCGTTTAGCGCTCGCAGCGCGCCATGCGATCGCATGGCGCGCTGCGAGCGCTAAACGAAGAGATTCTATGGCAAGACATGCTACGCGGCGGCGCGCGATTGCATAGCATCATTCAAACACACCGAATCCCAGTCGTTTCGATCGAGATACGGGGCAAACGGGCCGCGACCGGCGATCACGCTGGCTAGACGAAAGCGCAGGCGGCGCGTCCAGGTGGTGTCGGGTTCGCTGGCGTAGACGCGCAGGAGTTGGCGGTAACGATCATACTCAGCCGATGTGATCGCGAGCCGTCCTTCGCGGCAGGCGATGGCCCAGACGTTGGCGGGGCGGTTTCTGGCGCCATGCCAACCGATAATCTTGCTCGGATAGCGTTCCAAGAGCGCCTCGTAGGCCGCAGGCGTGAATCGCCAGTAGTCGTGCGGGAACTCGTGGATGCGGAAATGGAACGGTGTCGACATCATCAGGACACCGTCGGGCCGCAACACACGATACACCTCATCCAGGCCGCGCCAAAAGCACTTTACGTGCTCGAATGTGTTCAGCGCCAGCACCGTGCCGACCGACGCCGACGCTTGTGGCAACGCCTCGACGTTGGCGACGCAATCGACGCCGGGGCCGGGACGCATGTCGATGCCGAGGTATTGCTTGCCGGGAAAAAACGTTCGCAGGTTGCCGATCGATTCTTGGCCTGCGACTTGGTAAGCGCCGATTTCGAGGATCGGCTCGGGCAGCGGGAACGTCTCGACAAGCGAACGAACAACACCGTGGATGAAGTGATTCATGCGCTCATTCGAGGTTGAAGTTCAAGTGGTTATCGATGTTGGCCTTCACTTCGCACGAAAGCTGGGAAAGCTGAGGGTCGCAATACTTGGGATCGATCAGCGAAACACCGGCGGACTGGTAGGAAGCCGAAGGAGCGGCGATCGAAGCGACAGTGACGCGATACCAGCCCGCGGTCGCGCCGGGTTCGTCGCCGGTGTAGAGCGTGTAGGACCCGTCCTCCTTGATCTTGCTGAAGGCGATCTTGCCCGATTCGCCGCGGCTCGTGTCGGGGCTAAAGACGATGATCCCGGTCGTGAGCGGCACGCCCTTGTAGAGGACTTTGCCCGTGACTGAATTGAGCGTCGTCGATTTCTTTGAGCAACCGGCCACGAAGCAAGCGATCAAGGCCAGCGTGCACACCGTCAGCATCCGTGCTGGGATCATGGGATAATCTCGTGTAACAAGAGCCCACGCGAAGGATAGCAACATGGAACAATTGCCGCAAGCCCAGGGAGAACTGGGTAGGCCTTGCGCTCCGCGTGTGAGGATTCCTCACGCGGAGCGTTAGGTGGGTGCACGACATGGTCTGCGTGGCCTGTTTCGGGAGGGCGAGGCTCCTGCCGAGCCGGAAGCGAGAGGATACTCGTCCGAAATCGAGCACTTCGCGGGCCCGCGGCTTGGCAGGAGCCTCACCTTCCTGTGCCGTTCGCAAACCACGTCGTGCACCCTTGTGAGGTCTACGATCTTGATTGCTCTTGACCGTGGCGACGGCTTTCGGCTACCAATTTGCAAGCCGAGTCTGCCCGCGCCATGGAGGAATTGAAGTGAAGCACGCTCTCGCCGCATCGTCTGTCCTTGCCCTGCTTGCCATCGGGGCGCTCGTCGGTCCGTTGCTTCTTGCCCAAGCTCAGCAGCCCGCGGCGCCGGCGGCGACGAAAGTGGCGCTCATCAACGTCCGCGCGGTCTTGAAACAGAATGCGCGCGCCAAGGCGTTTCAAGCCCAGTTGGAAGAAACGATCAAGCCGTTCAAGGCCAAAGCCAAGCAACTGGCCGACGAAATCGACACGCTCGCCGCGGCCAAGAATCCCAACCAGCAATTGATCGCGTTTCAAAAACGCGAATGGGAAAAAGTGAACGCCGACATCCTTCGGCTCATCGAGGATACGCACAAGGCGCACATGCCGGCGGTCTGGAACGACATCAACCGCGCCATCGACATGGCGTCGAAGCACTACGGATTCCAGGTGGTGCTCGGCTATGGCAATGCGGACGACCCCGATGTGGCGGCGTTTCAAACCATCAAATCGAGCAAGACGCGTACGATGGAAGAGATGGGTTGCACATCGGCGCTGTATGTGCACGCCAGTGTCGATCTGACGCCGGTGGTCATTGAAATGTTGAAGCCGCGAGCGAAGTGATTGCGACGCCGCAAGCGGCGAAAATGCTCTTGATCGAAAAGTGCGAATGCGATACAAGCCCGGCCGAAATGAAAGACCATACCGGGCAGCACGATATGCCCGACCGTCGCAGCCTGGCATGGCAGCGGGACCACGCCGTCGGCTCGATCCTCTATTAAAGGAGTGATTTCCGTGAAGAGAACGCTGATTGTTTTGGCCGGCGTCGCCGCCTTGATCGCGGGGGCGTACGGCAGCACCTACCTGATGGCTCAGGGAGGGGGAGCGCCGGCGCAACCCGCCGTGCAGCAGGGCACAAAGATCGCTGTCGTCAACATCGGCCAGGTGTTCAACCAGTACGAACGCGCCAAAGCGTTCAAGGCCGAGCTGGAGCAAACGCTCAAGCCATTCAAGGACAAGGCCAAGGCGCTGTCGGATGAGACTTCGAAGTACGAAGCCGCACTGCGTCAGACCACGCCTCCGCTCGACGCTGTCACGCAGGCGCGCTATCAAGACCTCATCACCAAGAACAAACGCGAGCTTGAAGACATGAGCAAGGAAATCTCTCGCTTGCTCGGCAAGAAGCAGGAAGACAACCTCGTTACGTTGTGGAAAGAAGTCAACATGGGCATCGAGGCCGTCGCAAAGGCGTACGGCTTCCAGATCGTGCTCGGCTACGGCGATCCGATTGAGAAGGAACTCTTGAACCAGTTCCCGAACGTAAATCGCAAGATGCAGGCGATGGACCTCGGCAGCACGGTGCCGCTCTATATCCACGGCAGCGTCGATCTGTCTCCGATTATCGTGCAGACGCTGAACAAGTGGCTCCAACCGCAAGGGGGCGTGGCGCCCGCCGGCGGAACGAAGTAGATCTCTGGAAGCCCAGGGGCGAGGTACTCCGAACCCCTGGGATTATCCCAGGGGTTCGGAGTACCTCGCCCCTGGGCTTCGGTATCAAAGGATACGCTCGTGAAACGCATTCAAGATCGCTGGCAGCAAACCATCGCATCGCCGGTCGCCGTCGAGGGGACCGGCTTTGTCACCGGCAAGCACGTTCACTTGCGATTTCGGCCCGCACCGATCAACACGGGAATCGTTTTCGTCCGCACCGATCTCGGACCGCACGCTTGCATCTCGGCTCGCATTGACAACGTCACCGGCACCGCACGGCGCACTACCCTCGGTCGGCCGCCCATCGAAGTCGGCTTGGTCGAGCACGTGTTGGCGGCCTTGAGCGGGCTGCGCATCGACAACTGTTACGTCGACGTGGACGCTCCGGAGCCGCCCGGCGTGGACGGTTCGGCACGAGCCTACGTCGATGCCCTGCAGCACGCCGGTATCGATATGCAGAATGCCCCTCGACCTGTTTGGACGGTCGACTGCCCGGTCACCTTGCTGATCCAAGATGCCGCAATCACCCTGCATCCTGCCGAAAAGCCGGAGCTGCGCATCAGCTATCTCCTGGACTACGGGCCAGATTCGTCGATCCCGTGGCAAATCAGCACGCAGGTCATCACGCCAGGCGAATTCGCTTGCCAGGTGGCGCCGTGTCGTACTTTTGTCACTGAAGAAGAAGCGATCATGTTGCGCAGCCAGGGTCTCGGCTCGCGCACCACCGTCAGCGACCTGCTCGTTTACGGCCGGCGCGGGCCGATTCAAAACAAGGAACGCTTCGGCAATGAACCGGCCCGGCATAAGATACTCGACATCCTCGGCGATCTCTCCCTCATCGGTTGCGATCTGCGCGGCCACATCGTCGCCTATCGCACCGGGCATCCGCACAACATTCAACTCGTCAAGACACTCTCGATGCAAATGCCGATGATAGTGGCGCGACAGCGGCGTGCGGCGTGATCTCGGCTGCTATGCCTCAAGCGGCAGAAGAAGGTCTGAAATCTATGAAACGACTTCGCGTGGCGGTCATCGGCGTCGGACATCTCGGAAAAGACCACGCTCGCATTCTCGCCGGCATGCCCGAGGTCGAACTGGTCGGCGTTGCGGATGTCAATCACGAACAGGCTCAGCACATCGCCAGGCAATACCGCACCCAAGCCTATTCCGACTATTGGCCGCTCTTGAATCTTGTCGAAGCCGCCAGCATCGTCGTGCCGACGACGTTTCACTTGGCCGTCGCAGGTGAATTCTTGAAACGAGGCATTCCACTGCTTGTCGAGAAGCCTCTCGCTCGTAGCGTTGCTGAAGCGAAGGAGTTGGTAGACCTTGCCCAAGCGAATGGCGCACTCCTGCAGGTCGGCCATATCGAGCGATTCAATCCGGCCTATGAAGAACTACGGTCGCGCCCGTTGCATCCGACGCTCATTCGCGCTCAACGCCTTGGGCCATTCACGGGCCGATCCACCGACGTCGGCGTCGTGCTCGACTTGATGATTCACGATCTCGATCTGTTGCTCGACCTCGCAGGTTCGATGGTGCAGTCGGTCGACGCCAGCGGGCTGAGCGTCTTCGGCGGGCACGAGGATGTTGCCAGCGCGCGGCTACAATTCGCGAACGGATGCGTCGCCGAGGTTGCGGCCAGTCGCGCCAGTCCGACGAGTTCACGTCAGATGCAGCTCTGGGGTCCCGAGGGGTTCGCCGAATGCGATTTTGCCGCTCGCAAGCTGACGCTCGTGCAGGCAAGCGAACAGGTGCGCCGACATGGGCTCGATCCGGCTCGACTCGATCCGGCATCACGGGCCCGCATTCGTGAAGAACTCTTCACGCGCCACATGGAAGTCATGTCGATCGACGGCAAGGCTCAGGACCAACTATCGTGTGAACTGCAAGAATTCGTGACCTCGGTGCGAACGGGCAAATCACCACGCTGCTCAGGTCAAGATGGACTCGCCGCAATCTCGTTGGCGGAGCGAATCCTGAAATCGATCAAAGAAAAGCCGAGGGCCGTCGCGAGCAAGCCGGGGCAGCTCTTTCCGCATCGAACAAACCAGGACGTGGCATAGCGTAATCCATGCGAGCCGGCTGCTCTATTCGGTTCCAGCCATGCGGCGGGCTATCAGGGCGGCAACGTAGCCTGCTTTGAAGCCGGCGTCGATGTTCACGACCACGACATTGGCCGAACACGCATTCAACATCGTCAGCAGCGGTGCAAGGCCGGAGAACGCGGCGCCATACCCGACGCTCGTCGGCACAGCGATCACCGGACAATCGACGAGACCACCGACTACGCTGGGCAAGGCGCCGTCCATGCCTGCGACGACGATGATGACGTCGGCGTCGGCGAATTTTTGTTGATGACGCAGCAAGCGATGAATGCCTGCGACGCCGACATCCGCGATGAGTTCCGCACTAGCGCCGACCGCCTGGGCCGTCACCAGCGCTTCCCGCGCGACCGGCAGGTCGCTTGTGCCTGCGGTGATGACCATTACTCGGCCCACGGGCGTGGCGACATCGCCAGATGGCAGCCAGAACGTGCGAGCCACGCGATCTTGCTGGGCCGACGGGAATTGGGCAGACAGGTGAACCGCAAGTTGATCGTTGACGCGTGTGGCCAAGCAGTGCTGCTTGGCGTCGATGAGCCGACGAACGACGCCTTCGACCCACTCGCAGGTCTTGCCTTCACAATAGATGACTTCGGGAAAGCCGCAGCGCTGCCGGCGCTCGAGATCGACGTGAGCGTACCCGAGATCGGCGACGGCGGGTTCTACAGGGTCCAAGGCAATACCTCCAGATTCGCCGCTTGCGGTGTAGCAAACGCCGAGGAACTTTAGTTTTTTTGGGGAATTCGAGATTCTTTTCAAGTTTGGTGCTTGCGCGACCGATTCTATCATCATAACCGATATCCTCGGATCGCTGCGCGCTGACGAAGGTGATGGCGATTCCATCGAGGGAGGTCACGGATGACTACCGGATTTCTCACAGCGACGTGCTTGTGCCTGGCGATCGGCCAGAGCGCCAGCGACATCTACTACACGAATCAGCGCAACCACTCCGTTCCCGTCGATGTTCAGGAGTCCGCTCGGGCTAACTTTCGTGAGTTCATTCTCTACAGCTCCACGGATCAAGGTCAGCGCTGGCAGCAAGTAAGCGTCATCCCGGCTACCAAGAATGCCTTCGCCTTTTATGCGCCCGCCGACGGAAGCTACTGGCTTCAAGTCGCCACGGTCACTCGTCAGGGCGTACAGGATCCGGACGAAAAGGCGATCCTGAAGGGCCCACCCCAGCTCAAGATGCTCATTGATACGCTCAAGCCGATCGTCAAATCGTTTCAGGCTCAGCGCAATGGCGATGACATCGTCGTCGCCTGGGACATTCAAGAAGATCATCCCGACTTGAGCCGCGATGGCGTAAAGCTGGAGTATCACGTCAAGGATTCGCTCATTGAGGCATGGAAGCCGGTGTCGATTGCGGTGGGATTGAAGGGGCAGACGAGTTTCAATCCGGGATCGAAGCAGGCGGTCTCCGTTCGCATCTGGATTCGCGATCTCGCCGGAAATCAGTCCTACGGGATTGCCGAAGTCGCGGGAACGCTGGCGGCCACGGGCTTCACCCCACCCCTGCAAGGCGGCGGGCTCATTGACAAAGACGGGCTGAAGCCATTGCCAGAGGGCATTACGATTCCGAAGCGTCCGATCGAAGAGCCGAAGCAGATTGACGAGAAGAAAGTAATCGTGCCGCCCCCGCCGCCGGAACACAAGGCACTATTTTCGCCGCCCGGAAGCGCCGTGATCATGCCGCCGCCACCGAAGAAGGAGATCGCGCAGGACATCGTCGCCGATTCGCGCTTGTCGCCGCAAGTCGATCCGGTAAAGACTCCCGGCGGCCTGGAAGGCATCCAACCGCTGGCGCACGCTGCGCCGGCCCGCAAGCCGTTGCCTCTGCTTCAGTACATCAATCAGCATCTCGTCCGTCTGCAATACGAGATCAAACGGCACGGACCGTCGGGTATCGGCGGCGTGCAGATTTGGCTCACCAAGGACGATGGCGAAACCTGGGTGCCGTACGCCGAGATCAAGGACCTCGCCAACGAACTGCCCCAGGGCCGACAGGAACGCGACTTCGAATTCCGTGACAAGTTCGACGCACCGTTCCCCGACGGCATTTACGGGTTGACCCTCGTCGTCAAGAATCGCGCCGGCATGGGACGTGAGCCTCGGCCCGGCGATGCCCCAGAGATGCGTATCGAGATCGACACGAAGGCGCCGGTCGCGCAGCTCTTCAAGCCGACGATCGACCCGCAGAATCCGACGCAGCTGTTGCTCAAATGGAGCGCTCAAGACAAAAACCTTGGCGAAACGCCGATCACGCTCGAATACTCGGACAAGCGCGAAGGCCCCTGGCATCCGATCGAGACAAACCTCAAGAACGTCGGCCGATTCACCAACCAACTCGTCACCGGCGACTTTTCCTGGAAGATTCCCGTTGGTACGCCTGTTCAGGTGTACCTGCGTCTGCGCGTTCGCGACAAGGCGGGCAACGAAAGCATCGCAGTCACAGCCGAGCCGCAGTTCGTCGACCTCATTGAGCCGGAAGGCGCCTTGATCGGGATCGTTCCACTATCGCGCCGGCCGTAGTGACCTGAAGTCAGGCTTCAGAAGTCGGTGAAGCGCACAAGGTTCGTGGTATCGACGGGAAAAAACCCTGAATTCTCTGACGTCCGCCTACTGACCGCGGATTTATGCCACCTGACATTCGTCACCGCCGCGCAGCCGCTAAAAATGTTAATTTTTTTTTGCGCAGGGCGGCATTTTTTGGCCTACATTTAATGCGGTGAAAGAAATCCTGTCATCGCCCCTATGTACGCGCTAACACTATGGACTCGCAAGGATCATCAGCGTTGATCGACAGGGTCACGGAAACGTGAGGTAACGATGCCGGAACGCCCGGTTTCGCTATCGAGTCGCAATGCCTGCCTGGTGCACATTTACCCCACCGGCCCAACGATGGGGACGCGATATCCACTGGGCGAATCGCCGATCGTTATTGGGCGGGCGAGCGAATGCGAGATACGCATCAACGATCATTCGGTTTCGCGCCGCCATGCGCGCATCCAGCCCGGCGCGGACGGGTTTTATACTGTCGACTTGCAGAGCACCAACGGCACCTATGTCAACGACATGCCGGCCTCGATGTATCAAGCTCAAGGACGGCGACTACCTCCGTGTCGGCAACTGCATCTACCGCTTTCTCACCGGCGGCAATGTTGAAGCCGAATATCACGAAGAAATCTACCGCCTGACGATCATCGACGGTCTCACCGAAATCCACAACAAACGCTACCTCATGGAGTTCCTGGACCGCGAGTTAGCTCGCTCCAGTCGCCACAATCGTCCGCTCTCGCTCATCCTCATCGACATCGACCGCTTCAAGACGATCAACGACCAGTACGGCCATCTGGGCGGTGACTTCACGCTGCGCGAGTTGGCCACGCGAGTCAAAGGCAATGTGCGCAAAGAAGAACTGCTGGCTCGCTACGGCGGCGAGGAATTTGCCGCGGTCTTGCCCGAGACTACGCAGGAAGGCGCCTTGATCGTTGCTGACCGTATCCTCAAGGTCGTCAACCAAACGCCGTTCCAGTTCGAGGAGAAGCTGTTCTCCGTCACCGTGAGCGCCGGCGTCGTCACCACTCAGGGCGAGCCGGACATCACCTCGGCCGAACTCATCCGCCGCGCCGACGAGAAGCTCTATCAAGCCAAAGAGAACGGCCGCAACCGCTATTGCAACTGACGCCAATTCAACGCGAGTTCAACCGCGATTGACACTTCTCGCCCTTTCATACAATCCACCGGTCATTGGACTGTGGTGGTTCGACTCCGCTTTCGTACTTTCTTTGAATCGATCTCGGATGCGATCCATTTGTTGGTAAAAAGAGAGAATGCGGTTTCAAGCCACGGCACTCCAACGTCTTCATTGCCAGAAATCCCGGTAGATGGGGAGGGATTCTTCATGCGTCTGATCTTGATCGCGCTTGTCGTGTTGTTGTCCCTCACGCCGGCGACATTCGCGCAACAAAAGAAGCGTCCGAATGTGCTCTTTCTCTTCACGGACGATCAGCGAGCCGACACGATTGCGGCGCTTGGCAACAAGCACATCAAGACGCCGAATCTCGACAGGCTGGTGCAGCGCGGCACGGCGTTCACGCGCGCCTATTGCATGGGTGCAATGCAAGGCGCCGTCTGCGTGCCGTCGCGGGCCATGGTCATGAGCGGGCGAACGCTTTTCCGTGTCAATGAAAAGCTTCAGGGCATGGCCTTGTGGCCCACGATGTTCGCCCGGGCGGGGTATCGCACGTTCATGACCGGAAAATGGCACAACCAGGAAGCCTCGGCCCTCGCTGCCTTCGCCGAAGGCAAAGGCATCTTCTTCGGCGGCATGGGCAATCCCTACGCGCTCCCGATCGCCGACATTACGCCGAAGCGAACGCTCACCGAGAAAAAGCTGACGGGCAAACACTCGGTCGCACTGTTCGCCGATAACGCCATCGAGTTCATTCAAGAGCAGAAAGGCGCCGACAAGCCGTTTGTCGCCTATGTCGCCTTCAATGGCCCGCATGATCCGCGCACGGCCCCGAAGGAGTATCACGAGCCGTACAACAAGAACAAACCGCCGCTGCCGCCCAACTTCCTCCCCGTGCATCCGTTCAACAACGGCGACATGATCGGCCGGGACGAGCGGCTCGCGCCCTGGCCACGAACGAAGGAAGTCGTGCAGCAGCATCTGGCCGATTACTATGCCTACATCACGTATCTGGACGCCCAGATCGGCCGCATCCTGGAGGCGCTGCGCGAGGCTGGGCTCGAGGACGACACGATCATCGTCTTCGCCAGCGATTCCGGTCTTGCCGTCGGCAGCCACGGCCTGTTCGGCAAGCAGAGTGTGTACGATCACTCCATGCGTTCGCCGCTTATCTTCGCGGGGCCAGGCGTGCCCAAGGGGAAAACGTCCGATGCGTTCTGCTACTTGCTGGATATCTTCCCCACGCTCGGCGCCCTAGCCGGCGTGCAAGGTCCCGAGGCCAACGAGGGCAAAAGCCTCGTGCCGATCATGAAGGGAGAAGCGACACAAGTGCGCGACTCCATCTTCCTTGCCTATCGCCAGTTCCAGCGTGCCGTGCGCGAAGATCGCTGGAAGATCATCGTCTACCCGCACATCAACAAAGTGCAACTTTTCGACATGCAGAACGATCCGCACGAGATCAAGGACCTCTCCGGCGATCCCGCGAACGCGGGGCACATTGAGCGCCTGACCCTCAAGCTCAAAGATTGGCAAAAGAAGCTTGGCGACACCCAGCCGCTCCGAAGCGCCAACCCGGCGCCGGCCGATTTCGATTTTTCCAAGGTCCCACCGGCGAAGAAAAAGAAAGCTGCTCTTCTCCCGCCTCCCCTACGGGGAAGAGGGCCCGGGGGTGAGCGGGCGGGGCAGGGACTATCCCACGGGCTCGCTGCGCTCACCGCTGGGCTTCATCACCCCCCAATCGGAATGTCCTACCTCGATAACGGCACGATCAAACTTGGCGTCGATCTCAAGCTCGGCGGCGCCATCACTTATCTGTCGCCCGCAAAGGAAGAAAAAAACGTCGTCAACAACTTCGACTTTGGCAGGCAGATTCAGATGTCATATTACGCCGGCCCGGTCCCCTTCATCGTTGGCGACAAGGAGCCGACCAAGCACTGGCGACACCTCGGCTGGAACCCCATTCAGTCCGGCGACGACTTCAAGAATCCATCCAAGGTGCTCGAATCGAAAAACGACGGTAAAACGCTCTACGTCAAGTGCATCCCCATGCAATGGCCGCTCGACAACGAGCCGGGCGAATGCTCCTTCGAGTGTTGGATTCGCCTCGACGGCGCAACGGCTCGAGTGAAATGCCGGCTCAACAACGAACGCGGCGATGCCACACAGTACGCCGCCCGAACGCAAGAGATGCCGGCCGTTTACACGAACGCGCCCTACTATCGTCTGATGACGTACACGGGCAGCAAGCCGTTCGGTGGCGATAAGTTGACGCAGATCGTGCGGCCCGAGGATCACAAAGGGCCTTGGGTGCACTGGCTTGCGACCGAGAACTGGGCGGCGCACGTCGACGAGCGCGATTGGGGCCTGGGCGTCTGGCATTCGGGAGTCTATCGCTTTAGCGGCGGATTCGCTGGAAAGCCGGGCCGCGGCGGTTCGACGCATCCGTCAGCGGGCTACATTGCTCCGCATCGCCAAGAGGTCATCGATCACAACATCCGCCATGAATACGAGTATGTTCTTGTCCTGGGCAAGCTCGACGACATTCGCGCCCACGTCGTGAAGCACGCCAGGCGTCCAGCGCCGCCCAGCTACGATTTCCGGGCCGACCGCCAGGGGTGGTACTATGTCAACGCTCGCGACACCGGCTGGCCGATCAGCGGGGAACTGAAAATGCTGCTGGAGAAAGACGATCCGCAAATGATCGCGCCGGCCACGTTCTTCGCAAGCGAGGACGCGCCGAAGTGCCGCATCGAGGCCGCGTTTTCGACGAGGGAAAAAATCGGCCAGCTCTTCTGGACGCCGTTCGAGGCGGTCGACTTTACGGAGGAATGCAGCGTGCGTTTTCCGATCGTCGGCGACGGCACGTTTCGCGTCTACGAAGTCGACCTTTCCAAGTCGGACAAATACCAGGGCACGATCGTCGGCCTCCGCTTCGATCCGATCCCAGTCGGCAACACAGGCGATTGGATGCGAATCAAGTCGATCACGTTTGGCAAATAGCCACCGTAGGCATCACGCTCCGCGTGATGGATTGCACGTAGAAGACGCTTGTCGCCATCAGCACGCGGAACGTGAGGTCTACGATTTGCGCCTGGGTCGGCTCTCCGGTTGGGCATTCCACGGGTCCTCCGGCCAGGCGTGCTTTGGGTAACGAACGCGCAACTCTTTTCGCACTTGCGGATACGTATTGTTCCAAAAACTCGCTAAATCATCGGTGACTTGCTGCGGACGCTGATTCGGCGCCAACAGATGCAAGAGAACGCGCACCCGACCGGCTGCGACACGCGGCGTGTCGGGCCAACCGAAGACCTCCTGAATGCGCACGGCAAGCACGGGAGGCCGGCCCAGCTCGTAATGGATACGCAGCCAACTGCCGCTCGGCACCTGCAATCGCTCTGGCGCTTCCCGGTCCACGGCTTGAATCTGCACGGGCGTCAATCGACTGTGAATTAGCCCAAGCCAATCGGCCTTGCGAATCTCGGCGAACGACTTGCAGTCGATGCATGCCCAGGGCAATAACTCCCGCAACTCGTCATCGTTGAATGCGGGAAGGGCAAGCTCCGGCATCCACGCGCGCAGCCAGCGCAGCCGCAGCAAGAACGAGCCGGCCGCTGCGTCGTCAGACGGTAGAACTTCGACGAGGCGTGGCCGAGCGGCGTCGGCGAGGATACGCGTTACCTCCTCCGGCGACGGCAGCGCGGCGTGGTTCTCCTCCAGCACCAAGTCCTCATACACGATCTGTTGTCGCGCCATCACTCGCTCGCTCTTGTCGTCAAAGAAAACGACGACACGGGACGTCACGCTGAGCCAATCGCGCTGGATCGACGACGCCAAGCGCACCAACGTCTCCTTCGGATCTGCGTCGACGTCGATGCACAGGAACAACTCGGCGCCCGACACGCTGCACCAAGGCGTCAGCCGCACGCCCACGCCGCCGACCATGAGCCCCTTGCTCGGGTCGGATACTCGGCGAATCGCCACCCGATCCGGAAACGCTGCCAGCAGCGAGCGCAACACCGCCTCGTCGGCATCGGTTGGCGACAGTGCCGGCGCTTGATCCGTCTCCTGCTTTACGGAGCGCAAGAGCTGATCGCGAGCACGCAGTACGAATCGCGCCGCCTGCGGTTGAATCGAGCCGATAAGAGAAGTTGATGAGCCATCGCGATCAAAAGCCTCCATTGCCTCAACACGATCGAGCACATCGGAGTAGCTGGCCGATCGGCGTTTCCGCGGCGTCGCGCCCGAGCCGCGCATGAACGGATCGCGTTCCGATAACAACGCCGCCGTGAGCGCAACGCGCTCCGCGTGACCAAGCTGATGCCCCTCGATCAACATGCGGGCAAGGCGTGGATGCACAGGCAACCGAGCCATCGCCTGGCCGAGTTCCGTGACACGAATCGTCTCGCATTCCGCCTGCGCCACGGCGCCCAGAGTTCGCAACAGGCGCAACGCCGTATCGATCGCATCGTGCGTGGGCGATTCAAGCCACGGAAACGTCTGCACATCGGCTTCGCCGAGCGACAAAAGCTGTAGCACGGCCCCGCTGAGGTCGACGCGCTGGATCTCCGGTAATGTCTGCTTGTCGAGTTGTGTATGTGCAGCCGCGCTCCAGAGTCGAACGCAAATGCCCGGACGGGTGCGCCCCGCCCGGCCCGCCCGCTGTTCGGCTGAATCCTGCGCGATCTCCACCAGTTCCAGGCGATCCATGCCGACCGCGGGCTCGAACGTCTGCATCCGCGCTAAGCCGGTGTCGACGACGGCTGTGACGCCTTCGACCGTCACCGACGTTTCCGCAACATTCGTCGCCAAAACGACGCGGCGCTGCGGTTGGGGCTGCAGCGCTCGGTCCTGCTCCTCGGGCGACAGATCTCCGTGCAGGGGCAAAACCATCACGTCGTGCGTCGAGTCGGCGAGTTCACGGGCCGTCTGGCGAATTTCCTGCATGCCCGGCAAAAAACACAGCACGTCGCCATCCGTGCGACTGAGCACGCGCTCCACCGCACGGGCGGCGGCGACAGGCCACGCCTGCTGCATTGATCGCGGCTCGTAGACGATTTCCACCGGAAACAATCGGCCCTCGCTCGTCACGATCGGACAATTCCCCAAGTACGACGAAACGACTTCGGTCGCCAACGTCGCCGACATGACAACGAAGCGCAACTCAGGCCGAACCGTCGTCCGCAAGAGTTGGATCATGCCGAGCGCTAGGTCATTGTCGAGCGCCCGCTCGTGGAACTCATCGAAAATCACGACGCCGACGTTTTCCAAATACGGATCGTCGTGCAGCATTCGCAAGAGGATGCCGGGCGTCATCACCACGATGCGGGTGCGCGGACCGACCTGGCGATCGAAACGGACGTGATAGCCGACATCGTCGCCGATCCGCTGTCCGCGTTCCTGGGCCATGCGCCGGGCGGCGGCGCGGGCGGCCAGACGCCTCGGCTCCAGAACGACGATTCGCCCCGGCGTCAGTCCGGCATCCAAGAGCGCCGGCGGTACACGCGTCGTCTTCCCCGCTCCCGTCGGCGCGCGCAAGACGGCCGAGTTTGCCGTTCGCAGCTTCGCCACCAACTCCGGCATTACGTCGTCGATAGGCAATCGCTCGCGCATGTCGATTCCAGAAGAGGCGACACGCAAAGGGCGCTTCGCTGGTGTCGGTGTGCCGATGCCGGCCACGGTAATGTGGCCCGCCCGGGCAATTCCAACACGGTGCGTCATTTTATTTGGACGGCGCGCCGGCGCGATTGTCCTCGGCGTGAAGCATGCCGATGAAGTACGCATGCTCAGTTTTCTCGCGGGTGCTTACAAAATACCCGGCGTGGCAACCTTGATGCCCTTGAGGATCATCTTCAGCTGATCGGGGTTGGGCGAGAATTCGAGAGCGGTGGCCTTATCGATGTCACCGCGATCGCACAGCTGCTTCAAGTTTTCGTTGAAATCGACCATGCCTTCCTGGATGCCGATGCGGATGGCATCGGGGATCTTTCCGTCCTGGCCTTCGCTGATCAGCTTGCGGATCATGGAGTTGACGATCATGATCTCATTGGTTGGCACGCGCCCCGCTTTCAGCCCCTTGATGAGCTTTTGGGCGACGACGGCCTTGAGGTTGTTGGCGAGCGCCTGACGGATGGCGCCGTGCTTGTTGGGCGGGAAGAGGTCGAGGATACGGTTGATCGTCGTGCCGGCGCTCGATGCATGGATCGTGCCGAACACCAGGTGGCCCGTCTCGGCCGCGTGCACGGCGGCTTCGAACGTTTCAATATCGCGCAACTCGCCGATGAGGATAACGTCGGGGTCCTGACGGACGGCGTCTTTCAATGCCTTGTGCCAGTCGCGCGAATCGAGGCCGATCTCGCGCTGATTGATGTACGACATGCGGTCGGTGAAGACGAACTCGATCGGGTCCTCGATCGTCAAAATGTGCAACGGTTCCGTGCCGTTGATGTAATCGAGCATCGACGCGATCGTAGTGCTTTTTCCGGAACCAGTGACGCCGGCGAGGATGACAAGGCCTTCCGGAAATTTGCAGAGCTTTTCGATGATGGGAGGCAGACCGAGCTTGTCGAAGCTGGGGATGGAGTTATTGACGCGACGTGAGACGAGCGAGAGCCGGCCGCGCTGTTTGAAGAGGCTGACGCGAAAGCGGCACTCATCGGCGCCGACGACGTAAGAGAAGTCGACGCCGCCTTCATCATCGAGAATCTTGCGCTGTTTGGCGTTGAGCACCGGATAAAGAAGCCGCTCCATGTCTTCTTGCGTAAGCGGCCGCATTTCGGTTCGGCGGATGTCGCCGCGCAGGCGCATCATCGGCGGTTGACCGACCTTCAGGTGCAAGTCGGACGCTTGCAGCTTCATGACCATGCGAAAGAGCTTGTTGACTTCGGGCTCCTTCTTGATCTCGGCGGGCGCCTTCAAGTCCGGCATGGCGTCATCGGGAAGCTTGACGAGGTCGCCGTTGGCCTTGTCTTCGGGGGCGGCCGGGGGTGCTTCTTTGACTGCTTCGGGGGCGGACATTATCAATCCTCCGTCAATCGCACGGGCACACCGCGTTCGTGGAGATACTTCTTGGTGGCGCGGATGCCATACTCATTGTAGTGGAAAATGCTGGCCGCCAAAGCCGCGTCGGCTTTAGCATCAATGAAGGCGCGGTAAAGATGCTCGGGCGAACCGGCGCCGCCGCTGGCGACGACGGGAATCGTGACGGCCTCGGCGACGGCGCGGGTCATCTCGATGTCGTAGCCTGCTTTCGTACCGTCGGCGTCCATGGAAGTCAAGACGATCTCGCCGGCGCCGAGTTCTTCGACGCGCTTGGCCCAGGCGACTGCTTCCAGACCGGTCGGCACGCGACCGCCGTTGACGTGCACCTCCCAAATCACTCGGCCATTATTGTGCACGCGGCGCGGATCGATGTTGACGACCGTGGCGCAGCGCCCGAATTTTTGAGCGACCTGAGAAACAAGATCGGGATTGCGGACGGCGGCGGAGTTGATGCTGACTTTCTCGGCGCCGGCCTGGATGAGACGAATGGCGTCGTCGATCGTGCGAATCCCGCCGCCGACCGTGAAGGGCATGAATATTTCTTCGGAAACGCGGCGCACAACATCGAGCATGATCGCTCGGCCCTCGTGGCTGGCGCTGATGTCAAGAAAAACAAGCTCGTCGGCTCCGTCCTCCTCGTAGCGGCGAGCCACCTCAACGGGGTCGCCGGCATCGCGCAGGTTGAGAAAATTGATTCCCTTGACGACCCGACCCCGGTCGACGTCGAGGCATGGGATGATCCGTTTGGCAAGCACGCGATGGCCCTCAGGCGATGCCATCAGTTTACCGCGGCGCGCGGGACTTGCCAAGTCAACGCTCAACTCTTCGCTAACGCTCCAGGCTCTGGTGGATTGTTGGCGGCCGTCCATAGCATGAAGGTCACGCGTTCGCGCATCTTCTTGTCGTTGACCTGGACCGTCTCGGCATACGAGCGCCAGGAATAGAAGAGGATGGCGACGGACAGAGCCGACGCGGCACAGACAAACACACTCATTGTGGGAATACTCTTTGGACGGGGGCCTCTTTCTTGTTTCGTACTCAAAATGTAGCTCAGCAAACAAGGGCACGCAAACCGGCGACTCCGTAAAATCTCTGAGCGTGGCGCTCGCCGTTTGCGTTTCGCGCTGGCATCGCGCCAGAGCAGCGCTGAGTGTTAACCAGGCTTTACAACGCAGTAATGCTCGCACAGCCGTCACTCTTGATCCATCCGTGGACGCGGACGACGTTGGCCGACGGCGAGGCGTGGATTCGCTCGATCGCCGACGCCGCGGACCGCCCGCTTGGTTTCGTGCGTTACCAGGATGTGCCGGCTTTGCTCTGGTTCCTTTGGCCCCACAAGATTCGCCTGGATGTCTACGAGACGGAGGATGCCTCGCACGTGATAAGCGTGACGCGATCCTGGACGACGCTGCACATCTGGGATGTGCAAGACGCGGAGGATCGCCACATCGGCAGCGTCTACCCGAAGAGCCTTGTCACGTCGGATCAGGTGATTCTTGGTTATCTCGACGACGATG